>ENA-OQAA01000314-OQAA01000314.1-human-gut-metagenome-genome-assembly--contig:-NODE-314-length-34473-cov-2.460461_pt1 | contig 34473 bp, 39 predicted proteins | sample MGYA00242489_ERZ504515 | MGnify/ENA primary metagenome ERZ504515 (study PRJEB26092, sample SAMD00036237) | human gut metagenome | host: Homo sapiens | study: EMG produced TPA metagenomics assembly of... | reverse complement strand
CGCAGGATGCTTCCTTTCAGGAGTATGGATTTGGAGCTACTATGGTGACGGTAAAATAAGGTATATGCGATGCAGGTTGGTAAGGAAAACAGGATTCTTATCGTTAAATCTTTCTATGTTTGGCAGTGGCATTGCCGGGTGCCTGTACTTATAAAGGCGGCAGTGCAGAGTTTTTGAAATGCAGGAATTCGATTCTTTTTTCAGCACTCACAGCGATTCCGTAGTGATGGCGCCGCGCTGGATGAAAGCACAGGCATTACAGAGAATGGAAAGGACCAAAGATAGTATGGTGCGGTATAATTATCTTGCTGTTGCCTTGAAAACCTGTCTGGCTACTTCCGACTTCGACTCCGCACAACTTTTGCTCCGGCAAGTTGAGGCGTTTGTTGGCAGACAGCCTTTTTCGCATCGGTTGGCCGATTTGCAGTACCGTAATGTTTAAATATAAGGGTAATGTCTATTCGCGAAGGCTATATAGATTCTGCCGCGGTCTGCTTCAAGGAGGCCTATGAAGCAAGATTGAAAGGAACAAAATTCGAGGTGATTCCTGATATCCTGATAAATCTTGCTGATGCTACCAACATTTGGCAGACCGGATATGGGTGCTTCTTGGTAGTAGAAGGCATCTGCTGATGTGCGATTCGCTGAAGATGCCTTACAGAAAGAAAATCTCTATTTATTACGGATTGTCACAAGGATACCTGGCTTTGCGCGATTACGAGCAATGCGACTATTATTCGGAACTTGCGGGCAAGAATTATGCGGATATGTTTCCGGATGAGAAGCATTTCTACCTGAACAATCGTGGAAACTCTTATTATTACCGGGGAGATTACTCCACGCAATCGGTTATTTTAGAAAAGTAGTGGAGCTTGTGAAAGATTACCCCGATATGTCTTGGGCGCTTAATCTGAGCTATCTGAACCTGAGCGACTGCTTTCTGCAACTGAATAAAACCGATTCGGTAGTCAAATACCTGGAGTTATGCCAGCCGTTCTTTGAAGAACTCGGTTCTACTACTGCTCTTTATTATATTGATACTCAAAAGATAGAACTGGCGTTGCAGTGCAAGGACTTTGCAGAGGCAAGGCGATTGTTGGCGATGAGTAAGGCTTCGCCGGAAATAGATGCGGATATGATACATATCCGTAACAAGTATTTGCAGCAGTTTTACGAAGAAACCGGCAACTATAGGCAAGCGTATGATTACTTGAAAGAGAATAAACGTCTGGACGACTCCATTCGCAATGAGCGTATAAGGATGCGTACGGCAGATTTGACATTGCGCTATCAGCAGGATTCTACCTTGATGGCGCATAAAGTGCTGTTTCAGAAACAGGAAAACGAGATGCTGATATTGAGGCAGACCCGTCTCGTGACATTAGCGGTTGCCGTTATTGCCCTTTTGATTGCAGCTTTCCTATTTCTTTATAATAGGAAAAAGCGGGATCTGCTGCTTGCCCAAAACCGAAGAACGGTCTCTACACTTCGTCTTGAGAACATCCGCAACCGCCTGTCTCCTCATTTTATATTCAACGTTCTCAATCAGGAGGTGGTAAACCGCAAGGAAGAGGAAAAGCAGGAGTTGGTATCGTTGGTGAAACTGATGCGTCGAAATCTGGAACTGGCGGAGCAGTTGTGTGTCACCTTAGCCGAGGAACTGGACTTTGTCAAGACGTATATCGACTTGGAGCGCCGTTCGCTCGGAGCAACTTTCCATCCGGTTATTGAAATAGCCGGAGATGTACTACCCGAGTCGGTCTGGCTGCCTTCCATGATGATACAGATTCCGGTGGAAAATTCCGTGAAACACGCATTGCGTGGCAAGGAAGGAAAGCGGAATCTGTGGATTGCCGCAGATCGTCGGGAAGGCGGTGTTTGCATCAGGATTACGGATAACGGCGGCGGTTACCATCCGGAGAGCCGGAACAGAGGCACTGGTACAGGTATGAAAGTCATCATGCAAACCATCCAGATTTTGAATATGAAAAATCAGGCTGCAATTGATATATCTGTACATAATGTCACTTTGCCGAGTGGTGAAACCGGCTGTGAAGTAACTTTTTTATTACCGGATAAGTACGATTATAGAATTTAAGAGTAACCGCTTAGTGGCATTTTTTTTATTGATAGAGTCGGCTGCGGAAGAATAGTTCGTAAATGCCTATTTGCTGTTTTGTATGGAAACGAGAAAATATTTATATTCGCCAGACCAAAACATGGAATATGGACAAATACAAAGTCGTTATAGTAGATGATGATGACGTAGCTCTTGAAAATTTGAGCTTTGAGTTGTGGAAAGATGCCCGCTTCTCTTTGGAAGGTACTGCACGGAATGGTAGGAAAGGAAGAAGCTTATTATGAAAGTGCAACCCGATTTGCTGTTTTTGGATGTAGAGATGCCGGACATGACGGGGCTGGAACTGTTGCAGGAGATACGCGATTATGTATCGTGGAATATGAGGGTCGTATTTTATACGGCGTACGACAAGTATATGATACAGGCTATTCGGGAAGCGGCATTCGATTATCTGCTGAAACCTTTCGATGAACGGGATTTGAAAGAGATTCTGACACGCTTTACCCAACAGGTTGAAACCACCGGGCAGCGGGTATCGTTTCCGGTAGGAAATCCCATGCATACCGGACAGACTTTCATCGTTTTTACTCCAACTAATGATATGCGTGCGTTGCGCCCTGCCGAGATAGGATTTTTCCGTTATTGTTCCGAACGCAAACAGTGGGAGGTCGTGCTGAATGACCAGTTGCCTCTGGCTTTGCGCCGCGGTATGACTGCCGAACAGATTACATCGTTCTCTCCGTGTTTTGTGCAGATACATCAATCGTATATTATCAATATAGATATCTGATGCTCATACGGGATAACAGGTGTGTGCTATACCCGCCTTTTGATAAAATTACGGAGTTACTTGTCTCGAAGAAATTTAAGAAGGAATTGCAAGAACGTTTCTGTTTGTGAAAGCAGGCTGATGATTGGTATGTGAAGTTGAATGTCCATTACTCTAACAATGTTGACAAACAGAAAAAAGGATACCGGGGACATTTGCCGGTATCCTTTTTCTGTTTTATATGTTTTCCGTACCTATGCCTGAAATACATGTTACTTTACTTCAATGCCTTTGTTCTGCAGTGTAACGTTCAAAACTTTTGCATAGTCGGAATATTGCTTTTCATCCAAAGTTCTTTTCATTAATTTCAGATTACCGTAAATAGCGTTACGTAGCAACTTTTCCTGATTTTTCTTTGAGTTTGTGGCACGTGACATCTGCTCGTTAAAGTATTCGCAAATGTTGGTAACCTCTTTTTGCTGGTTAGCGGACAATTTCAAATATTTGCTCAGCTTGCTTACATTGATGTTACCTTCCCAACTTGCAGTTGTTGGCTGGTTCCTGCTGCGAATGTGCTGGCAGACAGACATACGGCTGCCACTAATGTTAATCCAAAACGTTTCATAATACCTACTTTTTTAATTGTTATACCTAAAAACTAATCTAATAAAAATCTAATACCTACTGAAAACAGTCGTAAGCGTCTAGCTTTTCTTTTTACCTATGCAAATGTATGATTATGTTTTATAACACAAAAATGAAAATAAAGAAAAGTGCAGGTTTTACCTTCATTTCTTGATTTATATCAATTGGTGATTGTGAAAATGCACAAAAACAGTTCTGTTTTGTAATGCAAATGTAATATTAAAGGGTATTATGTGTTAATGTGATAGAGAATATGCATTATAAGTATACAAAAAGAAATGCTTGTAGAATGGAGTGGAACGCTTTCATTCTTCTACAAACATTAAATCGCTGATAATGCCATCCGATACAAAAATCCCTTTACGGCTAAGACAGAGACGGTTGTTGTCGTATATTTCCAGATTTCCGCAGTCCAGATGCGGACGTGCCATATCGAAGCAGTATTGCCACAGTTCTTTGCCGAATTTCTGTTCTATATCATTCAGGGGCACTCCCCAACGGGTACGAATGGAAGTCATGATGCATTCGTTATAGCAGGTGGTCCGGTCCAAATGCTCCTGTTCGGACAAGCGTTGATTGTTTTCGATGGCATGTATGTATTTTTCCAGGGAAGCCACATTCCATTCGCGGGTATCCGTATTGAATGAATGTGCCGAAGGGCCACAGCCCAAGTAAGGAATTCCTTTCCAGTAAGATGTATTGTGGCGGGAATACATGTCCGAACGGCAGAAATTGGATATCTCGTAGTGCTCGTAGCCGGCACTGCCAAGCGTATCTATCAGGGTGGAGAAGAATCGGACGCTGCTTTCTTCGTCTACTTCGCGGATACGGTGCGCTTGCAGCAGCTCGTAAATGCGAGTGCCTTCTTCGTATGTCAGGTGGTAAGCGGAGATGTGCTCTACGTTGAGGCTGACGGCTTGTTGTAAATCACGTTTCCAGCGTTCATCCGTTTCGCCGGGCAGTCCGTAGATAAGGTCGATGCTTATGTTGTTGAAGCCTGCATGGCGGCAGTGCTTTACGGCATTGACGGCTTGTGCTGCATTATGGCGGCGGTTTAGCAGTTTCAGAGTGGAATCGTCGAAGTCTGTATCCCCATACTGATGCGGTTGAAAGGCAAATTTTGCAGCATGGCGGCATAGGCTTCGGTCAAGTCGTCGGGATTAGCTTCGAGGGTAATCTCCCGGCAGTGTTCCATTCCATAGTATTTCCGGATGGTTTCAAATACTTCGCGGAAATCCTCTTCGGCAAGCTGTGAGGGGGTTCCACCACCGAAGTAAATCGTTTCGACTGGCTCTCCCCTCAGATATTCTTTCCGCATCTGCAACTCCTTGCACAACGCATGGATATAGCGGCTTTTCAGTTCGCTGCGGGTGGTGGAGTAGAAATCGCAATAGATGCAGCGTGTCTTGCAAAAGGGAATATGGATGTAGATGCCTGCCATGAGCCTGTAAATTGGTTGGGGTGCAAATATACGATATTTTCTGTTTGTAGATTGAGTGGTTCTTCATCTTTACTTGTATTTAATATTAAAATGGATATTGAAATGCGGAAGGACTGCCGTATGGAAGCCGTTCTTCTTGGGCTTAGGTCAGCAATATATACATTATCAATATTACTGTTTCAATACTGTTTGATAACTTTTTTGTCATCACTTGGCATGGATTACTCTCTATCCCTCTGTGGAAAGGGGATAGAGTGAGTGATGACAACTGTGACGACAGTGATGACAATCTATTTGTCGTCACTGTTTTTGCGGTATATTCTCCGTTTTTATATGCTAATTACCTTATAATCAATATTGAAAGTAGTGTATAATGAATTGCGTTAATATCGGTTAAAACATTGCATTTTCTTTATCATAGCCGCAAATATGGTATAGTGTACACGCTTTTCCTATTATGCAATAGGTAAATTAGAGCGACTTTCTTCGGCAAATGATGAAAAAAGCTTTTGCTTTTAAGTTGTTATTCCTTGTTGTTTTTGTGATTTTGATAGATGTATAATGTAGTAAACCTACATATATAACTTCGTTTTCCAATTGCGGGCTCTACGGTTGCCAGTTGCAGGCTTTGCGGTTGCCAGTTGGAAACCCGGCAGCCCCCAATTGCGGAACGAGGTTTTCCTTGATGTTTCACTTTGTTTTTGTACGTTTATAATAGGATTATGTACTGTGTTTTTGCGGATAAACAACTGAGAAATAATTTTTTTTGCGAGTTGCAGAATTTTCTTTTGGCTGTTTGTTCTCTGTTTATTTCTATAGCTATTTGTACATACATATTTCCCATGTTTTCTTTTTTTTGACTTAAAACCCGGTTGGGTTTTGATTTGTAGTTTTTATCTTTGCAGCATACAAACCTGAATAAATAATAGATATCATGAAAAAACGAATTGTTACCGGATTATTTACTGCCCTGGCTGTGATGGCAAACGCGCAGTCTTTTACCGAATGGCAGAATCCGGAAGTGAATGCTGTGAACCGTGCCCCGATGCACACCAATTATTTTGCTTACGAATCGGAAGGCGTGGCACAGACGGGAGTTAAAGAGCACTCTTCCCGTTTTATGACCTTAAACGGTACTTGGAAATTCTTTTGGGTGAAGGATGCAGACGCCCGCCCCGTTGATTTCTGGAAGCCGGGGTTCAATGATAAAGGCTGGTGCGATATGCCTGTTCCCGGTGTTTGGGAGCTGAATGGCTTTGGAGATCCTATTTACGTGAACGTAGGTTATGCCTGGCGCAATCAGTTCAAGAATAATCCGCCGCAAGTGCTGTTGTGGACAATCATGTCGGTTCATACCGCCGGGAGATTGTAGTGCCTGCTACCTGGAAAGGTAAGGACATTATAGCTCATTTCGGTTCGGTGACTTCCAATATGTACCTGTGGGTGAACGGCAAGTATGTAGGTTACAGCGAGGATAGCAAACTGGAGGCAGAATTCGACCTCACCTCTTACCTGAAACCGGGACAGAAGAACCTGATAGCTTTTCAGGTGTTCCGCTGGTGCGACGGTACATATCTTGAAGATCAGGATTTCTTCCGTTATAGCGGAGTGGGACGCGACTGCTATCTGTATGCCCGCGATAAGAAACGTATCGAGGATGTCCGTGTCACTCCGGATTTGGATGCTGACTACAAAAATGGTTCTTTGCGTGTGGAAGTCAGTCTGAAAGGTAACGGTAATACTACCTTGGAGCTATTGGATGCCGAAGGCAAGCAGGTGGCAACGGCAACTGTACGCGGTAACGGGGTTGCTGTAATGAATCTTGACAATCCGCACAAATGGACAGCGGAAACTCCGTATCTTTATACATTACGTGCAGCTTTGCAAGGCAGTGGCGAGGTTATTCCCATAAAAGTGGGTTTCCGTAAAATTGAACTGAAGAATGCGCAGGTATTGGTAAACGGCAAGCCCGTCCTGTTCAAGGGAGCCAACCGTCACGAAATGGATCCTGATTACGGTTATGTCGTTTCCCGTGAGCGTATGATTCAGGATATTCAGCTTATGAAGCAGTTCAATCTGAATGCGGTGCGTACCTGCCACTATCCCGATAATAATCTGTGGTATGATTTGTGCGATCAATACGGTATTTATGTGGTAGCGGAAGCCAATATCGAGTCTCACGGAATGGGATATGAAGAATCCACTCTTGCCAAACGTGCCGATTACAAGAAAGCTCATATGGAGCGTAATCAGCGTAATGTACAGCGCAGTTTCAACCATCCGAGCATCATTTTCTGGTCATTGGGTAATGAAGCCGGTTATGGGTCTAACTTTGAAGCGGCTTATGACTGGGTGAAAGCGGAAGACCCGAGCCGTGCCGTGCAATACGAACAGGCCGGAAAGACAGGAAAGACCGATATATTCTGTCCGATGTATTATGGATATAACGATTGTCTGAAATATTGTGAGGATGATTCTATGAACAGACCTCTCATTCAGTGTGAGTATGCGCATGCCATGGGTAATTCGGAAGGCGGTTTCAAAGAATATTGGGATATGATTCGCAAATATCCCAAATATCAGGGTGGCTTCATTTGGGATTTTGTAGACCAGTCCGTTCGTTGGACCGGTAAGAACGGTAAGATGATTTATGCCTATGGCGGTGACTTCAACCGCTTTGATGCCAGCGATGTCAATTTCTGTAACAACGGTCTTGTCAGTCCCGACCGCGTACCCAATCCCCATATGTACGAGGTAGGACGTATCTATCAGAATATCTGGACAACTCCGGCCGATTTGCAGCGTGGAGAAATTAATGTATTCAACGAAAACTTCTTCCGTGACCTTTCGGGCTGTTATCTGGAGTGGGAAATGCTGAAAGACGGCAAGGTGATGCGCAGCGGTCGTGTGGATGACCTGAATGTAGCTCCGCAGCAGACTGCTAAAGTCAAATTGGATTTGGGAACTGTCTGCCAGTGTGCCGAGTGGTTGCTTAACGTGTCTTATAAATTGAAGGAACGTGAAGGGCTGCTTCCGGCAGGGCATATTGTCGCTAAAGACCAATTGACGCTGAATGCCTATCAGGCTCCTGCAATGGATTTGAAGAACACGGAATTGAGCAACGTGGAAGTGGCTGCTCCCGTGATACAGGAGAATGACTGCAACTATCTTATAGTCTCCGGTGAGGCCTTCCGTATGGAGTTCAACAAGCATACCGGTTACCTGACCAAATACGAAGTGAACGGTCTGGATATGATTAAGGAAGGTGAGGCGCTTACGCCCAACTTCTGGCGTGCTCCTACCGACAATGATTTCGGCGCTAACCTGCAACGTAAATATGCTGTCTGGAAGAATCCGGAGATAAAACTGACTTCTTTCAGTCAGCACACCGAGAACGGACAAGTGATTGTGGAAGCGGCTTATAAACTGCCGGAAGCATCGGCGGAGTTAAGTCTGACATATGTTATCAACGACAGTGGTGCTGTTAAAATCACTCAAAAGATGGTTGCCGATAAAAATGCCAAAGTAGCCAACCTCTTCCGTTTCGGCATGCAGATGCCTATGCCCCGCAGCTTTGAAACTGTAGAATACTACGGCCGCGGTCCGGTGGAGAACTATGCAGACCGTAACCATTGTACCGACCTCGGTATCTATCGCCAGAGCGTATCGGAGCAGTTCTATCCGTATATCCGTCCGCAGGAAAATGGCACAAAGACGGATATCCGCTGGTGGAAGATGCTGGATGCAGCCGGTAACGGTATAGAGGCAGTTGCTGCCGCTCCGTTCTCCGCATCGGCTTTACACTATACGATTGAATCTTTGGATGAAGGCTGGAGCAAGCGCCAGGGGCACTCTCAGGAGGTGGAAGAGGCGGATTTGACAAACTTCTGCATTGATAAGGTTCAAGCCGGTTTGGGATGCGAGGATAGTTGGGGACGCATAGCCCGTCCTGAGTATCAGGTGCCTTATGCTGATTATGAATTTACGTTTATCCTGACTCCGGTACGTCATAACATCGGAATACAATGAGAAAACCGGCAGGAAGTAAACGTTTTCCGTAGAGGTACGTTGTATCCAGCCGGACTCTTCTGATATGCAAGGCATCGGACTGCCATCCAAAGTCGGTTATGAGACTTTCGGGGGAGTCCGGTGCTTTGTTCTGTTTATGCCTTAGGAGCGATTTATTTTGCTCCGTCCAGATATCCTTTTTTGAACATATTGACAAAGAGAAAGAACAGGGAAAGTAGTAACGGGCCGAATATGACCCCCATAAATCCAAAAAGAGAGAGGCCGATAACCACTCCGAAGACAGTGATGAGCGGATGAATATCGGCCATTTTCTTTTGAATGACGAAACGTATCAGATTATCGAGTTGAGAGATGACAAGGGAACCGAATATGACCAGTCCGATTGCTTGGAACCAGTTGCCGATAAGTGCCATGTATACGGCTATGGGAATCCATACCAATGCCGTACCTGCCATGGGTATGATACTGGCAAAACCTGTAAGAAAGCCTGAAAACAGAATGTTGGGAGCATCGAATATCCAATAGCCGAGCATGGCTACTCCGCCTTGTATTACGGCAAGCAAAGGTATGCCGATGGCATTGGAACGGACAATCATATTGATTTCGTGTACTATCTCCTGTGTGTTGGTTTCATTGAAAGGAAGAAGTTCGTTGACATATTGCTCCATTTTCTTTCCGCCTATCAGCATGAAGTAGAGGACAAATACCAGTACAAACATGTTGACGATGAAGCTGCTGATGCCTCCCATTAATGTCTGTCCGATGCGTGGAAGGGATGAAATGAAGAATGAAAGGCTGTTTCCGCTTAGTATATTGTATCCGGTTCTGGCCTTGATAATGGAGGCAGCTTCTTCAAAAGGTGCAATGACTGCCTGCGGATCAAGGTTGATGTTCTGCAGGTTTACTACCGCCAGCCATACTACCAATGCCAGAGGAACGAGAAAGCATAAAATGGCTTCTGCCGTAATGACGGTGGCAGCTATGCTCCGTTTTATCTTTCGCTTTTCGGACAGATAAATCATCTGGCGCCTGACCAGTATATAGATGGTCAATGCACCCAACAGACCGCCTAAGAAGGGAGTGATTTGCCTGGCGAGGATAATCCCCAACCCGATAATGATGGTAATCAATGAATATTTCCAGTATTGCTCTTTTGTACTCATAGAATATGTTGTTTCTTTGAAAAAGAAACATTATAAGAGCCGGAAATGTTTTTGAGGAATATGCGGAGATTGAATTTTATCCTTCGTCCAGCCAGCCTTTTCCCTGACGTACGATTTCTGCCTCGCCACCGGTGCAGTCCACTACTGTGGAACCCTCTATGCCACCTATTCCACCGTCGATAACCAGGTCGACGATATTGCCGAACTTCTCATCAATCAGTTCGGGGTCGGTGCAGTATTCAATGTCTTCGTTTTCGTTATGGGGGGAGTGTGGCGGTCATGATAGGGGCATCCAGCAGGCGTGCCAGCTCCCGTATTATCGGATGGTCGGGCATACGGATTCCTACTTCTTTCCGGTTGCGGAATATCTTCGGCAGACGGACTGTGCCGTTTAAGATAAAGGTGAAAGCGCCCGGAAGGTTGCGCTTCATTAATTTAAACGTGTTGTTGTCGAACTTGGCATATTCGCTGATGCTGCTCAGGTCGTAGCAGATGATGGAAAGGTTGTTCTTCTTGGGGTCGGTGTTTTTGAGCTGGCAGATACGTTCTATCGCACGTTCCTTCAGTCCGTGGCAGCCGATGGCATACATGGTGTCGGTGGGGTAGATGATGATGCCGCCGTCGTTCAGAATGTCGATTACTTGTTGCAAATCTGCCGGGTTGTTGTTCTTTTCATAAAGTTTCAGAAGCATGATATTGTCGGACTTGGTTTAAAAGTATATTACAAAAGTAATAATAAGTTTCTTGAAATCAAATGTATAAGGATGGATTTTATTTTGAGGAGCGCTTTTTGCGGAGTTCTTCCGCCAATCGCCATTGCAAGGCTGCTTCAACCTCTTTTCCGGCTTGCATCAAAGCGTCCCCGAAGAGTTCGTGAGCCCCGGCATGTTCGGGCTTTAGGGTGGTGGCTTTGTCCAGGTCGGCTATGGCACCTTCAATGTTTCCGAGTTTAAGCCGCAACTTTCCACGGTTGTACACGGTTTTGAATTCGGCGGGGCGCAAGCGTACGGCACGGTTCAGGCATTCTTCGGCTTCCTGGTATTGGTTTTCGTTGAAGAGGGTGACGCCTTTTCGCACCCAGGCATCCGTGTATTCGGGATAAAGCTCCAAAGCTTTGTCATAATTGGCAAGGGCGGCACGGGCGTCGCGGGCTTGGGTGATGCACTCGTTCCCCATGGCATAATATTCGCGGGCGTAGTCTTGCAGGCGCTTCCGCTGTTTTTCCATGTCTTGTTTCAGGCAGACGTTCTCCGCTTTCAGCCGGTTGATGATATTCAGCTTTTTGCGGATAAGACGTTGCACTACGGGTTTCTCGATGTCATAACGGGAATGGATGGCCTTGAAGAATTCATTGAGGAAAGTCTCGAAGTCTCCCTGGTCGAAGGCTTTGGCTGCCGCTACATATTGCACATCTGCCTGTGCCTGCTTCAAGGCACGGTCAATGGCCTGGCGGTTGTTGAAGCGTTGGGCGAATCCTACAATTTCGGGACGTACGAATACATCGGCGCGGCTGACGGGCTTTTTCAGTTGTATCCCTTCCAGCGATGTGCACCGGCTGAGTGCCACGTATGCTTGTCCACCGGCAAATACGCCACCGGTGAAGTCGATGACTACCCGGCTGAAAGTCAGTCCCTGGCTTTTATGGACAGTGATGGCCCATGCCAGTCGTACAGGATATTGGGTGAAAGTTCCTAACTCTTCTTCCTCAATCTGTTTTTTTTCTTCGTTGTATTTGTAGCGGATATTCCGCCAGGACTCCCGTTTCACATCACATTCCTTGCCGTCGTCGGTAATGATGTAGAGTGTTTCTTCAATAGGGTCGAAGCCACTGACAATGCCGATTGTACCGTTTACCCACCGGCGGTCGAAATCGTTTTTAATGAAAATGATTTGAGCGCCCGGTTTGAGTACCAGCTCCTGAGAGGTGGGAAGGCTGCTTTCGGGAAAGTCGCCCATGATTTCACCATGAAACGTAACGGGGTCTCCCGGAAGCTCGGCAAGTTTTTTGTCATTGATATAATCCACATTATCGCGGCGGGTGGCGAGGGTGATGTACATATCGGCTTCGGACTGTTCTATCTGTGTACCGTAGCGGGTATTGAGCAGTTGCAGGTCGGCAGCGCTACTGTATTGCTCCGTATATGGTCCAGTACGTTGACAAACACCTTGTCGGTCTGACGGTAGACGGTTTGCAGTTCAATGGACACGAGGTCTATCTGTCCGAATACTCTTGCAGAGAAGAAATAAGGGGTAGGATAGAAACGGTTCAGTATGTCCCGTTCGTCCCCTTTCACTACGGGTTCCAACTGGAATACATCGCCCACCAGCAGGATTTGTTTTCCGCCGAAAGGCTCTCTGAGGTTGCGTGAGTAAACCCGCAAAATACGGTCGACGGCATCGATGATATCTGCCCGTACCATGGAAATCTCGTCGATGATAACCAGCTCCAGTTCTTCAAGCAGCTTGCGGTGAGGTTTGGTGTATTTAAAGAATTCGTGGATGCGTCCCCGTTGTAAGCTGAAATTGGGGTCATCGGGCAGCAGAGGATAAAACGGCAGTTTGAAGAAACTGTGCAGCGTGCTTCCCCCCGCCATTGATGGCGGCAATTCCCGTAGGAGCCAGCACAACGTGTTTCTTCTTGGTATGTTCGCAGATATACCGGAGAAAGGTAGACTTTCCCGTACCCGCTTTCCCCGTCAGGAAAACAGACTGGCGGGTGTACTGTATGAGGTTCAAGGCATCTTGAAACTCCTTGTTCTGAGTGTCGGGTACGAAGGACATATGCATAGCTGGCTTTCAACCCTCAACTTTCGATTATTCCGTATTGTTTTAGTGCATTGGCTATGCCGTTGTCGTCAACGCTCGTAGTGACGTAACCGGCTGCGGCTTTAACATCGTCTTTGGCATTGCCCATAGCCACTCCGATGCCTGCATGACGCAACATGCTGATATCGTTTCCACCGTCGCCGAAAGCCATCGTTTCTTCCAGACGGATGCCGAAATGCCGGATTATTTCGTCGATGCCGCGTTGTTTGGTATTTCCTTTGGCGGTGACATCTACAAATGCCGGATGCCAGCGTCCCATTTCGCAGTTGGGAATGGAAGGCAGCAGGAGTTGTTCTTCTTCAATATCGATAAAGGGCGTCAGTTGGTAGTACTCCTTGTCCGAATGGTTGTCTGTATAGGGTTTGGGTGGGATGGGGTCTGTTTTGAGTTGTCTGTTGAATATCTCTGTTACGAGTTCGCCCGGCTGATTGACGCAAATATCGTGTTCACCCACCAGTATGCAGGGGAGATTGCGCTCGTGACAGAAGCCTGTCAGTGCATCGACTTCGGCTGCCGGTATGGGACTTTTATAGATAACGGTATCGTCCACAAAACAATAGGCGCCGTTCATGGTGATGTAGCCGTCTATCAGTTTCCGTTCCTGCAGGGCGGCGAGGTTATTGATGATGACACGCGGACGTCCGGTAGAAATGAATATCTGTATGCCTTTGGCTTTGGCGGCTTCCAGCGCTTCGATGGTGGAAACGGGAATCTGGTGGGTCTTGAAGCTCACCAGTGTACCGTCGATGTCAAAAAACAGGGCTTTAATCATAAATGTCTCTTTTAAATTGGTTGGCAAATTTACTCAAAAGCAAAGATATTTCGTACTTTTGCGAATAATTTTATATACTGTCGTTAAACTCGGAAACTCAATTAAAATAGCTTGAACCTTATGAAGTATAATTTTGATGAAGTGATTGAACGCCGTGGTACGGACTCCGTAAAATGGGACGGCGTGGAGAATGTGTGGGGACGTAAAGATTTGCTTCCCATGTGGGTGGCCGATATGGATTTCCGTACGCCGCCTTTTGTGATGGATGCGTTGCGCCGTCGTCTCGACCACGAGGTTTTGGGATATACTTTTGCCTGTGAGGAGTGGTATACCTCTATTTGCAGTTGGTTGCACAAGCGTCACCAGTGGGATGTTACGCGTGATATGCTGACGTTTGTTCCCGGAATTGTACGCGGGCAGGCCTTTGCGCTGCAATGCTTTACCAAACCGGGCGACAAGGTAATGGTAATGACTCCGGTGTACCATCCTTTTTTCCTGGTGACCGAACGCTTGGGACGCGAAGTGGTCTATTCTCCGCTCGATTTGTACGACGGGCATTATCATATTGATTTTGAGCGTTTCTCTAAGGATATCCGGGGATGCAGGTTGCTTATCCTTTGTAATCCCCATAATCCGGGCGGACGTGTATGGACGGTCGAAGAACTGCGTCGGATAGCGGATATTTGTAAAGAGAGCGGGACTATGGTCGTTTCCGAGAGATACACGCGGATCTTACCTTACCCCCTTATAAGCATCATCCTTTCGCCACGGTGTCCGAGGCTGCCGCACAGAATTCTCTTACTTTTATGGCTCCCAGCAAGGCTTTCAATATGCCGGGATTGGGCAGTTCGTATGCCATAGCGGTGAATGAGGATATTCGTCGGCGTTTCCGGGAGTTTATGGAAGCGGGCGAGTTCTGCGAAGGGCATTTATTTGCTTACATCGCGCTGCAGCTGCCTATACGCACGGTGAAGAGTGGCTGGAACAGGTACTCGGATATGTACAGGCCAATATCGACTTTACGGAGAATTATCTGAAAGAACATGTTCCGGGCATCGGTATGATACGCCCGCAGGCCTCTTATCTCGTTTTTCTGGATTGTAGGGCATTGGGGCTGCCGCAAGAGAAGTTGGCAAGACTGTTTGCGGAAAAAGCTCATCTAGCCTGAATGACGGGACGATGTTCGGCAAACCGGGAGAAGGCTTTATGCGGTTGAATGTAGGCTGTCCCCATTCGGTGCTGCAAAAAGCACTGGAGCAATTGTCCGTAGCGGTTAAGGAAGAGGTGGCAAAGGGATAGGGTTGGCAGAAATACATGGTTGAATGGCGGCGTTACCTATTTATAATGACTGTTGTTCTTTAATATACCTATATCAGGTGATTGCGGCATCGGGTGCGATGCCGTATCTTTGCAACATCAGATTTAAAGAATGAATTAGTTAGTCATAATTACGTAACCACTTTTATGAAGATAAAAGGATCCCCGTTTTCCGATGCGACATCGTGAAGCGGGGATTTGTTTTGTGGCGGATGTGGCGAGATACCTGCCGGACTGATGAAGTTCCGGCAGCAGGTCAATATGTTTTTCTCCTATGGGGAACGGGTTTTGCATTCTTTCTTCCGGCAGACTGTGTGGAAGAAAGGATTATAAAGTGTCTTTAATATCGCTCAGTTCCACCAGCTTGTTCACAATGGCATAGATGGTGAGGCCTGCGGGAGAGTGTATCTGCAACTTGCGTGCAATGTTGCGGCGGTGGGTGATGACGGTATGGATAGACAGATACAGTTTGTCGGCAATCGCCTTGTTGGTCATGCCTTTTACGACGCAGGTAATGATTTCCTTTTCACGTTGGCTGAGCGTTTCCTGTTCGCTGTCCTTCTCATCTTCTTCTTCGGTATGGAGAAGACGGTTGATTTTTGTGGTAATCATTTCGATATCGTCACAGATGGCGATGCTTTCGTCATACTCTTTCAGCGCATTATTGTCGATGACGGAACATACCAATGCGATGTATTTGATACTGTTTCCGTTATGGTTTGTCTTGAAAGAGTGCAGGTCGAACCAACCGCCGAAAGTAGGGTTTACGATTACAATGTCGGGAGTGTGCAGATGTATAAAGTTCTGCAATGCTTCCGGTGACGATACCTCGATGGGGTGCGCATTCAGATTGGGAATGCGTTTGAGCACTGCCGCAAGACCACTTCGTACAATGACCGAAGTTTCTGCAACAACTATTTTCAGAGAAATATTATTGTTCATCTTTCAGCCTTTTTTCTATTTGCGCTACGGCGGGAACAAACATATAGTCTTCTACCTGGCAATGCGATGCAAGGTCCTGTTCGCAATTGAAGATGTCGAAAAGGACGGCGTTCAGAAGATTGTTGTTCTCTTTTTCCGGATAGTACTTGATGATGATGTTTTTCAGTTCCTTCAGCTTGGTGTCTATCTGGTTGTGCTTGCTGGCGAAAGTGGCGATGTTGTACACATCGGACGGTCTGCCTTGCAGCAGTTGCTCCACGTAAGTGAAGACGGCTTTGTTTTCGTATTCCATGTGGCGGCGTACTTCTTTGGCGTATTCGTCAAAGAACTTAAGGATGAGATAAGCCACATCATTGTCTCTGGAGCAGTCTATGGCTTCTATCAGCTTACGGCGCATGGCAGGCAGGTTGAAGTCGAGGAAGTAGGCGTGTGCGCGTTTCAGATAATCCATCAGTGCCGGAATGGAGAATGAATCATTGTCCGCACTGTACGAGTATTGCTCCTCGCTGATGAAATTGGCTACGGCGAGGAAAGTGCGGTAGTCTACATGCTGGGCTTCGCAGACATCCTTTACACTCTTGTCTCCGAAGCCGAGCGACAGCCCGAAACGGCTCATCACCATTAATAAGGAGTAATTGTCGCAGATGAGGTCGCTCATCTTGTCCGTAGCCCGATATTTATGTTGTTCATTCATTGCAGGTTATTCCTTTCCACTCTATGTTTCGGGCGCAAAGTAACGGCTTTTCTTCGAGAACTGCAATCGCTATTTGTAGGTATTTTGACCGGTGTGATATACTAATCCGGATTGATTTTTTATCTTTGTCGAGATTAACGGTAAAACTTCTTTGCTATGAAACGGACTTTATTGGCTTTGATTGCCGCCATTGTATCTTTGGGAAGCGCCGGGCCGCTTTCCGCCTGTACTTCTGCCGTAATTTCCGGCAAGGTTACCCCCGACGGACGTCCTTTGTTGTGGAAGAACCGCGATACGGACTTTCCGCAAAACAGCGTGAGATACTTCTCCGGCGGTCGCTATCCTTTTGTAGCCGTTGTGAACAGTGTGGAAGACAATCCGACGGATGTGTGGATAGGTACGAATGCCGCAGGTTTTTCCATCATGAATACGCAATCCTATAATTTGGTCGAGGTGAAACCCGGTGAGGAGCGTGGAGAGGCCAACGGACGGGTAATGCGGCGTGCGTTGGAAGTGTGTGCCACGGTGAAGGATTTCCGACAATTTCTCGATACGCTGTCCAAGCCCAGCCTGATAGAGGCCAACTTCGGTGTGATTGATGCCAAAGGCGGTGCTGCCATGTTCGAAGTGGATTATTACGAGTATGTGATGTACGATGCCAACAATCCTAAGGATGCGCCTTGCGGGTACATTGCACGCACCAACTTCTCTTTTTCCGGTAAGGTGAATGAGGGAGCGGGTTATGTCCGCTTTATGCAGGAAGATAAGCTGCTGATGCCGGCCTCTGCTACGGGACAGATTACGCCGCAATGGATATTCAGGGAGCTTTCCCGCTCTTTTGCCAATCCGCTTTTGGGGATTGATTTGAAGAGCGGGGATTTCAATCGTCCTAAGACAACGGGGTGGTTTGTAGACCAGGACTTCATCGCACGCAGCAGTACGGCAAGTTCGGTGGTGGTGCAGGGCGTGAAAGAAGGGGAGCGGCCCGAACTCACTACGATGTGGACAATTCTGGGGTATCCGCCTACCGGAGTGGCAATGCCCGTCTGGGTGAAAGGGGCGGACAAGGCTTTGCCGAGGTTGCTGGTTCGTGATGAAGCAAAGAAGGTTTCTCCTTTGGGCAATTGGTCGGTAATACTGGCAGGGGATGTTTTCTCTTACGGGCAAGGTATGGGCAGCAACCGCTATATGAACTGGGAAAGGCTTTATAATACCGATAAGAACGGCTATATGCAGTTGCTGGCTCCGGTAGAGGATGAGGTGTTCCGGCGCACCGCACCGGTATTGAAAGAGTGGCGCAGGAAAGGGGAAGCGGATGTAAAGGCAATGCAGTCGCTCTATAATGAGCTGGATGCGTTCATTGAAGCCGAATATGCGGAATTGTTTGAATTTTAATTACTTATTATTGATTTTATACATGAAACACAAACTGATTATCTGCATTTCCGCTCTTTGTCTGGGGCTTGCCGGAAATGTGCAGGCGCAAAACAAGAAAATGTATCGGAACGGTTGGATCGATTTCAACAAGAACGGGGTGAAGGATATTTATGAGGACCTTCCCAACCGGTTGAAAAGCGGGTAGCCGACCTGCTCTCCCAAATGTCAGTGGAAGAGAAAACCTGCCAACTGGCAACTCTTTACGGCTACGGACGTGTGTTAAAGGATTCCCTGCCCGTTGCCGGTTGGAAAAACGAAATATGGAAAGACGGCATTGCCAATATCGATGAGATGCTGAACGGCGTGGGAAAGAAGTCTGCGCAGGTTCCCGGTTTATTGTACCTTTCAGCAATCATGCCGAGGCCGTCAATACCGTGCAACGCTGGTTTGTGGAAGAAACCCGTTTGGGGATTCCCGTTGACTTCACGAATGAGGGGATTCACGGACTGAACCACACCAAAGCCACGCCGTTGCCTGCTCCTATTGCCATCGGAAGCACCTGGAACAAAGAGCTTGTTCGCCGTGCCGGTGTCATAGCCGGACAAGAGGCGAAAGCGTTGGGATACACCAATGTGTATGCTCCCATACTGGATATTGTACGCGACCCGCGTTGGGGACGTACATTGGAGTGTTATGGAGAAGAACCCTATCTGATAGCGGCTTTGGGAACGGAAATGGTGAACGGCATCCAGTCGCAGGGAGTAGCTGCTACTTTGAAGCACTATGCAGTTTACAGTGTGCCCAAAGGCGGACGTGACGGGAATTGCCGTACCGACCCGCATGTGGCTCCGCGCGAGTTGCACGAACTGTTTCTTTATCCTTTTAAGAAGGTCATTCAGAACTCGCATCCTATGGGAGTGATGAGCAGTTATAACGATTGGGACGGTGTGCCCGTATCCGCCAGCTACTATTTTCTGACGGAATTGCTGCGCGAGGAGTATGGCTTCGACGGCTATGTGGTGAGCGACAGCGAGGCTGTGGAGTTTGTGGAGTCCAAGCATCATGTGCGGATACCTATGATGAGGCTGTGCGTCAGGTTTTGGAAGCCGGCTTGAATGTGCGTACCCACTTTACTCCGCCTTCCGATTTTATTCTGCCTATCCGCCGGTTGCTGGAAGAAAAGAAGATTTCAATGGCTGTGATAGACAAGCGTGTGTCGGAAGTGCTGCGGGTAAAATTCCGCTTGGGACTGTTCGACCAACCTTATGTAGCCGATACGAAAGCCGCCGACAGAGTAGGCGGAGCAGACCGGAATATGGATTTTGTGAAGCAGATGCAGCAACAGGCACTTGTGCTTCTGAAAAACGAGAATAATATCCTTCCGCTGGATAAACGGCAGATAAAGAAGGTGCTGGTGACCGGCCCGTTGGCTGATGAGGATAACTTTATGACCAGCCGTTACGGCCCTAACGGACTGGAGACGGTTACCGTGCTTGCCAGTTTGCGTAATTATCTGAAAGGCATTGCCGAAGTGGATTATGCCAAAGGCTGTGATATTGTAGATGCAGGTTGGCCTGCCACGGAGATATTGCCTGCGCCCATGAGCGAACAGGAAAAGCAAGGCATTGCCGAAGCCGTAGCAAAAGCCGGTGAAAGTGATGTCATTATTGCCGTGCTTGGCGAGGATGAGTATCGTACGGGAGAGAGCCGTTCGCGTACTTCGCTCGACTTGCCGGGACGTCAGCAGCAATTACTTGAGGCATTGCATGCAACGGGAAAGCCGGTGATACTGGTGCTGATAAACGGGCAGCCGCTCACCGTCAACTGGGCAAATGCTTATATCCCAGCCATCTTGGAGTCGTGGTTTCCCGGTTGTCAGGGGGGAACGGTGATTGCGGAGACTCTGTTTGGCGAGCATAATCCGGGCGGCAAGCTGACAGTGACTTTCCCTAAGAGCGTAGGACAGATAGAGCTGAACTTCCCTTTCAAACCCGGTTCGCATGGCGCTCAACCGCATTCCGGTCCAAACGGTTCGGGCGCAACACGCGTCATCGGCGAACTGTATCCGTTCGGTTTCGGTCTGAGCTATACGACTTTTGCTTACTCCGATTTGGAAGTCTCTCCGTTGCAACAGCATACGCAGGGCGAATATACGATTAAAGTCAACGTTACGAATACTGGAAAACGTGCGGGTGACGAGGTGGTGCAATTGTATGTACGCGATAAGGTGAGCAGTGTCATTACCTACGATTCGCAGTTGCGCGGTTTTGAGAGGGTATCCTTGCAACCGGGTGAAACCAGGCAGGTCACTTTCTCCTTGAAGCCGGAAGACTTGCAGATTCTGGACCGCAATATGAACTGGACAGTGGAGCCGGGTCGAGTTTGAGGTTATGATAGCGCATCCAGCCAGGACATAAGGCTGAAAAAGACAATAACGGCTTTGCCTTGACGATAGCCGGGTGCAAAGGCTCGGAAAGGTTTTAGGGGCTGTGCCGGTTGCGGGCAGGTTTACGATAGCTGGGAACGGAGATATGCAAGTATCTCCGTTTCTTGTTCCGGATGGAACCAGCGTATCTCTTCGTCCCTCTTGAACCACGTCATCTGCTTACGGGAGTAGATGCGTGAATTCTGCTGGATTTTCTCAATGGCAAAAGGCAGTGTCCATTCACCGTCCAGATAGTTGAAGATTTCCTTGTAGCCTACGGTGTTCAGTGAATTGAGTGCACGGTGAGGGTAGACATTGCGGGCTTCCTCTACCAGTCCGTCTGTTATCATCTGTTCTACGCGTTGGTTGATACGGGCATATAATTCTTCACGGTCACGTGTGAGTCCTATTTTGATGATGCGGAAGGGCCGTTCTTTCTTTTGCTGTGTGCGGAAAGAGGTGTAGGTCTTGCCTGTCATATAACAGATTTCCAGTGCGTGGATTACCCGCTTATGGTTCTTCAGGTCTACGATTTTGTAATATTCCGGGTCCAGCAGTTTCAGTTCGGCACAGAGGTGTTCCAAACCTTCCGTTTCGTATTTGTGCAGCATAAGCCGGCGGGTTTCGGCATCTACGGTAGGAATGTCGTCAATGCCTTTGCATACGGCATCTACGTACATCATGGAGCCGCCGGTCAGGAGTACGACCTCGTGCTGGGTATAGAGTTGCTCAAGAAGTTGCAGTACTTCGGCTTCATATTGGGCGGCACTGTAATAGTCGGTCAGTTGCAGTGTGCCTACAAAGTAATGCCGTACCCGTTGCAGTTGTTCCGGGGTAGGGGCGGCCGTACCGATTTTCAAATCGGCATAAAGCTGTCGTGAATCGGCGGAAATGATACATGTTCCGAAGTGTTCCGCCAGTCGGAGACTGAGTTCTGTCTTTCCCACTCCCGTGGGGCCTATAAGTACTATCAATGTTTTCATGAGATTGCAACAAAATAATTCGGGCGAAAAACAATTGCATCCTTTGAAACGAATGTATCCTCAAGGGAAGTCTCGTTGTCATTGGAGCAGGTGCTATTCGCCCGAACCGGTTTATCAGAATTTGTCGTCTTCGTAAGCAATACCTGCGGCTCCATCGTCCAAACCACCGAATCCTTCTTTATCGAAGTCTTCCATGTCGAAGTCCTGGTCGCCGTAGAAACTTTCGTCCAAGTCGAGCGAGCCGCTGGCAGCAGCCATTTCTTCAAAGTCAACGGTCTGCTTGGGAGCCTCTCCGGCTTTCTTAGTGCATTTTGCTCCGGTCATATTCTTGCCGGTGATGATTTCGGAGAGTTCGATGAAGAAACAACGTTCTGTCATGTAGTCGAACACGTACAGGAGTTTCTGCTTTTCGTCCTCTACCAATTCGCTGACCTGAGTGTCTTTCATCACCCAACTGTCTATTTCCGGATTGTCGTCCATTTCTTCGAGGGTAACTTCTTTTTTCCTTTTCCCAATCATCGTCGCAGATGAAGAAAGAGGTCATCTGTCGTCGGTATAACCTACTGATTTCACGATGGCTTCGTGAAAATCATAGAACGTGGCTTCCGGGTCAATCTGTATTTCTCTGATGAAGTCGTCCGCTTCATCGGAGATGAGGGTAAATCTATATATCATACTATTAACTTTTTATTTGCTTGCAGGAATAATGCCGCGAGCCGATTCGCGTATAAAGTTTACAATATAGCTGATTTCTGGGGTCATTTCCATTTCATTCTCAATCTTTTTCAAAGCTTCCGTATTGTTCAGTCCACTTTGATAGATAATGCGGTAGGCGTTGTGAATGGCCTCGATGGTTTCGTTGGAGAAACCGCGACGGCGCAGTCCCACGATGTTGATGCCTGCATAGCAGATGGGTTCCCGTCCGGCTATGATGTACGGCGGTATGTCTTTGCTGAAGCGGCATCCGCCTGTATCATGCCGAATCCGCCTACGTGGCAGAACTGGTGCATCAGTACGTTGGCGCTGATGATGGAATTGTCGTCTATGACAATCTCGCCTGCCATTTTTGTGGAATTGCCGATGATGCAACCGTTGCCGATAAAGGCATCGTGTGCAACATGTACACCTTCCATCAGCAGGTTGTTGCTGCCAACGATTGTCTTTCCTTTGGCAGCCGTACCCCGGTTGATTGTCACGTTCTCGCGGATGGTATTATTATTGCCTATCTCGCGGTAGTCTCTTCTCCCCGGAATTTCAGGTCTTGCGGGATAGCACCGATTACAGCTCCGGGAAAGATTGTATTCCCGTTGCCGATGCGTGAACCGTACAGAATGTTGCATTCGCCATAATCTTGTTGTTATCGCCGATTACCACATTTCTTGTCGATGAAAACAAAAGGAGCAATCTCTACGTTTTCCCCGATTTTCGCTTCGGGATGAATATACGCTAAGGGACTTATCATAATTAATTTACTTGTTTTTTACTATTTGAGCCATAAATTCAGCCTCACACACTACCTTTTCGCCTACAAATACATAGCCTTTCATAGTAGAGATACCCCGGCGGATAGGAGCCAGCAGTTCGACACGGAAAATCAAAGTATCTCCCGGCACTACTTTCTGGCGGAACTTGACGCCGTCTATCTTCATAAAGTAGGTGGAATAGCGTTCGGGTTCGTCTACGGAGTTCAGAACAAGTAAACCGCCTGTCTGCGCCATGGCCTCTACCTGCAATACGCCCGGCATGACGGGTTCTTGCGGGAAGTGTCCCTGGAAGAAAGGTTCGTTGGCTGTTACGTTCTTGACACCTACGATGTAGTTGGCACCTATCTCAATTACTTTATCTACCAGTTGGAACGGATAGCGGTGCGGCAACAGTTCACGGATGCGGTTTACATCCATAATGGGTTCGCGGTTGCAGTCGTAAGTAGGGGCCTGTATCTCGTGCAGACGGATTTCCTTACGCATCTGGCGGGCAAACTTGTTGTTGATGGTATGTCCCGGACGTGTGGCAATGATACGTCCTTGATGGGCTTGCCAATCAGAGCCAGATCACCGATAACGTCCAGCAGTTTATGGCGGGCGCATTCGTTGGGCCATACCAGCGGTTTGTGGTTGATGTAACCCAACTGCTTGGCGTCCATGTGAGGCACGCCCATTACGTCGGCAAGCTTGTCGTAGGCATCCTGCGGCATTTCACGTTCATAGATAACAATGGCGTTGTCCAGGTCGCCGCCTTTGATAAGTCCGGCTTGCAACAGCGGTTCTATCTCGCGTACAAATACGAAAGTGCGGCTGGCGGCTACTTCATCCTTGAACTTTGCCATATCTTCCAATGTGGCAACTGGTTGGGGATGATGGTCGAGTCGTAGGATACCAGTACGTTCAGACTGAAGTTTTCATCGGGCAATACGATGATGGATGAGCCGGTGGCATCGTCACGGAATTCAATCTTGGATTGATGATATAGAAATCCTTTACGGCACTTTGTTCCACCGTACCTACACGTTCTATTTCGTTGACATAATACTGGGCACTTCCATCCAGGATAGGAAATTCCGGACCGTTCACCTGAATAAGGCAGTTATCTATGCCCAAAGCGTAAAGCGCAGCCATGCCGTGCTCTACGGTACTTATCTTAACCCCGTTTTTGGAAAGCACGGTGCCGCGTGTCGTTTCGGTCACGTTATCGGCAACAGCGTCAATGATAGGCTGACCTTCCAGGTCGGTACGCTGAATCTTATATCCGTGGTTGTCCGGAGCAGGGTTGAAAGTAACAGTCAGATCAAGTCCAGTGTGAAGACCTTTCCCACTGAGTGAAAAGCTGTCTTTCAGAGTCTTTTGTTTCAACATTGGTTACTTATTTAATTGTTTTTTTAATTCATCGAGTTCTTTGCGGAGCGCATTCAACTCAAAGTACATATCCGGCAGCTTGCGGAATACGGACTGTGACTTGAAGTAGGGCTTCACTTCCATAGGCGGCGTACCTATTAATACACTGCCTTCTTTAATACTGCTGGGAACACCGGATTGTGCGCCAAGGTTCACTTTGTTTCCGATGTGGATGTGTCCGGCTATACCCACCTGACCGCCAAACATACACCATTCGCCTACTTTGGTGGAACCGGCTATGCCACTTGGGCCGCCATTACCGTATGCGAACCGATTTCATCATTATGTGCCACCTGCACCAGATTATCCAGTTTTACACCGCTGTGAACGATAGTCGCTCCCATCGTGGCACGGTCTACACACGTATTGGCGCCGATTTCCACATTGTCTTCCAATAGGGTGATTCCGATTTGGGGAATCTTTTCATACCCTTCGGGAGTGGGGGCGAAACCGAAACCGTCTGCACCGATTACACAACCGGCATGCAGGATGCAACGGTTGCCTACGCGACAATCGTGGTAGATTGTTGCATTTGCGTAAATAATGCAATCATTGCCTACTTTAGCGCCGCTTCCGATAGTGGCATGCGGATGAATTACCGTATTGTCGCCCACTTCTGCATGGTCTCCTACATAAGCAAAAGGCGCAATGTAAACATCTTTGCCTATTTTGGCAGTTTCGGCAACGTATGCGCGCGGGTCGATGCCGGTGCGTTTCGGTTTGCTCTGTTCATACAGGTTTAATAATTTGGCAAGGCTTTCGTAGGCATTGTCTACCTTAATCATGGTAGCTTTTACTTCCTGTTCGGGAGTGAAATCCTTATTAACCAAAACAATACTCGATTGGGTTTCATACAGATAAGGTATGTATTTAGGGTTGGATAAGAAAGAGATTGCCCCCGGTATTCCTTCTTCAATCTTGGCGAAGGTATGCACAGTTGCATTCTCGTCTCCAACGATTTCTCCTTGGATAAATGTTGCAATTTGTTTAGCAGAGAACTCCATGTCTTATTCTTGTTAGATGGTTTCAAAACACAAATAACGGACTTTTTTTTTTTATATATCCTTGTCCTGCGGTGAATATTTTATACTTATCTATGCAAACGTTGATAACATAAGTAGTACTTTTTACTTTTTTTGAGAGTAGGGAGATGTTGAGCATGTCCGATGCTTCGGCTATGTTTTTAATGGAGCCGTCGTTGTACAGGATGTCGATGCTGTCGTCTGCCGGGTCGTACATATTCTTCTCAATGCTTGGGGTAGAGATAAAATAACCGGCTTCGGAAAGAGGGATGTCCAGCTGTTCGCCGATTTGCCGGGTGATTTCTTCTTTACGCTCCTCGCTGAAAGGTTCGGTGGAGATTTCCACTTTGAATATGTTACGGTTAACCATGCCCATACTTAGTGTGGAAAGCACCCTGTCCGGATGTGTGCTCCATACTTTCAGGGCAGTCCAAAGATCGTTGTCGTCCAGTTGGATAAAGTTTTCCAGGCAGTCCGGGTTATTGTAGAATATTTCCCGGTTGATATCATTGTATAAAAAGAATTTCAGTGCGGGCGGGGCAAACAAGTCCACGCCTTTGCCGGCTAACTCCTTGGCACGCAGCAAGGTGCTGATGAGCATCTTTTCGTAGGCAACCGATGTCTTATGCAGATATACCTGCCAGTACATCAGGCGGCGTGCAGTGAGGAAGTTTTCGATAGAGTAGATTCCTTTGGATTCTACGACCAGATGGTCGTCTTTTACATCGAGCATCTTGATGATGCGCGCCGAACCTATGTTCCTTCCGTCACTCCGGTATAGAAGCTGTCGCGGCGCAGGTAGTCGAGGCGGTCCATGTCCAGTTGTCCACTTACCAGCTGGTGGAGGAAACGCTTGGGATATTCGTCCTTGAATATTTGGATGGCAAGTGTCAGTTGCCCGTTCATTTCTTTGTTGATGCGTTCCATGAGCATCAGGGAAATGTCTTCGTGCGAGACACCTTTTACAATAGTATCTTCAAGCACGTGCGAGAACGGACCGTGCCCGATGTCGTGCATGAGGATAGCCGCCTGTACGGCTTCCGCTTCACTGTCGAAAATGAAGTTTCCCTTGGCGGTAAGTTGCTGGATAGCTTCACTCATAAGGTAGAATGCCCCCAGTGAGTGCTGGAACCGGGTATGCTGTGCGCCGGGATACACCACGGACGATAATCCCAATTGTTTGATACGGGTGAGGCGTTGCAAAAGGGGATGTCGTACAAGGTCGTACAGCAGTCCTTTGGGTATGTTGATGAATCCGAACACCGGATCGTTGATAATTTTACGTTCGTAAGGCATAGCTAAGTATTTGAGGACAAAGGTAATTTGTTTTTAGGAGATGACAAAATATGATGCTATACAAGGAAGTTCATCACCAGTCGTGTTGAGATGATAACATCTAAGTTGTAAATCGCAGTAGGTTTATATTTTGAGATAGTATTATGCAAAATTTGCATATTACTGTCTCTGTCAAGTTCTCCTTCTTTGAAAACATTTGCAATGTGGCGGGCTATGACAGATTGGTCCTTTTGAAACCTTCGAGCATATCATGCGGGATTATCATGTATTGATACGAACCGGGCAGAATCGGCGGAAATGGGTATGTTGTTCGCCTGATTCTGCCGGTTATGTTTAAAATAAGTTTTTATTTGCTTCTCAGAGTATTGCTTTCAGCTGTTCCGCCATCTGAGCCTGTACTTCCTGTGCGGCTTTGCGTGCAGCAGCTGCGAAATTTTCGGTCTTGTCTACATAGATGATACCGCGGCTGGAGTTAACAATCAGCCCGCAAGTCTTGTTCATGCCGTACTTGCAGACCTCTTCCAATGAACCGCCTTGCGCACCTACGCCGGGCACTAAAAGGAAGTGGTTGGGAACAATCTTACGAATATCTTCGAAAGCACGTCCTTGGGTGGCGCCTACCACGTACATCATTTGCTCGTCGTTTGCCCATTCCTGTGACTTGCGCAATACTTTTTCGAAGAGACGTTCACCGTTTTTGTCTTCCGTCAGTTGGAAGTCGTGCGAACCTTTGTTGCTGGTCAGTGCGAGCAGGATAACCCATTTGCCTTCGTAGGTGAGGAATGGAGTAACGCTGTCTTCGCCCATATAAGGAGCTACGGTTACCGAGTCTATGTCCAGTTCTTCAAAGAAAGTACGTGCATACATGGCAGAGGTATTACCGATGTCGCCGCGTTTGGCATCGGCGATGATAAACTGGTCGGGATAGTTCTGCTTGATGTAGTTCACGGTCTTTTCAAAGGCAATCCAGCCTTTTACTCCCATGCTCTCATAGAAAGCGAGATTCGGTTTGTAGGCGATACACAGGTCGGCTGTTGCATCGATAATCGCTTTGTTGAAGGCAAAGATGGGGTCTTCTTCTTTCAGCAGGTGTTCCGGAATCTTTTTGATATCCGTGTCCAGACCTACGCATAGAAATGATTTCTTGCGTTTGATATTCTCAAAGAGTTGTTGTTTGTTCATATCGCAATTTGTTGGTTTAATGGTTTTACTTTTTAAATAAATATCCCTTGATGCTCATTCTTATATCTTCGTCACTGTTCTTTTCATAATGGATATCGAATGCAGTCAGCATGAACAGGTTCTTGGGAGAATTGCATCGGAAAGAGGTAGGCGGTATATGACCGTGCTTGCTGTTCTTTTCCAACATTTCCAATGTGCTGAGTTCGATATATGCGCTATCGTTCAGATTGTCCGTCCGGGTATCGAGTGAAACGGGCAATATTCCATTTTCAAGATATTGGCGGGGGATGGTAAGAAAGCGGCTTGACATACCGTCGCTGGGTATGGTGATAAACCGCGTGTAGCCTTTGGGAACACTGATGTTCGTTTGACTGTCGATTGCTCCGCTATAGGTAACCTTGCCGCTATCAGTGCCGGCGGGCGCTGCATTTGTTTCAATATCCGCTGCCACGGAATAGAGGTTGTAGGTTACGTTTCTGTCTATCAGATGAGTGACGCTCTCCGTGCCGAACCAGCTGTTCAGGTATCTGAATTTACTGTTTATCCGTATCGCCTGCTTTTCCGGCAGCGAGTACATCCATTCCTCATATTGTTGTAGCGAGAGGGGGGCTTTTGCCCGGCAACTGCGTTGCATCTCGGCTTTGATTTCGTTAAGAATGACATTCTTTGTAATGCCAGCATAGTTGACGGGCAATGCCGACGTCAGCAAAAAGATGATGGCAAACGAAATGGGTATCCAGTTGATACGCCGTGCCTTGATGGCGAACAACCCGATACAGACAAAATAGAACCAGCCGTTGAGTGTGGCGAGATAGAGCCGGTTAACGGTAATGCCGTAATCGTTGAACCGTCGCACGATGCCTATGGTCATCAGTAACAGCAGAGGCAGTATCAGTACGGGCATCCAGCGGGCAATCCAATTGTCAAACCGTTTGTTATTTTCAAGGCGTGCGGGATACAGACCGAATTGAATGGCGATGCACACCGTCATTAATGCTACGATGAGCCATGACACCCAGCCTGTGGGCAGTTCCCAACTGACAAGAATGCGGGCGGCATACATGTAAAGCACTGTCAGATATCCGGCTGTAAGCGGAAGGAACAGGTAGTGTATGATGCCGTTCAGGAATTCGGATGAGTGGGGTTCGCGGTTGTGTTTGTCCTCTCCCTGCGGCAACAATCCGAGAAACAGTATCAAGGCGAGCGTTATGCTGCACAGATAATAGATATAGGCATAGCACTTTCCGCTGAAATGGATGTCGAACAGCTGGTGCAGTGAGAACAACAGCAGACTGATGCCTGCCCATAGGATGAGGCCTATGATTTGTGTAACAGCGAACGAAGAAACAGCGTTCAGTGCAAAATTCCAACTGGCAATGTCATTCTTCTCGCGCAGGAACGAGAGGAAGAATGTGGAAAGCCTATGGTGAGAATGGCCGCCGTGTGGGCGATGCCGATTTCAATCCATGAACTCTCTGTACCGAGATAACGGTAGAGCAGGAAAGCATCGGCTATGAGCAGGGCGTGTGCGGCAAGTTGTATGCCTGTCTTCCACATCCGGCTTTTTACTTCTTCGCTCCACAGATGAAGCGTGAGCGAAAGCAGGATGCCTACCGACAGGTAGTAACCGGTTATAAACAGCAACCGTTCTTCGCCTGTCCAGCTTATTGATGTCAGATGAATGAGATAGGCTGTGAATGCAAAGATAAAGGCTACCGTAACCGGGAAGCGCTTCAGGCAGTTCTGAAACGCTTCGGTAACCGTGTGAAACGCTTTCTCTACTGATAGCCCTTTCATAACTACAATTCGCTTTCTTTCAGTCGCTCTGCATTTTCCGCAACAATCAGATGGTCGATGCAATCCTGAATATCACCGTCCATAAAGGCGGCAAGGTTATAAATGGTATAGTTGATGCGGTGGTCGGTAATACGTCCCTGCGGATAGTTGTAGGTACGTATCTTTGCCGAACGGTCACCGGTAGAGACCATTGTCTTGCGCTTGGAAGCGATGTCGTCAATGTATTTCTGGTGCTCCTTGTCGTATATAAAGGTACGCAGGCGCGACAGGGCGCGTTCTTTGTTCTTCGGCTGGTCGCGCGTTTCGGTACATTCGATGAGAATTTCCTCTACGACACCCGTATTCGGGTTCTTCCAGTTATAGCGCAGGCGTACGCCGGATTCTACCTTATTTACGTTCTGACCGCCCGCACCGCCGCTTCGGAAGGTATCCCATTTGATTTCTCCCTCGTTGATGACTACATCGAACTCTTCGGCTTCGGGCAGTACCGCCACGGATGCAGCGGATGTGTGTACACGTCCCTGCGTTTCGGTGGCAGGCACGCGTTGTACGCGATGTACGCCCGATTCATATTTCAGCGTGCCATATACGTTGTCTCCCGTTACGGAGCAGATGATTTCCTTGAAACCGCCGGCAGCGCCCTCGTTGGCGCTGGATATATCCAGTCTCCAGCCTTTAGCCTCACAATACTTGGTGTACATGCGGAAGAGGTCGCCTGCAAAAATGGCGGCTTCGTCTCCACCTGCACCACCGCGGATTTCGAGAATGGCGTTGCGGCTGTCCTGCGGGTCGGCGGGGACAAGCAGGAGCTTTATCTCTTCTTCCAGTTCAGGCTGGCGTGCCTGGCAGGCATCAAGTTCTTCGCGTGCCATTTCACGCATCTCGGCATCGGTTTCGTTGGCGATGATTTCTTTGGCTTCCTCAATGCCGTTCAGTACCTGCATGTACTCTTTGCGGGCATTCATCAGGTCGCCCAGTTCTTTGTACTCTTTGGTGAGTTTGACGTAGCGCTTCTGGTCGGCAATCACCGCCGGGTCGGTAATCAGTGTGGACACTTCTTCGAAGCGGGCAACGAGGCCTTCCAGTTTCTCTAATATGGTGTTGTTATCTGCCATTTAATTAAAGTGGTAATGTTATGAGATGACAAGTCGGCATTAATATCTGAACTCTCCGAATTCACTCTTGATAATCAGTTCTTTCTTATCGCTCTCTTCGATACGTCCTACAATCTGTGCATCGATGTTGAAGCTTTTGCTGATGGCAATCACTTCTTCCGCATGCTCAGGAGAAAGATATACTTCCAGACGGTGTCCCATATTGAATACCTTGTACATTTCGCTCCAGTCCGTATCGCTTTGCTCCTTGATGGTCCTGAACAGCGGCGGAACGGGGAAAAGGTTGTCTTTGACAACGCGGCAGTTATCTCCGACAAAGTGCAGCACTTTGGTCTGCGCACCGCCGGAGCAGTGTACCATACCGTGAATTTCGGGACGGAGCGCATCGAGCAGTTTCTTAACTACCGGCGCATATGTACGGGTGGGAGAGAGCACCAGCTTTCCGGCATCCAGCGGACTGCCTTCACGCTGTCTGTCAGTTTCAGTCTTTCCGCTGTATACCAATTCGTCGGGTACGGCTTTGTCATAGCTTTCCGGATATTTCTCCGCCAGATATTTGGCGAATACATCGTGGCGGGCGCTGGTAAGTCCGTTGCTACCCATACCGCCGTTATACTCTTTCTCGTAAGTGGCTTGTCCGCAAGAGGAGAGACCTACAATCACGTCTCCCGGACGGATATTGGCATTGTCGATAACATCCGAACGCTTCATGCGGCAGGTTACCGTAGAGTCAACGATGATGGTACGCACCAGGTCGCCCACATCGGCGGTCTCGCCACCGGTAGCATATACGCCTACGCCCATTTCGCGGAGTTCGGCAAGCAGTTCGTCCGTACCGTTGATGATGGCGGAAATCACTTCTCCGGGCACAAGCAGCTTGTTGCGTCCGATGGTGCTCGATACCAGGATATTGTCCACAGCACCTACACAGAGCAGGTCGTCGATGTTCATAATCAGCGCATCCTGTGCGATGCCTTTCCAGACGGAGAGGTCGCCTGTCTCTTTCCAGTACATGTAGGCCAGACTGGATTTTGTTCCTGCACCGTCTGCGTGCATGATATTACAATACTCAGGGTCACCGCCCAGGATATCGGGGATGATTTTGCAGAAAGCCTGCGGGAATATACCTTTGTCGATGTTCTTAATGGCATTGTGCACATCTTCTTTGGATGCGCTGACGCCTCTCATCATATATCGTTGATTACTCATGGGATAATAAGTTTGTTCAATTGAGCACAAAAGTAGTGATTATTTCGCTTATAGCCTTAGCTTTGCGTAAAAAATATCCCTCATCCGGCATCGTACTTGCAAGTCTGTGCGGGTGCGACACCGATGAGGGGATGTTTGATATTCAATTCCGTCTCTTTAGAACTCCACCTTAGGTGCTTGTTCGCTTCCTTCGGCGGCTTCAAAGTAGGCACGCTTCTCAAAACCGAAAAGACCGGCAAGAATGTTTTTTGGGAAGCGGCGGATTGCCGTATTAAAATTCTTCGCCGCATTGTTGAAGTTGGTACGTGCACGTTGATGCGGTTTTCCGTACCTTCCAACTGGGCTTGGAGCTCCAGGAAGTTCTGGTTGGCTTTCAGGTCGGGATAGTTTTCGGTAATGGCGAGCAGCTTGCCGAGAGCAGAAGTAACCGCGCCCTGTGCCTTTTGGTATTCGGCCAGCTTTTCCGGTGTCAGGTCGTTGGCGTCTACGGTCATCTGGGTGCCTTGCTACGGGCTTCTACCACACCTTCCAGCGTTTCCTTTTCGTGAGAGGCATATCCTTTGACTGTGTTTACGAGATTCGGTATCAGGTCGGCACGACGTTGATATTGTGTTTCTACGTTAGACCATTGCCCGCTGACGTTTTCGTCCATGGTAACAAGTCCGTTATAACCGCTGACTCCCCAAATGGCGAGAAGGGCTACGACAACAATGATGATAATGGTTGATTTTTTCATACTTCTTTTTTTGTTATTAATGATGCAATCTGAATTGGTTTGTTACAGGAGACGCCCGGCTGTTCCGCTCAGAACCGTGAACCGGCTCCGCCGCCACCGCCCATGCCGCCTCCGAAACTGCCGCCGCTGAATCCTCCGCCACCGCTGCCGAAGCCGCCGCCTCCGAAAATGACGGGACCGCCGCCACCTCCGCCCCGATAGTTCTCATCGTAAGACTGCTGGCGGCGTACTACCTTATGTCCGCAATTGCGGCAGGTGTAGGTGACATCTTCCGTCCGTACTCCGTTGCGGCGTGAGATAAGCACGCTGTTGCTCCGTTGCAGTTTATGCTGGCCGCATTGCGGGCATTTGCTTGCAGCACGTGTTTTCAGTATTCCTGCCGAGATGGCGATGGCAAAGAACCCTGCAACGGCCAGAATCAATCCTATCGGAGAGCCGCCGTCACTTTCGTCCGGGTCGTTTGCCATACTTCCGTCAAGACGGGCGCATACGGCACGAACGCCGGCCACCATACCGGCATCCCAGTTACCGTCTTTCAGGTAAGGAATCATGTCCCTCGTTTGAATGCGTTTGCAAATGGCATCGGGCAGGTCTCCTTCCAGTCCGTATCCGGTATAGAACTGAATACAGCGCTGGTCGGTTACCAGCAGGATAACCAGTCCGTTATTCTTTCCTTTCTTGCCAACGCCCCATTCGTTGAGCAACCGGTGCGAGAAGTCAAAACAGTCCTCACTGCCGATGGACGGGACAACCGCCACTACGGTTTCAATGCCGGTTTGCTGTTCCAGGGCATAGAGCATACGGTCTATTTCGTCGCATGCCGAAGTGGAAAGGATACCGGCGGGGTTGCAAACGTAGCGTGTCTTGTCCTGAAGATGTACTTTAGGAATGTTTCCGGTGGTGTAAATCTCTTGTGCCTGCAGGGAAACAAGCATGCACAAGAGGAATGCTATGGAGATAAATCGTTTCATACTTATTGTATTTGTAGGGGCTAAGGTAGGAAAAATCACGTCAACGTATGTATTTCCCTACGAATTTCTTTACATGCTCCGTATATTCCTGCGGATAGTCCTTGTAGGACATGGCATGTGCGGAACCCGGAACAATCCACAGCTCTTTCGGTTCCGGCTTGGCTTCGTAAAGAGGGTAGACCATCCATGTAGGCACATAGGAGTCCGCATCGCCGTGTATAAAGAGCATGGGCAAGGTACACTTCCTGACCTGCTCCAAAGCCGAAGCTTCACGGAAATCCCATCCGTACTCTTGCTCGCAAAGTCGGCTTGCCACATGCAGCAGCGGGAAAGCGGGCAAGCCGTATTGTGCTTTCAGTTCGCCCCGGAATTCATCCCATACGCTGGTATAGCCGCAGTCCTCGACGAAACATTTGATGAACGGTTGCTGGTGTATTCCATGTTCCACTTCGCCGGACACCATCATGGTGGTGGCAGCTCCCATCGAGATGCCGTGTACTACCATTTCCGTACCGCTGCTGCGCATACGGGTGCTGTCGCCTGCGGTCACCGTTTCATTGTTCCTGCCGAAAAGCTCGTCGGCGGTTGCGGTCCATTGCAGTACGTCGAGACGGTCGAGCCAGCCCATTTGTATCTCGGCACCCTCGCTTGCGCCATGACCGTGCAGGTCGGGCAGAAGGATGTTGTACTTCAGTTGCCGGTTGTACAGGTAGCCGATGTTGAGCATGCGGATGGAGTTGTCGGTATAGCCGTGCACAATGACGGCCGTTTTACGGGTGGGTTCGGCGGCG
>ENA-OQAA01000313-OQAA01000313.1-human-gut-metagenome-genome-assembly--contig:-NODE-313-length-34548-cov-2.949479_pt1 | contig 34548 bp, 52 predicted proteins | sample MGYA00242489_ERZ504515 | MGnify/ENA primary metagenome ERZ504515 (study PRJEB26092, sample SAMD00036237) | human gut metagenome | host: Homo sapiens | study: EMG produced TPA metagenomics assembly of... | reverse complement strand
TCAACAGGAATCTCATATGTATATTTGCCATTTGCGTCTGTCCCATATGGAATCCAGGTGAGGAATCGGCTGCGGCAGCTTCTTCTTTTGTTCCAAGACATAGATAGTCGTAACCAGTTCCGCTTAAAGTAAGAACAGCTGTCATCTTTCCGTTTTTGGAAGTAAGGACACAGTCAATTACACGGAACATAGAGGAACTGGAGTTTACTGTAATATTATAAATTCCGCTTGCACAGCTGCCTGGAGCAGGGGTTGCTGTTGGCTCTGGGGTGGTGGTTGCTTCCGGAGTTGTGCTTGGCACTGGAGTTTCAGTTGGTGCAGGAGTCTCAACCGGTGCTTCGGTAGGCTCTGGGGAAACAGTTGGTTCCGGTGTTGGAGCAGCCTCTCCATATCCTGGAACCGCCGGTACGGTAATCGTCAATATACCCTTTGCGTACCAGTTCTGGCTCTTCTTGGAATGAGGAACGACTGCTATTGTCTGAGCTTCCTTGCTTGCAGTAACTTCAAAGGTGTAGGTATAGCCTCCTGCACTGTTCTCTACTCCTTTGATGGAATTTGCTTCTTTATCAGAGTCACTGGCACTGCAAGATAGATCATGTCATAATTCTGTTTTGCGGTAGAAAGTGTGACAATATACTTATCCTCCGAAACCTTTACAGTGGAACCGGTGATTACGAACATTGCAAATTCATCACCGTTTTCTTTTACAAGCTTGATTCCGGCATCTGTAATCTCATTCTGGGCTGGTGCCTGGGTTGGAGCTGCAGTTGGCAGTGGAGTGGCAGTTGGCTCAGGGGCTGCAGTTGGCTCTGGAGTAGCTGTTGGTTCCGGGGCTTTCATTCCTGGAACGTTCAGTTTCAAAGCCATATTTGTGTACCATTTCTGATTTTTTACAGAAAATGGTACGATGCTGAAGTCTGGACCTGTTCACTGGCAGGAACCTCAAAAATGAAAGTATAACCATCTTCATTTTCTGTACCAACGATTGCTGCTGCATTTTTTGCTTCGTCAGGATCTTCTTTAGAACCAAGATAAAGCTTCTCATAGTTCTTTCCGTCAGTATTGAGGGTTATCTTAATTTTATCACCATTTAATTCAGCAGAAGAGCTTTTGATTTTAAGCATTTTATATGCACTGTTATCTTCCTTGTCAATGGTCATGTTGGAACCATCTGGGTTCAGATCCTCTGGCTTTGTTTCTGGTTTATCTGTCTCTTCGGTTTTGCCCTCTTCTGTTGTTTCTGGTGCAGCTGTAGGCTGTGGAGCTTCTGCTTCCTCATTTTTGCTTTCTTCAGCAGGTGATGCAGTAACCTCAGGAGTGGTCTCAGAGGCAGGTGTTTCTGTAGCAGCAGGTGTCTCTTTCACAGCAGAGGCATCCACTGCTGCCGGAGTTACTGTAGTGTCAGTGTTTTCTTCCTCAGCTGTTGCGTTCTCCTGCACAGGAGTCTCAGCAGCAACAGCAGTCTTCTCCGCCTCTGTTTCTGGAGTTGGTGTAACAGAAACCTGTACGTTTGTATCCTCATTCTCTGCCTGTGTAATTACAGCAGGAGTGACCGTCATCGCGACGGAAAGGAACAGTGCAAGAAAGCGTTTTGAATTTCTTTTCATTTCTTTTTCCTCGATTCTTCCTATTATTTTATAATTTGAATAAATCCCAATTGCTTCTGGAGCCTGTTTGTACAATGGGCAATTCTGACAGGATTATTTCAAAAAATGCCTGCTTCCTCTGAGAAAACAGGCACTAAAAATTCAATATATTGTATTATCAAATATATTAATGAGAATGAAGTACTTTCTTCGGAAGCTTTCATTAAACGAATTCAGCAGGTTTCCTGACTTACAGATCAACACAGAATCCATCCTTCTCAGCAATATACCAATGGTTTCACTGGATTCTACTCCCTGGTTACAGTGACCGGATCGTTCAGGACTTTCACCTGATTCCCTCTTAGAGCGTGTTGAAAAAATATTCCCACAATCTGCACGCTGTAGCAGACAGATATGTCTGGCACTGAAAACGGATTTATTCAATTCACCTCATTATAGCAGACCGTTATGTCGAAATCAATAGATTTATAGGGTTATTGCTTGTATTTACTGTACCCGACTTCATCTGTGCGGAGAAGTGTTCCATTCTCATCGTAGACACTGCGGTAGGTTTTACAGGTGTTTGGATCGGAATGCTCTGTAGTAATCTCTACCGTATTATTGTCAGTTTGGGTTCCGTAAATGGATACCGTTACGGCTTCCTCTTTTTCATCGTAAGAGGCTTCAATTTTAATTGGATAAACAGTATTATTCTGAAAACGGAAATCCTGACCTCCCCACACCACTGCTGCGTCCAGACCATCCTCAACATAATCAATTCGGGCAGCGTGATTATGACGCTCAACAATGGTCAGATCAGACTGCAGGCATGCCATAAACAACGTAGTGGAAATCTGGCAGATTCCGCCTCCGATATCCTGGGCATGTTCGCCTCCTACAATTACAGTTGCTTCCCTGTACCCTCGTTCCTCAGTACGTGGACCTAAAGTATCGTTGTAGGAAAAAATCTGTCCTGGCTGAAGTTCCACTCCATCACAGGCTTCCACGGCAAGCTTCAAATTGGCAACACGGTTTTCGGTACCGCCGCCATATGTAGTATAAGTACCAAGAAGATTCAGATAAGGAAGGGCTTCTATCTCTTCTGTAGAAACTTCGGGCACGGTTATTTCAAGGGAGATGGTAATCTTTGCCCCTTCTTTTGCTTTTTCCAGCTTCTTTGCAGCTGACTTCACATCAAATGAAATTCCGGTAACTGCCGGAATAATTTCATTATTTTCCCCCAGAGAAGCATCTGTGGCATCTGTATGTACTTTTTCATAATAGGCTTCCAGATCCAGTTCCTCTGGCGGTGTCTTCATAGTAGGACATTCGATAACAGCTTCATAATCTTCTATGGAAATTGCTTTTAGAATCGCTTCTTTCAGTGCATCCATATCCGGACCGATTCCGGTTTTTCCCTTAGTGATAACCAGCTCTGTATCTGTAAGTTCACAGGAAGTCTGTATAGTGGTGGATCCCTTTGAAATTCCAGCATCCTCCAGAAGCTTGTCCAGTTCGTCTTTGTTTCGGGCTTCCGGCATAAGGGTGACTTCTTCCTTTGTCTTGCTGTTCATCAGTTCGATGCGGTCAGTTCCATGAGTAAACCAGGCACCATGTCCAAGAGCATAGGCACTTTCTACAATTGATTTTACATCAAGACCGAGAACAGGATAGATGGATACCTTAAAGTTCTTTCCATTCAGGGTAATGGTCATCTGTGTGTTCTCATATTTTTCCTGAAAATCTTTTGAAATTGCGTCAATGGCTTCCTCTTTGGTCATTCCCTGAATGGCTATGCCGTTTATTTTAAGCTTCTTCCAGATTACATTATCTGTAAGAAAATGACACCACAGCCATACGCACCTGCCAGAATCAGAACCAGGATCAGAACTTTGATCACACCGTTTTTCACTTGTTTTTTCATGTAATAATTTTACCTTTTGCAGTCTTTTTTAGAGCGTGTTTGAAAAAGGCTTTCTGCAAAATATATCGCAAAGTGGGGCGTGCAGATTGCAGGAATGATTTTTCAAACAGGCTTTAGAGCAATGGGGTAAAAAAGCATGTCCGGTTTCCGGTATGGCATGCAGCCCCTACCTGCTCTACTTTTGCCAGAATTGTATCATTATCACAGTCAATAGTCAATGATTTCACATACTGAACATGACCGGAGGTTAGTCCTTTGGTCCAGAGCTCGTTGCGGCTGCGGCTCCAGTAAGTCATTTTTCCCAGCTTCAGAGTGGTAAGGTATGCTTCCTCGTTCATGTACGCAAGCATAAGAACTTCGTCTGTTTTGTAATCCTGCACAATAACCGGAACCATGCCGTCACTGTTTAATTTGAAATCTGACCAGGACATTTTGGACTTTAATTGGTTCTGTTCCATATTTTTAATACTCCTTTATGAAAAATTCTTCTGCAATTATGCCACCTGCTTTCATGCTCAATTCGAAAAAAATGAAAAACAAAGTGGCATATATCATATCGTCTTAATTGTAATTCTGTTTATTCTGCCTTTAGAGACTTCCCTTCGTAGAAAGCACATCTGTAATACGAGGATCATAAGCTACCGCCATATCCAGCGCCTTTGCAAAGCTTTTGAACATGGCTTCTGCCATATGGTGATTATTTCCCGGTGTTAGAACCTTAATGTGAAGATTCATGGCTGCCGTATAAGAAATGGCGTAGAAGAATTCCTTCACCATTTCTGTGGACATATCTCCAATTTTTTCACTGGTAAACGCACCTTCGAAGGAAAGATACGGGCGTCCCCCAAGATCAATGGCGCAAAGCACCAGGCACTCATCCATTGGAAGGATGCAGCTTCCATAACGTCTGATTCCTTTCTTGTCTCCAACTGCTTCTTTAATAGCTGTGCCAAGAACTATTCCTGTATCTTCAATGGTATGATGATCGTCAACCTGAAGATCGCCTTTTACCTTTATCTCCAGATCAAAAAGTCCGTGGCGGGTAAAGCATCTAACATATGATCAAAAAATCCCACACCTGTATCCAGACTGCTTTTTCCGGTTCCGTCCAGATTCAGCTTTATGGCAATTTTAGTTTCTTTTGTATTTCGTTCAACAGTAGCTTCTCTTGTCATGACTGCTCCTTTTTATCTTCCTCTTCAAAGCGGACTGCAATGGAGTTGGCATGTGCAGTTAGCTGCTCGGAGGATGCAAAACGGATGATGTCCTTGTGGATTTCCTGTAATGCAGACCTGGAATAATATACAATACTGGATTTCTTAATAAAATCGTCGACGGAAAGTGCAGAGAAGAACTTAGCTGTTCCGTTGGTAGGAAGAACGTGGTTTGGTCCGGCAAAGTAATCACCAAGAGGCTCAGAACTGTACTCTCCAATGAAAATAGCGCCTGCATTTCGCACCTTCATCATTACCTCAAAGGCGTTTTTGGTGACAATTTCCATGTGTTCAGATGCAATCTCATTCGCTGCTTCAATCGCTTCATCCATATCTTCTGCAATAAGGATATATCCAAAATTTCCAGAGATTTCTCAATGATCTCTTTTCTGGAAAGAACCTTCAGATAACCTTCAATCTCTTTCTCTACATTCTGTGCCAGTTCTGCACTGGTAGTAATAAGGATTGCAGAAGCCATCTCATCGTGTTCTGCCTGGGAAAGAAGGTCTGCAGCTACATAGTGTGCATTTGCAGTTTCATCTGCAAGGACAAGGATCTCACTTGGACCAGCAATGGAATCAATGCTCACATGTCCATAAACAGCCTTTTTTGCAAGGCTACAAAAATGTTGCCAGGTCCTACGATCTTGTCTACCTTTGGGATGCTTGCAGTACCGTAAGCAAGTGCTCCGACTGCCTGTGCACCACCAACTTTGTAGATCTCATCAGCGCCTGCTTCTTTGGCAGCAACCAGAGTGGAGGGATTTACTTTACCGTCTTTTCCAGGAGGTGTGGTCATAACGATGTGAGGTACTCCTGCCACTTTTGCCGGCACAATATTCATTAATACAGAAGAAGGATAAACTGCTTTTCCGCCTGGAACATAAACACCTACACGATTTAATGGTGTTACTTTCTGACCAAGCATGGTGCCTTTTTCGGTACTGGTAAACCAGCTGTTCTGACGCTGTTTCTCATGGTAGCTGCGGATGTTTACAAGTGCTTGCGGATAACTTCCAATAAGGATGCATCAACTGCTTTATAGGCTTCTTCAATTTCCGCTTCGGTTACACGTATGGTTTCCGGAATTACCTCTACTTTATCAAATTCTTTTGTGTAAGAAAAAAGAGCTTCATCCCCTTTTTCTTTTACATTTGCAAGAATATCTGCTACTGCTGCTTCGAACTTGCCGTAATTATTAGGGCTCCGTTTTAAAAGATTTTCCAGGATATCTTTGGTAGATTCTTTTGTTAATCTTACTGTACGCATTGTGATCGATCCTTCCAATTTTATTTTATTCCAGAAAAAAACAGTAATTTCAGATTACCTTTCGTAAATCTTCAATCAGCTTACTGATTCTTTCATTTTCCATTTTCATGCTTACCTGATTCACAACCATTCTTGCTGAAAGAGGGCAAACTTCTTCTAACACCTTCAGTCCATTTTCGCGAAGTGTGCTTCCGGTCTCAACGATATCTACGATCACTTCAGAAAGACCTACAATAGGTGCAAGCTCAATAGAACCATTCAGCTTAATGATTTCCACAGTCTGATGCTTCTTATTATAGAAATAATCTTTGGCAATGTTTGGATATTTGGTTGCCACACGGATCAGCTGGTTTGAATTCAGAAGGGGTTTGGCACTATCAGGTCCGCAAACGCACATGCGGCAGGCTCCAAATCCAAGATCCATTACCTCGTAAAGCTTACGGCCTTCTTCCAGGATCGTATCCTTTCCGACAATTCCGATGTCAGCTGCGCCATATTCTACATATGTAGGTACATCTGGTCCTTTGGCAAGGAAAAAACGAAGCTTTAATTCTTCATTTACAAAAATTAGTTTACGGGAATCCTTATCTTTCATCTCTTCGCAGGTGATCCCGATTTTCTCAAGTATGGCAAGGGTTTTGTCTGCAAGTCTTCCCTTGGTAAGGGCAAAAGTCAGATATCTCATAATTCCACCTCACAAACCTTAGTAACTTTCTCTGGGCGAAGGGCTACATTTCTGCCCTGGGCGCGAAGCTCTTTGGCTTCTGGATTGCCTGGATACGGTTTTCTTTGCGGTAAGTGATAACCGTAACGCCCTCCTCTTCCTCCATTTCGATTTTTTGTCTGGAAAGAGCCATCAGAAGGTTATCTACTACAATGGCAAACCCGATGGATGCAGCAGGCTTGCCGAAATGTTTCATCAGCTGGTTGTAACGGCCGCCCTTGATCAACGCTTCTCCTGTACCATAGGTATAAGCCTGGAAAATGATTCCGGTATAGTAATGATATTTGCTTAACATTGCAAAATCAAAAGTAACGTATTTCTCATAGCCGTAAACCTTCAGAAGCTCATAGATTTCTTCCAGACGCGCAACCGCCTTTAATGCCTGTGGATTGTCCGTAAGGGATTTTGCCTTTTCCAGAACTTCTGTCGATCCGAACATCTGAGGAAGCTGGGAAAGAACTCTTGCAAGGGATTTATCCATGTTCTTATTCTTTACAAGCTCTTCCACACCAAAATAGTTTTTCTGGGAAATCAGCTCCCGAAGCTCTTCTTCCTCTTCCTGGCTCAAGCCTGTCTGGGCAAAAATCGCTTTATAATAGTCAACCTGCCCAACGCTTACCTGAAATTCGGTAAGTCCTGTCGCAAGCAGACACTCTACTGTCATAGCCAGAATCTCTGCATCTGCTTCCGGTGAATCATCGCCCATACGCTCAACGCCCATCTGGGTTGTCTCTTTCAATCTTCCGCGAAAGCTGGAATTATTGATAAAAGTGTTGCCTGTATAACACAGACTTACTACTTCTTTTTCAGGGTTAAAATAGGTAGCACAGGCTCTGGAAACGGACGGTGTAAAGTCAGGTCGAAGAACAAGGGTATTGCCTTCTCTGTCAAAAAATTTATAAAGCTCCCTGGAGGGAATGGTTCCCACTTCTTTACTAAACACTTCAAAATATTCAAATGTGGGAGTTTCTATATCTTCAAAGCCATACTGATGGAATACACGGTGAAGCTTTTCCTGAAGTTTTTGCTTTCGGCTGCATTCCTGACTGTAAATATCCCGTACACCCTCCGGCGTATGAAAAATTCTCTGCATATCATGTTTCCTCCATGTTGTTTCTTGCTTGTTAATTACATAACACTTTATCACGCTACTACGATAATGCGAAATCAATGTTGATTATAGTGGAATATTCCAAGATTGTCAAGACGAAGTGTTGCGTGGTTACTGTTCACTGGTAACATTCCGCGAGGTGTTTTTTTGTGAACAAAGTTCACAGAAAACCCGAGAGTTGCGGCGCGAAATCATGCAAAGCATGATTTCTGTGCATCGCGAAGCGTGTTACTGTGAACGGAGTGAACAGTAACGTTGCGTGTGTTATGGCAACACGCGTGTTTCCAGATCCAATTTTAATCCCTCTAAATAAGGAACCAGAAAGCCGCTCTTTTTCGGCAGGTAATACTTCTCATCCAGTTCCTCCCTGCGGAAGCTTTTCCGTCCGCCCTCTTCCATCCGTCTCCAGTATGCCAACAGTTCCCGAAAAGGCAGATAATAAAATAAGTTCAGCTGACTGAAAAATATAAGAAAAAATGCCACGCCATTCTGTTTTTCAAAGTCCTCCATAAATTTCACCTGGTGAGGATGAATATTTGCCAGAGGAAACGTCTGGGCGCTGCATTCCTTTGCATCAAAGCAGACAGGAATTCCCTGTACTGCACCTATATAGTCAACAGTACTTCGCTGGTCAAAGTATGCCAGAGTAATGTGACGGTTTTCTTTGTCCATGCGTACCGGAGTGATGGGAGTGGGAATCTTCTGTATCAGAGCAAGTCCCTTCTCCCTGTACTGCTCGTTTGTTCGGTTTACAAGGTCCTCCAGGTAGAACCCCGGAGCCCTCTGCTGTTCCATGTCGCCATTCTTACGGTTCCTCGTAGCCAAGAAGCTTGATGGAAGGATAATATCTTACAACTGCTTTCCCTACGATCTGGTCAAAGCGGACGAACGTGTTCTTCCAGAAGCGGGAATCCTTAGAATCATTTCGGTTATCACCCAGCATAAAATAGCAATTATCCGGAACGGTATATGGACCGAAGCTTCCCTGCATTTTCTCTGGAATAAAGGAATCATCAAGAGCAGTCTCAGAACCGTCGATGTATACCTTTCCGTCCTTGATCTCAACAGTCTCTCCCGGAAGTCCGATCACACGTTTAATGAAAAGCTGGCTTTCATCATCCGGATATTTGAAAATTACAATGTCAAAGCGCTCGGGATCCTTGACTTTTTTGGAAATCTCATGACCAAACAGATCCAGATTGATACCATATGCAAGACGGAATCCAAAGATACGGTCGCCGGTCATAATAGTCTTCTCCATGGATGGAGAAGGGATTTTTGCGTTGATCAGTACTACATTGTTGATAACCAGGACTATAGCAACTACAATGATGATCATTTTTATATAGTCCCATACTTCATGCCAGATTTTCATATTATTTATTCTCCTCTACGTGTTCTTCTTTCAGGATTTTTTGAAACAGATAAGGCAAAGGGGCCGTGAACTCTTTGCCAGACAGATAGGAAAGACGCCCTTCAATTTCCGGAATTTCCAACCTGTGTGCGTGAAGCAGCTGCGATTTCAGACCATACTTTCTGCGGTATTCATCGTTTAAGGTACGCCTGCCGTACTTGTAATCTCCAATAAGGGGATGACCAGTTCCTGCAAGGTGTGCCTGATCTGATGTGTGCGTCCGGTGATCAACTCCACCTCAAGAAGGGTAACGGTTCCGTTATCTCCAAGGGGACGGTATCTGGTCTCAATGGGAAGTGCTCCGGATGTTTCCGTTTCCTGTACTGTTACTTTATTACATTTTTCGTCTTTATGCAAATATCCTTTGATATATTTTTCATTTTTTATAACACCATTTACCAGGCAGCGGTAAAATTTGTGAAGGCTTCGATCATGAAACAATGAAGAAAGCTCCTGAAGTCCTGTCAGGGATTTTCCTGCAGCCACAAGTCCGCTGGTATTACGGTCCAGACGATTGCAGACAGATGGCGGAAGGTATGTAAAGACGCTCTGTAACCGCTCCGCTTTCCAGAAGATACCCCGTCAGATATTCTACCAGTGATGGTTCCTTATCATCTGCAGGCTGGGAAAGCATTCCCACAGGTTTGTTGATCAGAAGGATATTATCGTCTTCATACATAATATCAAGCTTCTGATGAGCTCTTGCTACAGTTTCCTGTACTCCTGCAAATTTCCCGAAAGTCTCATCTGAAAGGAAAAGCTTTACGTGGTCACCAGTGGAAAGCTTCTCATTTCCAGTGGCCCTACCGCCGTTTAAGGTAATATTTTTCTTGCGGAGCATTTTGTAAAAAAAGCTTTTGGGAGCTTCACGGAGAAGCTTTCCTAAATATTTGTCAAAGCGCTGTCCCGCTTCATTTTCATTAATAATAAACTCTTTCATGCTGGATATCCTCTTAGATACACAAATTCAGGATCACATGCTTCACCATTTCATCTCTGGTAAAATCAGGATATCTTGGATCTGGTGTAAAGCGAAGCCCTTCTTCTAAGGATTCCTTGTGTTCGTTCATAGAATCAAGACGTTCCAGGAAAGGACGAAGCTCTCCAAGAATTTTTACATCTACTTTATAGCCGTTTTTGCGAACCAGTTTCTGGGCTTCTGCAGCCATAAAATTTGTATCTGCTTTCGGATCACTGGTATAACCGACTACAGTATTTCCGCATACTGCAATGGCATCTATGGTGCATTTTTTTTCATAGAAAGTCATATACATCTCGTACGCCATTACAAGATCACCCTGATGCGCATGGATCTTCTTGTACAGGACCGGATCTACAGGCTTTGCCAGATAGACCATGATTACATCTACCACAGCCTTACAGCCTGGAAGAGATCCTACCAGAGCAATGATAGTCCAGATAGAATTTCTGGTACCCAGGTAAATCCACATACTGATGAAAATAAAAACGGGGACACCAAGCATAATGGCAGCAATTATGATCCTGCGCTTTCGTTCACGCTTCAGATATCCGAATTCTCCTTTGTTTGTCTGCATTAGTTTCATGAAAACACTCCTATTTCTGCTTTTTTCTTGTGTGATGATTGCGGATGGTTTTCTTTGGTGCCGAACCATGCTTTGATCCTCTGTTACGCCCGGCATTCTCTGTATATTTGTTGTCGCCATGCTCTTTTCTGACAGGCCGGATCAGACATTTTTCCCCATACCCAACCAGATCCATACGCCCTGCAATTTTCAATCCTTCGAGAACCAGTTCTCTGTTGGCCGGATTCTTATATTGCATAAGCGCACGTTGAATGGCTTTTTCATGGGTGTTCTTCGGCACATAAATCTTTTCACCTGTAAGAGGATGGATTCCCGTGTAATACATACAGGTAGACAGTGTAGAAGGTGTTGGGTAAAAGTCCTGCACCTGCTCCGGAGTAAAGCCAAGATCACGGACATATTCTGCCAGTTTCACCGCCTCTTTCATGGTACATCCCGGATGGGAGGACATAAAATATGGAACGGCAAACTGCTGTAAGCCAGCCTTCTTATTTGCCTTGTCAAATTCCTTCAAAAATTTCTCATACACTTCGTGGGACGGCTTGCCCATATATTTCAGTACCTGATTGGAAACATGCTCAGGAGCTACACGAAGCTGTCCGCTTACATGATATTTGGCAAGTTCATTAAGAAAAGTCTTGTCCGGGTCTGCCAACACATAATCGAAACGCACACCGGAACGGACAAATACTTTTTTTACTTTTGGAAGATCCCGGAGCTTACGAAGAAGAGAAACGTAATCTTTGTGATCCGCGGTCAGATTCTTACATGGCTCCGGAAACAGACAATGACGGTTCTTGCAAACGCCTCTGGTCAGCTGTTTCTGGCAGGAAGGCTGGCGAAAGTCTGCTGTAGGTCCGCCTACATCGTGGATATATCCTTTGAAATCTTTCTCCTCGGTCATGTGGACCGCTTCTTTCAGAATTGATTCATGACTTCTGGTCTGCAGGATTCTCCCCTGATGAAAAGTTAATGCACAGAAGCTGCAGCTTCCGAAACATCCCCTGTTGCTGGTAAGGCTGAATTTAATTTCCTCTAATGCAGGAATTCCGCCGTCTTTCTCATACATGGGATGATAATTTCCCGCATAAGGAAGATCATATACATCGTCCATCTCCTCCTGTGTAAGAGGTAATGCAGGTGGATTCTGGATCACGTAACCCTTTGTTCCGTAGAATTCGGCCATGGTTCCTGCTGTAAAAGGATCTGTATTCTGATACTGGATGGCAAAGCTTCTGGCATAAGCTGCTTATCCGCCTGTACTTCATCAAAAGAAGGAAGTATGATCGGCTCGTAAGTGCGGGACAGATCCCTGCATTTATAGACGGTTCCTGCCACATAGGTAATTTCGCTGACAGGGATTCCGCTGTCAAGAGCCTCTGCAATCTCAATAATAGAATGCTCTCCCATTCCGTAGGAAATCAAGTCTGCGCCGGAATCTATGAGGATACTGTGCTTCACCTTATTTTCCCAGTAATCGTAATGTGCCATACGTCTGAGGCTTGCCTCGATTCCACCAAGAATTACAGGAGTTTTCTTAAAAGTCTGACGAATCAGATTACTGTATACAATAACAGCACGGTCCGGCCTCAAACCCATTTTACCGCCAGGAGAATAAGAATCCTTCTGGCGGTGCTTTTTTGCAACGGTATAGTGATTAACCATGGAATCCATATTGCCGGCACTTACAAGGAAGCCAAGGCGAGGCTCTCCAAATACGGCAATACTCTCCTTCCTGCGCCAGTCGGGCTGTGGGATAATTCCCACTTTATAGCCCCGGCTCTCCAGAAGGCGGCTGATAATAGCAGTACCAAAAGAGGAATGATCTACGTAAGCATCTCCTGTCACGTAGACAAAATCCACCTGATCCCAGCCTCTGTCCTCCATGTCTTTTTTTGTAACTGGTAAAAATTGTGACATCTATATTTTTCTCCTATGCACTGCTCATTCTGTAAGGCGTGTTCCAAGAATGGTGTGAACAAAATGAACAGTAACGTATTTTCGGACAGATTTATGAAATACAGCTCTTGCCTGGCTGATGTCCGATATTATGGTAAACAGCCTGGGCGCGGTAACCTTCCGCGATAATATCAAGCTGTCTGTGAAAACGCTCCAGCTGTTTCAAATCTTTGGTATGGAAAACACGAAGAAATTCTGTTTGAATTTTGGTAATCTCCCGTTCGCTGGATACGCGGTAAAGATTTTCTATATTATTGAGAATATCTTTTACAAGATTGGACTGCATCTGGGAAGAATTCTGGGCATCCATGATTTCATCGCGCACAGAAGACATTTCCTGATCCAGCAAAATAATAGCATCCGCGGCATTCGTCAGACGCTCTGCCACATGCGGCGGCATGTCCCCTTTATATTTGTACTGAAGGGAATGTTCGATCGTTGCCCAGAAGTCCATAGCCATGGTGCGGATCTGAATTTCCGCCTGCAGCTTCCGGGGACCATTTAATGTTTCTACTGTATAATAAATGATCAGATGGAGACTTCTGTAACCACTCTGTTTCACATGCTTCAGATAATTCTTCTCACTCTTAATGGTCATATCTGACCGGTTTTGGATCAGGGATGCTACTGTCTCAATATCTTCCTCAAACTGACAGATAATACGGATTCCGGCAATGTCTTCTACTTCTTCCTCCATGCGTTCCATAGGAATATGCTTGCGTTGCATTTTCTCCAGAATGCTGGATACACTTTTCACTCGTCCGCTTACCTGCTCAATAGGGGAATACAGATCATTTTCTCGATGTTCGCTGATAATGTGTTCAAATTTGACAATCAGTTCCCTGACTGCCAGTTCGTAGGGGCATAAAATGCTTCTCCATAACTGTATTTCCATATAAATCGCTCCTTACAGAATATGGGCATTGTATTATGAAAAATATTCTGCAGTTAAATTTAAGTGTGTCTGCCCATATGTTTAATCATTATAGCATATATTTCAAAAAATTTGTTATCAATAAGTGTATTTTTTTACTTTTTTCTCCATTGCCTGTAAGACATAGTAAGGGTTCACACTCAGTTCCTCTTTTCCCTGTGGATTTATGTAGATTCCCAGATGAAGATGAACCGGAAATTTTCCGGACATTCCTTCTTCTCCGTATCCGGTATCTCCCATGAATCCAAGAATCTGCCCCGCTTCCACTGCTTCACCTGTCTGAAAATATTTTTCATAGGATGCAAGATGGGCATAATAAAAATACCCTCCATGAGAAGAACGGATTCCGATCCGGTATCCGCCAAGAGGAAGCCATCCGATTTTTTCTATTTTGCCATCAGTCATGGAAATCACAGGATAAAATCCGGATTGAGAAACCCTGCCAAAGAGATCGCAGCCTTCGTGCGTCCGGCTTCCACCATAGCTTCGGGCAGCGCCAAAGGTGTTTTCATAAAAAATCTCTTGCCATATTTCTCTATCGTTTCTGATTGGAATGGGAAAATTTTCCAGGTCTTTCCAGACAGCCAGATAACAGCTTCTCAGGTCATAATAGGCTTTGGGCTTGAAGCGGAGATATGCTTCCCTGTTCCCGGAAAGATATTTTGGAAAAAATTTTCCATTCAGCATAGTTGTTGTAAGAAGATCGGCAAATTCTCCATCCGAATGTACTCTTTCTTCTAACTCTGCATATAGCGCAGACGACAAAGCCTGTTCCCGGAAGCTTTCTGTAAAACAGGTGTCCGGTTTTAACAGGGAGGCCTGGCTTCTTTGCTGAATAAAATTCTGAAGCAAGATAAGCAGCGGCAAAAGAAAAAGAAGAAGGAGTAAGTGTTTCCCGGTCTTTCTTTTCATGGCATTTCCTCTCTTTAATATATGGGAAAAGGTGGATGATTTTTTTGTTACCAGTAAATAGTAACGATTTTTTCACCCTCAGATAATATATGGAAAATCAGAAAAATTAGAACAAAAAATCAGCTGTATGGAAAATATTTTTTCCAAATACAGCTGATTCGAATGATCAAAGGCTATGGCAGCCACAGTTACTATTTAATGGGGGTATGCCAAAAGCTTTATGAAAAACAGGCTTTTAAATATACATGTAATTATCAGTCTTTCAAATTTTTCAATACCTCTGTCAGATATTCCCAAACCCGTTTCACAGATGCCATATCCAAGCGTTCTTTGCTGGTATGGATGTCCAGAATATCCGGTCCAAGAGAGGTACAGTCAAGGTTTTCCATTCGCTCATAAAAAATACCACATTCCAGTCCGGCGTGAATGGCAACTACGTCCAGGTCTTTATCGTACATGTTTTTATAAATTTCTACCATCTTGTCACGAAGAGGAGAAGCTTTACGATACTCCCATGCAGGATAAGCCCCCTCAGTCTCATATTCGCCTCCCAGAAATTCTGTCAGATATTGGATTTTATGGGAAAGAGCCTCTTTGGCAGTTCCTACAGAGCTTCGGATACTGGTCTGTACAAACAACTCGTCCCCATACAGCTTCAGAATTCCGGGATTGCAGGAGGTTTCCACCAGATTTTCTATGGTACCACTCATTTTCTTAACACCAAATGGCATGTTCATCAGATAAAAAAGCACTTTTTCCTGGCTGGTGGGATGAAGAACCTGTGCATCCATATCCCCTTCTTCTGTTATCTGAATTGTAATAGTATCATCTGTACCAGTGTATTCTGCCCGGAAATCCTTCTGCATTTTCTTTGCAAGGGAAGTGATCTGAGAAATTTCTTCCGGAAGCACAAGAAGAACCGCTTTGCATTCTTTTGTAATAACGTTGTCCTGCTGACCACCTTCTAATTCTTTTAATGCATAGCCACAGACATGGGAAAGTTCATAAAGAAACTGTCCCATAAGAATATTGGCACTTGCGCGGTTTTTGTGTATTTCAGCTCCGGAATGGCCTCCCACAAGTCCACAGACTTTTACGTTAACTTTTCTGCCGGAAGCGTCCACACGCCGGACTGGCAGATAAGAATTTCCAGCAACACCACCAGCGCAGCTTACCCACAGACAGCCCTCTTTTTCAGAATCCAGATTGATCATTCTTCTTCCCTTCAAAAGGCTGCAGTCGAATCCGTCAGCGCCCAGAAGCCCCGTCTCTTCATCGACGGTGAAAACAACCTCCAAAGCCGGATGCGGCAAATCTGTGCTGTCTAAAAGCGCAAGGCCATAAGCCACTGCAATTCCGTCATCGCCGCCAAGAGTAGTGCCCTCGGCTGATAAAAAGCCATCTTTCACAACCAGCTTTAGTCCATCCTTTGTAAAATCATGTTCGATTTCCGGGCATTTCGCACAAACCATATCCATATGTCCCTGAAGGATGACTGTGGGCGCGTTTTCGTAGCCAGGTGTTGCAGGTTTATAAATCACAACATTATTCATGTCATCCTGAACATATTTCAAATCATGTTCCTTTGCAAAATTCACCAGATAATCACTGATTTGTTTGGTATTTCCTGAACCATGTGGAATACCACAGATTTCCTCAAAATAGTGAAACACATTTTTGGGTTCGAAGTTTTCTAAAATTGCCATATGGGTTACCTCCAAAATTTTATATATGGTTTGTATTTATCTTTTCGGCATTTTAAGACAGAAACAGAATATAAATTTTATATAATGATTTTTTAAACATACTTCAGGCTGCTGAACACAACCTGACTATAACTTCACATGTTGGGCTTTTATTTTAATAACGAGGTCAAAATGAAGAAAAAAATAATCCTGCTTTCTGTTATCCTGCTTTTACTCTTCCTTCTGTGTTACCCGGCCGAAGCTCTTGCTGCGGCAAGAAACGGACTGAAACTGTGGTTGGAGACCTTACTGCCTACCCTTCTTCCGTTTATGATCCTTACAGGAATTCTGGTGCACACAGATTGGATTACAAAAATTTTACAACCAACTGCTCCTTTTTTCAAGGTCGTTTTTTGGGCTTTCTCCGGGAGGAGCCTATGTATTTCTTCTGGGACTTCTCACCGGTTACCCTATGGGGGCAAAATTAACCGCAGATTTGTATTATGCTGGAAAAATCAGCCGGCAGGAGGCTGAATATTTGTTAACTTTCTGCAATAATCCAAGTCCGGCCTTTCTTATTACTTATGTGGGACATATCTGTCTTGAGGGAAAATTACATATTGGTTTTCTTGTGGGGATTCTGTTTCTATCAGACATGATCTGCATGTGTTTTTTTCGCTTTACATTCTATAGAAAAAACTCACTGCTTTCCTTTTGTACGCCAAAAATATCTGAGCAGGAATATACTTCTGCCGGGCTCCTGGATTTTGTCATTATGAATAGTTTTGAAACTATGGCAAAACTGGGGGGTTATATTCTTATGTTCTCTATTCTGTCCGCAGCCATAAGTCATTTCTGGTATCTTCCGGCACAGGGAAAATATATTCTTCTCGGACTGATAGAAGTTACCACTGGTCTCCATGGGCTCCTGCTGTCCGGGTTTTCTTATTCACTTCGTGTACTTCTTGCACTGTGTATGAGTGCATTCGGAGGATTCTGTATTATGGCGCAAACAAAAAGCGTACTTGGAAAGGAACTCTCCCTTCATCCGTACGCTTCTGCCAAATGTATGAATGCAGCAGTTACTGCTGCTCTCATACTTATATTCTTATAAACATGATCACTGCTCACATAAAACATTTATAGAATAGTTTTAGTGAATCACAATCAGATAAAGTCTGCTATATTTCGCGTAGCAAAATTAGTTATCGCCAATCTCGTCCAGAAGAGCTTCATCTTCCTTGGAAGCCTCTGTATCAGCCGGCTGATAAGAGCCGGACATTGCAGCTGCCTGAGCAGTCTGTGGCGCAAGCTCCTGACGATTATGGTTTACAACATCCATGCATGCCTGAAGAGCATCGATGAATCCTTTATATTTGCCGCCAGCATCCTCAAGAGTCTGGGTAAGTACGGAACCGATGTTTGCCATCATGTCATCTGTGTATGTGATCGCGCTGAGACGAATGCTGTTAGCATCCTGTGTAGCGGAATCCAGAATCTCCTGAGCCTGACGATTCGCTGCATTGATAGTCTCGTTTGCCTGCGCATATGCTTTCTGCATGATCTCATGCTGGGTAACAAGCTCCTGAGCTTTATTCTGTGCATCTGCGATCAGTGCATCTGCCTTGGTCTGTGCATCCTCAAGGATGGCATCCTTATTGCTGATGATCTTCTGATAACGTTTGATCTCGTCCGGATCTTAAGACGAAGTTCACGAAGAAGCTCTTCGATTTCTTCTTTATTCACTACAATCTTAGTTGTAGAAAGTGGCTGATATTTACAACTGTCTACATATTCTTCGATTTCTTCAATGATCTGTTCAATTCTGCTGCTCATAGTAAACTCTCCTTATTCTATTTCTTCAAATCGTGCATCTTTTTCTTAACAGCTTCGGTAATTTCTGGCGGAGCAAATTTGCTCAGGTCGCATCATAGCCTGCTACTTCTTTCATAATAGTAGAGCTAAGATATGCATATTCCAGGCTTGTCGTCAGAAACACGGTGTCAATATCCGGAGCAAGCACCCGGTTTGTCTGTGCCATCTGCAGTTCAAATTCAAAATCTGTAACTGCACGAAGCCCGCGCACGATCACCTGTGCATGATTCTCTCTGGCAAAGTTCACAGAAAGACCCTTGAATGCCTTGATTTCTACATTCTCCATGTCTTTTGTTGCCTTTTCTAGTATATTAACACGTTCTTCAACAGAAAACAACGGACTTTTTGCAGAATTATGCAAAACTCCTACGATTACTTTGTCGAAAGATACGCTTGCACGCTTGATTATGTCCAGATGACCATAAGTGGCCGGATCAAAACTTCCTGGATAAACAGCTATTACCATGTATTTTTCTCACTTTCCCCGGCATAAAAAGATATGCTTGTTAGTTTTGTATTCTTTGGAACGCAGCTGTCTGTAGCCAAGATCTTCCACATAACCGAAATCTGTAGTAAGGTCAGCTTCCACGATGATCAGTGTATTCTCATCCAGAATACTGCTGTCCTGAAGGTATTCCAGAACCTGACGCTCCAGCTCATGGTTATATGGGGGATCCATAAATATGCAGTCGAAAACGCCCTTTCCTTCTAAGGAACGAAGGGCCTGCATCACGTCCATATTCAGCAGTGTACCACTATCTGCAAGTTTTGTAAATGTCAGATTTTCTCTTATGCATGTGCATGCCTTGGGATTTTTTTCAACAAAAACAGCCCGAGCTGCTCCGCGGCTTAATGCCTCAATGCCGATTGCACCGCTTCCGCTGAACAGATCAAGGAAGTGACAATCCAGAAGTTCAGGCTGAAGAATATTAAAAAGAGTTTCTTTGATGCGGTCTGTGGTCGGGCGTGTGTCCATACCCGGCACAGTCTTAAGGTTCAGTCGTCTTGCTTTTCCTGCGATGACTCTCATTTCAGATTCAGTCTCCAATCCAGATCACCACGGGCCAGTCCAAGAATAAGAAGTTCTGCAGTAGCGATATTGGTCGCCACCGGAATATTATACTGGTCACAGCGCTTTACAATAGCTGTGATGTCTGGCTCCTTTGGATCTATCATAACAGGATTATAGAAAAGTATTACCATATCCAGATCCTGCCGCTCTACCATTTCCATGAACTGCTTATCGCCTCCGATACTGCCCGGTAAAAACTTATGGACATGAAGACCGGTGGCTTCCTCAATTCTTCTTCCTGTAGTGCCGGTAGCATATACTTCATGCTTGGCCAGGATGTTCTTATAAGCGATACAGAAATCTTCAATGAGAACTTTTTTACTATTATGTGCAATGATACCTAAATTCATAGTTCACCTCTCCCATTTCTTTCTGTTTATTGTACCAATTATAGCAAATTGACAAAAGAAGTGCAACAAAAACGTTTGAATATATACAAAATTCATTATTTGTTAAGAATTTGTTTTTAAATGACGTATTGATTTATCTGGTTTTTTTATATTTTATTGTGCAAATCAGCTCCGTATTCTACCGCTACGCTTCATTTTTTAGCCTTATTACATGAAAATTCTTCTGTATAAGTATATGAATACGCACAATTTTCATAATTTTCGCACATTTAAAGATAAAAATTTCACAATTTCTTTTTATATGTAAAAAAATATAATAACCCACTTTTTTTTTGCATATTTATATGAGAAGCGTATTGTTTTCAATAGTTTTCAATAATCTTCACAGCTGATTTTTTGTTTACACCACTTTTACACCATTTTATTTTCCTCCAAATCATCCCAAGGTTTCAGACCCATTTCCTCCAAGGTGATACCATACGGTGCACCTCCGGAGGTATAACCGGCAATAAAGAAAAATCGGTCATCTTGCAAGATCTCTTCTTTAGCCAGATTATCTCTTGTTTCTTTTTTCAGTTTTGCTCTCATCTGTTGTTTCTTTTGTTTCGCAACAGCTGCTTTTTCTTCCGGTGTTTTCTTATGTTTTTTTGTCATAAGTATTTCTAGTGTAATTCCATTCTGAATGCCTTCTTTCATCAGCATAATCATTGTATCAGGATAAAGTTCACAAAGTATCCGCAATACGTTCCCATAAGTTCATGTCATTATTGAAATCGTACATATTTCAGTATAAAAAGTTCACTATTCAAATTCTGATTATTATTTCTCCATATACTCTTCTGCCATATGTACTGCCATAGCACCATCTGCCACTGCTGTTACTATCTGACGAAGTAACTTTGTTCTGACATCTCCTACAGCATAAACACCCGGAATACTCGTTTCAGTGTTTTCACCTGCCACAATATATCCTTTATTATCCAGTTCTATCTGATTATCTAAAAAAATCTGTTGTCGGTTTTCTTCCTATACTCACAAACAGGCCGTCACATTCTATAATGTTTTCTTCTCCTGTAACTGTATCTTTCAACCGCACACCAGTCAATCGTTCTCCATAAATCAGTTCATTTACTGTATTATTCCATCGAAACTCTATATTTTCAGTTTTCATCAGCTGGTCATGGTAGATTTTCGTTGCACGTAGTGTATCTCTACGATGAACAATGATGACTTTCTTAGCAATTCGACTTAAAAGAGCAGCATCTGATACAGCAGAATTTCCACCACCAACAACCACCACGATCTTATCTTTATAAAACATACCATCACAGGAGGCACAATAAGCAACCCCATGACCTATCAATCTTTTTCTTTAGCGAGACCAAGTTCTCTTGGATTTGCTCCAGTAGCAATCACTACTGTTTTCCCAATATAAATTCCCGAACTAGTTTCTACTCTCTTAAGCTTTCCTGTTAAATCCATATTAAAAACTTCAGCATATTCACTTTTAGCGCCAAATTTTTCCGCCTGTTTTTGCATTTTCTCTGCCAATGAAAATCCGTCAATTCCATTTTCAAAACCAGGATAGTTATCAATCTGCCAGTCAATGACATCTGACCACCTGCAGATAATTTTTCTAAAACAATTGTATCAAATCCTGCTCTGGCTGCGTATAATGCTGAAGTATACCCTCCAGGTCCTCCCCCCACGATAATCATATCGTAAACATGATTTTCATTCATACAGCAGTCCTCCTTTTATTTTTCCAATGCTTCATTAATAAAATTCTCTATCATTATTTTTGATTCAGGTGCAACAATAGAATCTATTGCCTTTCCATCTCGATATAAAACCAGCGTAGGAATTATCTCAATCTTTTCAGCTTCTGCAATCTGTGGTTCTTCATCAATATTTACTTTTCCAGCAATAAGAATATCGCTGTATTCTTCACTTATTTTTTCATAAGCCGCTCCAATTCTACGGCAATAACCACACCAAGGTGCCCAGAAATCAACCAAAACCGGTTTTTTCTTTATGAATTAATTGTCCAAACTTTTCTTTATTTATATTTATTGATGTCATATTTTTCAACTCCTTCTCCTGTTTGAACTTAATATATCGCATAAAAGATCTTGCTTCTGTGATGATATCACAGAAAAGATAATTTACTTTATTACACTTCTTTTTATTTCTATTTATGCATATGCCAGTTACATAATTGACGCATCTAAAAAAAGCAAGTATACTATATTCGTAAAGGAGATAACAGTTATGAACTTCGAAAATTGTTTTCCACTATGGAATGACTTAAATACAACACAGAAAAAAATAATTTCAGACAATTTAATCACACAGTAATGTAAAAAAAGGAACGATCATTCACAACGGAAACCTGGATTGTACTGGATTATTACTGGTTAAATCCGGGCAGCTTCGAACTTACATACTTTCAGATGAAGGACGGGAAATTACACTTTACCGTTTGTTCGATATGGATATGTGTCTTTTATCCGCCTCATGTATCATGCAGTCCATTCAATTTGAAGTAACCATTGAAGCAGAAAAAGATACTGATCTTTGGATCATCCCTGCTGAAATCTATAAGGACATCATGAAGGAATCGGCTCCCGTCGCAAACTATACCAATGAGTTAATGGCTACCCGTTTTTCTGATGTCATGTGGCTGATTGAACAGATCATGTGGAAGAGTTTGGATAAGCGAGTTGCTTCATTTCTTTTAGAAGAGACCTCTATCGAAGAAACAAATGAATTAAAAATTACTCACGAAACTATCGCCAACCATCTTGGTTCCCACAGGGAAGTTATCACTCGAATGCTTCGATACTTTCAAGGCGAAGGTCTCGTCAAACTCTCACGCGGCAAAATCACCATCCTTGATTCGAAAAAACTGGAAACACTACAAAGATCATAAACCTGTTTTTCTATAACATCTAAAGAATCCTCCATTTATCAGAATTATGAAAGTCATTCTAATAAATGGGGGAATCCTTTTATACTACGTGAAAATCGTAAAATATTTTGTTTATTTCTAATAATCCATACCACATACATATGACCTTTCGATCAGTACACGGTCATTAACCACTACATCATAGAAGCGGAATCCGCCGGAGAAGTTGTATGTTTCATATCCATTTCCTTCCAGAATACGACTGGCAATATAACTTCGCAGCCCACTCTGGCATATCAGATAAACAGGCTTTCCTTTCTCAATTTCATTGATGCGTTCCCTCAGTTCATCTACAGGAATATTTTTGAATCCATCCATATGCCCCCTGTTAAATTCACCTACAGTTCTCACATCCAGCAATACAACACTTTTATCTTTAGAAATCTTATCCATATCTTCCAGATGCCATTGTTTTAAGGTACCTTTTGCTATATTGTCTATCATGAATCCTGCCATATTTACAGGATCCTTGGCAGAGGAGTATGGCGGTGCATATGCAAGATCCAGATCTTTCAGCTGAGTTGCCTTCAGCCCTGCATGGATTGCTGTTGCAAGCACATCGATACGTTTATCAACGCCTTCATATCCTATAATCTGAGCACCAAGCAAGCGATACGTATCCTTTTCAAAAACCACCTTCATGGTCATCACTTTTCCACCTGGATAGTAACCGGCATGACTCATAGGAGAAAGAATTACTGTATCTACCTCTAATCCTGACTTTTTAGCATTTGTTTCATTGATACCTGTAGTGGCTGCTGTTATATCAAAATACTTTGATAACGGAGCTTCCCTGACTGCCCAGATAACGGCTATCACCGCCGCAAATATTATCAGCAATGATCCTTCCCTGTTTATTGGCTGGTCCGGCCAAAGAGATCAGCGCATCATCACCCGTAACATAATGTTTTACCTGAACGGCATCACCTGCTGCATAAATATCCGGTACAGAAGTTTCCATTCTGTCATTCACTACAATACTTCCCTTGATGCCAAGTTCCAGACCAGCTTCTTTTGCTAATGCTGTGTCTGGTGTAACTCCGATTGCCAGCACCACCATATCAGCCTGAAGGGATGGATTATCTTTCAACAGAACCTCCACTCCGTTGTCTTTTTCTTTAAATCCTTCTACTGTATAGCCCAGTACCAGTTTTATCCCATACTTTCTCATTTCATTATGGATCATGGATGCCATATCCGGGTCAAAAGGGTTCATCAGCTGCTTAGGCCGCTGGACAATCGTAACATCCATGCCAAGCTCCCTCAAATTTTCTGCCAGTTCCAGACCAATAAAACCGCCACCTGCCAATACAGCCGATTTTGGATGATTCTTATTTATATATTCCTTTATCCGAAAAGTGTCTTCTACAGTACGAAGTGTAAAAAGTTTATCAATACCTACTCCGGGAAGTCTCGGCTGTGTTGGCTTTGCACCTGGAGAGAGGATCAGCTTATCATATTTTTCTTCAAATATCTCACCATTCTCTAAATTTTTCACTGAAACCGTTTTACGTTCCGGATGTATGGAGATAACTTCATGATGAATTTTCATGTTAATACGGAAGCGTTTAAAAAAACTCTCTGGTGTCTGTAGTGTAAGTTCTTCCGGGTCTGTGATCACGTCTCCAATATAATATGGAAGTCCACAATTTGCATAGGATATGTATCCGGATCTTTCAAACACAGTAATTTCAGCATGTTCATTCAGTCTGCGTATTCTTGCTGCAGCTGTAGCTCCTCCGGCTACACCTCCTACAATTATTACCTTCATCTTATTTTTCCACCTTTCCTGAGTAAGCTGCAATGCCACCGATATTATTTACTTTAGAATATCCCATTCGTTGCAGTATCCCAGTTGCCTGGCGGCTTCGTGAACCGGAATAACAGTATACAAACAGTGGGATATCCTTATTCTTCGCTACAGAAGCAATATTGTCAAGTTGCTGCAACGGCACATTTTTACTTTCTGGTATATGTCCTTCCTGATATTCCTGCGGTGTACGTACATCCAGCAGAACTGCATCATCAGTCCTTTTATATTCTTCTATGCCTTGATTAATATTCGACTGTTTAAAGAGATCAAAAAATCCCATTAGCACACCTCCCTAAAGCATTTCTAAAATCGCATTCTTAGGTCTCGCCCCTGAAACCTGCTGTACAATCTTCCCATTCTTCATAACCACTAAAGTCGGAATGCTCATAATACTGAACTTATTTGCCAGTTCAGGCTCTTCATCTACATTAATCTTTCCAACTTTAATATCTCTACGCTCACTTGCAATCTCCTCTAGAATAGGTACTACCATGCGGCAAGGCGCACACCAAGATGCCCAAAAATCTAAAAGAACGGGTTTATCGGAATTCAGTACTTCGTTCTGAAAATTATTTTTATTGATATTAATAGCAGACATTTTACAGTCCTCCTTATCTTTTTCTTTTTGTAGATTTATTATAGTCTTAATTTCATTTATTTTCCGTGATTACATCACCATACCTCATTAACTTAACTTCTTGCCATACCATCTACACTTAATATAACACCTGTAATGTAACTCGCCTCATCTGAAGCAAGAAACACAAACGCATTGGCAATATCTTCTGGCTGTCCAAGACGACGCAATGGAATTCTTTCAATCATAGGTTCGATAACTTCCTTTGGCACGGCTTCATCATATCAGTTTCTGTAATCCCAGGTGCAACAGCATTAACACGAATACCTTTAGGTCCTAGTTCTCTTGCTAATGATACAGTCAATCCGTTTACTGCAAACTTCGATGCCGGATAAGCAAACCCACTTGGCTGTCCCGAAATACTCACCATGGAAGAAGTTGAGAGAATGACCCCCTTGCCTCTTGCCACCATACATTCTGCTGCTACACGAGTAGTATTAAATACTCCTTTTACATTTAGATCCATGACTTTATCAAAAGTCTCCTCTGTATAATCCATAAATGAGGTGTTTTCTGAAATCCCTGCATTATTTACCAGTATGTCGACACATCCATATTTTTCAGTTGCCTCTTTAAAAGCCTTTCTGACAGACTCCATGCTTGCCAGATTTGGACTAATTCCAGCAACTATTGCATTGGGATATTTTTCTTTTAATTTATCTACAGCAACATCTGCCGATTCCTGTGAACTTGCTGCCAACACAACTGAAGCACCTTCCTTCAAGAATTTATCAGCTGTAGCAAATCCTATACCACGGCTTCCACCCGTAATGATTGCAACTTTATCTTTTAATCTCATTTAGACTACCTCCTTACTTTGTTTGTAGTTACATTATAAGCAAAAGGTAAATCATTTTCTGTGATATCATCACAAACTATCGCAATAAAAAACCCTGTTGCTCACACGCACCAGGGTTTCAGACTGTAGACAAAGGGGGATGTGAATGTGAAATAAGTCCCCTTTTGTGTGTTTCAAATCAGTTCTGTTAATACTTTAATGAAGAAGATCACGATCACCACAATCATAACCGGTTTTACGATCTTGTGACCGTTTGAAGTAAAGCTATGACTTCCAAGATAATTCCCTGCCATGTTACAAACTCCTGCTGCAATTCCCAGTGGCAAAAGCACTTTGCCATTGATCAGAAATACGACAAGTGCTGTGATATTGGTTGTCAGATTGATTGCCTTTGTGGCACCTGCTGCATCGTTTAATGTCATATGACAGAAACCGGTAAATAAAAGCATCAGAAATGTTCCTGTTCCCGGTCCGTAAATCCCATCATAAATACCAACTACAGCTGCGATCAGAATACTTTTAAAAATCAGCATTCCATTGATTACTTCTGTTGCATTTTCGTCTTTTCCTTTCAGTGCTTTGCTTCTCAGTACATAAAACAAAATGACCGGAAGCACAACCAGCATGGCGATCTTTAAAGCTTTCTCCGAAATCAGAAGAGCCAGATGAGATCCTATCCAGGATCCGGCAATTGCACCAAAAACTGCCGGAATACAGATTTTCCATTTCATAAAGCCTTTTTTTCATGTAGTGAAAAGATGCCACGAAAGTTCCCATGGAGCTGCTCATTTTATTTGTTGCAATTGCAGTATGTACCGGCAGTCCCGCAATCATATATGCCGGAAGTGAGATCAGTCCGCCTCCTCCGGCAATCGAATCCACAAATCCTGCCAGAAATACAAAAAAACATACTACCAGATAAACTAAAACCACATTTTCTCCCACGTTCCCTGTCCTTAATTTCCTTTTGTATTTTTATTATTTTTTCATCGCAATCAATGTCGGGCGAAGAATCTGTACGTATTCTTCATACATTACTTCTCGCAGAAAATCTACATATTCCCAGAAAGTCAGCTCACCGTCCGGTGTAAGGATTTCAAAATCTGTATCATACACATTTACAAACAATCCCGTCTCCTGAAGTCCGTTCCGAAGATAAAAAGCCTTTCTTTTTTTGCGTTCTTCAGCATTTTCTGCTTTTTCATCCTGTGTTTCTATTTCAAAAATATATTTATGATTTTTGAACTTTTTAAGTAATGCCTCCAGTCCCCTGCTTCCATATCCGTAATTTCTTTTCTCCGGTACAATTGCATAATAATCCAGAAGCGCCCTATCCTGCTCCGCATCGATCAGATTGATTGCCAGTCCTACGAATTCATCTTCGTCAACCATTGCAAGCATCTCCATCTTTCCATCTGCTACCAGGTTTTCCATTACCTGCAGGGGCTTTTTCTCCTGTTCCGGAAATGCTTTATTATACAGATCATAAAGCTGCCATTTATATTTTGCGCCTTCATCGGCAATGTTTACAAGTTTCATTTTTCTCTCCTGCTTAATTATTGATCATATCCGGCCATGACAGAATTTCTCCGGCAATCTTTTCTTCATAATCGCCCTCAATATCCTCACTTCTGCCTGCCTCATAGATATTTGTCTCTGCACCCCAGACTCCATCGTGATATTCCCACACATGGAATTTCAGTCCGCGGAACATAAAATCCAGACTTCCGCATCCGTCTTCTTCGGTATATTCAAACCTGATATTTTTTTGATTCAATGCATCCTGTACTGTCTGCAATCTCATATTCATTCCCCCGTCTTGCATATTTATTAGTTATTGCTGTTCACAACAACACCTGTTTGTTACTGTTCACTCCGTTCACAGCAACTTGGTCAAAATCCATTCCAAAACACCTCGCGGAATACTGCCTGTGTTCACAGCAACACCTGTTTTTCTAGTATAACACATCTTCGGCGGTTGTCTATTGTAAAAAACGCTTCGATGATTTATTATAGTAAATAGCGAAATAATGAGGAGTGTAACCTTATGACTACAAAAATGGTTTTTCATGGAAGTGACATAGAAAAAATATGTGACTACTATCATTTAAATAAAGAAGATATCGTTAAATTCGGGGCAAATGTCAATCCTCTTGGCCTCTCCGCCTCTGTAAAAAAAGAAATTGCAGAAAATGTCGATCTTTTTTCTTCTTATCCGGACAGAGATTATGTATCTCTCAGAAATACGATCTCAGAATACTGCAGGATTCCCGCTGAATTTATTTTACCGGGAAATGGTTCCAGTGAACTGATCTCACTTCTGATTCAGGAACGTGCGCCGAAACACACCCTGATTCTCGGACCGACATATTCCGAATATTCCAGAGAACTTTCTTTCTCCGGAAGCACACAGGAATATTATCATCTGCGAGAAGAACGAAATTTCACTCTCGATGTAGAGGATCTATGCAAAACTCTGGAAAACGGTTATGATTTCCTGATTCTCTGCAATCCGAATAATCCGACTTCCTCTGCGATCATGCAGGAAGATCTCCGCAAACTGATCGCATTCTGTGCAGATAAAGATATTTTTGTCATGATCGATGAAACTTACGTAGAGTTCGCACCAGATGTCGAAGAAATAACTGCAATTCCTCTGACCAGAGAATTTACCAATCTTATGGTACTGCGTGGTGTTTCTAAATTTTATGCTGCACCGGGCATGCGTCTCGGTTACGGAATTACCGGAAATATGGAATTTCTTTCCAAAATGCGAGAAAAACAGACGCCATGGTCACTGAACAGTCTTGGTGCCTTTGCCGGAGAGCTGATGCTTCGTGACCACGACTACATTCAGGAAACGCGTGATCTGATCCTCGATGAGCGTGACCGCATGGAGCAGGAACTTCAAAATATCCCTACTTTTAAAGTTTATCCTGCCTATGCCAATTTCATCTTATTAAAAATCCGCCGGGACGGTCTGACTTCCGCCGATGTCTTTGAGCCTGCATCAAAAAAGGCCTGATGATCCGCGACTGTTCTTCCTTCCAGTGCCTGGACGGCGAATTTGTCCGCTTCTGCATCATGATGCACGACGATAATACAAAACTCTTAAACGTACTGAAGCAGCTGTAATCCAGCTGCTTCAGACTGTAGACAAAGCCCTGCTTTTGCAGGGTTTTGCTATTGTTGGAACCGCTTTTCTGATATAATAAATATCAGAAGGGCGGTGTTTTTTATGATGACGAAAAATGCAGATAAAAACAGAGAACAAATGATGATGTTTTCCATGGATGACATGGTACCTCAAAACCATATGCTGCGATTGATTGATAAAGCAATCAATTGGAATTTTATTTATGATCTGGTTGAAGAAAAATACTGTCCGGATAACGGCCGTCCCAGTATGGATCCCGTCATGCTGATAAAGATACCATTCATTCAGTATCTCTATGGGATAAAAAGCATGCGTCAGACCATGAAAGAGATCGAGGTAAACGTTGCATACCGCTGGTTTCTCGGACTAGACATGTTAGATCCAGTACCTCATTTCTCTACATTTGGAAAGAATTATACCCGCCGTTTCAAAGATACAGACCTTTTTGAGCAGATCTTTTCAAAGATCCTGGAAAAACGAGGTTGGAACACAGCCAGATTTTTGTTGATTTTGAAGAAAATAAAAAGAAAAGAAGTTTTAAAAGAAAAATGGTGCTGGCCATAATCCCCAACACCAAGTTTGTCTACAGTCTGAGCCGGTGTTTTTAAACACCGGCTTCATTTGTTATATGGCAGCTGCTTCATAAAGAAAAATGGCTTATTTACTGATTTTTGCTTTTGCAGAAAGTCCCTTACTCTTGAAGAGCTTTTTATAGGCGGAAAGCTTGCTTGCTGGTACTTTTACTTTCAGCTTCTTGTAGTTGTTTCTGCCGGCTTTGGTGAAAGCACTTTTTCCTACGGTACCGGAGGTAAGCTTCTTGGACTGAATGCTGACAGAAGTAAGGGCCTTGCAGTCGTAGAATGCTTTTTGCCAATGGAAGAAACTTTGTAGCCAATCTTTACAGTCCGTAAAGCACTGCAGCCCTGGAAAGCACTGGTGCCGATGGAAGAAATATTCCTGGCAATGGTTACTTGTCTTAGCTTTCGGCAGTTTTTGAAAGCTCCGGAAGCAATGGCTGTGACTTTATAGGTCCGACCGTTTGCCTTCACAGAGGAAGGAATTGCTGCAGTCGTGATGGCTTTGGACTTTGACCGCTTTAAAGTAACAGAGGTACCATTTTTATTAACTGTGTAGACATTGTAAGAATCACTGAAGGATTTCACTACTGTAGTCTGAGGTTTATCATCTTTGTTATTTGAACTTGAGGTAATCTGGAAATCTAAGGTAATAGTTCCAAAATAGTTGTTCTGGCCTGTAATGGTTACAGTGGCAGTTCCGACTTTTTTTGTTATTGCTGTAGGTAACTTTATAATCCTGTCCTTCTATAAGTTTTTGCTTTCCAAGAGTAATAGTTGGAACTGGTTTTAGAGCTTTTCCAGTATAAGCATAAGTCGCTTTAACTCCGGTTACAGATGCCTGAGAAAGGTCGCAGGCATAACCAATGTTGTTCTTACGTGCATATGTAATGGCAGCTGAGTTAGAGGAGGCATAAATGGTGGCGTAGTATACATGACCGCCGGAATACCAGTAGGAGCCTTCCCATACAATGTCATCCCCGATGTTGATTACGCTGTCTGGCAGAGTGACTGTTTCAAGATTAGAGCAGAAAGCAAAAGCTTCCTTTCCAATAGTGTGGACACCGTTTTCAATTACGACTTCCTTCAGATTGGGCAGATAATTAAATGCATTTTCTGAAATACTGGTAATCCCGGATTTTATAACTATTTTTTTTACCTGATTTTTCATGGACTTCCATGCCGTGCCGCTCCAGAAACTGTAGCCTCCCTGAGTGGAAGAAACGGGGAAACGATCGTTTTCATCCGTGGAGATATTAAGTGCACCCTGACCGGAAATGGTGAGAACACCATTTGCAAAATCCCAGGTAGCATTTTCACCTGCAGTACGGTAAATCTTTTTGGAGCTGTGCCGTCATTTGCATCAATAGAGTAAAAATTAACAGTATTGGCATTGGAGGCGTAGTAAACAACCTTGGAATCTTTAACGACAGGCTGGCAGTCGGATACGGGCGCAGCAGTGGTGTATTCCCTGCTAAGTACATTTCCCTTACCATCAACAAAGAGGTAATGAAGAGTACTGGAAGAAAGAGAATCATCAGCAGATGCGTAATTTTCTGACGAAGAATCGTCTGTATTTTCATATTCTTCCCAGGAAATCATGAAACGGTTTTCTGTGATTGGAGTGATCTTTACCCCCATAAAACTCTTTCCATTGCCAGTGTAGTTGGTAAGGTATTTTACAGAGGTTGCTTCTTTTGAAAAATCGGAAACAGGAGTAATTGTAAGGTAAATATTATGAGGAGTGTCACTTGTCACATTGTCATACTGGGACTGGTCGATGGTCGTTCCGATACACAATACACTGTCAGCAGAAACAGCCATACCATCTACGCTTGCGTAGCAGTTCAGTGCCCATACGGAAGTACGGGAACCACCATAAGGAAGAAGCTCGATAGTTTTTTTATCAAGGGTGGTACTGTCGTATCTGGAAAGTTTGGTACAGCGGGAACCTCGCTTTGCTCCAGAACATACAGATAAGAGGACTGCGATTTGATATACTGGGCAAAGGAGTGCCACAGATCACAGCTTACGATCTTTCCGGTCATGGAAGCCTGGTCAACGGCAATCATAAGGAATCCCTGATGTCCCTGTCCAACAGATTCATCTACATAGCCTTCATGACCGGTTACAATATAGAGAGTTCCGTTGGTTTCTGTCATTTCCACACATCCGTAATCGAATGGATAGCGAACCTCTCCTCCAAATAAATCCGGATTGCTTGTAATGGAAGCCGCACCGCTGCGATTCCAGTTTGTATCATATCGGATGACACGGATAACCTCGGCGGAATTATCTTCGGCGGTGTTATTTTGTCCCTCTACCAGGTAATATCCATCAGATCCTGCATAAAAACCACCCCATAAAGGAAGCTCCATGGGAATTTCTCTTTTGTCTGTAATCTGCAGGCTGTTGTCATAGTATTCAATACCGACGCTGTTTGTTTTGCGGAATACTCGCATATAGCCGTTGGAAATAGAAATAAGGTCAGAAGAACGCCTTAATTTAACACTAAGGTTATCTTGCGCAGTAGGGGTGAGAGAGGCTGCCTGTACCTGTCCTGGAAATGCCAGCAGATATAAAAACAGACAGCAAAATAATAGGGATGTCAGTTTTTTGATCTTTTTCATAAGTTTCTCCTTGCTGTGTTGCTTTTCATGATTCTTATTATAATAAGTTTTGGGTAGAGTTGCAATCATAATGATAATGTTTACAGCAGAAAAAGTGAAAAGCTGTAAAAAAACAGCAATTCTACATTTTTTATGGAGATTTCTGACATGGCACCTACCTGTGGAACTGTTTTGTGAGACTCATCAATAATAAGAAGGAAATCATCACCAAAGTAGTCCAGAAGTGTATAGGGCGGCTGTCCTGGTTCAAGACCGGAAAGATGCCTAGAATAATTTTCGATTCCGGAGCAGAAGCCGGTTTCCCCGCTCTCTGGCGAGGATTTTTCTAATTTAAAAATTTCTTCAATTCATCCATAAAGGTACTGACATCTTTAAACTCCCGATACACAGAAGCGAATCGCACATACGCCACCGAATCCAGATCTTTTAAATGGCTCATCACGATTTCTCCGATTTTCGTGCTGGAGATTTCTTTATCTTCGGCATTAAAGATGTCGCCTTCTATGGCATCGATCATGGCTTCCAGCTTATCGCTGGCAATGGGACGTTTGTAGCAGGCGCGGCGGACACCGTTGATCAGTTTATTGCGGTCGTACTGCTCACGGTTCAGATTCTTCTTGATTACGGTTAACGGGATTGTCTCCACATTCTCATAAGTGGTAAATCTTCTTCCACAGGAATCGCACAGTCTTCTGCGTCTTATGGAATTGGTCTCTTCCACTGGTCTTGAATCTACTACTCTTGTATTATCCTGATTACAGTATGGACATCTCATGTATTTATTTCCCCTTCCTCATGTCTCCCCTTCTGCCATACAATCCGGGCAGCAGACTTTCCTCTTTTCTGTTTGCTCAGTAACATAAAACGGACTGAATTACCTATTTCTTATTATACTTTAATCATAGAAAGTATGTCAATAAACTCCATACATATTTTCAGACTTTTTGCATAATATCATAAAAAACAGGTGCTTTTCATGCGTATTTGCGAATTAAAGCAAAAAGAAGTGATCAATATCTGTACCTGCCGTACACTTGGCTGTCCGGTGGATGTGGAATTTAACTGTGAAACCGGATGTATTACCGCCCTTGTGGTTCCCGGACCTGGCAGTTTCTGCTTTTGTTTCTGGGGAGCCGGAAGTGAATATATAATTCCATGGAATTGTATCCGGCAGATCGGAGATGACATTATCCTGGTAGAAATTGATGAAAAGTATTGCTGTAAAAAGGCTTAATTCTATTTTCCCAATTGTCAAGGGGCAATAATTTTTATATTTTCCCGAAAAAAGAATATTTATCCTCCCACGTGAGAATCATTGTTACTGTTCACTTCGTTCTCAGCAGCACGCTTCGCGATGCACAAAAGGAGGATTCAAATAATGGCACTTAACAAAGTTGAAATTTGCGGAGTCAATACATCGAAGCTTCCGGTACTGAAGGCAGAAGAAAAAGAAGAGCTTTTTCGCAGGATCAAGGAGGGTGATGAAGAAGCCAGGGAACTTTACATTAAAGGAAATCTGCGGCTGGTTCTCAGCGTGATCAAGCGTTTTTCCAACAGCAGCGAAAATATGGACGATCTTTTTCAGATTGGCTGCATTGGGCTTATAAAAGCAATTGATAATTTTGACACTACATTGAATGTAAAATTTTCCACTTATGCAGTGCCTATGATCATTGGAGAGATACGAAGGTATCTTCGTGACAATAACAGTATCCGGGTGAGCCGGTCTCTGCGGGATATTGCTTATCGAGCAATTTATGCAAAAGAAACCTATATGAAAACAAATCTGAGGGAGCCTACCATTGCGGAAATTGCCAGCGAAATAGGGATAAATAAAGAGATGATCGTATATGCTATGGATGCGATACAGAATCCGGTGTCACTTTTTGAACCGGTTTATACGGAAGGCGGGGATACGCTTTATGTGATGGACCAAATCAGCGATAAGAAAAACAAGGAGGAGACCTGGGTGGAAAATCTGTCCCTCCGGGAAGCTATAAACCGGCTGAATAAGCGGGAACGGCATATTATTGATCTGCGTTTTTACGAGGCAAAACCCAGATGGAGGTAGCTCAGGAAATCGGGATTTCTCAGGCACAGGTCAGCCGGTTGGAAAAGAATGCGCTTAAAACCATGCGGAATTATCTGAGAGCGTGACGGAAATCATAAATCCCGGCATCATGAAATCCGCTCCTTACATGGTCTGCTGCATGAATATATTGCAAAATCGCTGGTTGTTTGGCCAGCGATTTTCTTATTATGCTTCTATTCCAGAATACGTTTGAAAAAGGCCTTCTGCAAGATGTGCGTCACAATTTGTGGGAGATTTTGTCCGGATGAGGGCGCCATAGCGGGCTACGGCAACCGAATTCG
>ENA-OQAA01000312-OQAA01000312.1-human-gut-metagenome-genome-assembly--contig:-NODE-312-length-34611-cov-3.369505_pt1 | contig 34611 bp, 39 predicted proteins | sample MGYA00242489_ERZ504515 | MGnify/ENA primary metagenome ERZ504515 (study PRJEB26092, sample SAMD00036237) | human gut metagenome | host: Homo sapiens | study: EMG produced TPA metagenomics assembly of... | reverse complement strand
TCTTAAGGGGCAAAATTCTGCGTTGGGTTTTCAAATTTGACTGTCTGAGGCGTATGTCCGAGTTTCAATTGAAGCCTGCTTTTAGCAGAATTGCCCCTTTAGAAATTGACCCGCCGATGGAACCTGAGCAGGAACGCCTTTCCAAGCTTTATTCCGGTTCGGGTATCCACAGCCTTTCTGAATTAAATCCCAAATCAACTCAGACTCTGTCGTGATTGATCTCGCGATAAAATAACCGCGCAATCTCATCCTGTTTATCCGTCTGACCAAGAATCCACATCAGTTTTGCAACAATGGATTCTGTTGTCATATCATCGGACTTAAGGATTCCTTTATGATTACTGAATTTTTTTCCAACCTGATATACGCCAAGATCACAGCCTTCTTCCGGCACCTGTGTGGTGACAGCGATTGTCTTGCCGGAATCTACCAGGAGAAGATCGCTTTTTCAAAGGAATCATCATATTCCGGGATACCGCCGATACCAAAGGTTTCCAGGATGATAGCATCATAGTGCCCACTTAACAGATCGAAAATCTCAGCTTTGACTTCCGGAGTCAGTTTCAGCACAAAGACACGGTCATTAAGACTTGCGTAAGATTTCAGATTCTGAGGAGCGGGACGTTCTTCAGTATAGTAACGGATGATGCGGCTGTCACGGATAATGGCAAGTTCAGGGAAGTTCATACTGTCAAATGCATCAAAACTTCTGGTGCGCTGCTTACGTCCGCGGGTTCCGGCAACAACTTTTCCGTTAAATACAATGCAGACATTGCAGGAAAGATCGTCGGCAGCATACAGAATACTCTGGAACAGATTGATCTTTGCATCGGTATAAGGATTGGCCATTGGTTTCTGGGAACCGGTCAGTACGATCGGTTTTACACTGTCCTGGATCAGATAAGACAGGGCGGCAGCAGTATATGCCATGGTGTCTGTTCCGTGAAGAACGACAAACCCATCGTAGTTGTTATAATTTTCCATGATCGCATCACGGATCATCAGCCACTGACGTGGGCGCATATTGGTGCTGTCGATGTTCATAAGCTGAAGTACTTCCAGATGACAGATGTCTTTGATTCCCGGTACGCTGGCTGCAAGTTCTTCCCCTGTCACAGCCGGTGTCAGTCCAAGATCCCCCTCTTTGGATGCAATCGTACCACCGGTTGCTATCATTAGTATGTTTTTCATGATCAGTTACCTCTCAATATATATAATATATGTTTTACACTCCTATAAGATTAGCTGTGATTGGAAGGCATGTCAAGGAAAAACAGGTATTTTGCAGAGTATTTTCAGATGAACATTAACCCTTAATATCAGATGGATTCTTACCGGAAGGCGGAGCTGCTCCGGAGCATCATCTGCGCATGAGACCGGAGGAAGAAATGGATAAAGTTCCTCGTACGAATCCAGTTCCGCAGGATTAAGAGGCGCAGAAGGAATCAAACCGGTACAGTCATGGGAAGAGGCAGCAGTTGCAAGATAATCGTAAGAATCAATGAGTTCCTGGTTGGACAATGGGTTTACATTTACAGTCTTTTTTTCATGTTTCTTCATAAATAAAAACTCCTTTATAATTCAGATATATTAGAGGGGTGAATAAATAGTGGTTATTTAGGACAATAAGCGAGAATCCTCGGCAATTCAATGACCGAGATGAAAGCGCAAGATTGTGCATGTCTGCACATTAAAAATAATATAATAATCTCCCTACCTGTGATATTAATGCCGTAACCGGTATATAAATGATCGAAAATATGTTCGATTGTTTTGCTGCGCGTTTCTACTTCTCATGTTATATTATGTGTATGGAAGAAAAACTTATACATTACAGAACTTGCGTGTGTAATATCAACTACCATATGGTATGGTCGGTGAAATACAGGCGAAAGATATTAAAACCAGAAATCGAGGAATATCTTCAGAAACTGGTGCAGCAGATTGCAGCGGATAAGGGGTTTACCGTTCATCTATTCGAATGTGGTGAATGTGATCATGTCCACTGCCTTGTATCAGCTCCACCGAAGTTATCAATAACAGCAATCGTTAAGTATCTGAAAGGGATTACTGGAAGAAAACTGTTCGAACGTTTTCCGGAAATAAGAAACCAGCTATGGAAAGGAGAGCTGTGGAATCATTCCTATTATGTGGAAACAATCGGATCTGTATCTGAGGAAAATATCCGCCGTTATATGGAACATCAGAGCAAGTCATATTGATTCAAGGCGGAATGTAAATTTCCATCCGCAAGAACATACTAGGGGGGAAGAAGAATGCTACTGTCGCATAGAACATCTGTAAAAATCCGGTCAGAATATTCCAATATCATAGGGCATATGTGCTATGCAGCTTCCAAACTTTGGAATATCTGTAACTATGAACGTCATCATTATAAAGAATTGGGACTGGAAAAGTATCCTGACTGGTACTATCAGAAAAAAGCACATAAAGGAAATCTGTGGTACAGACAACTTCCGTCACAGACAGCGCAGGAGACCTGCAAACAGTTGGATAAAGCATGGAAATCTTTTTATGTCCTGAAAAAGACTGGAGGGATTAAAGAACCAAATCCGCCCCGTTTTAAACAGGACAATATACCTGTTACATACATGCAGATGGGAATCCGGCATGAGAAAGGTTCAGACCAGCTGCGGTTGTCTCTGCCAAAGGATCTGAAACGCTATATGGAAGAAACATACGGATCTATGAAAAATTTCTATATCTTGAAAATAAGATTTTCAAGGACATGGATCATATAAAACAGCTGCGGATTTATCCACCGGAAAATGAAAAATGTGATCTTATCGTTATCTATGAGATTGAAGAACCAGAGCATCTTTCCCAGAATGGACATTATTTATCTATTGATCTTGGTCTTCACAATTTGATGACCTGTTATGATTCTGGAAATGGAAGGACTTTTATTCTAGGAAGAAAATATCTTTCTCTGGAAAGATACTTTCATAAAGAGATAGCCAGAGTACAGTCTGTATGGTATGCGCAGCAATCGAAAAAAGGAATAAAATATCCAAAATCATCAAAACATATCCAGAGACTATATAGGAAAAAGCAGAATGCAGTAAAGGACTACCTTCACAAAGTGACCAGATGGATTGCCGAATATTGCAGAAAAGAAGATATCCGCTGTGTGGTTGTGGGAGATATCTGTAATATCCGTAACGGAAAAGATATGGGGCATAAGACCAACCAGAAGTTTCACGGACTGCCATATAACAGGCTGTACATCATGCTGGAATATAAATTAAAACTGTATGGAATACAATTGATAAAACAGGAAGAAAGCTATACCAGTCAGTGCAGTCCGTTATCACCAGAAGTATCAAAAAGATATGCAGAAGTATTAAATCGAAAAAAGCGAGGTATGTATGTAACTGGCGGAGTAAGATTTAACGCAGATACAGTAGGTGCATTTAATATCTTGAGGAAATATCTTTCCGCATTCGGAAAACAGAAGCAACTGTCCGTAACCGGACTAAAAAATCCAGAAATAATAAAAGTAGCTGCATAGCCGAAAGGTAAGCAGTATTGGTGTCATGGACGCACCCTGAAAAAGGCGGTATCCCGCCAAAATTCAGATGCTCTGGTAACTTAGTTGCCGAGTAGTTCACTAAAAAAAGAGGAAAACCTGCTTTCCAGTATAGAATGGGTAGAAAAAAAAGAAAATTATACGGTATAATACTTCATGTTGTGAAATATTAGGGCGTTAAAGCTGAAAAGAAGAAAAGTTACAATTTAAAATAACATATAAAAATAACAGATAAAGAAGATCTGATGAAATACAACAGGAAGGAGAAGCAGGAAATGAGAGTAGAAATTGACACACATACGCATACGCTCGCAAGTGGACATGCATATAATACGCTGAATGAGATGGCGCAAGCAGCAGCGGATAAAGGACTGAAGGGACTTGCAATTACGGAACATGCACCAGAGATGCCCGGAACTTGTCATTTGTTCTATTTTCAAAATTTAAGAATTGTTCCAAGAAAAAAATACGGGATTGAGCTGTTATTAGGAACAGAACTGAATATCATGAATGCGCGGGGGGAGATCGATCTCCCAGATTCGGTTCTTGAAAGACTTGATATTGCAATCGCCAGTATTCATATGCCGTGTTTTAAAGATGAACGGACAATAGACAATGTAACCGCAGCATATGAGAAAGTAATGGAACATCCGTATGTGGACATCATTGGACATCCGGATGACGGGAGATTTCCTGTAGATATGAAGCGTCTGGTAAAAAAAGCAAAAGAAACCGGAACATTACTGGAAGTAAATAATTCATCACTGCGTCCGGAAGGATTTCGAGAGAATACAAAAGAGAACTGTCTGGAGATGGTAAAGGAATGTAAAGCACAGGGAGTGATGATCGTGCTTGGCAGTGATTCACATGTGGATGCAGATATTGCAGAGTATCCATATGCGGAAGAAATATTGAGAGAAACAGATTTTCCGGAAGAATTGGTTGCCAATGTTTCAATGGAAAAATTAAAAAGCATGTATAAAACATGGGAAAAAACTATAGACTTTGCAATTTTAGTGTGTTAAAATGTAAAAGTAATGAATCTGCTACGAAGGAGATAATGCTATGAGTAAGAAAATCAGAACAGAGGCGGTTGACTATCTGTTTCAGGGAATTTTAAGCCTCAAAGATAAAGAGGAGTGTTATACATTTTTTGAAGATATCTGTACGATTAATGAATTGCTTTCATTATCACAGCGTTTTGAAGTTGCAAAGATGTTAAGAGAACACAAGACTTATCTTGAGATTGCAGAAAAGACAGGCGCTTCAACAGCAACGATCAGTCGTGTGAACCGTTCGCTGAATTACGGTAATGACGGATATGACATGGTATTCGAGAGAATTGGACTTGGGGAAGTCAAAGACGAAAAAGCAGAATAAAGTGCGAAAAAACAGTGCAGATGCATTTGGCAAGAATGCAGAAGCAAAAAAGAAATAAGACGTGCGGTCTTATTTCTTTTTTTTGGCCGAATCCTTTTTGACACCGGTATTTTCAGAGTGAAGCAGATCGGGGAAATTATCCAAAAGCTTTTCTACAATCTGCTTTTTAACATAGATGTCAAAACTCAGGTTACAGATAAATGCAAACAACTGCAGAGAATCCCTGTCATCTTCCGGTGCTTCATCAAAACATTTTTTAGAAGAATTATAAGAGCGGATAATTTCTTTTTCAAATTCCGGAATTCTGGACTTTTCCAGTTCGCATACTTCTTTATAGATAGAAGTGATATCAAAATCCTGATCTGTGTCAAAATACTTATCCGTAATCGGTTCTAACATAGTTTCAATATCTTTAATAGAAAGAAAATTTTTAAAATAATAGATAAAGATCATTATCAGCAGATGCTCTTTGGAGTACTTCTTCTTCACAGGTGGAGGGAGAAGATTGTTCTTGGCATAGTTGTTGATCATGGTCTTGGTAAGGATCTTATCATCTTCATGACGTTTACTGGATGCCAGTTCTTTTTCCATAAAGGTAGTAACCTGATCCATGTATAAATCTATATTCGGAATATCATCAGGTCTCACGTAATCAATCCGTGAGATGCTTGATAAAATGCTGTTCAGCATATCTTTTGTGTCTATTGTCATTTTTTATCACCTCAATGTAATTATTATATAGTTTTGAAAACTAGATGGCAAGCGTTTTTTTTATACACGTTGCAGAAAATGTCTGGAAAATACGGCTGAATATCGGAGAAGTTATTGACATTTTAATTGGATATGATAAAATAAGTTCGCCAACAAACAATTTGCTAACAAACAATTTGCTAACAAACAATTTGATAACAAACAATTTGAGCGTGAACAATTGAACGGAAAGGATGGTAATGTGGAAAGAAAAGGAAGAAAGATCGGACCGGAGATACACTGTGCGGATCTGAAATTGTCAAGGAATCTGTCTGCACATGTGAGAAAGTCCGGAGTGGATGAAGTGACGATGATGCATGGCTGGATCATACGGTATCTGTATGAGAACCGGGAGCAGGATATTTTTCAGAAGGATATTGAACAAAGATTTGCAGTGGGTAGATCTACAGTTACGAATCTGCTTCAATTGATGGAAAAGAAGGGATTCGTAAGAAGAGAATCGGTAAAACAGGATGCCAGGTTAAAAAAAGTAATCCTGACAGAAAAAGGAATTACAAGTCAGGAATCTTTTGAGGATATTGTGGAGCATATCGAAGAAGAGCTTTCCGAAGGCATATCAGAAGAAGAACTTCATATTTTTTATAAGGTGTTAGACCAGATTAATCAGAATGTGAAGAAATATGAAGTCAGGTAATCCGGAAAATCGGAGTTATAAATGTAACTATAAAACAAGAAACGAAACAGAAAGGGCGTAAATGGAATGATTAAGACATTAGCAAAACAGATTAAAGAATTTAAAGTAGCATCCATTGCAACTCCGCTCTTTATGATCCTTGAGGTATTGATGGAGATGATCATCCCATATCTGATGGCATCAATTATTGATAAAGGGGTCAATACCGGGGATATCCACCACATCTACAAAGTCGGCGGAATCATGGTTGTTGCGGCGGTCATCGGATTATTCGCCGGAATGATGGGCGGAAGATTCGGTGCAAAAGCATCGGCGGGATTTGCAAGGAACTTACGAGAGGCTATGTTTAACAATATTCAGACATTTTCATTTTCAAATATTGATAAATTCAGCACAGCAGGACTTGTAACCCGAATGACAACGGATGTAACCAATATACAGAATGCATATCAGATGATCCTGCGTATGTTCACCAGAGCACCGGCCAGTATGATCTGTGCGATGGTCATGGCATTTACAATCAATGCGAGACTGGCATGTATCTATCTTGTAGCGGTAATTATTCTTGGAATTTTATTGTTCCTGATCATGAGCCATGCGACAAAATATTTCCAGCAGGCATTTCCAAAGTACGATGATCTGAATGAATCCGTGCAGGAGAATGTATCTGCGATCCGTGTCGTGAAGGCATATGTAAGAGAGGAACAGGAGACATCTAAGTTACGAAGAGCAAGTGAGAATATCTATAACATTTTTGTAAAAGCAGAGACAAATCTGGTATTCAATGCACCGATGATGCAGACGGCGGTATACACCTGTATCCTGTTAGTGAGCTGGTTCGGAGCAAAGATGATCGCAAGTGATTCCCTGACGACAGGAGAACTGATGAGTCTTCTTACATATTGCATGAATATTCTGATGAGTCTGATGATGTTGTCGATGGTATTTGTCATGGTCGCTATGAGTATGGCAAGTGCGAGACGTATCTCCGAAGTGTTAAATGAGACGAGTGATCTTAAGAATCCGGAACATCCGGCCATGAAAGTAGAAGATGGAAGTATTGAATTCCGTCATGTGGACTTTGCGTATAAAAAGGACAGTGACGAACCGGTACTGGAAGATATTGATCTGAAGATCCGTTCCGGTGAGACGATCGGAATCATCGGAGGAACAGGAAGTGCCAAGACGAGTCTGGTTAACCTGATCAGTCGTCTGTACGATGTGACGAAAGGCGAAGTACTGGTCGGTGGCAGAAATGTCAAAGATTATGATATGGAAGTGCTTCGTGATCAGGTATCAGTAGTCTTGCAGAATAATGTGCTGTTCTCCGGAACAATCCTTGATAATCTCCGCTGGGGAGACAAGGAAGCAACTTTGGAAGAATGCAGACACGCGTGTGAACTTGCATGTGCGGATGAGTTCATCGACCGTTTTCCGAAAGGATATGAGACATACATCGAGCAGGGCGGAAGTAACGTATCCGGAGGTCAGAAGCAGAGACTATGTATTGCAAGAGCACTACTTAAGAAGCCAAAAGTACTGATTCTGGATGACAGTACCAGTGCGGTAGATACCGCAACAGATGCGAAGATCCGAAGAGCGTTTCGTGAAGAAATTCCGGATACAACGAAACTGATCATCGCACAGAGAATCTCAAGCGTACAGGATGCTGACCGTATCATCGTTATGGAAGACGGTAAGGTCAATGGATTCGGTACACATGAAGAATTACTGGAACAGAATGATATCTACCGTGAAGTCTATGAATCACAGACCAGTGGTGGCGGCGATTTTGACGAGAAGGAGGGTGAATAAGATGCCGGGACCGGGAAGACAGCCGAGAGGAATGAAAGCACAGGTAAAAAATCCGGGTGAATTATTCCTCCGCCTTATGAAATATGTATTAAAAGATTATAAGTTTCACTGCATCAGTGTAGTAGTATTGATTGTTGTCAGTGTTCTTTGCAATGTGCAGGGAACGATGTTCATGAAGAACCTGATCGACGAATATATCACACCATTTTTATTATCAGATAACCCCAATTTTACACCGCTTGCACATGCGATCGCCAGAGTAGCAGCATTTTATGCACTGGGTGTACTGGCAACATTCGGTTATAACCGTCTGATGGTCAATGTGACGCAAGGGACACTACGCAACTTAAGAAATGATCTGTTCTCTCATATGGAGAAACTACCGGTCAAGTATTTTGATACGCATGCACATGGAGATATCATGTCGGTATATACGAATGATATTGATACATTAAGACAGATGATCAGCCAGAGTATGCCGCAGCTTCTGAACAGTGGGATTACGATCATCAGTGTATTTGTCAGTATGTTGATCTTAAGTATCCCACTTACGGTCGTAACGATGATCATGGTCGGAATCATGGTATTCTGTTCAAAGAAATCTGCCGGACAGAGCGGGGCATATTTTGCAAAACAGCAGAAAGACCTGGGAACTGTGAACGGTTATATCGAAGAGATGATGAACGGACAAAAGGTGGTAAAGGTATTCTGCCATGAAGAGGAGAACATGCAGAACTTCAAGAAGCTGAATGATGAACTATATGTCAGTGCAGACAAAGCCAATACATTTGCCAACTTTTTAGGACCGATCAATGCACAGATCGGAAATATCAGTTATGTGATCTGTGCGATCATCGGGGGTGTGCTGGCACTTGGAAAGGTCGGAGGTTTTACCCTCGGAGTCTGGCAAGCTTCCTGACATTTAATAAGAGCTTCAGTATGCCGATCAACCAGATCAGTATGCAGATGAATGCAATTGTTATGGCAATGGCCGGGGCCGACCGTATTTTTAAGCTGATGGATGAAAAAGAAGAACTGGATGAAGGATATGTAACACTGGTCAATGCGAAAGAAGAAGACGGAAAGCTTACAGAGTGTGAAGAAAGAACCGAACGCTGGGCATGGAAACATACACATCAGAATGATGGCAGTGTGGATTATGTGGAGGTGAAAGGTGAAGTCGTATTCAATGGTGTGGATTTCGGTTATAATGATGAGAAGATTGTATTGCATGATATCAAATTATATGCCAAACCGGGACAGAAGATTGCATTCGTCGGATCGACCGGAGCAGGTAAGACGACGATCACCAATCTGATCAACCGTTTCTATGATATCCAGGACGGCAAGATCCGTTATGATGGAATCAACATTAACAAGATTAAGAAAGCGGATCTCAGACATTCACTTGGGATTGTTCTGCAGGATACACATTTATTCACCGGAACGGTGCGTGACAATATCCGCTTTGGCAAACTGGATGCGACCGATGAAGAGATTGTGGCAGCAGCAAAGCTTGCAAATGCCGACAGCTTTATCCGAAGACTCCCGAAAGGCTATGATACGATGCTGACCGGAGACGGAGCAAATTTAAGCCAGGGACAGCGCCAGCTTCTGGCAATTGCAAGAGCCGCTATTGCTGATCCTCCGGTATTGATCCTTGATGAAGCAACCAGTTCCATCGATACCAGAACGGAACGGATCGTACAGGATGGAATGGATAAGCTGATGCGTGGAAGGACAACATTTGTTATTGCCCACAGATTATCGACAGTCCGCAATTCTGACTGCATTATGGTACTGGAACAGGGAAGAATCATTGAGCGTGGTACACATGATGAACTGATCGAAGAGAAAGGCAGATATTATCAGCTGTATACGGGAAATGCGATCAGTGCGTAAATGAATCGGATGATGAATGAAAATGAAAAAGGGACAGGACATTTTTTTAATTTGGGACGAGGATTTTTTAAAATCCTCCGTCCCAAATTGTTTCTTGCAGAACCCGGACAAAGCAACTATAATGGAAACAGACATTCGAAAAGGGGTAGAATGCATATGAAATCAATCATGCTATGTTATAATCTGAAAGGCACGAAAAAGGGAAGAAAGATCGGCATGCTGGGAAGTTTTTCTTGGCTTTCGTGTGAAATATGTAGAAAAAGAAGAGTATTCAAAGACAATCGGAGTACTGACCGGACTGAAAGAAGAAGTGGCGGAAGAGGCATCAAGGGAGGAAACTGCCGGGACAGATAATGAGAAAAATGAAGAAATCACAGACTTTGAAGAAGAGATGCTTGTCATGCTACTGGCAGACAATCGGATATTGGATAAGCTATTATTCCAGATGAAAAAAGAAAAAGTACAGGTTCCGCTGAAGCAATCGTTACTGCAAAGAATCAGAACTGGACATCAACGGCTCTTTATAGCGAAATAAAAAGAGAGCATGAATCCATGACGAAAGCAGAACAGGCCGGAAAGAAAAAAGAAGAATAAAAAACCGGAAAGAAAGGAAACCATAAGATTGAGTATATACGATACATTAAATGAACAACAAAGAGAAGCAGTGTTCCATACAGAAGGACCACTTCTGATCCTTGCAGGAGCAGGATCCGGAAAGACAAGGGTTCTGACACACAGAATTGCTTACTTAATTGAAGAGCAGCAGGTGAATCCATGGAATATCCTTGCAATTACATTTACGAATAAAGCAGCCGGAGAGATGAGGGAACGTGTCGACAAATTGGTTGGATACGGATCAGAGAGTATATGGGTAAGCACCTTCCATTCCATGTGCGTGCGTATCTTAAGACGCCATATCGATCTGCTCGGATATGATACCAACTTTACAATCTACGACAGTGACGATCAAAAGACACTGATGCGTGAGGTCTGTAAGCTTCTGCAGGTAGATACGAAGATGTTCCGGGAAAGGGCACTGTTGTCAGAGATTTCCAAAGCAAAGGATGAACTGGTGACACCACAGGAATACCGTATGCGTGCGGAAGGAGATTACAGCCGGAAAAAAATTGCAGAAGTATATGAAGAATATGAAAAACAGCTCCGATCAAATAATGCATTAGATTTTGATGATCTGTTGTTTAAGACCGTGCAGCTTTTCCAGACACAGAAAGATGTACTGGAATATTATCAGGAGCGTTTCCGTTATATCATGGTAGATGAGTATCAGGATACAAATACAGTACAGTTCGAACTGATCCGTCTGCTGGCATCCAAGTACCGTAATCTGTGTGTGGTTGGAGACGATGACCAGTCCATATATAAGTTCCGCGGTGCGAACATTAAGAACATCCTGGATTTTGAACATGTGTTTGATGATACTAAAGTGATCAAGCTGGAGCAGAATTACCGTTCTACCGGCAATATCCTGAATGCGGCCAATGCGTGATCCGGAACAATCAGGGAAGAAAAGACAAGACGCTCTGGACCGAGAATGAAGATGGAGATATGATCCAGTTACGTCAGTTTGATTCTGCTTATGAAGAGGCAGAATATGTAGTCGGTGACATCAGACGCCATGTCAATAAAGAACTCTGCAGCTACAAAGATAATGCAGTTCTTTACCGTACCAATGCACAGTCCCGTATGTTCGAGGAACGTTTTGTACGTGACAGTATTCCATATAAAGTCATCGGCGGTGTGAACTTCTATGCGAGACGTGAGATCAAGGATATTCTTGCATATCTGAAGACGATTGATAACGGAAGAGATGATCTGGCTGTCAGACGTATTGTAAATGTTCCAAAACGAGGTATCGGACTGACCAGTATCAACCGTGTGCAGGAATATGCATCAACCAGAGAATGCAGCTTCTATGATGCACTTCGTGCCGTAGACCTGATCCCGAACATCGGAAGAGGACAGGCAAAACTGGAATCGTTCGTTGCAATGATCGAGCATTTTAAGAATGATACAGAAGACATGAGTGTATTGGAACTGTTGGAGGAAGTTATCAAAGAAACTGGTTATATCGATGCGCTGATCCACGAATGTGAGAGTGAAGAGGCAACATCAAGAATTGAAAATATAGACGAACTCCGCAATAAGATCGCTGCTTATGAAGAAAGCTGTGCGCTACAGAATGAAGTACCGACACTTGGAGGATTTCTTGAGGACGTAGCTTTGGTAGCAGATATCGACAGTCTGGATGAAAGTACGGATTATGTCGTATTGATGACATTACATAGTGCAAAAGGTCTGGAATTCCCACATGTATATTTGGCAGGAATGGAAGACGGACTGTTTCCGAGCTATATGACGATCACAGCAGACGACCCGGCAGAACTGGAAGAAGAAAGACGATTATGTTATGTAGGAATCACAAGAGCAGAGAAAGATCTGACACTGACCTGTGCAAGAAAACGTATGGTACATGGGGAGACACAGTATAAGAAGATGTCCCGTTTCTTAAAAGAAATCCCATTGGAACTTCTGGAGACAGGACCATCAGCAAAAAAAGAGAAGAAAGAAGAAAGTGAGCAGGTAAGGGTGAAGACCTCTTTCATGCAGGCGAAAGAAACATTTAAGACGAAGGCATTTACCGCACCAAAGCCGGTACAGCAGTTCGGGACACCAAAAGGCGGGAAGCTTCCTTACGGAGTGGGAGACCGTGTCAGACATATCAAATTCGGAGAAGGAACGGTAACTGCAATCATTGAAGGCGGACGTGATTATGAAGTAACAGTTCACTTCGACGACCCGGAACGAAGAAGATGTTTGCCACATTTGCAAGACTTCAGAAAGTATAACAATCCGGAATCTATCCGGGATACAGGAGAAAAATCTGAAAAATAAGTAGTCATACACTACGTAAAGTGTTATAATAAGTAAAGAATGATTTGCCGAAAGAGCAGAGGAAAGGACGTGGGAGCATGAGTAAAGTAGAAGATATTATTGCAGCATCCAAGCTTAGCGAACTGATGAATAAAAAAGAAGAGGACAAACACGGTAAGACCGTACTCTGGATTCTGGCAGTAGTCGGAGCTGTAGCTGCAGTTGCAGGAATCGCTTATGCAGTATATTGCTTCTTTACCCCGGATTACCTGGAAGACTTCGAGGATGATTTGATGATGATGATTTCGACGATGACTTTTTCGATGATGACGATCAGGTATAAGAACCGGCGGATGAATAAGTGAAGAAAGAAGCAGGTTAGAAACCGATCTGGTAAAAGAAAGGCGACTGGCCTGCTTTTCTTTTGCAATCTCAAGTGCGTCCGCATGGAAAATTCAGTAATATTTATAGAAAGAAGAGAGAGAAGGTATGCAGGAACAGTGTTATGCACTACTGATTGATGCAGATAATGTATCAGCAAAATACATCAAGCCGATCCTGACAGAATTGTCAAAATATGGGATCATTACATATAAAAGAATATACGGAGACTGGACGAGCACGCAGCATTCAAGCTGGAAAGATGAACTTCTGACAAACTCGATCACGCCGATCCAGCAGTTTAGTTATACACAAGGAAAGAATTCTACCGATTCAGCTATGATCATTGATGCGATGGATATCCTGTATACGAATGATGTGGATGGATTTTGCATTGTATCCAGTGACAGCGACTTTACAAGACTCGTCAGCCGTCTTAGAGAGAGCGGAAAGATGGTTATTGGCATGGGAGAAAATAAGACTCCGGAGCCATTCAGGAAAGCGTGTGATAAGTTTACGATTCTGGAAAATCTGATGAGCGAGCAGAATCCGGGAACATCGAAGAGCGAGACAACACATGACAGACGAAGTAAAGAGAAGATTGAAGATGCGATCATTAAGATGATCATTGAGAATCAGGATATCAATAAGCCAACCGGACTCGGTGAAGTAGGAAGCCGTCTGGTCAGTCTTTACCCGGACTTTGATGTGCGGAGCTACGGGTATAATATGCTGTCCAAGTTTCTGGAGGAATTCACAAGAATCCAGATGGTAAAACATGGAAATATTGTGTCGGTTACTTTAAGAGAGGATCAGGATCTGAAGGAAAATATCGACAGCTACGTCGTACAGATTGTGAAAAAGTCGGGAAGATCCGGAGTAGAACTCAGTACACTGGGAAATAAAATGTATGAAAAATACAAAGACTTTAAGATCCGCGATTATGGATATTCCCAGTTCAATCAGTATGTGAAAAGTCTGAAACATGTGAAAGTGGAACAGGAAGGGACAATCCTGAAAGCAGTATATAAAGGATAGAAAAGCGGAACAAGAGACAGAACCAGAAATAGTAAAGATAATGAAATAAATTGCAATAGACAAAAGCTATGACAGAAAGGATAGATATGAAAAAAGGACAGGTATACGAAGGAACTATAGAATCCGTAGAATTTCCAAATAAAGGGCGCATTTATCTGCCGGAAGAAGACAGATGGGTAGTCGTAAAGAATGGCGTGCCGGGACAGAAGGTAAGGTTTTCTGTCAATAAGATCAGAAAAGGAAAGGCGGAAGGGCGTCTTCTGGAAGTACTGGAACCGTCAGCAGCGAGATTCCGTCAGCCTGTCCACATTTCGGACAGTGCGGAGGCTGTACTTATCAGAATCTTCCGTATGAAGAGCAGCTTGCCATGAAGAATGAGCAGGTGAAAAAATGATGGATGAAGCGGTAGACGGGGAGTATATCTGGGAAGGCATCAAACCAAGTCCTGTCAGAACCGAATACCGCAACAAGATGGAATTTTCATTCGGAGATGAATACAAAGACGGACCACTGGCACTTGGAATGCATAAACGCGGAAGTTTTCATGATATTGTAAATGTGACAGATTGTCAGATCGTAGATGAGGATTACAGAAAGATTCTGGCATGTACACTGGAATGTGCGGGAGAATCGGGACTTCCATATTATCACCGTATGCGCCATGTTGGATATTTCCGCCACCTGCTGGTAAGAAAAGCAGTAAAGACAGGAGAGATCCTGGTGGATCTGGTCACAGCATCCGATACGGCAGAACTCGGAGTTGACCCGGCAGAGGCAATGAAAAAAATCCAGACATTCAAGGCTGCATGGTTAGCAAAGATGACAGCAATGAACTTTGATGGAACATTGGTCGGAATCCTGCATACAAAGAACGACAGCCTTGCAGATGTCGTAAAAGACGAAGGAACAGAAGTCCTGTTCGGACAGGATTATTCTACGAGGAATTACTTGGATTAAAATTCAAGATCACACCATTCTCATTCTTCCAGACTAATTCGCTGGGAGCGGAAGTCTTGTATGAGACAGCCAGAGAATACATCGGAGATACGAATGAAAAAGTTGTCTTCGATCTGTACAGCGGAACAGGAACGATCGCACAGATCCTTGCGCCGGTTGCGAAGAAAGTGGTTGGTGTGGAGATTGTAGAAGAAGCGGTAGAAGCAGCAAAAGAAAATGCGAAGTTAAATAATCTGGACAATTGTACATTCTGGGCCGGGGATGTATTGAAAGTCATTGATGAACTGGGGGAAGTTCCGGATCTGATCATGCTCGATCCACCGAGAGACGGTGTGAATCCGAAGGCACTTATGAAGATCCTGAATTTCGGAGTGGAACGTCTGGTATATATTGCATGTAAACCGACCAGTTTGGCACGGGATCTGGAGATGATACAGGGACGTGGATATAAAGTGGAGAAGATCAGCGGGGTGGATTTATTCCCGGGAACTTATCATGTCGAAGTCGTGTGTTGTCTACATCGGGTGAATTCGTAGAAGTCCTTAATTTCAGGCACTTTGCGAGGTATATGAGTTTCACACCAATAGGCAAACAGGGCAAGAAAAAGCAGATTATGAATGGCATCGAAGTGTCAGTAGTATTGCATCTGGTATGAGGAAACACATTCGGATAGAATTAACATTTTTTATTCAATAGCATAGAGAAAAACCGAAAGGACGCTTGTTTTCAGAACTTCTGGAAGATGAGTGTCCTTTTCTTTTATTCAAAGGCAAAGGAGAAAATAAAAAATGGCAAAGAAGAAAGAAATGTGTTCATCAGAGAATCACGAGCCGGGTGCAGATGCTTCGTAAGGCAAATCCCGATATGGAGGAAACAGCCATTCCGGTTGAACTTGTGACCTGTTCCGACAGCGGACTTGATCAGCATATCTCCCCTGCGGCGGCTAAATATCAGGTAACAAGAATTGCAAAAGCAAATAATATGAGTGAAGAAAAAGTCGGAGCTATTATTGAAAAATGCACCGACAGTAGATTTTTAGGTGTTTTTGGAGAGAAAACAGTAAATGTTCTGAAAGTCAATTTGATGTTGGACGGTATCCTGTAACTAGCACTCTCAAAAGATGAGCAAAAGATTTCAGACTTCTGCTCATCTTTATACAATCTTAATTTCAAAACAAACTTACTTACGCCCATTTAATACAAATAAAGATAGAATAAAGGAAATATAAAAAAGAAATTAAGATTATGGGGATATAGTTATGCAACAGACAAACAGATCAAGACATCGACATATAACATCATTTCAAGTGATTAGTTTAGGGTTTTTATCCGTGATTCTCTTAGGCAGTCTGCTTTTGATGCTGCCGATTGCTACAAAAAGCGGTCAGAGTACATCCTTTTCAGATGCTTTGTTTACCGCAACTTCTGCGGTTTGTGTGACGGGACTGGTTATTAAGGATACGGCAACCTACTGGTCTTTATTTGGCCAAGGAGTTATTTTACTGCTGATTCAAATCGGAGGTATGGGAATTATTACGATTGCTATTGCGATTGCTGTTGTTTCCGGACGCAAAATCGGGTTGATGCAGCGAAGTACTATGCAAGAGGCAATTTCGGCTCCAACGGTGGGTGGTATTGTACGGAGAACGCAATTTATTATTCGGACTACGATTCTTATCGAAATTATTGGTGCGGTTCTTTTAGCCCCTGTTTTTTGCAGGGATTTTGGACTTTGGAAAGGAATATGGTATTCACTGTTCCATTCTATTTCTGCTTTTTGCAATGCAGGATTTGATCTAATCGGTATAAGAACCCCTTTTTCCTCGTTGACCTCTTATTCTGTACAGCCGATTGTAAATCTTGTAATTATGATGCTGATTGTTGCAGGAGGTATTGGATTCCTTACTTGGGAGGATATAAAGAATCATAAATGGCATTTAAAAAAATACCGGATGCAAAGCAAGGTGATTTTTATGGTAACAGGAATATTGATATTCTTACCGGCTCTTTACTTTTTTTATTTTGAGTTTTCAAATGTGCCTCTTATAGAAAGAGTATGGGTTTCTTTGTTTCAATCCGTTATGCCGAGAACAGCAGGATTCAATACGGCAGATTTGACTTTACTCAGTGAAGTTGGGCAAATGCTTATCATTATGCTGATGCTCATCGGTGGCTCGCCCGGTTCCACTGCAGGTGGAATGAAAACGACAACTCTTGCAGTTCTAGTTTCATCAGCATTATCTGTATTTAGAAAAAAGGAACACACTCATTTTTTCGGCAGACAAATTCCGGATGGCACTATCAGAAATGCAGCTACGATTTTTTTAATGTATATCGTTTTATTCCTTGTCGGAGGAATGGTAATTAGCAGCACAGAAGATATTCCACTTATGACCGCTTTGTTTGAGACGGCGTCGGCAATTGACGGTAGGGTTATCGCTGGGAATAACTCCTGACCTGGGGCTTTTTTCCCATATAATCTTGATTTGCCTGATGTTTTTTGGCAGAGTGGGAGGATTGACCTTGATTTTTGCCACCATTTCTGAAAAAAAGCCTAACGGTTCAAAATATCCTCAGGAAAAAATTACAGTAGGTTAAGGAGAATAAAAAAATGAAATCAATATTACTTATCGGTCTGGGAAGATTCGGACGGCACATTGCTATAAAATTAGATGAATTGCATCATCATGTGATGGCGGTAGATAAAGAAGATACTCGAGTTGATGCTGTACTTCCCTTTGTAACTAATGCTCAGATTGGGGATGCGACTAATGAGGATTTTTTAAGTTCGCTTGGTGTTGGAAATTTTGATGTTTGTATTGTGGCTATCGGAGATAACTTTCAGAGTTCATTGGAAGTAACGTGCCTTTTGAAGGAACTCGGTGCAAGAATGGTGGTGTCTCGTGCCGCTCGTGATGTTCATGCAAAATTTCTTTTAAGAAACGGCGCAGATGAAATTGTTTATCCCGAAAGGCAGCTTGCCGATTGGGTTGCGATCCGTTATAGTGCTGATCATATTCTCGATTACATAGAACTAGATGAAGAACATGCAATCTTTGAAATATCTATACCGGGAGAATGGATAGGAAAAACAATCGGTCAGTTGGATATACGAAAAAAATATAACATCAATATTATGGCGCTGAAAACAAATAATATTATGAATTTGAAAATAAGTTCCGATACGCAGTTGTTAAAGGACAGTACCATGCTTGTTCTTGGGGAGACGAAACATATTCAAAAATGTTTTCATATTTAATTTTTGAAAGAAGTTGGTGATATGAAAGACTTTGTTTTACTTATAGTGGTATTGGCAGCATTTATTTATGGTTATTTTCTTATGGAAAAGCTGGATAAATTTCTCAAGGAAAATCAATCTCAAAAACTTATTTCAGATTCTAAGCTCAGGATTGGATTTGAAACACCTGCAATCATAGATTCTATTGCAGATCTATTAGAACAATTTTCAAGCGAATACCCAAACTATGAGCTGAACCTGTTCTACGGTTCTGTAAGTGAAATAATAAATGGGCTGGGAAATAATAAACTTGATTTTGGCTTTATCATAGAAAATTCCAACGATATTTTGAAAGATGAGTATTGTTCCTTATCCCTTCAAATAAAGCAAAGTGTCATTACTCCAGGCTCTATAGACATTGCGGTACATCCCATCAACACGATTGAGAAACCAGTGAGAGTGATATGGCAAAATGACATTAATTGTATGAAGGGTCTATTTGTCGAAAAATTGCGTGATTTTTCGGAGCATTTTCTGCTTTCGCTACACGCCCGAATGGAAAAAAAGAAGAAAAGGTGGTATAATCTTTATGCGATTTTAATGTCAGTGCTAAAATGCTTTTCTGAAATTTACGTATTATTCTATATAATGGTTTTGTACAAGGAGATGACCGTATGAGTGAAAGCAGACACAATCCGGATCAGTTATTAAAGGAAATCCAAGCTGATGAAGAAAACCGTAATAAAGGACATTTGAAAATCTTTTTCGGATATGCAGCTGGTGTGGGTAAAACCTACGCCATGTTAGAAGCAGCTCATATGGAAAAACAGCAGGGAATTGATGTGGTAGCCGGTTATGTAGAACCCAACGCACGTCCCAAAACAGCAGCTCTTTTAAATGGCTTAGAAGTTCTTCCTACAAGAGAAGTTTTTTATAATGGTATGATACTGGACGAATTCGACATTGGCATGGCGTTGAAAAGAAAACCACAGCTTATCCTTGTAGATGAACTTGCGCATACGAATGCCGAAGGATGCCGTCATGCAAAACGGTATCAGGACATTAAGGAACTTTTGAATGCAGGGATTGATGTCTATACGACTGTCAATGTTCAGCATATTGAAAGCCTTTGTGATACAGTTGCATCCATTACGGAAATTGTTGTACGGGAACGCATCCCGGATTCTATTTTTGATAATGCAGATCAGGTTGAATTAATAGATATTGAACCACAGGATTTGATCAACCGTTTGAATACAGGAAATGTATACAGACAGACACAGGAAAAACAGGCAGTAGAAAATTTTTTTACAATAGAAAATTTGACAGCTCTCCGGGAGATTTCACTGCGGCGATGTGCGGACCGGGTGAATATCCTCACAGAAAATACCCGCATAAAAAATCATGGAGATTATCACACAGGCGAACATATTCTTGTATGTCTATCTTCTTCTCCATCCAATGCGAAAATTATCCGTACCGCTGCAAAAATGGCTTCTGCTTTTAAAGGAGAGTTTACGGCTCTGTTTGTAGAAACCCCCGATTTTTCGGTGATGAGCGAGGAAAATGTAAAACGCCTGCGTTCAAATATTCGTCTTGCTGAGCAGCTTGGGGCAAAAATTGAAACAGTTTACGGAGAAGATGTTCCGTTTCAGATTGCGGAATTCACCCGTTTGTCCGGTGTGTCAAAGATTGTGATCGGACGTAGTTCTGCTACAAAACGGCATTTGCTCAGCAAACCGACCCTGACAGAAAAATTGATTGATTATGCCCCTAACCTGGATGTGCATATTATTCCGGATACGCTTTCTAATGCGGCAGTGTATCAGTAAGAGGGGGCAGGAAAAAGAATCATATCGTATTCTCTGTCACTGATACATTAAAATCTACTGCGATTCTGATTTTATCCAGTTTAGTTCGGAATGATTTTCCAGAAATTTGGATTTGACGAAGCAAATATCATTACTGTTTTTGTTTTAGGTGTTCTTGTCACCGCTGTCATCACGAAACATCAGATATACAGCCTAATTTTCTCGATTGTAAGTGTTTTGGTCTTTAATTTCCTGTTTACGGAACCTCAATTTACCTTGCAGGCGTATGATCAAGGTTATCCTGTTACCTTTATTATCATGTTTTTGGCGGCATTTTTAACCGGTTCTCTTGCTATACGGATTAAAAAAACAAGCAAAACAGGCGGCACAATCTGCCTACCGTACCAAAGTGTTATTTGATACAAACCAGCTATTGCAGCAGGCAAAAGATAAAAATGAAATTGTATCTGCAACTTCAAATCAGCTCATTAAACTCTTGGGAAAAGATATCGTTTTTTATTTAGCTGATGGAGAAGTGTTGGATACGCCGCATATTTTTTCTGTAACTGAAGAAAATTTGGAATCGTGTATTTCCGAAAATGAAAAGGCCGTTGCCGGCTGGGTATTGAAAAACAATAAACGTGCCGGAGCTACAACAGGAACGCTTTCCAATGCAAAATGCCTGTACCTTGCTGTTCGCAGCAGCAGTATGGTATATGGAGTTATTGGAATCGTGATGGGGGAAATACCTCTTGATCCATTTGAAAACAGTATTCTACTATCCATTCTCGGAGAATGTGCCCTGGCTTTGGAAAATGAGAAAAATGCCCGTGAGAAACAGGAGGCGGACATTCTTGCAAAAAATGAACAGTTGCGAGCGAACCTGCTGCGTGCTATTTCACATGATTTGAGGACACCGCTGACATCCATTTCCGGTAATGCCAGCAATCTTTTATCCAACGGCGATTCCTTTGATAATGATACAAAAAAGCAGCTGTACATGGATATTTATGATGATTCCATGTGGCTGATTAACCTTGTTGAAAACTTGCTGGCTGTAACCCGGATTGAAGAAGAACGGTTGAATCTCCGTATAACGGAAGATTTGATGGATGACGTGATCACAGAAGCATTACATCATATTAACCGAAAGAGTGAAGAACATCATATTTCCGTTGAAAGCAAAGAAGAATTTCTTCTTGCAAAAATGGATGCAAAGCTTATTGTTCAGGTAATCATCAATATTGTTGATAATGCTATCAAATATACACCTAAAAAACTCTCATATTGTTATTCGGACAGAAAAGCAGGGAAAACAAGCAATCGTATCTATATCGGATGACGGAAACGGAATTGCTGACGAAATAAAGCCACGGATATTCGACATGTTCTATAGCGGTGCAAATCAAATTGCAGACAGCCGCCGAAGTTTAGGACTCGGATTATCTTTGTGCAAGTCCATTATTAACGCCCACGGCGGAGAACTTACTGTTTCAGATAATCTGCCGCACGGAACAGTATTTACATTTACATTACCGGCAGGGGAGGTCAAAGTATATGAATAAGTCACTAATATTAGTTGTAGAAGATGACAGATCTGTCAGAAATTTAATTACAACAACCTTAAAAGCGCACGAATACCGATATCTGACGGCACCCGATGGTCAATCGGCAATTTTAGAAACATCTTCACACAATCCTGACATTGTTTTACTTGATTTAGGACTTCCTGATATAGATGGTGTTGAGATTATTAAAAAAATCCGTACCTGGTCAAACATGCCAATTATCGTAATCAGTGCTCGCAGTGAAGATACCGATAAAATTGATGCGTTGGATGCTGGCGCAGATGATTATTTAACAAAGCCATTTTCTGTTGAGGAACTGCTTGCCAGACTACGAGTCACGCAAAGAAGGTTATCGATGATGCAAAAAGTATCCCCTGCCGAAGCGGTTGTTTTTGTAAACGGAAAACTTCGTGTAGATTATGTTGCAGGTTGTGCTTATTTGAATGAAGAAGAGTTGCATTTAACACCTATTGAATATAAGTTGCTTTGCCTGTTGACAAGAAATATAGGAAAAGTTCTGACCCATACTTTCCTTACGCAAAGCATTTGGGGAAGTAGTTGGGATAATGATATTGCTTCCCTTCGTGTGTTTATGGCAACACTTCGTAAAAAAATCGAGAAAGAACCAAACTCTCCACAATATATCCAAACACACATTGGCGTGGGGTATCGGATGCTGAAAGTTGATTGAACTTCACAACACCATAGTTAAAGTTGGAATATAAGCTGTAGATCTGTATAAGAGACCCGTACGCACGGTTCAATAGGAGGGATGAGAAAATATATTCTTCCTCTTCCTGTTAAATAACTAGACACATTTAATAGAATAACACGTAAAAAAGCACTGAAATCGTTTGCTGATCACGATTTATAGTGCTTTTTCTTTGACTACAAAGGAAAATACAACGAATTTAAGTTTCGCGCAGTTTTACATTTGCAGATCGCCATTTCCTTTTAGGTTCATGTTTCCCACAATCGTCGCAGGTCTGTGGCCAGTTATCAGAATCATGGTAACGGACAGCGGTATCCTCGTTTGAATTACATTTCTCTCCTGGATAGGTTTCTAACTGAAAGAGGTTGATCGCTGTCGGGTTAAATTCATCAATCCAGAACAGGATCTCCATAAGTTCAGAAGCATCCATAGTAGTCGGCTCATGCAGTGTCATAGGATTTACATTCAGAATCTTAGCCATTTCAGTTACCAAATCTTTACGGGGAACCCGGTAGTTGGTTTCGTACTGGGCAAAAGTAACAGCTAACAAAGAACTACCAAAAGAACAGAAAGTGTTAACCCACTGTAAGGAGGTGGTGCTGAAGATCTAAAAGAAAGGGGGAAGTGTATCATGAGAAAAGAACTGGAATATGCGAAGAAAATGACGTTGATTGCAAAGCTGTACCGTATGAATCTGCTGTTTGAAAAAGAATTTGAAAAAATCAGACGTAAGCTGATGGACAGTTATCTGGTAGCCGGTGAGCGAAGTGACGATCTGGTGAAAGCAATCGCTTGATTATGATATAGAAAGACGAGGTAAAAAATAATGGAAGATAAAGTAATTCAACAGTCGTTCACATTTAAAAATTCAGATAGAATGACAGCACAGGCAAAGAAAACAGCCACAAATATTCAGAAAAGAAAGTGGCAGGTAAAAGAAATGAAGGAAGATTATGAGCATGAGAGAAGTACAGGTCTTACAGGCAACAAAAACGGCACTAAACAGCCGTGGAAGAAATAATAATTATGCAGTCCAGATTGACCGCATAAGGGTGGCTGCTTATTGCAGGGTATCTACCGATGGGGATGAGCAGTTAGGAAGTTTTGAATCCCAGAAACTTTATTATGAAGAAAAAATCCGGAAGAATAAAGAATGGGCGATGGCAGGAATATTTGCAGATGAAGCAATTACCGGAACCAAGATAGACAAGCGTGAAGGATTTCAGGAAATGATCCGGAAGTGTCTGAACGGCGAGATTGATATGATCCTTACCAAATCAATTTCTAGATTTTCCAGAAATACACCGGATACTATCAAATATGTGCGTATGTTTCGGGATAAGAATATTGCTATTATGTTTGAAAAAGAAAATATCAATACGCTGGATATGAATGGAGAAATGCTTCTGACAATTTTAAGTTCACTGGCACAGGAAGAAGTGGAATCCCTTTCCAGAAATGTGAAAATGGGATTACAGATGAAAATGAAACGGGGAGAACTGGTTGGATTTAACGGATGTTTTGGTTATGATTATCATCAGGACACAAAGACAATCACTGTAAATGAAACAGAAGCAGAAACAGTCAGACTCATATATGATATGTATTTGCAAGGAAATGGCAGTGGAGTGGCATGACCATGGAGTTATGGGAATGATTAAAAATGAGAAGTATAAGGGTGACGTGCTTCTTGGAAAGACTTTTACAGTTGACCCGATTTCAAAGAGAAGACTTGCCAATATGGGAGAAGAAAATCAATATTATATCCGGGATCACCATGAAGCAATCGTATCAAGAGAAATCTGGGATAAAGCAGAAGAGATTCGATTGAAGCGTGCCAAACCCAAGTTGATGCAGACAACCGGAAACAGAGAACGTTATACAAGACAGTTTTTGGCTGATAGTTTTGACGATGTTCTTCAATCGGTGCTGAATACGTTTGAAGATATTCTGAAGGCTGATACCGAATTGAAAAGAGTAAAACAGTTGGAGAAAGACATTTCCACTATTGAATCAAAAAAGCAGGTTAACAGATCTGCTGATTGATGGTAAAATAGAACAGAAAGATTATGATGAAAAGAAACTGAGTTTTCAGCGGAAACTTCATCAGATTACGGAAGAAAAGGATTATCTGGAAGAGAATATCGGACAGCAGAAGAATATAAGCAAGTGCATGTCACAACTTCGGCAGACACTGGAAAATGAAAATGCCCTGGATGAATTGTACTTAAATGCAATCAGACATTAAAGGTAGAGAATGCAAAAGCAGACTACAGAGCAAATCAGAAAGGAAAAAAGGTGTCATAAATGGAGCAGAATAAGGCAAAGCAATTGAATGAAAATGCAACTGAAAAAATGTGTTCAATCAGACGGTAACATGGTTGGGGAAATGTGTTCCCCAGCCGATACCGATACATGTGGAGACAGTCTGTCTCCTCTCTAAGAAATGCCTAGTTTAAGCGGGGGTGAGGGGTATATCTGCTAGAACATATTATGAAAATAAGCCTATAAAATATGTGCATGAAATGAAAAATAGAATACGGGTGTAGTGAAAATTAACCTTTTGGCGTAGTTCGTATAGAGTACGCTGAAAGGTTATTTTTATGGGATTTTGTACGCGGAGAAGTAATAGACTGTACGCCGAAAGTTATGTAGGTTCAGATTGATTTTCGGCGTCTTGGCGCTTATAATAGAAATTAGGATAAAATGTCGCATTTTATAACTTTATTGAGGTAAGAAAATATGGAGTTTATGACTATTAAAGAAGCAGCAGAAAAGTGGAACCTATCAGTTAGAAGAGTGCAGACAATCTGCAATGAAGGAATGATAAAAGGGGCTATGAAGTTTGGTAATACTTGGGCCATTCCAAAGAATGCTGTAAAACCAGCGGATAAAAGAATTAAGTCCGGGAAGTATATCAAGTCCTGATTTTGGGACAACAGATATGGGAGAATAGATTAGAAAGGAAGAGTATGCCTATGTTACCGGAAGAAAAAGCTCGTGTAAAAATTGATAAGCAATTAAGAAATGCCGGCTGGGATATAGTGGCTCGAAATGAATATCTGCCTAATAGTATTGATGGAACTGCTATAAGAATTCAATTTAAGATAAGTGGCTTAAGTAAAATTAAAGATATATTAACAGAAATAAACGAAGAAGGAAAGCATGATAGAATGATGGTTCAAAACTGCATCAAAAGCATCTCAGTTTGATTTTTTAGATTAAGGCGACTTACTTATAGCTTAAAAAGTTTTTCTTGTTTAGGGCGGAAAAATATTTTTATTAAAGGAGATAAATTATGCCTAAATACACAGATGAAGATATTAGAAATATGAGTAAAATAACATGTAAGATAGCGGCAGATTACCTAGGCATATCCCCTATGGCGGTTAGTATCGGCATGAGAAATGATCTTTTACCGATCGGTTTTGCAATTCACAATGAAGAAAGAGATAGAACATATTCTGATAGTTGGTCCTATCACATAATTGGTGAGAGATTGATTGCATATAAGTATGGGAAAACATCAGAAGTACAAGTTCAAAATATAGAAAAGAGTCTAAATACTATAATAGAACAGTTTGAAGAAATGAAAAAAGATTTGGTTTTTCTATTAAGCGAAAACGAGGATCAGCAGAATTAGAGCTTTATGAATATGCGTTTTCGCTGGGAAAATACAAAGATGTTGACAAAAAATATGCAGGAAAGGAGCTGCCAGGATGGAGAATGAAAAAGGAATAGTTAAATTGACTCGTAAGCAGCTCTATGATGAAATATGGGCTCTTTCAGTTGCAGGGGTAGCCAGAAAATATAACTTGAATTATGGTAAACTGATAGCAACTTGTAAAGTAGAAAATATATCTTTTCCTTCTTCTGGTTATTGGACTAAGAAGAATATGGGAAAAGATGTATCGAATGAGATTGTAGAATTTTCTGGATTGGAAGATACAGAAATTTCATTGATAACGAAAGACGCGGTTGTTAAGCGTATTCGGAAAGCTAAGGCAGAAGTAGTAGAGAAAGTGCATACTGACGTAACAGAAGAATTGGACGTAGTAACCGAGGAGGATTTACCGCAGAAAAAAACGGACAACATACCTGAGTGGCCGGATGGAATTCTTGATTATTTGGATGAGACGGAAAGAAATAAAGTATTAGAATATGCATGCAATCTGCAGATAAGTCAAAGTACACGATTGCATAAAATGTTGGTCCAATACAAGAAGGATATTGCAGATTATAAGTCAAAGCTGAAAGAAGTACAGAGTAGACCATACTATAATTCAAGACATAACAAACCAGAAAACGAGCCTGAATTCTTTAAGGAAATGTCTGATGAGTGTATGTCACGTGCAATTGCAATATTAGATACCGTATTCAAAACAATTGAATCTTTAGGTGGAAGTATTAATAGTGATTTGTCTGTAAAAATTAGAGGAGATATTGTTAGATTTTGTATGGTTGAGAGTCAAGACCAAGTGAAGCATGAAATGACTAAGCAAGAGGCACAGGCGCTCGTAAAATATAATGATGATATCAAAAATCATAGATGGGCTTCAAAACCGCAAATTAGAAGTATGACAAGGTATATAATGGTAAACTTCGTATTGTGTTTGGGGCGCGAAGCTACATAAGAGATAATGATTCTGAAAAATTAGAAGATAGACTGGGTGATATTTTGGTTACCCTGTATGAGAAGGCAGAAGAGAATAGAATTGTACGAGAAGCACGTGAAGAGGCAGAACGTAAGAGAGTTGAAGAAGAGAGACGCAGAGAAGAAAATAGACAAAGAAAAGAACAAGAAATTCGTCTTGTAAAAGAACCTGTAAACAAAGCTGAAGACTATAGAATTGCAAAGGAAATAAGAGAATATATTCAGGCTATGATAGATAGTGGAAATGAAGATATTACTCCAGAATGGATTGAATGGGCTCTGAAGAAAGCTGACTGGTATGATCCGTCTATAGCGACTGAGGATGAATATCTGGGAAAACGTCAGCATGAAAAAAGTGCTGAAGAAAAGGAAAAATCTTTATAAGACAGTATTAGAAAGAGCTGGTATTGGTAAAAATGAATGGAGGCAATTTGATGGATAAAGATCCCTTTAAAGAGTATATGAAACAATCAGAACCGAATAAAAGAGACAAAGGTTATGCCTGGCATACAGCTATCGGACTTCAAGCAGTGGATGGATTAAAGACTTCGAAGTATTTGATTGATACTGCAATAAAGAATATTGAAGGTGATATTTCGATTGATGAAGCGCAAGAACTTCTCAACACGTATTATGAAGAAAATCCAAAAGCAGATATAGAAGACCGTACGGAAGAGGCCGACAAAGTTGCCGTTAGAATAGCAAAAATTTTGTCGGAGAAAGCATTTAGTTTTACTCCGAATGAGTATATCTCTATTCATAAAAAGTTATTTACAGGGATTTATGGACATGCCGGAAAACTTAGAGATTATAATATCACAAAAAAAGAGTGGGTGCTGAATGGAGCAACGATTCTTTATGGAAGTGCATCAGAACTTCGTGCAACCCTGGACTATGATTTTGCAGAGGAAAAGAAGTTTAGTTATAAAAACTTGAGCATGGAAGAAATTATTCACCACCTGGCGTTTTTTGTATCAAGATTATGGCAGATACATGTATTCGGAGAAGGAAATACACGAACTACGGCAGTATTTTTTATTAAGTATCTCAGAACACTTGGATTTGATGCAACTAACGATATTTTTGCGGAGAATGCATGGTATTTTAGAAATGCACTTGTTAGGGCCAATTATAACGATTTGAAAAATGGTGTTCATGAAACAACCGAGTATTTGGAATTGTTTTTAAGAAATTTATTGTTGGATGAGAAGAATGAACTTCATAATCGTACGATGCACATTAGTGGAAGGTTTGCAGAAGTGGACATTGAAAGAGTAAAAGTGGACATTGAGAGTGGAGAAGTGGACATTGAAAGCACAAAAGTGGACATTCGAAATAAATTACTTTCTTTCTCAGATACGATTTCAGAAAAAACAATAAATCATACAGTAGAAATATTTTCAAAATGTGGAAAAGAAAATTGTTTCGGAAGAACGATAGTTGAAGAAATTACTGGATTAAAGCCATCAGGAGCTTCCAAGTTAATAAAACTGTTGGTTGATAGTGAGGTAATCGTACATGTAACAGGACATGGAAAAGGAAAATATCGGTTTCAATAAAAGTGAACATTGAAAGGGTGTTAATGCCATTCGCAAAAATGTCCAAAACAAATCGGCGTACTGATATATTACCAAATTTGGTAGCAGTATTTAGAATAATTTTGTATTATAAAAGTGTTACAAAATATCGGCGTACCCGCCACACGTTTGCAAAGTCAAACGGTCTGTACGCCATGTCTTAACCTTATGATTGCAGATATTAGCAACCTGTCAAAGGGTGTAAAAACTCAGTAACTATGCGGGTTCGCGTACTGTTAAAGCAGTGAAAAACGACACCGCACGTCGAGACGGTTGTTCTTTTGTCCCAACAAAAACCGGATGACACGATAGAGATCGACTTAGACCTGGACGAGCTGGATGCCACCAGTGCCGAGTTGAAAGCAACCTATCAGGAAATCAAAGATTATGTGTTGAAAGAATTAGTGTATATTTAAAGCGTAGAAAGCTCCTTCGGGAGCTTTTGGCTGTTTATAAGATAAATTCTGTCGGAGATTTTGACTTAATGATTTGATTTATAAAACTGGCAATGATACAATTAGCGTAATTTATAAGAAAGCAGAGAAAATATGAGTGAAAAGTTACTGATTGTTGAAGATGACAAAAAATTAAATGATGGAATTCGTCTGGCTTTAAAAAATGATGCTTATTTCTTTTATCAGTGCAGAACTTTGCAGGAGGCTAGAGAGATCTTGAAAAAGGAAGATATCACATTGGTTTTGTTAGATGTGAACTTGCCGGATGGGAATGGGATTGATTTTGTAAGAGAAATAAGGAAAAATAGTCAGGTGCCGATTATTCTGCTTACAGTAAATAACATGGAAGTAGATATTGTAACAGGATTGGAAGCTGGGGCAAATGATTATATTACGAAACCGTTTAGCTTGATGGTTTTGCGTGCAAGAGTGTCTGTGCAGCTTAGAAATAAAGAGGCAACAGCTAATAATTCTATGGAGCTTGATGGATTTGAGTTCTATTTCGATAAAATGGAATTTTTCAAAGATGGAGAACCTATTGAACTTAGTAAGACAGAACAAAAGCTCCTTAGAGTGCTGTGTGAAAACAGAGGAAAAGTATTGAAACGGGAATATCTGATTGACGAGGTATGGCAGGGAGATACAGAGTTTGTGGATGCTCATGCTCTGACTGTTGCAGTCAAACGCCTCAGAGACAAATTAGAAGATGATACGCAGAAGCCTGAATATGTCAAGACGGTTTATGGAATTGGTTATACATGGGCGGTGAATGGATGATAGAACAATTATGTTGATTGTAGTTATATTTGTCCTGAGCGGAGTTTTTTGGTACAGCTTTTTTTTATCAGAAAGAAAAAAGCTTTTTAACCGGCTGCAGCGAATGCTGGATTGTGCAATAGATGGAGAACTGGAACGAACAGAAATATCAGAAGAAAAGTATTCTGCTCTTGAAAACAGCATGAAACAATATATAGACAGTAGCTTTCTGGCAAAAAGAAATCAACAGGAACAGAAAGAAGTGATACAAAAACTTATTTCAGATATTGCGCATCAGACACTGACTCCCATTTCAAATCTGAAAGTCTATGGAGAAATACTCTCTGAAGTGAGTAATGAAAATCAAGAGGAGATAGCTACCATTTTGGAGCAGACGGAGAAATTGGATTTTCTGATACAATCACTGGTCAAATTATCACGAATGGAGAGCGGAATTATAGCAGTACATCCGGAGGATACTGCTATTGCACAGATGTTTGCATCCGTACAGCAGCAGTTTAATGTAAACGCAATGGAGAAGGATATTTCCCTGAGTCTATTTGATACAGATTTACATGCTATGTGTGATGCAAAATGGACCGTGGAGGCACTCGGAAATATTGTAGACAATGCGATTAAATACACAGCATGTGGGGGAAATGTTCAGATAAAAGTCGAGCAGTATTCTTTTTTTGTAAAGATTGATATCATTGATGATGGCATTGGAATAGAAAAAGAAGAAATACCAAAGATATTTGGAAGGTTTTATCGGAGTCTGTCAGTGGCAGACCAGCCAGGAGTAGGAATTGGCTTATTCCTTGCAAGAGAGATCATTCAGGCACAAAAGGGGTATATAAAAGTGACATCAAAGAGAGGAAAGGGTTCTACATTTTCTGTGTTTCTTCCGATAGCAAAGAAGGAATAGTATCAAAACTGTGACATTTCAGAAACCAGATGGAGACATTGTTATGATAAAGTCTGTATTGTAAAGATCAATACAGGCTTTTTGATGGGAGGATGGCATGAATATATTAAAAGTAGTAAATTTACGAAAAATATATGGGCAGGGAGAAACAGAAGTCAGGGCTCTTGATGGTATAAACCTGGAAGTAGAAAAAGGGGAGTTTGTAGCGATTGTTGGAACCTCTGGAAGTGGAAAGTCTACATTGCTTCATATCATTGGTGGTTTGGAATAATCCAACATCCGGTCAGGTCATTGTTGACGGACAGAATTTAAGCCATATGCCAGATGAAGAGCTTACTATTTTTAGGCGTAGAAATATTGGGTTTGTATTTCAACAGTATAATCTGGTTCCGATGCTGAATGTATGGGAAAATATTGTTCTTCCTGTAAAACTGGATGGAAAAAATATTGAAAAAGGTTATGTAAATGAAATCATAGATACACTGGGTATTCGGACAAAACTGGAAAATCTTCCAAGTGCACTGTCAGGGGGTCAGCAGCAAAGGGTGGCAATCGCAAGAGCATTAGCGGCAAAACCTGCTATTTTACTGGCAGATGAACCGACAGGCAATCTGGACTCCAAAACGAGTCAGGATGTATTGGGACTTTTAAAAGTCACCAGTAAGCGTTTTCATCAAACGATTGTAATGATTACTCACAATGAGGAGATTGCCCAGATGGCTGATAGGATTTTACAGATTGAAGACGGAAAAATTGTTTCAGACAGTGGTTTGGTATAGTGAGGGCGATTATATGGTAAAAGTAGAGAATAAAGAAACGTTACGATTATTGACGAAACGTTTTATGAAAATGAACCGAGCAAGAAATATTATTGCTGTTATTGCAATTATGTTGACATCACTGTTATTTACAAGCCTCTTTGTGGGGAGCGTATCCATGATACTTTCCAAAAGAGCAACGGAAATTAAGCAATTTATGGATTCATCCCATGCTATTGCGCAGAATTTGTCAGAAGAAGATGCGGAGAGATTGCAAAAAACAATAGAACAAAGTGATGAGGTGGAACGATATGGAACAGGCATTTTTCTGGGAGCAGGAAGAGATAAACATTTTGGCTTTTCAGTAGAAGTTAGATATGCAGATAAAAATATGGCAGAAAGCTTTAATTGTCTGCCAACTACAGGAAGACTGCCAGAGAAGGAAAATGAAGTAGCAGTCAGCAGTTTGGTACTGGAAGCACTGGGAGTTACACCAAAGATTGGGGAAGAAGTCACGCTGACGTGGGAAGTAAATCCAATGCTGAAACAATACAAAACAGATACATTCCAGATATGTGGATTTTGGCAGGGTGATAAGGCTGTTTTAGGTCAGATGGTCTGGGTATCTGAAGCCTATGCGAAGGAGAATTGTTATCCTGTTACACAGAAAGAATTAGAAAATGGTATCTGTAATGGGGGAAAGGAGTATTCTGTCTGGTACAAGAATCTTTGGAATCTGGAAAAGAAAACAGAAAATATATCTAAGACAGCAGGATTTACGAAAGCAGGGACAGGATTGGAGATCAATCCGGCATATAATCTTTTTGAAGAGGATTCATTTTCATTCACTTCCCTTATTGTAATGGTACTGTTTGTGATATTGGCTGGTTACTTAATTATTTATAATATTTTTAATATATCCGTGAAAACGGATATTAGAGCTTACGGATTATTGAAGAACGTGGGAACAACAGGAAAACAATTGAAAAAAATTGTACGTATGCAGGCATGGAAATTGTCAGCAGTGGGGATTCCAATCGGATTGATCTTCGGTTATCTTGCAGGTCTTTGTATGGCTCCGTCCTTGACTGCAGATGCCAAATTAGTGCACAGGCAGGAAAAACGGCTCAGACAGTAGTATCAGCAAATCCTTTGATTTTCCTTGCAGCGATACTTTTAACGCTTTTAACGGTGTATCTCTCCAGTCTGCAGGCTTGTAAAATGGTGGAAAGAGTTTCGCCTGTGGAAGCTCTGCGTTTGGCAGAAGGAGAGCAGTCACATAGGAAAATAAAAAAGAATACTTCTGTAACCTGGTGGGGGATGGCAGTTCAAAATGTGTTACGAAATTGGAAAAAGGGATTGATTGTTATGCTTTCTATCGCTCTTTCTATGGTAGTTGTCAACTGTATCGTGATGTTGGTGCAGGGATATGATTTTGATTCTTACCGAAAAGTGCTTTTAGCTTCCGATTTTCAACTGGATCAGATGACCGACACTTTATCGAATACAAATTTCAACGGTATTACACCTGAAATCAAAGAGATTCTGAATAAGTGTCCGGAAAGTGAGAAAACAGGATATGTGTATTATTCGGAAGAAAGACATAAGATGGAACCGGCACTTTTGAAAACGTGGGAGACATTGGCAGAAAAAAACAAAGAAAACTGGACAGATTATGAAAAGCAAATCTGGGAGGAAACAAAAGCGGATAATACTGTAAAGGTTCATTTCCTCGGAATTAGTGAAGCGGTGTTTGATATGTTAGAATGGAAAGGGGAAAAATGTTCCTGGGATACGTTTAAAAGTGGGGATTATGTGATTGTGGACTATAGTGATAAATATACAGAACAACCAGTTTCTTATTATCAGTCTGGCGAAACTTTTAAAATGGAGTACGGAAACGGAAAGCAGAAAGATTATGGGGTGATTGGAGAAGCTATGATGCCATATTCCCTGGATTATCCGTATGCAGATTCTGTTTATATTACAGTAATGGTCCCAGAAGAAGAGTATATCACTCAGACAGAAAATCAATCAGCAATGTATGCTACCATCGATGCCAAGAAGGGAGAGGATAAGCAAGTAAAAGAATACATTGATAAAAATGTTTTGAAAGAAAATTATATATGTGTTTTTGACTATCTTTTTATATCTTCTTAAATGTCCGCAAAGCCTTATTTTATCGGCTCTACGGGCATTTTGCTTTTGTGGTAAACCTCACATATCTAGGTCTATCTTCTTATATTTTCTCTATCAAACGTGGTTAAAATCGTGGTAAATACTTCTATGCAATTAGACGCTGAACCTCTGATTTTGCGGTATCTATGGACGCATGAGCGTACCAATTCATTGTGATACTAATGTTTGAATGCCCCATGATATACTGTAAATCTTTTGGGTTCATGTTCTTGCTTGCCAGCCTTGTGCAGAACGTATGGCGTAGCGTATGCGGTGTGATATGTGGCAAGGGATTGTCTTTGTGGTGCTTGTTGTATTTCTTTACCATACGGACAAATAAGGCGTTGTAATCAATCGCAACTTTTGGCTTGTCCTTATGATTGACAAATAGGAAATTGCCCCGTCCGTCTATCACAAATGGTTCTGCCTTTGGGCGTTTCTTCATAACCCGTTGAAATGCCTGTATCGTTTCTCTGCTTAATGGTACTTGCCTTATTCCGCTTTTCGTCTTAGGCGTTTCAATATAATAGCCTTGTTCCTTGCTCTTTAGTAACTGGTGGTCGATAATCACAACTTCATTCTTGAAATCAATATCGGCTACTGTCAGTCCGCACAGTTCCGAGATACGAAGTCCTGTTTTTAACAGTATCAGCACATCAT
>ENA-OQAA01000311-OQAA01000311.1-human-gut-metagenome-genome-assembly--contig:-NODE-311-length-34627-cov-3.708551_pt1 | contig 34627 bp, 42 predicted proteins | sample MGYA00242489_ERZ504515 | MGnify/ENA primary metagenome ERZ504515 (study PRJEB26092, sample SAMD00036237) | human gut metagenome | host: Homo sapiens | study: EMG produced TPA metagenomics assembly of... | reverse complement strand
GGTGTCTCCGCCACTGCCTGCGCCGCTGGTTCCGCTGGTGTCTCTGCCACTGCCTGCGCCGCCGGTTCCGTTAGTGTCTCCGCCACCGCCTGCGCCGCCGGTTCCGCTGGTGTTTCTGACACTGCCTGCGCCGCCGGTTCCGCTGGTGTTTCTGCAACCGGTGCTGATTCCTGAACTGCCGGTGATGCAGACTCTTCAACCTGAACCCCCGGTTCCTGAGCCTGCTCTTCTACAACCACAGCTGTATTATCAGCCACATAATTCTCAGCGGTGGTCATCACTGTATTCTGCCCGATCATTGCTACAGCCAGCAACGTTGCCATCGCTCTCCTGAACTGTAAAAACTGCTTTTTCCTCATAATGCTTCCTCCTTTTCGCAACCTTTTTTTGTTGGCAGTTGCTTAACAGTTACTGTCCACTGATAACGTTTTGTATAATCTAAAGCGAACAATAACATTAAAGCATTTGAGATCCGGTGAATATTTACGGTCCTTCACTGGATGCTCCGGAGCATGCTTGAAAAAGATTTTCTGCAAGGATTGCGGGAATAATTTTTTCAAACAGGCTCCAGCCTGTATGGCACTGTGAGCCATACGGCTAAATCTCTACTATGTTTCAATTATAGCACCTCCTTTTCCACTATCCTGATTTTGGGGAATGAACTGCACGCTTAGGGAATGAAATGCACAAAAATTTACGAAAATGTGCATCTTATATTCGTAACTAAGGACAGATATCCGCCTCCGAACTTATATATGCACATATTTTCTGAAATATTTATCGCTATTCTGGAATGTATTTGAAAAATGTTTTCTAAAAGATGTGCATCACAATTTGTGGGAGAACATCCTCCACTTTACAAGAAAAACTCTCAATGCTACAATATTCCCCAGATATTTGACAAAAAAAGCCCCTGTGGGGGAATACATAAGGAGAACACCATGGAATTAAAGCTTGAAAACGGACGTCCCGCAGATACCACGGGCAGACTTGAAAAAGAGATACGTACTTATGATTTTCTTGATGCACTTCAGGTGCCTTATCAGAGGATTGACCATGAAACTCTGATGACCATTGAAGCTTGTAAAGATGTGGATAAAGTGCTTGATGCAGTAATCTGCAAAAACCTGTTTCTCTGCAACCGCCAGGAAACGAACTTCTATCTGCTGCTCCTGCCAGGCGACAAGAAGTTTAAGACAAAGGAAGTATCTTCCCAGCTTGGCGTTGCCAGACTTTCCTTCGGCAATGAAACTTATATGGAGAAATTCCTTGATATTACACCTGGTTCTGTCAGTATACTTGGACTTATGAACGATAAGGAAAATCATGTGCAGCTGCTTATTGATGAAGACCTCCTGAAGGAACCTTACATCGGCTGTCACCCTTGTATTAACACCTCCAGCCTGAAAATTAATATGAAAGATATGATGGAAAAAATTATTCCGGCTATGAAACATGAACCAATTTTTGTGAAATTGGGACAGGAAGAATAAAATTACAATTAACTAATTTGTATGTTACCCTTTCTTCCATTATGCCCAAAATAAAACAGACAGATACATATTTCAATCATGTACCTGCCTGTCTCATTTCATTCTTTATTCAATTTTTATTTGCTCTTCCGCTCCTTTACCAGTGCAAATACACTCTGAAGTACAATGAAGAAGCACAGCAGGATTGCTGTTACAATGTTGGACCAGGAGCTGATCAGTTTTCCATTGGTTTTAACCAAAGTAGAAATCGTACCATTGATCAATACACCAAATAAGGAACCAAGTACGTTTCCTACACCACCGGTAAGAAGTGTACCACCGATGACTGCGGAGGAAATAGCGTCCATTTCAAGGCCGGTTGCCTGAGTGGTGGTTCCTGCCATGGTATTCAGACAGTAGCAGATTCCGCCGATGGAGGTAAGAAAACTGGAAAGGATATATGCTTTCATCTGTGTTTTCTTAACATCAAGTCCCATCAGGGTTGCAGACTGCTGATTGCCGCCTACTGCGTAAATACTACGGCCGAAGCGTGTGTATTTCAGCATCAGATAAATAGCAAGAACTACGATCAATGCAACTACAACTGTTACACGAAGGTATGGAAACTGCATGATTCCCTTTTTGTTCAGATACCCTCCAAATGGAAGGGAAATCTTAAAGCTGGAAAGAGTGGTAAAAATCTTGTCAGAAACAATACTTACCTGCTCTTTACAGATCACAGCTGTCATACCTCTGGCAAAGAACATTCCCGCCATAGTAACGATGAATGGCTGGATTTCCAGGTAGGAAATACAGAAGCCCTGAACAATACCAAATATAATGCCAATTGCAAGAATCAGAAGCATAAGTACCGGGCTGGACCATCCCCACTGCTCGATTCCAACTGCCAGGAGCATACAGTCCATAGCAACCAGGGAACCTACGGAAATATCAATACCTCCAGTAAGCATAACGCATGTCATACCAGCTGTGATGCAGATCAGACCTGCATTGTTGATCAGGATGTTCAGAAATGTCTGGAAACGGGTAAAGCCTTTGTCCGCATATACGATACATCCTGCAGCATACATTACAAAGAATAATACAATGGTGATCAGCAGCAACAGGTTATTGCTGTTTATTTTTTTCTTTTTCATGCCCGAGCTGCCTCCTTTCCGGATTTCTTTGTCAGCTTCTTAAAGAAGGCTTTGGCTGGCTCAGCCTGAATTACTACGATGATAATAACTACGATTGCCTTAAATACCGGTGCCTGTGCAGAAGAAACACCAAGTGCATACAGAGTTGTGGTAATCGCCTGGATGGTGTACGCTCCAATGATGGAACCTGCCAGGGAAAACTTACCGCCGCCAAGGCTGTTGCCGCCAAGTGCTACAGAAAGAATTGCATCCAGCTCCATGTTCAGACCGATGTTATTGGTATCTGCTGAATAGATTCTGGAGGTTGCAACCATACCTGCAAGACCTGCACAAAGACCGCAGATTGCATAGCACATAAGGATGATTTTTGCAGAATTAAAGCCTGCGATACGAGAAGCTTTTTTGTTAATACCAACACTCTGGATGTAGGTTCCAAGTGCCGTGTAGCGAAGTACAATAGAAGCAATTGCCACACACACAGCAGCCACAATGATCGGTGTAGGAATGATTCCGCAGTAAGCACCAAGCTTCTGGAAAGAAGGAACTCGAACATAAACGATCTGGCTGTTGCAAAGAAGAAGTCCTACTGCTCGGCCTGCCGACCATAGGATCAGGGTGGCGACCATAGGCTGAATATTCATATAGGCAACCAGAAATCCATTAAAAACGCCACAGATCAAAGTGACAAGAAGTCCGGCTCCAATGCCAACCAGCAGCGGATGCGCATATTCCTGCACATTTACATTTCCGTATCCTGCAAGGATCATACAGCAAACACCTGCGTAAAGACTCATTACGGAACCAACGGAAATATCAGTACCGCCGGAAGCAGATACAACGAGTGTCATACCGATTGCCAGTATGGCGATTTCACTTCCACGGTTCAGGATGTCGATCAGACGTCCGTAAAGTACACCATTCTTAATGGAAATCATAAAGAAGGAAAGCGGTGCGCTTCCTGTTGCAATATCATATACTACGTTGATCAGCATGACCAGGATCATACTGAAAACCGGAAGGAACAGACGTTTCTGCGCCAGTTTTTTGAAATTACCCATTACTGCTCACCTCCTGCGATTGCTTTCATTACGTTCATCTGGTTCATATCTGCCTCATCAATCTCTCCAACCTTCTGACCGTCACGGAGAACTGCCATACGGTTGCAGGTACGGAGCATTTCCTCAATCTCAGAGGAAATGAAGATCAGACTCTTTCCTTCATCTGCAAGCTTCAGAACCAGCTTCTGGATCTCTGTCTTGGTACCGATATCGATGCCTCGAGTAGGCTCGTCCAGAATCAGGAAATCCGGGTTTGTTGCAAGCCATCTTGCAAGGATAACCTTCTGCTGGTTTCCACCGGAAAGCTGTTTGATCAAAGTCTCGCGGCTTGCACATTTGATCTGGAGAAGATCAATATACTTGTCTGCAATCTCACACTGTTTTGCCATAGGGATCTTTTTCAGAATGCCCTGTTTTGCCTGAATTGCAAGGATGATATTTTCTCTTACAGACAGATCTGCAACAATTCCCTCCGCTTTACGGTCGTCAGGAAGAAGTCCCATTCCAAGATGCATGGCATCAATAGGATTTTTCACCTTAACTTCCTTGCCTTTTACTTTCAAAGTACCAGTCTGGGCGCGGTCAGCACCGTAAATAGCACGTGCCAGTTCGCTTCGTCCGCTTCCAAGAAGTCCGGTAAGACCGATAACCTCTCCTTTGTGGATATCAAGGTCAAATGGTTTGATGGTTCCTGCATGGCTTAAGCCACGTGCTTCGATTACCATCGGCTCTTTTCTCTTATCTCCTGTGGTCTCCGGTTTAATGGAAGCAAGATCGTCGAAATCTTTTCCCATCATAGCTGCTACCAGCTTCACTCTCGGAAGATCTGCAATCTCATACTCGCCAACCAGCTGACCATTTCGAAGAACGGTAATTCCGTCACATACTGCATAAACCTGTTCCAGGAAATGGGTGACAAATATGATTCCTACACCTTTCTCCTTCAGTCTGCGCATCATGGTAAAAAGCTTTTCTACTTCACGATCATCCAGTGAAGATGTGGGCTCATCCAGAATGAGCACCTTACAGTCCATATCTACAGCACGGGCAATTGCGATCATCTGCTGCAATGCCAGTGAATATTCTTCAAGATTACGTGTTACATCAACGTCAAGCTCCAGCTGTTTCATAAGGCAGCTGCCTGACGGTTCATTGCCTTTCGGTTGACCGTTCCAAGCTTTGTCAGCGGCTCGCGGCCTATGTAAAGATTCTCTGCCACCGAAAGGTTTGGACAGAGGTTTACTTCCTGATATACAGTAGAAATGCCCTTCTTCTGGGCGTCCATGGTATCTTTATTTACGATGGGATGATCAAATCCTTCCAGATAAATCTCTCCAGCCTCAAATTTATTTACGCCGGTCAGGCACTTGATCAATGTGGATTTACCCGCGCCATTCTCTCCCATCAGCGCGCGGATTTCACCTTTTTCAATGTCAGATCCACGCCTTCCAGTGCTTTTACACCTGGGAATGTCATGCAGATTCCCTGCATTTTCAATACTACTCCTGCCTCCAACGCGATTCCTCCCTTCCCGTTATCAACTTCATTTTTCATTCTCCTCGTTGCTCGCGAAAATTAAGGGGAAGAAAATCCGCCTTGGGACTTTCCTCCCCTATTTGTTCATCTTTATCGTTTTTCAGCTGCTTGCTGATAACCAATTTCGATGTTTACGGATTGTTTCACAGCTCTGCTGTTTTCACACTCTCCGATTGATTTTTCTGATTAGTAAGCACGTCCAGCCAGAACTTCATCAGTCATAGTTGTTGCATATTCGCTCTCGATTCCAGGTGCTACGAATGCCTGATCCTCAACAAGTGTTGTCTTCTCAAATTCTTCGCCTGCCTGCATTTTTTCGATTACGCCCTTAACAACCTCAGCCTGGATCGGGTTACACTCAACGTTGCAGTTGATCTTTCCGTCTAATGTGTACTGAAGTCCATCGTGTGTTGCATCGAAGGAAATAAGAGTTACATCGCCGTCAACACCGTAGGTGATACCTGCTGCATCCATTGCATCCATTGCGCCGTATGCTTCGTTATCGTTCTGGCAGACAACTACATTGAACTGTCCCTCGTAGGATTTGATGAAGACTCCATAACTTCCTGGCCACCAGCCTGTGTAAAGTCACCGGACTGAGAATCAAGGATCTTCCAGTTGTCATGCTCGCCAGCTACCTGATTGAATCCTTCTGTACGGCCAAGTGCTGCGGAAGCTCCTACGGAACCTTCGATTACAAGAATGTTAGCATCTTTATCGCCAAGATACTCAGCTAACCAGTTACCAGCTGTGATACCTTCGTTTGTTGTGTTTGTTCCAACCCATGCATCATATAAGTCGTCGCTTGCTTCGATCTCACGGTCTGCGATGATTACAGGGATTCCAGCATCCTGTGCTTCCTGAAGAACGGTGTCCCAGCCAGCGGACTGGATCGGAGCGATTACGATGTAATCCATATCTTTACTAATGAATGTACGAACTGCTTCAAGCTGTGCAGCATTGTCATTGTCGCAGTCTACAAGATCAAGGCTGTATCCGTTCTCTTCTGAGAAAACGTCCTGATAGTTCTGGGTGTTTGCTGTACGCCAGTCTGATTCATGTCCAACCTGTGCGTATCCAACTGTTACCAGATCGTCAGCGTAAACCGGCATAGCATCATGCTGAGTGTTGCTGCTGCGAGTGCCATAACTGCTAATTTCTTTTTCATAGTGATTATTCCTCTCTTTCTTTTAGAAAAAATACTTTTGCAGGTCGCGCCTGCCATTGGTTTCTCGTTCAACACTGATCCGTTTGCTGTCTTAGCTTTCCGTCCGTTCTTTGAATCCGTGTTCTTCTTGATGTCTATAATTTAGCGAAAATCAACATAAATTTCAATATTGTTTTCCCGTCTTTTGGTTGTTTCGTCAGTTCAAACAATACAAATTTGTTAGTTTTCATAGTGAAATACAGACAAATTTATATTATAATGAATTTCAGGCAGGAAAAGGGGTGATATTTTATGATTTCTCATTTAGAAAGTTTGTTTTCTTATGATTTTGTGAAAATATTACACCTTTTTCTATGTTTTTCGATTTGGCAAACTGTCTAAGCTGGAAAAAAAAGGTTTGATCATTTGAAAAAAGGTATAATATTTTGGGTTTTAGAAGTGAAAAAGCAGAAGATTTATTGGGAAATCATAAATAATTCATGTGAAAATTTTATGAAATAACTATCCCAGCAAAATAAAAAAACCAGAGTGGCGCGACAGATTGCGGGAATGCTTTTTCAGACACGCTCTAACCTAAGAAAGAGGAACTAAAATATATGGCGATCAAATATAAATGGCTGGTTGAACAGCTAAGAGAAATCATTTCAGATTCTATTCAAAAGGGAATCAACAAGCTTCCCACCGAACAGGAGCTGGCTGTCAGATACCGTGTCAGCCGACAAACGGTCCGGGCTGCGCTGGCGGTTCTTGAAGATGAGCGGGAAATCCGCCGCATTAAAGGGAGCGGAGCTTACATTACCGGACTTTCCAGCCTGGAAGACCGGAATATAGTTGGAATTCTGATTCCCGATGAACAGCAATATAAATATCCTGCACTGATAAATGATATTCGTGTGGCGCTGGCTGCGGAGGGATTTTCCTGCAAGGTTTACCCCACTCACAATCATGTGGACCAGGAACGGCAAATCCTTCAGTTTCTTTTGAAAAGTCCGCTGCGGGCACTTATTGTGGAGCCTGTAAAAAGCGCCTTACCATCACCTAATACAGAGCTTTATCAAAGGCTGATACAAAGGGGAACTTCCATTTTGTTCCTGGGATGTGCTTATCCCCAGTTGTCTCAGATTCCAGTAATCTATGAAGATAATCTATATGGGGCTGGTCTTCTGGTGCAAAGTCTTGTGGAAAAAGGCCACTCTTCTATCGCCGGTATTTTCCAGATGGACGATCAGCGGGGACTTGAACGCTACCAGGGATTTCTGGATGCTATGCAAAATCAGGGGCTGACTGTACCAGACCGCAACATCTGCTGGTACACCACACAGGAACTGGATGATTTCCGTCAGAGCCAGGATATCAGCTTCCTGAAAAAATTTCTAGAACGGATCACTCCCGACTGCACTGCGTTTATTTGTGAGGATGACTTTATTGCATGGCTGTTATGGGAAGAGCTGTCGCTTGGACAGGAGAAAAAGATAGCAACTCATGCTTCCCTTTCATCCTCTCTTCAAAGCACTGGATTCAAGACTACTTCCGCCGACCATAGTTTCGAAACCACAATAACACTAGCCGCCTTCAATACCAGCTACCTTACCACATCTGGTCTGCTCCGCGCCACAACACTGACACACCAGACACACCAGCCTGGTACTCTGGCCGCCCAAATGAGCATAAACAAATTAAAAGGACTCCCTGTCTCTTCGCAGGAAGTCCCATGGCAGTTATCACTGCCGAAATCGCATAATTAATTTTGAATATCATGCAGTCCCCTTACTCCGATATTCCCTTGGGCTGCACCCGGATTTTTTCTTAAACACATAACTGAAATAATGGGGATCCTTATATCCCACCTCCTGTGCGATCTCTCCGGACGACTTGTCCGTCTCGCGCAGGAGTTTTTTCGCTCTGTCAACACGTTTGCAGGTAATATACTCTACAAACGTCTTCTGCATATTCTGGCTGAAAATTGCGCTTAAATAGTTGGCACTCATATTCACCGCATCCGCTACTTCATTCAGGGAAATGGTCTCTTTATAGTAATTCTCATCAATATAATCCAGCACTTTCCTCATGGCGCTGTTGCCTGAGACTCATTCTTCTCATCCCTGATATCAATGGCACTCTGAAGAATGTCCACACAATACCCTGCCACCTGCGATGCCTTGATACTGGTATCCTGATATTTTCCCTCGATCCGTTCTGTATAACCCTCTTTTTCCACACCAATGGATTCCAGATACATAATAGTTGTAAACCGAATATGAAGCACCACATAATCCCGGAACATTCTGGACTCCAGTGCCTTACTCATTCCACCCAGATATCCCTGAACGAACTCCTGGATCTCACTGCTGCTTCCTTTTGTGAGAAAATCCTTGATGATCTCAAGATTCAGCTGTGAAGAATCCACTGCCGCTAAACGGTTACCTCCCTGCAAGTTTACATAACTTTCCAAAGTTTCTTCTGTAAGCACATGAAGCCCCGGCACCATAAAACGATATGCAAAATAATGATTCACACTCTGATAACATTGGGAAAGCAGGCTCAATCTCTCCACTGGTTTTCCTACAGCCACATACCAGTCCATCTGCTCTTCCCCTTCGCAGGTCCGTTTCACATACTCCACGCAATTATCTGCCAGCTCCGGAAGCCGGGACAATTCCCCCTTTACCAGAACTCCATAACTGTTTACATTCCAGCGGAAAAGCAGATACTGGGGATAGCGGAGAAAATAATGAAGCACTTCATCCTGTTTCCGAAGAAAACCTGCCATCTTGTCCTTATTTTTCTCCTGTAAATACAGGAAAAGCAGATTATATCCTGCTGCCGTAATTTCTATAGACTGACGCTCTGCCTCATCATAAATCTCCTTAACCGACAGCTCCCCCTCCAGAATTTTTTCCATAAAACGCCGTCTGGAAAACTGCTCATACTCCTGGATCTCATTCTGAAACTGGGTGCGGTAGTCCTCCTGCTCCTGATCCTGCTCGATCTTATCTTTCAGTTCAAGAAGTACATTTTTCAGCTTCATTCTGGTAACCGGCTTCAGCAGATACTGGTCAACACCAACTTCAATTGCCTGTCTTGCATATTCAAAATCATCATAACCACTGATAATAATAATCTTCATCCGCGGAAATTCTTTGCTCACAATTTTACTTAAGGAAAGCCCATCCATAAAAGGCATTTTAATATCCGTGATCAATACATCCGGCTTCGTCTTACGGATCAGGGGCAAAGCCATTTCCCCATCTGCTGCTTCCCCTACAAAACGGTATCCGAACTGATCCCAGGGAATCCTGTCTCTGAGCCCTTCGCGGATCACCGTCTCATCTTCAACCAGAAATACCTTCCGTAACATTTTCTTCCTCCCCAACGTTCTCCTGGTATACACCCGCTCCGGAACATAATATGCTTTCTCTATTTCTTTACCATCTTCCATATCCTGAATGATCTGCTCCACGTATTTTCCCTGGTCAGGATTACACTGGACATCAATGTTGATCTCCCCGTTTCTCACCAGCTCCACGCCCGCATCCACTGCGTCAAAGGAAATTACCGTAATATCGCCGTCCACTCCTGCAGTTTTTCCTGCTTCTCTGATGGCTTCAAGAGCACCAAAAGTCATGTCATCGTTCTGTGAAACCACCACATCTATGTCCTCATACTGATCCAGAAGCCTTGCCATCTCTTCTTTTCCTTTGGCTGTGGTAAATTCTCCGTCTACCTGCTGCAAAATGTTCCAATTGCGCTGCACCTTTGCCACTTCATTGAATCCACGGGTTCTGCCGATGGTGGCGGAGGCGCCTTTGGTTCCTTTCAGCACTACGATGTTAACTTCGTCGTCTTCCCTGCCCTGCTTTTTCATGTAATCCTCAAGCCAGTAACCGGCATCCTGTCCTTCGCAGACAAAATCGGAACCAACCCAGGAAGCATAGAGGGAGTCATCATCCACAGAAACCTTACGGTCTATGAGAATTACCGGAATCCCGGCATCCTTCGCCTCCTGAAGCACAGTGTCCCAGCCAGATTCCTCAATAGGAGAAAGTACGATATAATCCACCTGCTGGGAAATAAAGCTTCGGATGGCCTTGATCTGATTGGCCTGTTTCTGTCTGGCATTGTCAAAAATCAGCATGTAGCCGTTTGCCCTGGTGAACGCATCCTGAATGGACTGCGTGTGGGCACTTCGCCATACAGATTCGCTTCCCACCTGGGAAACACCTACTACGATCAGATTGTCGTCCTCCGCAGGAGTTTCCTGCACTTTACTGCTGCTCAAAGGACTTCCCAGAAGAACCAGTGCCACAAGCATAAACACAACCGGTGCTACAGCCCAGATGTTTTTTCTTATAAACTGTCTCATACGCCTGTCTCCTCCTGCTGTGGCCGTCCACCCTCAATTATCTTATTGGCATTCTGCTGTTTCGGATTACTTTTTATTTTTTTATTTGCGTCAGAATTCACGCTGTTGCCGACTTCAACTACTTTTGCTGTATCATTCCCTGTTTTCTCAACCGGAGCTTCCAGAATAGCCGGGATCACAATCTCCACTGTAGTTCCCTTGCCCTTCTGTGACTGGATCTTCATTCCATACTCCGGTCCGAAATACATGTGGATACGCTCATTTACATTTGCCAGACCAAAGCCCTTCTCCGTCTCCTGGCAGGGCTTCTCGATCTGCTGGCGAAGCTGTTCAAGCTCTTCCTCATCCATGCCCACACCATCATCCCGGACAGTCAGACGGATAATATCGCCCTCTTTTTCCCCGTGAATGTGAATACAGCCTTTGGCACGTTTATATTTGATTCCATGGTAAAGTGCATTCTCCACCACTGGCTGAAGGTCAGTTTCAGAATCTGATATTTATAAATCACCTGATCCAGCTGAATGTCATATTCCAGAATATCCCGATAACGCATCTCCTGAATCTGGAGGTAACTGCTGATGTGTTTTTCTTCTTCCTTAATGGAAATAAATTCCTTCCCTTTGCTGAGGATTTCACGGAAAAAGTCCGACAGTGTAACAACCATGGTCACCGCTTCGTCCGGCTCATTGGACTCGATCAGCCACACAATGGTGTCCAGCGTATTATAAAGAAAATGAGGCTGAATCTGCTCCTGAAGAAGGCGCAGATCTGCTTTTCGCATTTTCCGCTCGTCTTCCTTCACCTTATCGATCAGAGACTGCATGCTTCCTGCCATTTTGTTAAAGCTCACTGCAAGCTCAGCCACCTCATCATCGGAATCCGCCTGGCTCTGGCATTGAAATCACCCTGGGCAATCTTCTCCGTAGCCTGGTTCAGCTGACTGATGGGCTGTATAATACCGGAAACGATCATCACCGCACTGACTGCAACCACAATGATCAGCACGCCGATCAGCACACTGCACACCACCATAAACCGCCCGATCTGATCCTGCAGGGTATCTGTGACCTTGTCCATATAACGTGTCTGATAATAGATATAATACTGGATATCATCCTGGATCAGTTCCGTCAGAATGTAAATATTATTGTCCAGCTTCTCAATATTCTCATTGTATCTGCCCCCGGCAGAAATACTGTCCACAATATCGTCCACCCTTTTTTCCAGGGTATCAATATTGCGAAGAAGACTCTCCAGCCACAGCTTGCTCTCAGATTCTGTGGTAATGGCTGTCAGTCTGGTAAATTCGCTGCGTAATTCATCTATTAAAGTATATGGATTCTTAAGACTTTTGTCTGTTTCGATGGTATCCAGAGTGACGTAGCCAACAACCAGCTTATACAGGCTCTCGTCCATCTCTTCCTTGAAATTCAGATTGTAATTATTCGCTACAGTCATGTTGCTTACGATCTCATCATAAGTATTGCTGTAACTTGCCATCGAGGCAAGAAGATACATCACAAGAAGAATAAACGGCAGTGTTACCACTGCCGCCAGTGTAAGAATTTTCTTTTTCATAAAGTAAAACTTACCCCCACTCCCGCAGGTCCCCCGACCTGCAAATGCTGCTGTTCGCGATTTTTACCCAAAATAATTCGTCGAACAATACCTCAATATATTACATTATAATAAGCCTTGCCTACTGCACCGTCTCGATCATCTTCCCCACATAAGAATTCTGTACAAGCATAGGCTGCTCTTCTGCCCGCTTCATTTCCTCCTGGATACGGCCCTGAATATCCTGCAAGCACTCCAGCAGCAGCGGATTGAAGGTTCCGCACTCACCGGCCAGGATCATCTCCATAGCCTTCTCATGGGAAAATGCTTTCTTATAAACACGCTCGCTTGTCAGTGCATCATATACATCTGCAACAGAAACCACCTGAGCTGCAATCGGAATTTCTTCCCCCTTCAGACCATCTGGATAACCCTTGCCATCGTAGCGCTCATGGTGCCATCTGCAGATCTGGTAAGCCACCTTCACAAGCTCTTCATTCTGATAAACACCCAGGCTCTTCAGCATGGAAGCACCGATCAGGGTATGCTTCTTCATTTCCTCAAACTCTTCATTTGTCAGTCTGCCTGGTTTATTCAAAATCTTCTCGTCGATTCCCACTTTACCAATATCGTGAAGCAGATGCAATTGTGATCATGTACTGGTCAGACCATTTTAGATCATATTTGTCTGTTTTCTGCATCAGTCTGTCCAGCAGAAATCCGGTCAACATCTTTATGTGCTGAACGTGCTGACCACTCTCTCCATTACGAAATTCTACGATATGGCTGAGAATATCTATCAAAATTTGACTATTTTTTTCTTTTTCTCGAATTTGATCCGTTACAAGTGTGATTAGGCGCCTCTGTTTTGCGTATAATTTAATAGTATTATATACACGCCGGTAAACAACCTTGGCATCAAACGGGCGGCTGATATAGTCTGAAACTCCCATTTCATACGCCCGGCGTATATATGATTCTGTCTCCTCACTGGAGATCATGATGACCGGAATATCCTCGATCCAATGGTTCCGGTTCATCTCCTCAAGAACTGCAAAGCCGTCCATGCCAGGCATTACAATATCAAGCAACACCAGTGAGATTCCTGCACCATACTCCCGAAGCACGGAGAGACATTCCTCCCCACTGCTTACTTCCATAGTCTTAAAATCATGGTGCAGAATCTCCGCAAGAATATCACGGTTCAGCTCAGCATCATCCACGATCAGAATCTGCTGTTTCAGCTCATCACGATTAACCTCTGCGCCGTCTGCATTTCCATCTTTTATCTCATTAGACTCGGTTACCACCAGATTCTTACGGGTTTTCGCCTGGTACATAAAACGGTCAGCTCTTCCTACCACACTTCCGATTGTTTCATCTGCCCCGGCAATTGTACCTCCAATGCTCACAGAAAGCTGAATCCCTGCATATCCCGGCACAGCAGCCAGATGGATCTTATCATGGATTTCCTGCAGTCTTCCGGCAAATTTCACTTCCGTTACTCCAGGAAACACCAGAAGAAACTCATCCCCACCATAGCGGATCAGAATATCATCCTTACGGATATGCTTGCATATGGTTTCTGCAACAACAGTCAGTGCCATATCCCCGACATTATGTCCATATGTGTCGTTATAAAGCTTAAAATCATCCAGATCGATCATGGCAATTCCAGCCGGTCCCATCTGGGACTTCAATTCTTCTTCATAATAACGTCTGTTGTATGCCTTCGTAAGAACATCCTGATACAGTCTCTCGTTATATCCGGTAAGACTGTTGATCAGGCGCTCATGGTCTTTCCGATCGATCAGACTGTTTTTGTCCATTTTCTTCAAAAGCTCCATTACATAAGGATTACCGTCAATTTCCAGATATTTAGCCATGATCTGATAAATGTCATCTCCAATAAATTCCAGCTTGCACAGCTCTGCCTTCCGTAAAAAGGCTTCCATTGCCACACAGCCCTGGCAAAAATGTCCTATGCACAAATCTGCTTTTTTTGTCTGTCCGCCCTCTGCTGCCAACAGACCTTCTGCATTCAATTTCTCCAGTTTTTCCTGGTCAAGAAGCCTTACAAAGTTAAAAACCCTACGGTAACAGACCATCTCGTATTCTGCCTGCTCCATGGTGATTTTGTAATCTGATACCATACTTTATCTATCCTTCTTCGTTGTAAAGCATATTTGGACAATAAGCTTTCTCAACTCTTCCTCTGTATATGCAATATAATCTGGTTTTTCCATACCTTCCGGAACCGTATAACGGTGATGGTTCATCCAGATGGTCTTCCATCCGGCATTTTTTGCACCTGCAATGTCATTCTCCAGAGAATCCCCGATCATAAAAGTATTCTCCGGCTCCATCCCCCATTTTTCTTCTGCCATGCGGAAAATCTGTACATCCGGCTTTGCCACTCCCACGCCTGCCGACACGATCAGATGATCCTCTGTAAACCATTTATCAAGTCCCAGTATGTGAAACTTCTGAACCTGATGGGAAAAAGGTCCGTTGGTGATCACGCCCATTTTCACTCCGGCAGCTTCGCATTCGTCCAGCAGTTGTGTCATTACCCCTGAAACATGAAGATGAGACTGATTCTCTTTATATCTCTCCTGGAAGAGCTCTGCCTGCTCTCTGGTAAAGGGAATTCCCAGGTCTTTCATAGTATTTTCAATTCTGTAAATCCGGGATTCATGAATGGAAACCTGTCCACTCTCGCTGAACAGAAACATTTCAGCGCTTCTTTTCCCGAAAATCCGGTAAAACAGCTCCGGATCCGGAAGCTTCCTGCCCAGACTGAACTCACAGGCTGTAAGCAACGGCTCCATCTGGCTATATAAGGTATCATCTATATCGAAAACCAGAAATCTTTCGTTGTTCATTTTGCTGACTCTTTTCCTTTTTCGTATAACTCTAAAAAATATTATGCCGCAGTCTGCAGACAATAAAATAATTATACCTTTTTAAGGTAGGTTACGCAATCTATTATTCAGTTTTCTATGTGTTTTCTAACTATTTCAAAGCAGAGTATATTTGAAAAATCTGTTTCGCAACCGGCATGCCTCGCTTTGTGGGAAATTTTGCCCGAAAAAAGAGGTTCACCTTTTTTACAGATGAACCTCTCTCATTCTATTATTTACATTTCCGTGGCTGAATCAATCCCGGTTCTCCTGCCTTAGAGCGTGTCTAAAAAGCATTCCAGCAATCTGTATGCCTTACTAGAGCGTATTCGCCCAAGTGTTTAATTCCAGCCCTCGCCGTACTGGAGACCTGAGCCGCCTTCGTTATTCTCCCAGTCTTCCAGAAGATTATCATCCTGGCTGCTTCCCTGACCGTCACCGTTGTCCTTGGAATCCGTACTCTGTGTATTTGTGTTCTCGCCAAGAGTTACAGTTACCGTCTCTTCTTTGTAACCTTTTCCATCCGGAACCTCAAGGGTAAGCTCTACATCCTCACCTGGCTCGTAGTAGGAAAGGAAATCAATCAGCTGTTCCTTGGTTGTAACAACCTTGCCTGCAAATTTTGTAATGATGGATTTTGCTTCAATACCAGCCTCATCAGCTGCACCGCCTTCTGTTACGTCTCTTACAAGAACGCCTTCCGGAACACCGTATGCTTCACTTACTGCACTGTCAACACTCCGAACTGTGATTCCCAGAACACCGTGGTTATCAACTTTATCTCTGGTCTCCTCATTCATCAGGCTCTCCAGCGTATCTGTTACATCAGAAATTGCAATTGCATAACCGATACCCTCAACCGCTGTGGAAGCAAGCTTTGCAGAGTTGATACCAACAACCTCACCGTTCATGTTCAGAAGAGCACCACCGCTGTTGCCTGGGTTGATTGCTGCATCTGTCTGGATCAGGTTCGTAGCGGAATTGCTGTCGCTGTCATAATCGCCGACTGTATCATCAGAATTCAGCTGACGGTTCTTGGCGCTTACAATACCGGTTGTTACGGACTGACCATAACCAAGTGCGTTACCAATTGCAACAACCTGTGCACCAACCTTCAGGTCATCGGAATTACCGATAGTTGCAATCGTAATGGCATCCATTGTATCGCTGTCAATATCATCCAGGGAAACTGCTACAACTGCAAGATCCTTCTCGCTGTCATAGCCTTTTACCTTAGCCTCACATGCTGTGCTGTCGCAGAAGCCAACTGATAAGGTCTCCGCACCTTCTACTACATGATAGTTGGTTGCGATCAGAAGCTCGGAATCGTTCTTACCAATGATAATACCGGAACCGCTTCCCTGAACCTCCTGTTCCTGATGGTGAATAAGCACCGTACTGGCCAAACATTCCGTAGTAGTTCTGAACCTCTTCTACAGATTTAGTTGTAATGGAAACGATACTTGGCATTGCCGCTTCTACAATATCAGATACATCAAGGCTACCCTTTGCTGTACTCTCATCTTTGCTGTCATCCTTGGAATCATCCGATTTCTTCTCGGATTTCAGCAGCTCAACCTTATCTTCGCTTGCTGCCTGTACGCTCTGCTCATAGCCTGTCAGATAGTTAACTCCTGTATATGTTCCTGCTGCAAGACCACCTGCCAGTACCGCACAAAGACTAATGCTTGCTGCCTTTTTAAGTTTTCTCTTTAATTCTTCATTTCTATTCTTCATGATAAAAGCCTCCTTTAGAAACTCCTTTATGTTCTTTTCATTTGATAGTTCACAGTATATAGACAATTTGTGTTCTCTTTGTGGGAAAAATGTGTTTAAATTGTTAAATTCCGCCTTTTAATATTAGAGCGTGTTTGAAAAATCATTCCCGCAATCTGCACGCCCCACTTTGCGGGAGATTTCACCCGAATTCGGTTGCGTAGCCCACTACGGCGCCCTCATCCGAGCGAAATCTCCCACAAATTGTGACGCACATCTTGCAGAAAGCCTTTTTCAAACACGCTCTAGAACAAAGACAGGGGCAAACATGTTTTGCCTCTTTTTAGCAGGAAAGTTACATATAAAAGAACCTTGTCTGACTGGCTAAAAGCATCGTATCAGACAAGGCTCTATGTTTTTCAGGAGAGGAATTCTTTCTTTACTTTTATTTTATTCGTAATTTTTATGTTTTTTAAAGAAATCCTTTGTTTCCTTTACGACTACACCGCTTAAAGCAAGCAGCGCAATCAGGTTCGGGAAGGCCATCAGGGCATTGAAGATATCTGCAATGTTCCAGACAGCAGCAACAGTCATGTACGGTCCGAAGAAGACGCAGATGATATATAACCAGCGGTAAGTTTTTACTGCAGTCATGTTGCGGTTGAAAAGGTATTCCAGGCAGCGCTCACCGTAATAATCCCATCCAAGGATGGTTGTGAATGCGAAGAATACCAGGCACAGCATAAGAGCAAAGGAGGCAAACTGTGCAGGGAAGGGAAGTCCTTTCTGGAAAGCTGCGGTAGTAATCGCAACACCCTCAAGTCCTGTATTCCAGGTTTCGGTAATGACAATGGAAAGACCTGTCATGGTACAGATTACAATGGTATCAATAAAAGTACCGGTCATGGAAACAAGTCCCTGGCGAACCGGTTCCTTTGTCTGAGCGGCAGCTGCAGCAATAGGAGCGCTACCAAGACCAGACTCGTTTGAGAAAATACCGCGGGCAATACCTTTCTGCATTGCCACAACCATGGTTCCCATGGCACCGCCTGCAAGGGCACTTCCGTTGAAGGCTGTTTTTACAATTGTAGCGATGGCACCAGGAACTGCAGTAATATTTGTGATCACAATGATCAGTGCAAGTGCAACATAAAGAACCGCCATAAATGGAACGATAATCTGGGAAACCTTTGCAATACGCTGAATACCGCCAAGAACTACAAGTCCTACACATAAGGTAAGAATCAGGCAGGCGATTACAGTTGCCCAGGAGTATGTATTTCCCAAAAGGGAAACGGTGTGTACGGTATCCGGGTCAAAGAAGTTCTTTACTGCAGAAGCAATACCGTTTACCTGAGTAAAGGTACCGATTCCGAAAAGACCGACTCCGGCTCCAAAGAATGCAAAAATTTTCGCAAGCCATCTCCACTGTTTTCCCATACCATTCTCAATATAATAAAATGGTCCGCCAAGAACGTGTCCGTCCTTGTCGATGGTACGGTATTTGATGGCCAGAAGTCCTTCTGCATATTTGGTTGCCATTCCGAAGAATGCAGCAACGATCATCCAAAACAGGGCTCCGGGTCCGCCGGCAGCAATAGCAGTGGCAACACCTACGATGTTACCGGTTCCGATAGTTGCGGACAAAGCTGTGCAGAGCGCACCAAAGCTTGTGACTTCGCCTTCGCCGCCTTCTTCATTTCGTACCATGAATTTCAATGCTTTTCCAAGATGTCTTACCTGTAAAAAGCCTAACCGAACGGTTAAAAGAAGTCCTGTGATCAGGATCAGAATGATTAACGGAAGTCCCCAGACTACTCCGTCAAACCAGGTGATAAAGTTGTTGATTTGTGTAAACATGTTCTCTTTCCTCCATCCTTTTGCCTGAGAGATTAACAGCATTACAAATGCTGCGTACACCTTCGGCGCTCTTCCATAAATTTTTTTGAAGAGACTCTCCTGAGTTACGAAAAACCTGCTTATACATTTCCTATAAAATGTACGAGCATGACGGTCATTCGTACTGTGTAGAAACACACTAACACACAGAATATCATATACGATCATAAATTTCAATGAAAATGTTAGAAAAATATTTTGTTTTGACAAGAAAAATATTTGCCTTTATTTCATTGCAGCGCGGGAGCGTGTTTGGAAAATCATTTCCTCAAACTGCTGGTATCATAAAATGAAACAGTTGACATGCATTTTTATATATGCTATGCTTATGAAGATTTTGAAAGACAAAGAAAGAGTCTTTTCAAAGCAATTATTTTGGATCACTCCATTTGGGGTTAAGGCCATACGGACAGCCGGGTCCACTGCCGCTGATGGTAACTTTGGTTGCCTTATTGATTGAGTTAGAAGCTCAAATTTTATAAGTTGGTTCCTTTGATAACCACTATGCGCCTGATGTGCAGACTTGTGAAACGGTCAATAAGAGTAGTAAAAGTATGATTGCTATATAGACTCTGACATATATCATCCGGATTTCCATTTTATGTAAATACGAGGATTCCTGTATTTATTATAAGTCAATGGAGATAGAATCAGGAAGAATGATCCAAGCAGGTTTGCGGTTTTGAGGCAGCCTGCTTTTTTGTGTAATAGAAAATTCCGTTGGAATTTCCTATTATATAAAAAGCCTGCCGGGTAGGATTTCACTGCAGCGGAAGAGCAGATGGCGCTGGAGACGCCCCTTTGTAGGCGGAGAATCCTGCAAACAGGATTCTTTATACAGACAAAGGAACTGGAAATGGAGACGCAATGAACAGAACTCGTTTTAAACTGGACCAGAATCGTGCACCAATTCACGAGGCTCTGGAAAATTTCCGGCGCATGAGGGTGGTACCCTTCGATGTGCCAGGACATAAAAGAGGAAGAGGAAATCCGGAGCTTACTGAGTTTCTGGGGCAGAAATGTGTAGGCGTGGATGTAAACAGCATGAAACCGCTTGATAATCTCTGTCATCCTGTATCTGTGATCCGGGAGGCAGAAGAACTGGCAGCAGATGCCTTTGGAGCAGCTCACGCCTTTCTCATGGTTGGCGGAACTACAAGCTCCGTACAGACCATGGTGTTAACTGCCTGTAAGAGGGGAGACGAGATCATTCTTCCCCGCAATGTTCACAGAAGCGTGCTGAATGCGCTGGTTCTGTGCGGAGCAATTCCGGTTTATGTGAATCCGGAAGTAGATCAGAGACTTGGAATCTCTCTTGGAATGCGCCGTGAACAGGTGGCAAAGGCAATTAAGGAGCATCCCAATGCAGTGGCTGTGCTGGTAAACAATCCCACCTATTATGGAATTTGCAGTGATCTACGTGCAATTGTGCGGATGGCTCATGAAGCAGGAATGCTGTGTCTGGCAGATGAAGCCCATGGGACTCATTTTTATTTTGGAGGAGGTCTGCCGGTTTCGGCAATGGCAGCTGGTGCAGATATGGCATCTGTATCCATGCATAAAAGCGGTGGAAGCCTGACCCAGTCCAGTCTTCTTCTGACTGGACCTGGCGTCCATGCCGGATATGTCCGTCAGATTATCAACCTGACCCAGACTACCTCTGGAAGCTATCTTCTGATGTCAAGTCTTGACATTTCCCGGCGGAATCTTGCACAGCGCGGACGTCAGATTTTTCATCAGGTAGCAGATATGGCAGAATATGCAAGGGAAGAGATTAACGCCATTGGCGGCTATTACGCATTTGGAAAAGAACTGGTGAATGGAGATTCGGTTTTTGATTTTGACATTACGAAATTAAGTGTACATACTCTGGATATCGGACTTGCAGGAATTGAGGTTTACGACATTCTGAGAGATGAGTATGATATTCAGATCGAATTTGGTGATATCGGAAATATTCTGGCTTATCTGTCAATTGGAGACCGTGCCCAGGAAGTAGAGCGGCTGGTAAGCGCCCTTGCGGAGATCCGCAGGCGTTTCCAGAAGGATAAATCAGGATTGCTGGATCAGGAATATATTGATCCCCAGGTAGTAACAAGCCCTCAGGAAGCGTTTTATGCAGAAAAATGCAGCCTTCCACTCAGGGAAACGGAAGGAAAGGTATGCAGTGAATTTGTAATGTGTTATCCCCCGGGAATCCCAATTCTGGCTCCAGGGGAGCGGATCACCCCGGAAATCCTGGATTACATTGAGTATGCCAAGGCAAAAGGATGCAACATGACAGGTCCGGAAGATCCGGATATATTACGGTTAAATGTGCTGGAGCATGTTTGAAGTTACTGTGAACGGAGTGAACAGTAACTGTTTGAAAAAGGCTGTCTGCAAATGGTGACACACATCTTGCGGGAATAATTTTAAAATATACTCTGGCAGGGAGGTAAAGAAAATGGAAATGTGGTTTTCGGAATTTCATACACCGGATGTAAAGCATAGTATCCGGGTAAACCGTCAGCTCTACTCAAGGCAGAGCGATATCAGCGAATTGATATTTTGAGACACCGGAATTTGGCAGGTTCTTACACTGGATGGCAATGTAATGCTCACGGAACGTGACGAATTTATTTATGACGAAATGATTACCCATGTACCTATGGCTGTCCATAAAGAAGCCAGGGATATTCTTGTGATCGGAGCAGGAGACGGTGGAGTTGTACGTGAACTGACCAGATATGACCGTGTCCGCCATATTGATCTGGTAGAGATGGATCCCATGGTAGTGGAAGCCTGCCGTGCCTATCTTCCGGGAAATGCCTGCAGGCTTGATGACAGGAGAGTGCACCTTCATTATGAAAATGCGTTGAAATTTATCCGACGCTGTGAAAATAAATATGACCTTATTATTGTGGATTCTTCCGATCCTTTTGGCCCTTCGGAAGGCTTGTTTACCCGTGAATTTTATGGAAACTGTTATAATGCGCTGAAAGAGGATGGAATCATGGTCAATCAGCAGGGAAGTCCTTTTTATTCTGAGGATGCCCACGCCATGCAGCGCAGTCACAAAAGAATTGCCAGTACGTTCCAGATCAGTCGTGTTTACCAGGCACATATTCCTACCTTTGCTGCCGGTTACTGGCTGTTTGGTTTTGCAAGCAAAAAGTACCATCCGGTGGATGATCTGGATCCGGAGGCATGGAACGCCTGAATCTTCGCACCCGTTACTATACCACAAGGCTTCACAGAGGTGCATTTTATCTTCCGGCTTTTCTGGAGGAAATGCTTCAGGAGGTGGAGGACTGATTTATGATTTTACCAAATATTGAGAATTTTATCGGCTGCGACAGCAGCTTTGAGGAAGCAGGGATTGTTCTTTACGGAGCGCCCTTTGATTCTACCACAAGCTTTCGCCCTGGAGCCAGGTTCGGTCCTTCTGCCATTCGTCATGAAAGCTTTGGACTGGAAACCTACAGCCTTATCAGGACAGCGACCTTACAGATATTCAGGTATTTGACAGTGGAGATCTGGAGCTTTGCTTCGGCAGCAGTGAAATGGCACTTGATGATATACAGAATCGTGCCTGGGAAATTCTGGAAGCAGGAAAGATACCCTTGCTTTTAGGCGGCGAGCATCTGGTGACACTGGCGGCTGTAAGAGCCACAGCCAGAAAGTATCCAGGGCTTCATATTATTCATTTTGATGCCCACGCAGATTTGAGGGATGATTATCTTGGTGCCCGTTTAAGCCATGCGTGTGTCATTCGCAGATGCCATGATATACTGGGAGATGGACGGATTCATCAGTTTTGCATCCGAAGTGGGGAAAGAGAAGAATTCCGGTTTGCAAAGGAGCATACAGATTTTCATCCTTTTACCTTTGAAGGCTTGGAAGAGACCATACAGGAGTTGGACAGGGAGCAGGTTCCGGTATATTTTACCATTGATCTGGATTGCCTGGATCCATCCGTATTTCCGGGAACTGGTACACCGGAGGCGGGAGGCGTAAGCTTCCTTGAGCTTCTTGCGGCTATTCGGAAGGTATCAGAATTAAATATTGTGGGAGCAGATGTCAATGAGCTGGCACCTATGCTGGATCCAAGCGGTGTTTCCACAGCCACAGCATGCAAGGTGGTCAGGGAACTGCTGCTGGCAGTGGCGAAATAAAAACAGCTGCGATAGTGAAATATAAAATAAGGAGATAAAAAATATGAGCAGAGTACTTGTAATCGGCTGCGGCGGAGTAGCCAGTGTAGCAATCCAGAAATGTTGTCAGGCAGATGAGGTATTTACAGAACTGTGTATTGCAAGCAGGACAAAAGAAAAATGTGATGCCCTTTCCCGGAAGCTGGAGGGAAAAACAAAAACAGTTATTACCACGGCAAAGGTAGATGCAGATGATGTAAACCAGCTGATCCAGCTGATCAACAGTTACAAACCGGATCTGGTAATGAACATTGCACTTCCGTACCAGGATCTGACAATTATGGATGCCTGTCTGGCATGTGGCGTAAACTATATGGATACGGCAAATTATGAGCCCGAAGATACCGATGATCCGGAGTGGCGGGCTATTTATGAAAAACGCTGTAAGGAAGCTGGATTTTCCGCATATTTTGATTATTCCTGGCAGTGGGCATACCGGAAGAAATTTGAAGAGGCAGGACTTACTGCACTTCTTGGCTGCGGCTTTGACCCGGGCGTTACACAGGCATACTGTGCATATGCATTAAAGCATGAGTTTGACCAGATTGATACCATTGATATTCTGGACTGCAACGGAGGAGACCATGGGTATGCATTTGCAACCAACTTTAACCCGGAGATCAACCTTCGTGAGGTAAGCGCTCCTGGAAGCTACTGGGAGAATGGACATTGGGTGGAAATTCCTCCGATGGCCATTAAGCGGGAATATGATTTTGACCAGGTTGGCGATAAGGACATGTATCTTCTTCATCACGAGGAAATCGAGTCTCTTGCCCAGACAATTCCGGGAGTAAAGAGAATTCGTTTCTTTATGACCTTTGGACAGAGCTATCTGGATCACATGCGTTGTCTGGAGGATGTGGGAATGCTTTCTACTACCCCAATCAACTATAACGGACAGGAAATTGTTCCCATCCAGTTTTTGAAGGCTCTTCTTCCGGATCCGGCAAGCCTTGGTCCCCGTACCAAAGGTAAAACCAATATTGGCTGTATTTTCACCGGAGTAAAGGATGGAAAAGAGAAAACCTACTATATTTATAATATTTGTGACCATCAGGAATGCTATAAGGAGGTTGGAAGCCAGGCAATCAGCTACACGACAGGCGTTCCGGCCATGTGCGGGGCATTAATGATGCTTACTGGAAAATGGATTCGTCCAGGAGTGTATACAGTAGAAGAATTTGACCCGGATCCGTTCCTGGAGGCCCTTGACAAATACGGACTTCCACGCAGTGAAAATCATAATCCGGAGCTGGTGGATTAATGGAAAAAACAGATACAAGACCACCCTTTGCAGCATCCGGTGGAGTTATTCCGCCGGAATTCCGGAAAATCAAGACGCCTTGTTATGTTCTTGACGAAACAGCGCTTATAAAAAATGCAGAATTAATGGGAAAGATTGCCGAAAGAACTGGATGTAAAATGCTCCTGGCGCAGAAGGCTTTCAGCAATTATGACTGCTATCACCTTCTGGAGCCTTATCTGGCTGGAACAGAAGCAAGTGGACTGTACGAAGCAAGGCTTGGCGCCCAGGAGATGCCAGGAAAAGAGGTACATGTATTTTGTGCCGGATACCGTGAGGATGAATTTGAAGAACTGCTTTGCTTTGCAGATCATATAGTGTTTAACTCACCCTCCCAGCTTCTCCGTTTTGGAAAAAGAGCGAAGCAGGCCGGAAAAAGCGTAGGCTCAGGATCAATCCGGAATGCTCTACCCAGGAGGGACATGAAATTTATGATCCCTGTGCCCCGGGCAGTCGTATGGGTACCACGAGAGCACAGTGGGAGGCTGCTGTGAAAATGTATCCGGATCTGACCGGATTATTGGATGGTATTCACTTTCACACCCTTTGCGAGCAGGATTCCTCTGATCTGGAAACCACTCTTGCAGCGGTGAAGGTGAAATTCGGAGATCTGATTTCTCAGGTAAAATGGCTGAACCTGGGAGGAGGACATCATATTACAAGACCAGGTTATGATATTGCACGGCTTGAAAAGTGCATTGAGGCGGCAAAGGAAGAATGAAGGTGGATATTTACCTGGAGCCTGGAGAAGCATGGGCTTTAAATGCCGGATTCTTTCTGACAACCGTGCTGGATGTGCTGCAAAATGGTGATACCCGGCTTGCAATTTTGGATGGAAGTGCTGCATGTCATATGCCGGATGTTCTGGAAATGCCTTACCGTCCTCCCCTTCTTGGAGCAGGGGAGCCAGGAGAGAATGCCGTTACCGTCCGTCTTGGAGGACCAACCTGCCTGTCCGGGATGTTATAGGAGATTACAGCTTCCAAAAGCCTTTGGAATACGGAGAGCTTCTCATGTTTGGCGATATGGCCATATATACAACCTGCAAAAACAATACCTTTAACGGAATGCCCCTGCCTGATATCTGGCTGCGGCATGGTGATAAAACCATGGAACGTCTGACTGATTTCGGCTACGAGGATTTTAAAGGCCGACTTGGACACCGCAGGAAATCAGAGTAGATCTCCTGCAAATTTGTAAAAAGACGTAAGTCATAGAAATATGGCTTGCGTTTTTTTCTGTCTGGAAGAAAGTGAGATATAATGACACAACACCAGAAAAGATCTGGAACGTATGAAACAGTCTGAGTATATGTAAACGTATGGTAATAATATCTAAAAAAAGAAGATACATTTTTAGTAAAAAACGCTTTTGAAATAAGAACAAAATGGTTTTATAATAAAAATAGCGGCAGGCAGCGTAGTGATGCGGGAAAGCAACATCTTATATGCTGCCTGTTGTTTATTAAATGAATTTCAGGAGGAACCATACATGCATGAATATGAAATTTTTATTGAAGAAATAAATCCGTGTGGAGGAGAACAATACAGTAAAAAAACTTTGATTGAGGCAGAAGCAGTAAGTCCGGAAGCTTATGTAAAAGAAAACGGAAGATTTCCGGTTCTGGAATCCACATGCAATGAGAGTGGAGATGTTGTAATAGTAACAGGAGACAAACAGGGTTCTTTTGTACGTTATACTTTTACGGAAGCTATAAAGAGGCAGTAAAAGCAAATGATCCTGAAGCCTTAGTTGCTATTATAAAAATGATTTATCAACGAAAACAAAAAAGGCTTGCACAAGGAAAAAAGTGCACTACTACAGATGCAAGATATTTTCAGGTGGCCGAAAATCTGTTATATGTAGAGCTTGGAATTGCTCTTGGAAAACCAAAGCAGCAAATCTGTAAAACAATTATTGATTATATGAATCAAAGTGAATCAAAGAGTTGACAATCGTATTTGAAAAATGGAGGAATTGTATAGAAAACGCAAAAAAATTTGTTTGACTTTTAGAAAAACAGGCAATATAATTAAATCAAACGAGTAGCAGGTAAGCGTAAATCCAGTTTACAAGCTGCTCGTTTTTATTTTACTAAAATTGAATATCGCCATGAAAAAGTGTGTAGCCTGTCAGCGTAAGTCCAGCTATATGACAGGGTGCGCGCTTTTTTGTGCAGAAAAAGAGAGGAGTTAAAACAAAATGGCGGAAAGCAACAAGATGAAGGAGATGCCGGTGAATAAGCTGATGGTCCAGATGGGAATTCCGATGATCTTATCCATGGCATTGCAGGCAGTCTATAACATTGTAGACAGCGCATTTGTAGGAAATATGAGAGTGGGCAGTGAGGCAGCTCTAAATGCACTGACTCTGGTATTCCCGGTTCAGATGCTTATGGTGGCAGTAGGAATCGGAACAGGTGTAGGAACCAATGCACTTCTTGCAAGGACACTGGGACAGGGAAACCGTAAAAAAGCTGCGAAGGTAGCAGGAAACAGCCTGTTTTTGGGGGTGATCATTTATGTAGTTTGTTTATTATTTGGCATCTTTGGAGTGAGAGCATATATTTCATCTCAGACAGTAGATGCAGAAGTACTTGAGATGGGAGTCAGTTATCTGCGGATATGTTGTGTGATTTCTTTTGGAATCATCTTCTTTTCCTTATTTGAAAAGCTGTTACAGGCTACAGGACGCTCTCTTTATTCTACAATCGGTCAGGTGGTTGGAGCAGTTGTAAATATTATCCTTGATCCGATCATGATCTATGGTATTGGACCTTGCCCGGAAATGGGAGTGAAAGGTGCAGCTTACGCAACTGTAATTGGACAGGTAGCATCCGCAGTATTACTGCTTATCTTTCATATCAAATTAAATAAGGAATTTGAGCATGGGGTGAAATACATGAAGCCGGATGGCAGAATTATCAAGGAAATCTATGCAATTGGACTTCCGGCGATTATCGCTCAGGCGCTGATGTCTATTATGGTTTATGTGATGAATCTGATCCTGAAGTTCAATCCGTCAGCACAGACAGCTTATGGATTGTTCTATAAAGTTCAGCAGTTTGTTCTCTTCCTTGCATTTGGTCTGCGAGATGCAATCACTCCGATCATTGCATTTGCTTATGGAATGAGAAGTAAAAAGAGAATTCAGGATGGTATCAAATATGGACTTATTTATATCGTTGCATTAATGATTATTGGAATTGCAATTACGGAGATTTTCCCCGGAGCATTTGCAACGTTGTTTAATGCAGGACAGTCAAGAGAATATTTTATCGGCGCGATGAGAGTGATCTCGGTAAGCTTCCTGTTTGCCGGAATCAATGTTGCTTATCAGGGCATTTATCAGGCGCTGGACGGTGGTGTGGAATCATTGGTTATTTCACTTTTGAGACAGCTTATTATCATTCTGCCGCTGGCAGGAATCTTTTCCCTGTTTGTAAGAAATGGTCAAGCAGGCGTTTCACTGATCTGGTGGGCATTTCCAATTACAGAAGTAATTGCATGTCTGGTAGGATATGTATTTTTAAAAAGAATCAGAAAAAACAAAGTTGATACTTTGTGGTAAGGAGGAACTGGAAATGGCAAAAAGAATCATTACAATCAGCAGAGAATTTGGAAGCGGTGGACGTTTTATCGGAGAAGAAGTCGCGAAGAAGCTGGGAATTGCCTATTATGATAAAAATGTTATTAATGAAATTGCAGAAAAGTCCGGATTATCGCCAGAATACATTCAGGAAAATGCAGAATTATCTCCAAAAAAAGGTCTGTTTGGATATGCATTTGCCGGACGTGACATCACAGGAAGATCTGTGGAGGATATGGTACATGAGGCGCAGAGAAAAGTTATTTTAGAACTAGCCGAGAAGGCCCCTTGCGTGATCATTGGAAGAAATGCAGACTATATCCTGAAAGACCGTGACGATGTGCTGAATGTATTTATTCATGGAAATATGCCGGAGAAAACACAGAGGATCATTCGCTTATATAATGTAGATGAGAAGAAAGCTGTGAAAATGATGGCAGACACAGATAAAAGACGTATGACAAATTATAACTTTTACACGGAGCATAAATGGGGAAAGGCCAGTAATTATACGTTGTGTCTGAACAGTTCACAGCTTGGATATGACAGATGTGAGAAGATCATTATGGAATGCATTAAATGACAGGATGTGTATACTGTTTACTACAAATTGCTGTTGGTTCCAGGGCAGGAATATTAGACGAAATAGTCAGTGAGGTTTCTATGGCGATTTCCATTTTTCGCTATGGATGGAAAAATATGGATTCTTCTGAAACTGAGACATAATAACAAAAACTGGTTGATAAACCAGATAAAAGTGATATACTGAATGCAGAAAAGAAACCGTGTGGGATTCCAATTTTGTTTTCACACGGTTTTTTAGAAAACATGAGTTAGATACAACTAATATGCATGATAACAATTTATTGGGAAATGTAAAAGAGTACAGATTTCTATGAGAATATTGATTTATGGTGCAGGTGTGATTGGAGAAAAAAGCATGAAAAACGAAGAATACAAAAAATTATCAATCAACGAGTTTACAAAAGCAGCAGGAAGATATGAAAGTAACCATGCTGGTATTTACGAAATGTGCAAGAAGGATTATCCGGATATTCTGGAAGAATTAGAGAAGGAGCCATTTAGAGATTTATTAGATGCAGGCTGCGGGCCTGCTCCGATGATTTCTTTATTAGCAGAAAAATATCCAGACCGGCATTATACAGGACTGGATCTGACTCCTGCCATGATTGAACAGGCAAAAAAGAAAAATATTCCAAATGCAACATTTGTTGTAGGAGACTGTGAGAACTTTCCTTTTGAAAAGGATTCATTTGATGCAATTATTTGTTCTATGAGCTTCCATCATTATCCGGATCCACAGGCATTTTTTGACAGTGTGAAAAGATGTCTTCGCCCAAATGGAAGATTGATACTGAGAGATGTGACCAGTGACAATAAAGTATTGGTATGGCTAATGAATACATTGGAAATGCCGTTGGCAAATATATGCGGACATGGAGATGTCCAAGTGCCAACAAGAGATGTGGTCATAAAATGTTGCAAAAAAGCAGGATTAAAAGTAGAAAAATTTGAAATTCGTAAAGGTATGCGAATGCATTGTGTTGTGAGAAAACCTATGGGAAAGGCGATAGGAAATGAAAGATAAGTATCTTAGGGAAACACGAATGGTTGATTTTTCTAATCCGGCAATTCAAAAACTTATTCAAAATATGAAATGGAAGGAAATGGGTGAATTTGAAAGGATTAAGGCAATCTACAACTATGTAAGAGATGATGTTTTATTTGGATATAATATTGATGACGGAATTTCAGCTTCAAAAGTACTTGCAGATGGTTATGGACAATGTAATACAAAAGGAACTTTATTTATGGCACTTTTACGTGCCTGCAATATTCCATGCAGAGTACATGGCTTTACGATTGATAAAAGATTGCAGAAAGGGGCTATGACCGGGTTTGTTTACCGTAATGCTCCAAAAAGTATTTTCCATAGCTGGGTAGAAATTAATTTTGAAAATCAGTGGTACGAACTGGAAGCTTTCATTTTGGATAAAACCTACATAAAGAAGTTACAGGAACAAAATTCGGAATGTACAGGTGCATTTTGCGGTTATGGAGTAGCAGTCAAGGATTTCAGAAATCTCATTATTGAGTTTGATAGGAACAATACTTATATTCAGAGCGAGGGAATCAATCAGGATTTTGGTGTTTATGATTGTCCAGATGAACTGTTGAAGGAACATCATCAAGAAATTTCAGCCTTTAAAGCATTTGCTTATAGACATATTGGAAGACACCTCATGAATCGTAATGTCAGGAAGATTAGAGAACGATAGTTTAAAGCTTTTAGAATTAAAATTAAATTTGGAGGGTAATATGGCAGACAAAATACAAAATGCTTATGAAACATCAAAAAATATATATGACGATGTTCTTACGCAAAGAAATATTTTCAGCAAACTGTATATTAAGTTATTTTGGAGTGGCACTGATGATAATGATATAGCACGAAAAGTTTTATCATATGTTCCTGATGACTTTTCAGGAAATCTTCTTGATGTTCCGGTTGGAACTGCTGTATTTACGGAAAACAAATGGAGTTCTCTGAAAACTGGATTATAAGAAATTCGTTGTGAAATGGCTGTCTTCTACCTGGATCACCATGAAAATGACATTCGCCCTGTTTCCATCGACACTGCTTGGAACTTTGCCTGTGGGACTGTATCTGACGATGCATGGTCAGTTGACCATATTGGATGTAAATTGACTTTGTTCGTATTTGGAATTATAATTTAAAGATAGAAATATGATTGATCGTGAACTCACTATAATATGGAGATGAAAGCATGGAATATCTTTCAATCAGTCAAACAGCTGAAAAATGGGGACTGTCGAAACGACGAGTGCAGGTACTTTGCTCTGAAAATAGAATTCCTGTGGTAATGCGTGTCGGCAGCTATTGGGCAATTCCGGCAGATGAGATGATGGGAAGTTGATAGGATATTATGAGAAACATGAATATCGAAATTCAGAGACTATGAAACAATACGATTTATGGTGATGATATGACGAAGGATGAATGGTACAAGCAGTTATTTGAGCGACTGGACAATTCCAAGTTCCGAAGCAGTTTCCATCTAAAGAAGAAAGATATTGATTACATAAACGAAAAAGGACTGGAGAGAATCAGACAACATGCAGAGGATTTTATCTCAAAAAGAGAAGCTCCGGCATATATAGCAAATGATGGCAAGCAGACACCAATGCGTGGTCACCCGGTATTTATTGCCCAGCATGCAACTGCAACATGTTGCAGAGAGTGCATCCGGAAGTGGCATAAAATGCAACCGGGAAAAGAACTAAGCCAAGTGCAGCAGGAATATCTTGTAGATGTAATTATGACATGGATTCAAAAAGAAATGGAGAGGCATTAGTGCAGATATTTGTAGATGCAGACGCATGTCCGGTAGTAGGTATTATCGAGACAATAGCAGAGAAATATAATATTCCAACTACATTGCTGTGTGATACGAATCATATTTTGTATTCTAATTATAGCGAAGTGATTGTAGTAGGGGCAGGAGCAGATGCAGTAGATTATAAACTGATCAGTATCTGTCATAAAGGAGATATTGTCGTATCACAGGACTATGGTGTAGCTGCAATGGCACTGGGAAAAGGTGCATATGCCATTCATCAATCGGGTAGATGGTACACGAATAACAACATTGATCAGATGCTCATGGAACGTCATTTGAATAAAAAAGCCAGAAGAAGTTCCCATAAGAATCATATCAAGGGACCGAAAAAACGAACAGAAGAAGATGATGTAAGGTTTGCACAGTCTTTTGAAAAAATGCTCATGATGGTACAGGAGAAATTTCAAAAGAATACTAAAACAATGGAGACTGGGGAGATGCCACCAAGAAGAAGAATTTGTGCAAAATGAATTTACAGACAGAGACGAGCTTCGATGTTTCTTGCTGGCAGTGTCTGGAATATATAGGATACAGTAATAAAAACTGTAAAGTTGTATATGAATCCGCTATATAAGCGCTTTATTTTATCTAGCAAACTCGGCTTAAAAAATCATATTCTACCTTCGAGGGGTATGCTTTTCTTCTCAAATAGAGTACGATTAATATAAGAAGGAGGTGCGATGGATGGATCTTATCAAAATCGGAAAATACATTGCAGGAAAGCGAAAGTCCCTGGGGATGACACAAAAGCAACTGGCAGAAAAATTAGGTATGAGTGATAAGTCTGTTTCTAAATGGGAGCGAGGAGTTTCCCAAACAAAAGGATATTAAGGAATAACCTGTGTTTACCTGCTTGCAAAAGTTTAAAATAAATAGGAGAAGATTATACTATGACTGAAAGTATTAGAGAGATTGTATGAGAATTCATCTATATTATTGAATTCGCTAGAAAAGACAAAATATTTAAAGCAATGGTTAAAAGAAATAAAACAACAAATTTTTATAGATGTTTTAACAATACCGATATTGATATCTTTGCTGATAATTATTTTTCAGATTAAAAAAACAATCTATTTGAAAATATAATTAAAATAATATCCATCATAGTTTTAGTGTATTCTATATGTAGAGGATTATGGTTGCTTTGTTATGAAATTGAAGGATATATGCAAGGGAAAAGATGCTGCTGGTATAAATCAATGGTATATATCGAAAAATGCAAGGGAGGAAAAACTAAAGGGGCATACGTAATTGAAAATGAATTTTTTGAAGGTGAACTTGTTAGTGATTATAGAAGAAACAAAATTAATTATGGAGAAGATAAATTTGCTGTATTGTTGTATTTTGGACATCATAAAAAAGTGATATTGTTGCAAGAATAAAGTAGTATTTTAATATAAAAAAGAGTAAAAATCGAATTATCCGCATAAACACAGGGATTTTAAGCAATATGAAACAAAAAATAAAAGAATTTTACCACTAATTTACTACGAATGAAAGAACCTTGATACGACAGAGAAAACAGCATAAATAAAGGCAAAATTGGCATTTCATACAGAATATGAGATGTCTTTTTTATTGCTGTAATACAGTATAACTATTCTTTTTCTGCTTGATTATTAATCATTTTTTAGGACATGAATTGTCAAGAGCTTGTTGCGTAGCAATGTTTACACTCTTGATAATTTATGGAATAAAAAATATTCTGACAGATACTAGAAAAGTGATGACTACTCAATTTTCTAATGATATAATATGATAAATAATAATAGATAAACTTGAAGTGATTAAGGAAGTGTATGCCATGAAAAAATTTTTGAAAATAATGTTAATCATAATTGGAGCGATTTCTTTGATTTTTGTAGCTCTGATAGGGATTGGGTTATTTGTTGATGTTGAATGTGATGACCATATTGAAAATGGTCGTTATACTTATGTTCCGGAAGAAGAAAATAAAGATAATGAATACGTGGAATTTACGATAAATGATTATGATAAAAATAATGCCAAGCTTGTATATTATGACACGATTGAAGAAGCTATTCAACTTTCCACTTTGAATGCTGAAAATGAGGAACTTTCGGTTCCTGCTGATTTTCTTAATCATGTTGATGAAACCTTGCATATATGGCAAGCAAAAAATATGATACGATTTTCTATCGGGCTGGAAATGATAACGATGATATTCAAGGCTTAGTAATGGCTCGTTGTAAAAAGCAGATACAGAATGGGCATACACAATACGCATTTATAAATGCTACACCGGTTACAACGAAACGAGATAGAATTTTGTTAGATGATATTACAGAGCTTATTCACTCTTCTTTGAAATTAAGTGATTTCCAACAAGACTTAAACCCCGATTATCCAAGCAAGCGTTTTGTTTACGGCTATGCACATGATAAAGAAATCTATTCATTGGAAGTAGAAGGACAAAAACCGGACGGTGTAATTGAAATCAATGTATATGACAGAGTCATGTATCTATGGTATTACAATGACTTACAAAGTAACAAAAGAGGTGACTGTTTAAGCTATTCGGTAGATGTACCTAAATAAAATGACATTTTTAGATAATGTATTATATCCATTATAATGTACTGTATCAAGCCGTGTTGAAATGGTTACACTTGCTATTTTAGCAAGTATATTTGGGGAATAGCAAGAAATTTCAGTTTGACAATTTCATATCCATACACACAAAGCAGTTAGTCTTAGGATTGACTGCTTTTTAATAAAAGACACCGCTTAGGTGTTAAGGGTGTCTTTTTAGTGCTATTTTATTGTCATATCAAGGCTCACTCAATCGTGGTAAATTCGTGGTAAATTGAATAATTTTCTATACTTCAAATTGCTTGAAAGTATAGTGTTTATGCGAATAATCGAAAATTATATATAAAATTTAGGATAAACTTAAAAACTGCTACTTTTTTGAAAAAGTGGTGGAATTACGTACTGAGAGTTAGCCGTCGCGCCAGCGATTGGTACAATAACAGCAAACAGTGTTGATGATTGTGTCACAGTAAAAATAAACCCCCTGCTATGCAGGGGGGAGGACAGATCTTTAGATATAAGTATGAACTCCTGTGCTAAAATAAAAGTGGGTCTGCAAAACCACAAATAAAATAGCACAGGAGATCCTAAGAATGGACGTAAATAGTTTAGCTCATACAAAATGGGATTGCAAGTATCATATCGTTTTTGCACCAAAATATCGCCGTCAGGTAATCTACAAAGATATAAAAGCGGATGTGGGGCAAATATT
>ENA-OQAA01000310-OQAA01000310.1-human-gut-metagenome-genome-assembly--contig:-NODE-310-length-34663-cov-3.306897_pt1 | contig 34663 bp, 44 predicted proteins | sample MGYA00242489_ERZ504515 | MGnify/ENA primary metagenome ERZ504515 (study PRJEB26092, sample SAMD00036237) | human gut metagenome | host: Homo sapiens | study: EMG produced TPA metagenomics assembly of... | reverse complement strand
ATTTACTTGCGGCATTGTTCAATGCACCTTCAACGATAAGTTGGATATTACCGGGCAGAAGTAAATCATGATATGCCATGGCTGGCAAGATAGGAGGACAGATATGGGTATTTTAAAAGTGGCAGGAAAAGTGTTGTTGATTCCATTGTGGTTTATAATTTCAATCATAGGTGCCGGAGTGAAGTTACTGGTACATATGGTGGCAATCGCAAAAAAGATATTGGGATTCGGAATTATGGCGTTGCTCATAGGAACAGTGATCTGTTACCAAGACTGGCTCCAGGCAGCTTTTCTGGCTTGTATGGGAGGTGTTCTGATTTCTATTTTATTTGCTGGAGAATTTATAGATACTGTAATCGACTTGCTTAGAGAAAAAATATGTGCATTGATTTTAGGTTAAAAAAGATGATGATAGTTGAAAGAGTCTTAGTGATTTCAGATGAAAATAGGGTCTCTCCACTTTAGGGAAACACATAGATTCAGCGGCAAATTATGGATGGCATCAGGTATTTTATGTATGCTTTGTGGACTTTTTGGGGAAAGCATGGCTGCATTGGTTGTGTATATTATAAGCATTATGGCAGCTGCAATCATTAGCATTCTCTACTCCTACTTTTTTTATAAGAAAAAGCTGGCAACCGGAGAAGGCTTAAAATTTAGTATAATACAAAAAAAAGTGTGATATATCTGATCATCGCAATTTCCGCTATTGTGTTTATTATATGGACTTTGTTTTGGGGAAGCATTCAGATTCGTTGTAATGATCGTGATTTTAACATTGAAGCAAAAGGATGGAATGATTATACAGGGAGTATTCGCAAATTGATAGCATTTCTTATGAAGAAAATGTATTGCAGAACGATAATGATTACAGAACTAATGGTTTTGGAAAACTGAAGCATGCTATGGGTAACTTCAAAAACGATATCTTCGGAGATTATATCCGCTATACTCATGCCTCCTGCCATTCATATGTTGTCGTGAACATAGATGGAAAAATATTAGTTGTAAATGGGGAAAATGATGCAGAGATAAAGGAAATCTATCAGAGAATAAGTGAGAAGGTGTCAAAGGAAAGAAAATAGTTGTCGGAAACGCTGAGAAGAAATTATTCTCAGTCAAATAACAAATTATTCTATTTTTCTCATTTAGCAAATCTGTTTTAATAGCGTTGACAAATGTGTAAAATGGAACGCTACATTGAATGCTGTGCAAAAGTCACCTCGAAAATCGTTCCCCCAGTCTTGCCTGATTTGATACAAATACTGCCATCATGTACTCTAACGATTTCACGGACAAAAGCAAGACCTAGCCCTACGCCACCCAGCTCCCGGCTTCTGGATTTATCCACACGGAAGAATGGCTCGAACACTCTCTCCCTAAGCTCCTTTGGTATTCCGCTTCCCGTATCTTCTACAGACAGATAAACATGCTTGTTTCTCTGATATGCGGTTACTGTAACCTGTCCGAGCGGATGATTATATTTGATGGCATTCTCAACCAGATTGTATACAAGCCTGTAAATAAGGATATCACTGCCTGTCATAGTGGCATCCTCACATTTTCCAATCAGCTTTATATTCTTTTCCACGGCAAGAGGCTCAAGGTCTGCCAAAACCTCTTCAACAATAGCATCCAATATAATTTTATCATCCCTTCCCACCGTCTGAAGCTCACTCATGTCAAGAAGAGTCTTTACCATCCTGTTTAATTTATCATTTTGTTCCGTAACCATTTTTATGGTCTGCAAAGTGTCTGCATCATTTCCCGGGTGAGAGGCAGAATTATATAAATCAAGCTGTACCTGCATTAACGCTAATGGAGTACGCAGCTCATGTGCTGCATTTGCAGTAAACTGTCTCTGTATCTCAAATGCTTCCGACAGACGCTCAAGCATCTTATTATAAGAAATACCCAGCTGGTTCAGTTCCTTAACATTGTTTTCCTCTATTCTTGAATCAGACAGATTCTGAGCCTGTACCTCTTCAATTTTATCTGAAAACTCCCTGATTGGTCTGAGTGCATGCCCGCTTATAAAATAAGTGACGACACCTCCCAAAAGCGCCAGCAAAACCGTGATTATCAGACTGTTTCTTTTATAGTCGGCCTTATTATTGTACACCTGAAACGAAAATTCATCCGCAAACTCATCCCACTTATCGTCCGGTATGCTGATATATATTTCATCTGATTTGTTTCCTTTTTCATCCCACTGTGACTCTACCGCATCCTGCAGAGAATCGATGTAATGCACACCATTTTTATAGACAAACATAGTCAGGCAGCCACATATAATAGCAATACACAATGTAGTAATGCACGTAAGTCTCCACTGTAGCGACATTCTTTTCATCTGTCAGACTCCTCCCGTATTTTATAGCCTTCACCTACCTTGTTCTGAATGGGATCATATCCCAGCTTCGCCTTGAGCTTTTTTCTAAGTGAAGACATATGTACCCTGATTGCTCCGCTAAAGCTGTCTGCCGTGGCATCCCACACATGCTCTATCAGCTCCTCCTGACTCACCGGTCTGCCTATATTGATAAGTAAATATTCCAAAATACCATTCTCTTTTCTTGTCAGTGGAACCGGCTCTTCCTTTGCATATGCCTCGCGTTTAATCGTATCAAACTTTATTTCTCCGCATTTAAGACATATATCATTCTGTACAAATTTCCTTCTTGTCAGGCTTCTGATACGTGCCTCAAGCTCCTGCAGATGGAATGGTTTTTCCATGTAATCATTTGCTCCTGCATCCAGTCCCTCTACCTTATCAGCAATCTGACCTCTTGCAGATAATATCAAAACCTTAGTTTCATCATTGTATTTTCTAAGCTCCTTAAGAAGCTCCATGCCATCCATCCCCGGCAGATTCAAATCCAAAACTATCAGATCATAATTCTCCGACAGTATACATTCAAGAGCCTCTTTCCCATCATAACAGGTATCCACCTCATAACCGGCAGCATACAGACTCTTTGCAACCATATCACATATTTGTTTCTCATCCTCAACAATTAATAATCTCAAAATGTTCTCCTGCTTCTTAACAATAATTTTACAACCTATATTGTATAATACCAAAGTCAGCTGGTCAACAATACAACAAAAAGGAGCAACATTATGTTGAAATACCAAAAAACATGTCAAATCATTCTGCTTATCCTTGGTGTATCCATGATAAGCTATGGTGCAGTCAGAGGTGAGGCGGCTACAGTGCTTGGTAAAGCAATAAAACTATGTTTGGAGTGTGTCGGAATTGGATAAGGAAAAGAAATTACTATCAAGAAAACTGGCAAAAATACGTGGCTGGATACAGGCCGCAACAACGCTGCTGACCAATATTCATATTCCAAATTTATTTAAAGGTAAAATATATCAGGGCAATGTAAAAACGGTATGCGTACCCGGATTAAACTGCTACTCCTGCCCTGCCGCGACAGGAGCCTGTCCAATAGGGGCATTTCAGGCAGTTGTCGGATCATCAAAATTTAAGTTTTCATACTACATAACCGGATTTTTTATTTTACTCGGTGTAACTCTCGGCAGATTTATATGTGGTTTTTTGTGCCCATTTGGATGGTTTCAGGATTTACTTCATAAAATCCCCGGAAAGAAATTATCCACAGCCAAACTAAAGCCTCTTAGGTACCTAAAATATGTCATTCTTATTGTTTTCGTTATACTTCTTCCGATGCTTGTAACGAACTCTATAGGAATGGGAGACCCGTTCTTCTGCAAATATATCTGTCCTCAGGGTGTTTTAGAGGGTGCTATACCGTTATCTATTGGAAATGCTGCTATCCGTTCTGCGCTGGGAAAGCTTTTTTCTTTCAAGTGTATGATTTTAATTGCAGTGATTGTACTAAGTATCTTATTTTACAGGCCCTTCTGTAAATGGATTTGTCCGCTTGGAGCAATCTACTCATTATTTAATAAGGTCAGCCTGCTCAAAATCACCGTTGATAGCAGCAAATGTGTCGGATGCGGTCAATGCTCAAAGGCATGTAAGATGGATGTGGATGTGTGTAAGACACCGGATCACCCCGAGTGCATACGCTGCGGTGCCTGCATAAAGGCCTGTCCGAAGGACGCCATCTGCTACCGGTTTATGGGAAAATCATGTCAAAAAAATGACAACAGATAGCTATTAAACATTTTACTATTATTTTAAAGGAGAAATTACTCATGAAAAACAAATTATCATTTATTTCTATTTTTACACTCTGCATAGCATTATCACTTACAGCATGTGGCGTAAAGCAAGCTTCCACAACAGATTCTAAGAACACTCAGACTGAAGCCGGCTCAGAAGAATCCGGCAAATCAGATTCCAGGCTTGATGATTTATATCAGCAGGAAAATCAGCTTTTTGCAGATCACGCTGATGTGTGGAACAAGGCATTTGGCATGATGAACAAAAGTGACGCCGATCCAAACGGAAATTATGCTGATTATCTTGCCGGTACCGTAGAATCAAACAAGAATTCATTCACAGACGATGAGCTTAAAACACTTAATGAGGATATTGAAACCATACGAAAAATCGAGGAACAGATAGCAGAGCTTGAAAACAAAAATACATCATCAGACGATAACAAGAAGGACAGCTCTAATGCCTCATCTGTATTCAGCGATTTTTCCGGTGAGGATTTTGATGGCAATAAGGTTGATGACAGCCTGTTTTCCGGTAATGCAGTAACAGTCGTCAATTTCTGGTTTACCGGCTGCAAACCATGTGTCGCTGAATTATCCAAGCTTAACGAATTAAATGATGCTATCAAATCAATGGGCGGAGAAGTTGTTGGCATCAACACTGAGACCTTCGATGGCAATAAAACAGCTATCAAAGAGGCTATCCCTGTTCTTGAAAGCCAGGGTGTCAAATATCGTAATCTGTCAATTGACTCCTCTAGTGCTGCCGGTAAATATGCCTCAGAAATCATGGCCTTTCCAACAACTATACTTGTTGACAGAAATGGCAATATTGTAGGCGAACCAATGCTCGGCGGAATTGATAACAAGGACAACTATGATGCCCTTATGAAGCAGATTCAGTCTGTAATTGATGCAGACAGCACAAATAAATAGAGGTCTACATACAAAAAGCTCCTGTGCATTGCACAGAGAGCTTTTTTTGAACATTACTATAATGTCAAGGAATCTTATGCATCTACCACATCTGTAAATTCCCATCAAGATACAGTCTCGCATATTCTAGTGGTTCATCAATGGCAAGTGTGTTTAATGCACAATCTGATCCGGGTGTGGTTCTCAAATTCTTTTCTGCTTCCCAGCAGTCATTGCGAAGCATATAGTCTGCACTGGTATAAACATCAATGCTGTTTCGTCCGGGATTATATTCTGCAAATATTGTTCTCATCGTATCTTATCTCCTTATCGTTCAATCAATTATTTGCTACAAAAATCAGAAGCATTTCAATCAGTTCACCATGTCATTTTTATTTTGTGTTATACTGTTTTATATAATTTTTGCCCTTGTATTTTCCCTTATCAGAGTTCGTAAACACTGGTGGAACGATATAACACAAGGGAAACAATAAGGGAAAGCTCACCTGCGGCAAATCGAGTGTTTTCAATGGTTTGCGGAGAATTTAATAACAAAATATAACAGTTATTAAATTTCTTAAAACAGGTGAAATCTCAATTCAAATTTGTCGTTTTTTCAGTATATTATAATTTTTATCTTTCTGGCAGATAAAAGGCTTTTGTTTCTACAGAGTTGTCTTTAAAATCCATTTCTATATAATAATCCCGGATGAAAATTGATCGGTAATAATCTTGTAAGGAATAGATATCAAGAGTTTTAAAATCGACCAAACACAGCGGGATTGGTTCTTTCTTTTCATTTTTATATTTCCAATATTCTAAGGAAGCAGCAACTTTATCAAGGCAACTTTGGCAGAGATGATCCGTTAGATTTCTTTTGTTCAATTTATAGTTTTCCGGTAACGTGATATCTATCTCAGCCATTCCTCTGGAAACATCTCCATGAGAGGAATAGGTGATTTCGCCTGTGTTTCCAAAAAGCATATTTGAACTGGTTTTATTTGGTATTTCATTTCCGTTTTCATCATATGCTTTTAGTTGGAAATCTAAGATGTACCAGTCATTGAGGGAAATCAGTCCAACCGTATCAAATTTTCGATAATAATCCATCATACTATAATCAGAACTTCCACATAAATAGCATGTAGAGAGATCTTTCAGGCTTGATTGCAGATCGTCAAAGGTTATTTCTATCCGTTCTTTTGGGGCGTCTGCTTTCAGGGAATGTGTTAGAAAAATACCGTGATGTTGATGGATAGCATAACCGATGAGAAAGGATACAGCTAATAGGATGGTGCACCAGAATAAATCTTTCCTGATATGATAATATTTTTTTCTTTTTTCATGCATAATCGAATTCCTCCGTGAAAAAATATAGTGTACTTAAAATAAGTCCGTTTAAAACATTCTACCATTATTTGTACTTAAAATGAACTTGAAATATGAACTTAATATGTACTTATAGAGATGGAGAGAATAATCATGGAGAAAGAGAAGCATTTAGGATTACGGATTGATGCTGAAACGCATAAAAAACTGAAAAGCCTGGCAGAATTTGAAGGGCGTTCAATCAATGGAGAAGTGTTATATTTAATACGTCAGGCGATCATGGAATTTGAAAATAAGCATGGCGAACTGAAATAAAAGAATCTTCATATATGGATATAAGAAAAGCCCGTTCAGTTGTATGGAACGGGCAAATTTTATTTGGCCAGGAAGTTGCTCTGTATTTCCAACGGCATATTGTAGTTCTGACCACGCTTGATCAGACTGTATAACTTGAAGCTCATGAGTTCCGGACTGGAGTTTAAGCAGCTACAGAGCCCGAAATAGTTCAGGTCTTCGTTCTTTGACAGGTCTGCGATTTCTTTATCATCCAGGATAAGATCTGCAGCGAAAAGGTTCGCTTCGTATTCCGTATTATCCCTCATGTTATATAAGACATCATCTTTCATTGGCGCCATTTTGAGCTGAGAACGATGCAGAATGATGTGACCGAGTTCGTGGGCGGCAACAATCTTTTTCTCTTCCTCAGAGAGAAAACTGCTTACCATAACATAAATGGTTTGGCAGCTCATGAAACAGTATCCTTTTAATTTTTCGTAGCGGTCTGTTTCTCCAACGATCACATTCATTTCTTCCAGTATTTCAAAAGGATCCCTGGTCTTGAACTTTTTTACAAGTTTTTCTACTTTGTTGTAAATATATGAATTCCCCAAATATATCACCTCGTGTATGAATCAAACAGAAGTGGTAATGTACTTCTGACAATAAAACTATATCCTATAGCTGTCCCATAATCACCCCATCTATTTGGCATCTAAATATTTCTTTGGTGTAAATTTCTTTGCACGTCTCTTGGAATCCAGATATAAAGACTGGATTTCATCCATAAAGGCCGTTTTGTCTTCATCAGAAAGTTCCCCGCCGGCGAACATTGCAGCGGCTTGTTCTAAGATCTGCTGAGCCTGTTTTGCTCCGCGGTTTCCAAATTGTTCAGATGCTTCTGTGATAAAAGTCTCTTCTTCTGTCATGAGATAGGAGATATCACAGCTTAAAATGTCTGCAAGTTTCTGGTAAAGATCGTGCTTCTTTGGGTAACGGCCTTCAATTTCCCATCCCCGAACAGTCCGAAGGGAGACACCGACAGCATCGGCTAATTGGGTTTGGCTGAGTCCTTTGTTCTTTCTTAAATTTTTCACTTTTTCACCGAATGTCATAAAAATACCTACTTTCTAATTGGCGTTTCAGGATCCCTGTGTATGATGCTGAAACGGTATAGGAAATAAATTTCCCATAATCAACAAGTTGCCTCTTGACAAGAGGCGAATGATTGCCTATAATGTGAATCACAACAGAACGGCAACTACTTGCTATAATATAAATGATATTTCCTTTTTTGTCAATGGATTTACTGAAAATTGCCTGTTTTGGCACGATCTCTATCGTGTGAAAACGAGTTGGGATGAGATCTGATTGCTTATGGGAAAGAGAAAGATAGGCAACTTATGGGAGGTGATTGATTTGAAACAGAAGGAAACATTCCTCTGTATTGATCTGAAATCTTTTTATGCTTCTGTTGAGTGTGTGGAAAGAGGACTGGATCCGTTTACTACCAATCTGGTTGTTGCAGATCCGGACCGATCGGTATCCACCATTTGCCTTGCCATCACGCCGGCTATGAAAAAGCTGGGGATCCGAAATCGTTGCAGGATCCATGAGATACCGGATCATATCGAATATATTGTAGCAAAGCCGAGGATGCAGCTCTATATGGAGTATTCGGCAAGGATCTATGGGATTTATTTAAACTATATGGCAAAAGAGGATATCCATGTTTACAGTGTGGATGAGTGCTTTATGGATGTCACAAGATACCTTTCCCTGTATCACCTTACAGCGAAGGAAATGGCACAAAACTGATGGATGCGGTCATGGAAGAAACCGGAATTACAGCAACAGCAGGAATCGGAACCAATCTGTATCTTGCAAAGATCGCAATGGATATTGTGGCAAAACATATAGAGGATCATATCGGAATGCTGGATGAGATCTCTTACCGGGAACAGTTATGGGGACATAAACCATTGAGTGATTTCTGGCGCATTGGTTCCAGAACAGAGAGAAAATTAGCCGGATATGGAATCCAAACGATGGGGGATATCGCACTTGCCTCTATTCAATCGGAAGACTGGCTGTATAAAATGTTTGGGATCGATGCAGAACTATTGATCGATCATCCTGGGGCTGTGAATCCTGTAAAATGAGTGATATCAAGAATTATCATACAGAAGAGCATAGTCTTTCCAATGGACAGGTATTGATGAGAAATTATACAATTGAAGAAGCTGCTGTTGTTGTAAGAGAAATGACAGATGTATTGGTTCTGGATCTGGTGGAAAAGGGGCTGGTAACGAATTCTGTAACCTTGTGGATCGCTTACGATCATCGTTTTGAGAGGGAGTCATCGAAAGGAACCGTAAGGTTTCCGGATTGTACCAATCGCTCCAGGGAAATAATCGATACAGTAGAAGCACTTTATCGAAAAATCGCAGATCCATATACCGGAATCAGACGAATAGAAATTATTGCAAATAAGATAAAGCCGGAAGGATATCAGCAATATACTCTTTTTCAGGATTCCATAAAAGCAGAAAAGGAAAGACATCTGCAGGAAGCCGTATTACAGGTGAAAAAGCGTTATGGAAAAAATGCGATCATGCGGGGATCCAATCTGTTGGAATGCTCCACCTATCGAGAGAGGAACAATCAGGTTGGAGGACATCGTGCATAGGAGGTGAAAATATGCTGGCAGAGGCGTATCAGAAATATTTATATGTTCCAAGACCGGTTTCCAAGAGATACCCTATGGATGTGCAGCACAGAGCGAAACAATTTGCCCCTTTTGCAGCACTTCGGGGATTTGAAGAGATCGTACGGAAACAGGAAATACTTTATGAACAAAGGAAGATGTTATCCGAAGAACAAAAATGCGGATTGGATAGGAAGCTTCAGATGGTTTCTGTTGGAATGAAGATACAGGCAACTTATTTTAAAGAAAGCTGGGAAATGAAACCGGCAGGCCAGTATCATACGATTTGCGGAACCGTTGAATTTTTTGATCCATCGATTCATTTACGGATTGATGATACGATCATTTTGATCCCGGATCTTTGTGAGTTATCCGGAGATATATTTGAAGAATTGGAATTACCTTGTTAAATACAATCGGCAGAAATTCTTAGGATTCTGGGTGAGTGGGAATCCGGAGAGAATAAGGATGGATGCGCCAGATCAACAAAGCAGGTCTGGGATTTGATGATCATGCTGTTCGTGCAGCTTTGGCACTTACGGAATGGACAACATGATGCTCATAAGGCGGATTTGATTTCCCTTTGATCCGTTGAGTAATAAAATGGAATTTTTTATTATTGCTTAAAGGAGGAAGCCTATGGGATCAGATGCTATCAGATGGCATGTACATTGCTCTGTATGCGGAGCATTTATTGAAAAAAGCGCACATTGCGATTCAGAAGTAGAATGTAAGAAATGTAGAAGCACTTTGGAGATTTTAGTAAAAGATGATATTGTTTCAGTACGGCCTTTTGCACATCAAAGACGAAAAACTGAAAGAAAGAATGCGGGTATATTCTCAAAAAGTGATGAATTCCCGAAAGGAAACTAAATAAAATGATCTGTCAGGATAAGCGGTGGATTTGGCTGGAACCATCAAGCTGCACCTGATAGCAAGAGTTTGTCAAGGAGCTGAACCTGACTGGAATCATGAAGAGCCCGGCAAAACATTTGCAGATACAATGCAGGATGATATTTCATTCTGTGTCTGTGGAAGCATTTGTTTTGCCGGCTTTTTTTGTTTTCTCAAAAATTTAAAAAAAAGTTGAGTTTTTAACCTGTAAAACAGGGCTTTTTCCTTTCGATATATAGAGGGCAAAGTTTCGTGTGCAAAAATCAGAGATGATACGGAGTTTTGTATGATATAGCCGAAGGAGGTAATTACATAGGAGCTGCGGGCTCCCGTTCAAAAAAAACGGGTGAGTTCGTGGCTAATTGTGATGAGTTTTTTATAGAGTTCATGGATCACCCGTAGCCGTAAGGCAGAAAGGTGGTCCATATGTTGACATTAAAAGAATTGAAGAAAGTAGTAAAAGTGGCAGGTATGACAAAGAGAGTCCCTTCTGAAAAGGCGTTAGAAAAAGAAGAGATTGTAGTAAAGGAAATTCTGAGTGGGGAATGTGATATTACCGTTTACGCAAATGGGTATGTGTTATACAGGGAAAACGGAAAGAAAACCATCTTTCCACTCCATTCCTGTAAAGATTATCAATACATGGATGTGAAGGAAGATCGAAGCATTATGAACGAAGAATTTTTTGACAACGAAAACTGGTACATTCGTCTGTTAATGGAAGCAACGGATCGTATGGAAATAAATCAGACTAAGGTGGCATCAAACCATAGACTCGTTTCGTATAGCGATTATGCGGATGACAGGATCTTACTGCTAGATCCAGCTTCAGATCTTCTCGACCAGTATATTGAAAAAGAGATGGTCCGCGATTTCTTAGGTTGTCTGACTGCCAGACAGAAAGAAATCATCCAGTTATTTTACTTTGAAGAAATGAATCAAGAGAAGATTGCGGACTATCTTGGAATCAGACAGCAGAGTGTTTGTGAAATGCTGCAAAGAGCACTTTCTGTCATGAAAAACATGCAGATGCAGAAAAAAAATAAAAAAAATCAAAAAAAATTAAAAAGCACCCTGTAAAATAGGCCATTTTCCTTTCGTTATATGAAGACGTTTCTAAGAAACACTTCATGTACCTTGAAAAGAGAATAGCCTGCCGGAGTGATACCTGCCTTGAATGTGCATTGTGCGTGTCCTGACAGAGAAAACGTTTTGGAGATATGGACTCTAAAACAGGAAGGATCCGGGGAAGAGAACAGGAAAACGCTTAAATCTTAAATAAAAAATAATTGTCTGAATCAAAATGAGGATGACAGTAGAAATCATATGGCGGTGTTTGTTTGAAAAGGCAGATACCGCCATATATTTGTGCTGTTATCTCAGCAAAGTGCTGACTGTCCCAAATAGCACAAGACTAGGAAAGGAGGGGATTATTTTCAGGAAAGAATGATGGAAAACGATGAACAAGTATAACGGATAAATAAGATTCAGAAGAAAGGAAGGATTTAAGAACATGAAAGTGAAACAAAAAGCAAAGCGGGTTGTATCCGGATTGCTGACAGCGGTCACTCTTTTATCTACGGTGTTATCACCAATCAACAGTTATGCTGCGGAGCTTCCGAAAGAAAGAAAACTGCCTCTTTTGGAAGAGGTACAAAGCCAGTTAGATGAAGATGAGATTGTTCTGGCAAAGGATCATCAGGTGGAAGTGGGAACAGGTTTTGATGTGAAAACAGATTTTACAGGGTTAGAGATCAAGGATGCGGCAAAGGTAAAGATTACTTTTGAGGAAGCAAAGAATGAGCAGGGAGAGGATTTTACAACATCCCATGCAGATACTTATAAAACTGTTTATTATGTAGAACCGGTCAATCAGGAGCATCCGAACTATCAGATCAGCAGAAATGTGATTGTAAAGGAAATAGAAAAAGTGAGTGAAAGTCCTTCAGCAGATGCAGAGCAATCTGAAACAAAGGAGCCGGAAGAAGATGAGGCGAATTCGGAGAAGACTACAGAGGTCCGAACAGAGACACCGGATGTATCAGAAGAAAATGCTGCTTTTGATGCATTGGTGGAACAGATGACAGAGCAGGATACCTTTGATGAAGGATCGGGATTAGCATTACATGATGTAATGGAACAGGCAGTAGAACAAGGTGTTGATTTTAATGGAATGGAACCAGGTGAGATACTACAATCAAAGCGATGGCTAGAACTGCAGGTGTAGGATCTCAGCAGGTAACTATTGAAAAAGGTCCAATATACCGATATGCAGACTACGGGCTTGGAACATATCTTACAGAGCCGTATTATATTTCTTATGGAAGTGTAAGAGCAACGGCTTATTGTATCCAGCCGGCAAAACCGGGACCAGAATCCGGCACTTATACAATCACAAAGCTGGCTGACAATCAGGCTCTTGCAAAGGTATGTTATTACGGTACCGATGCGGCAGGTGCAGAAAGTTATTTTGCGAACAAGCACAGTGATTTTTCAGCAGGAAAGAGATTTATTCTTGTCCATATGGCGGCGGCTTATGCTTATGGCAGTAGTGATGCGTTCTATGGAACCAATGCAACAGGACAGGAACTAGCAATGGATATTTACAATTATTGTGTAAAGAAGCCTGAGATACCGGATGTGTCTATGTCATTTTCCGATGCCAATGTAAAGGCTTATGTAGAAGGAAATACACAGCGTACAAAGGAAATCACATTCCATGCGGTAGGACAGCAGAGTGTGACGATCAGCCTTCCATCTGGAGTACGTTTTCACAACGTGAGTACAGGAAGTACAAGTACACCGGGAGCAAAGGTAACGGTCAAGGGAGGTACAAAGTTTTATCTTTCTGCACCTCTGACACAGGCAGAAGATACCGCAGAAGTATTTGCTACAACCATGGCAGGTGGATTAAAGAAAGATTATTCTGCGTATAAACTGACAACGAATTCCAGTACTCAAGATCTTGCCTTTATTTTTGGAGAAGGTGTGGAAACAACAAATAAAGTAAGTCTGAATGTTACATGGACAAAACAGGCAGAAATTGCGATTGTAAAAAATGATAAAGACACCGGAAACCATCTGGCAGGAGCAATCTATGGTGTTTACCGTGATAAGGAATGCTCAGATTTAATCACACAGATGCCAGCAACAGACAGCAAAGGTGCTTCTAAAGTAACAGTCGAAAAAACACAGGATGTTGTGTATGTAAAAGAGATCCAGCCACCGGCAAATTATCAGGCAGATCCAACTGTTTATTCGGTAGATATCAATATCGGTAAAACAAGTACAAAGAATGTTCTGAATGAACGTACTTATGCAAAGATCCATCTGATCAAAGAAGATGCACAAACAGGAGCAAATCCACAAGGAGATGCGACTTTAGAAGGTGCGGTGTATGGCCTCTATGCGAGAGAAAACATTGTACATCCAGATGGAACAACAGGAATTGTCCATAAAGCCGGTGATCTTGTATCTACCTTAAAAGTAGATCAGAAGGGAGATGCGGTGGTTAAAGACCTGTATCTTGGAAAATATTTTGTAAAAGAGATCCAGGCACCGGAAGGATATCTGTTAGACGAGACAGAGCATGATGTGGAATGTTCTTATGAAGGTGGCACAGTTCCAACGATAGAACGTACTGTGAAATCAACAGAACTTGTTATGAAACAGCCGTTCCAGATCATAAAAGCTGCGAACAATGGAGAAACGGATGCAGAGCTGTTAAAAGGTGCAGGCTTCAGCGCTTACTTAAAGAGCAGCCTGGAGAAAAAAGAAAATGGAAGTTATGATTTCTCCCATGCAGAGCCAGTCATCCTTACAGCAGATGGTAAAACGGAAATGTTCACAGATGAGAAAGGGTATGCGTGCAGTATTCCGCTTCCATACGGAACGTATATTGTACGAGAAACAACCACACCTCATAATTATAAACCGGTAGAGGATTTTGAGATTACCATCCGTGAAAACAATCCGGATAAACCGCAGGTTTGGAAGGTACTGCTGGATAAAGAGTTTTCTGCAAAGTTAAAGATCATCAAAAAAGATGATGAAACAAAGAAACCGGTGTTAGTAGCCGGTACAGAATTTAAAATTTATGATCTGGATCATAAGAAATATGTGGAACAGGTAACAACCTATCCTACGGTCACAGTCCATAAATCTTTCTTTACGGACAGCCAGGGATACCTGATCTTACCGAAAAACTTAGAGATCGGGCACTATCGTATTGAAGAAGTGACAGCACCGGATGGATATGTTGTGAACAAAAACTATGTAGAGATCACCGTGGATTCGGATACTGCCTATGAAGTAGATGGGGTAAGTGGAGACGTGATCATTGAAGTTTCCTATGAAGATCAGCCGGTAAAGGGAAATCTTGTTGTGTATAAGAAAGGCGAGATGCTTTCCGGTTTTGAGAAAGACTTTATCTATAAGGAACAGTATCTTTCCGGGGCGGAATTTGAAGTGCGTGCGGCAGAGGATATCTGCACTCCGGATCATCAGAAAGATGCAGATGGAAACCGTATCGTACTTTATGCAAAGGATACGCTTGTGACAACGATCACAACGGGAGAGAGTGGAAAAGCTGTAGCAAAGGATCTGCCGCTTGGAAGATACTATGTAGTGGAAACAAAGGCACCGGAAGGATTTGTATTAAATCCGGAGCCGGTAAAGGTTGCATTAACTTATCAGGATCAGGATACACCGATCGTTGAAGCAGAAGCAATCGTAGGAAATGACAGACAGAAAGTCTCTATTTCCGTAGAAAAACAGGATGCAGAAAATGGACGGGTATTATCCGGGGCTGTGTTTGGCATCTATAACAAGAAAGATATCCAGGCAAATGGAAAAGTTCTTGTGAAAGCAGATACCTTATTACAGGAAATGACATCCGATGAGAACGGTATGGCAACATGCACCCTGGATCTTCCATTTGGAGAATACTATGTAAAAGAATTAAAAGCGCCGGAAGGTTTTGTTTCTTCGGATGAGGTGCTGGAATTTGTTGCAGAGTATCAGGGACAGGAGACAAAGCTTGTTTTCTTACAGACTGTAAAGAAAAATGAACCAACTACAGCAGAATTCACAAAGTCTGATCTGACTACAGGCGTAGAGCTGGAGGGTGCAAGATTGAAGGTCATGGATAAAGATGGAAATGTTATCGATGAATGGACATCTGAAAAGGATAAGCCACATGTGATCAAGCGTCTGGTTGTCGGAGAAACCTATACCCTTCATGAAGAATTTGCTCCATATGGTTATCTGAAAGCAACGGATGTGACATTTACGGTCAAAGATACTGCCGAAGTACAGAAAGTGGAAATGAAGGATGAAGTACCAAAAGGACTTTTGATCATCAACAAAAAGGGAGAATTTTTAGAGAAGATCACCCTTTTGGATAATGTGAAAGGAACGGTAGAACATTTCTTTGAATATATCACAGGAAACTTAAGTGAAGTCACTTTTGAAGTCTATGCTGCAGAAGATATCAAGGCTGCGGATGGTGTAAGCGCAAACCATTATAAGAAAGATGAGCTGGTAGGCACGATCACAACCGATGAAAAGGGAATCGCAAAAATGGAAGACCTTCCGGTAGGAAAATATTATGTGAAGGAAGTGAAAACGGCACATGGTTTTGTACTGGATGGAGAGCCTAGATTTGTGGATCTGACCTATCGCGATCAGGATACGCCAGTGGTTACTTTTGATGAAGAATGGCAGAACAACCGCCAGAAGATAAAAGTAACTGTCCTTAAAAAAGCAAAGGATACAGACCGTATGCTGGAAGGTGCGATCTTCGGGTTATTTACAAAAGAAGAGATCAAAAGCAGAGATGGAAAAGTCCTGATGGAAGCCGGAACGCTGATCGAGCAGAAAACAACGGATGAAAATGGACAGATCCTTTTCAAAGCAGATCTTCCAGTAGATGGAACTTATATCGTAAAAGAAATCTATGCTCCGGATGGTTTTGTGACATCGAAAGAAGAAAAGGAATTCTCTTTTGAGTATGGAAAACCAGAAGAAGCCGAGGTTTCCTATGAGTTTGTTTTTGAAAATGAGCCGACAACGGTAGAACTTACGAAAACAGACCTTACCACAGGAAAAGAACTTCCGGGGGCACATCTGAAGGTGACAGATGAAGACGGAAATGTAATCGATGAGTGGGTATCTACAGAGAAAGCTCATGTGATCAAAGAGCTGACAGTTGGAAAATCCTATACGATGACAGAGACAAAACCGGCAGATGGATATGTAACTGCAGAGAGCATTACCTTTACAGTAGAAAATACTGCAGAAATCCAGAAACAGGAGATGAAAGATGATGTGACAAAGGTATTGATCTCGAAACAGGATATTGCAGGAAAGGAACTTTCAGGTGCAAAACTGACCATCTTGGATGAAGAAGGAAATGTGATTGAAAGTTGGACTTCAACAGAAGAGGCACATTATATAGAGATGCTTCCAATCGGAACATATACGCTCCGAGAAGAGACAGCACCGGAAGGATATCTGATTGCAAAGGATGTGGTATTTGAAGTAAAAGATACCGCCGAAGTGCAGAAGGTTGTTATGGTTGATGAGGAAAAACCAAAGGAAAGCACTCCGGAAGGTGGAAAACCGTCGAAAGATGCACCTAAGACTGGGGATAACTCCAATTTGCTTTTATGGCTGATCGTGCTTGGAATGAGCTTAAGTGGAGTGGTAGTCCTTGGAAGAAAAATAAAGAAGAAATAATGTAAGGGAAAGCGTTCATGGAACCTGAGGGAATCTGTGAACGCTTTTTTGTAAGGAGGAACATGAGGATGGACAGGAGAAGAGATAAGAACCTGATCGTGGAACCAAATGCAGCAATGCCGGGGAGAAAATACAGTGAAGAAAAACCCTGGTCTTGTAAATATTGTTATTGGTGGGAAGGAAGAAAAAAGGGATGCATTGAGAAGCAGTGCTATTATTTGCTTCCCACAAAGGATCAAGGAAAGAAAGGAAGTGGTTAATTGCAGGATGAAGTGAATGAAAAAATCATAGCTCTGTGTGTCCAGACAACCCGGATGAGTACCGGTGTGTTAAAGGCATCTATGAGAAAATTTCTGGATGGAATGAGCAGACAGAAACAGAAACGGGTACAGGTAAAACAGGCTGTCAAAACAGGAAAAGCACAGGAAAAGGGCAGAGAAAAAGAAAGAAAACGACAGGAGATGAAAAAGCCTCATGGAAAGCAGACGATAAAGCAACTGATCGCACAGGGAGCGCAGCTTACGAATATCCAGATCACAGATCAAAATATCAAGTCTTTTGACCGGGTAGCCCGAAAATATGGGATTGATTATAGTCTGAAAAAGGATTCCCGTGTGGAACCGCCGTTGTATCTGGTATTTTTTAAATCGAAAGATGTGGATGTGATGACGGCTGCTTTTAAAGAATATGCAGGTATAGAGATGGATCAGTCTAAAAAGAAAAAACCTTCTGTCCGAAAGAAACTACAGAAGACAAAGGAGAGAAAAGCAAAACAACGTCAGAGAGTAAAAACAAGACAGAAAGTCAGAGGACAGGAACGATGATCCGGGAAAAGATGCAGAATATCCAGATGAAGAGAGTGGTGATATTAAGCATTCCGTATCTGATCATCTTCTATCTTGCAGATAAATGCTTTTGGCTTTATCGTCATTGTATGGGACGTAGTATGATTGAAAAAATCTGTGTGATGCTGATGAATTTTCCATTGGCATTTGCCAACTGGTTTCCGAGCTTTTATCTACAAGATTTGCTGGGAGGTGTGATCGTAGCACTTATTTTTAGAATCGTCTTGTATTATAAAGCGAAGAATGCAAAGAAGTTCCGGCATGGAGAGGAGTATGGATCAGCCGGTGGGGAAATCGGAAAGATATCGAACCATTTGAAGATCCGGTATTTGAGAACAATATTATTCTGACCGAAACAGAACGGCTTACGATGAATAGCAGACCGAAAGCTCCTAAATATGCCAGAAACAAGAATGTGATTGTGATCGGAGGATCAGGTTCTGGAAAAACAAGGTTTTATGTAAAGCCTCAACTTATGCAAATGACAGATCATGTATCCTATGTGGTGACAGATCCAAAGGGGACGATCATTGTAGAATGTGGAAAGATGCTAGTAAATGGAGGCTATCGGATCAAGGTGCTGAATACGATCAATTTCAAAAAGTCGATGCACTACAATCCATTCCATTACATCCGTAGTGAAAAAGATATCCTCAAACTTGTGAATACCATTATCGCAAATACGAAGGGGGAAGGAGAAAAATCTACGGAAGATTTCTGGGTGAAAGCGGAACGCCTTCTGTATTCTGCTCTGATCGGTTATATTTGGTATGAAGCGCCGGAAGAAGAACAGAACTTTTCTACTCTTTTGGAATTCATCAATGCCAGTGAAACGAGAGAAGAAGATGAAGAATTTAAGAATGCGGTTGATGAACTGTTTGAAGAATTGGAGGCGGATAATCCGGAACACTTTGCAGTCAGACAATATCGAAAATATAAGCTGCTGCCGGAAAAACAGCGAAGTCGATCCTTATTTCCTGCGGCGCCAGACTTGCTCCTTTTGATATCCAGGAACTTCGGGAGATCATGTCTTATGATGAAATGGAGCTGGATATGATCGGGGATCAGAAGACAGCAATGTTCGTGATTATCAGTGATACCGATGATACATTCAATTTTGTGGTGGCGATCATGTACACACAGCTTTTTAATCTGCTCTGTGATAAAGCAGATGATGAGCATGGTGGAAGACTTCCGTACCATGTGCGATTACTGCTGGATGAGTTCAGTAATATCGGCCAGATCCCCAAATTTGATAAACTGATCGCAACGATCCGAAGCCGTGAAATCTCCGCCTCTATTATTTTACAGTCGCAGAGCCAGTTAAAAACCATTTATAAGGATGCTGCTGAAACTATCACAGGGAATTGCGATACCGTATTATTTCTTGGAGGAAAAGAAAGCTCCACGTTAAAGGAGATATCGGAAACGCTGGGAAAAGAGACCATCGATCTTTACAATACCTCTGATACCAGAGGGACAAGCCAGTCCTATGGTTTGAATTATCAGAAGACAGGGAAAGAATTGATGAGCCGGGATGAACTGGCTGTAATGGATGGAAATAAATGTATCTTACAGCTTCGGGCGTACGGCCATTTCTCAGTAACAAATATGATATCACAAAGCATAAGAGATATAAGGAACTTGCGGATGAAGATGAAAGAAATGCTTTTGATGTGGAAAAATATCTGGAGCATAAGCTGGTATTTTCACAGGATACAGAATTTGAGGTGTATGAAGTAAATGTAACAGAAGAGGATGTGAAAGAAGCAGAACAGAATATATCATAGAAAAGCACGAAGAATATATGAAAACAGAATAAAAAGCGTTAGTGCATGTAGATATCCATCTATGTGCTCTTTTTTGCGTTTTTTTTAAGAAAAAGTCCTGATGATCAGGCAGAAAGGAGAAGAAAGTGAAGATGAAATAAGATCACCTTGCAAAGAAAACAGGTAAAAAAAGAGGTCTGAATAATAGGGAAAGGAGAGAGGAAACGCTGACAGACCATAGAAGCAGCGTTTATTCAGAAAAGAATATGGGATTTTTCGGAAGTGCAATTACAATCTTACAGACATTAGTCGTAGCGATTGGTGCAGGTCTTGGTGTCTGGGGAGTCATCAACCTGATGGAAGGTTACGGTAATGATAATCCTGGTGCAAAATCACAGGGAATTAAGCAGTTCATGGCTAATTAAAGGGAACAAAAAGAAAGGAAAAGCCAATCCAGACGGTATCAGCGGCAGGCTACAAGAATAAATTGTGATTTCACAAGATTGGTGCTATAATAAGAGAAAAGTTCCTGCCGGGGCAGCCGCTCCGGTGGTATGGATAGAAAGGCAGGAAAACAATATGCACATCAGCTATAAACCACTCTGGCACACACTGTTAGAGCGTGATATGAGAAAAGAGGATTTAAGGCTTGCCGCTGGTATGACAACAAATATGATTGCCAACATGAGCAAAGAGGGAAAGCACATCAGCATGGATACATTAGCCCGTATCTGCGAAACGCTGAATTGTGAGATTACCGATGTGATTGAGTTAGTACCAGACGAGCCTGCTTCCACAGGAGGTAAGGAACATGAGCGAATTGAAACCAAGAATAACGGAAAACGGAATTGATTATATCCTTGTCGGAGATTATTACATCCCGGACTTGAAACTGCCGGAGGAACACCGCCCTATCGGAAAGTACGGACGGATGCACCGGGAATATTTAAGGGAAGTCCACCCAGCCAGATTGAATACATTGATACTGACCGGGGAATTGTGGACATATCTTGCAGACCTGAACGAACAGGCACAGGAACGGTTAGACACCATCATGGAGCAGATGAAAACTGCCGAGGGCGTAACCGAGGAATTGAAGCGTACCCACCAAATGGAATGGGTGCAGCGTTGCAATAACATTCATAACCGGGCAGAAGAAATTGTTTTGCATGAGATGATTTATTCATAACGGGAGCAATTAAATCGGAGGTATATAAGATGATTGAAATTGTATTTGGTGAAAGTGCCTGTGGAAGTTTGAAAATTGCCCAAACTTACGGCAAGGGAAAGTATAGAGGAAGTGCTGTTTCAATATTTATGAGGCACGAAGACGGGAGTGTTCCATCTTCAGATGAAATGAAAAAGGCACAGCTTCAAGCACAGGAACAAGAACGCATTGCTTGGGAGAATGCTATTCCATTGGGAGGCAAGAGCAGTGATGTTTATTGTTTTGATATGGCTCTTAGTGTGGGAGATATTTCTGATAATGGAATTGGCGAACAGCGGAAAAATATTTTCAAGAAAATGCTGTCTGTCTGCTTTGTAGAGGATTTAGATTATCAGGTTGAAGAAAAAATACAGAAAATTAAAACTACATTGACCTCAGTGATTGAACGATATGTAGCTGGGGAAGAAATTCGCATTTGGTATAGCTATAATCCAGATGAGCTTTGTGGTATGTATTGGCTTATGAAACAACTTCAACCATTAAACTGCCAGACAACAATTTATTTGGTTAAGTTACCTACATGGGAATATGGAAAAGAAAATACTATGACATCCAAAATAGCATGGGGCGAGGTCTCTCCTGGCGAATGGGGAAACTATATAACTCTACAAGAGAAAGCTAATCCTGTATTTCTTTCAGCTTGTGCTATGAAATGGAATCAACTTCAAAATGAAAATGCACCTTTGCGTGCAATGTTAAATGGTAAATTGCAAAGCGTTTCAGAAGATATATATGATAGTTTCATTCTTCGTGAAATTGCGGAACAGCCAGAGCAATTCAAAATGGCTATTGTCATAGGTAATGTTTTAGGAAAATATCAACTTGGAATTAGTGATGTATGGATTTCCAATCGCATTGATAAAATGCTTGAAGATGGTGTGTTGGAAATTATACAGGACGCACCAAAGGGAGAAACAAATTATCGCCGAATATTAAGAAAACGAATGAAGTAATAACCACAGCACAAACCGCTGCTACATGGAATCCAACAAACCATGCAACAGCGGTTTTCCTTTACCGTTTTTTCCTCTGGTTGATAGGCGTTCCCGTTTTCTTTGATTTTTGGAGAATCCGAATAAGCCAGCGAAATTCTTCATCTGACAGATTTTTATAGTTGATACCGAGCTGCTTGCAGTAAAGCACTGCCAGTTTTTCCAAACGGCTGCCCTTGAAATTTTCGACCGCTTCCAGATTTTCTTTCAGTTCATTGGCAACAGTGGTCTGGGGCGCACTCTCACTATCCTTTTTATGGGTTTCCCGAATATCCCGGATAATCAGGTTTAGGTCATCCAGAACCATGTGGCTGAAATATTCATCATCACTGATATGGGCGGCTTGCAGCACTTTCAAATGTGGGTCATCTTCGCCAGGGCGATACCGTTCTATGATTTCATGTCGGACAGTATCGACAAGGGTGTTGAGGTTTTGAATCTGCATGGTGGCAATCCCATCCACATAAATCTCAATGTCCGCAAGAAACTTGATAAAGTCCTTATGGGTGGCAAGTTCGCAGAGCAGACGGTTGTTGATCCGACCGCTTTTCAGAAGTGCAACCATTTCATCGTTCAAATGATTGAGGACGCCAAACAGCGAAAGTTTGATCTTATCGTCACTCGTGAGGTATGCCGTTTTGCAAGAAATACCGTAGACACTTTGGTACTTACTCGTGAACTCAAGAACTATGGTGTTGAGGTCTATTTCGTATCTGATAACATCTGGACAATGGATGGAGACGGCGAATTACGGCTTACGATCATGGCTACGTTGGCTCAAGAGGAAAGTCGAAAGATTTCAGAGCGGGTTCGAGCAGGACAAGCCGTAAGCAGAGAAAACGGTGTTCTATTTGGGAACGGAAATATCATCGGTTATGATCGGGTAGGAAGCACTTATGTCATTAACCGGAGCAGGCAGCTACAATCCGTACAATTTTCGAACTATACTCACAAGGTCTGGGGCAAATGAAAATCGTCAACGAACTGACGCGGCGTGGATGTAAGGACGGTAATGGAAACGTGAAATGGTCCTGCATCAAAATCAGCCGGATTCTTCGCAACGCCACTTATATGGGTTATCTCTGCTATAACAAGTCAAAAGTCAACAACTTTTTGGAAAAAAGGCGAATTAAGAATTTGGATGAGGATTCTTTTATCCTTAAGAAAGGCGACTTTGAGCCGATTATATCGGAGGCTCTATGGCATCAGTGCGAAAATATCCGGAACGGCCGGATTCGCAAATATCAAATGCCTTCTGGGGAGGAACGCAGACGAGGCACAAGAATCGCTCAAAACCTGTGGGTCAAGAAACTACGTTGCCGTTGCGGCGCTGGATACAATCGCTTCAAATGGAGGGTGCTACGGGATGGAACCCCTGTTTACGGATACCAATGCAATTACCGTACACAAAACCCCGCAAAGACTTTTGTAGAAAAGAATCATCTCGATAGCCAAAAATATTGTGATGCGATCACCATCTGTGAATGGAAGCTTGATTTGATGGCAAAGATGATTTTTGACCAACTGTGGGGAGACCAAAGAGAAGCTGTTTTGAAGCCTGTCAGATGATTGAATCTTGCATCCTTCCACGACGTTACAAACTGATTCGGAAAAAGCGGAGAAACAAAAGAAAATCGAAAAATTGGAGCAACGTCTTCTGAATCTCGGTCAGATGCGAGCGGATGGTGAACTGACAAGAGAGCAATTTCAGAAGTTATATGCACAGACCACTACAGAATTGGACGCCTTGAAAACGCAACAGAATAGCGTTCCAAACTCAGCTGAGGAAGAAGTCAGCTTCGACCTGAACAAAATCAAAAAAGGGCTTTCTCAGATGGTGGACATTACGGCACCTCGTATTTCTGAAGAACTGATAGATGAATTTGTGGAGGCTGTTACCCCAGTCGAGAATCATCATTATCGCTGGAAAATGACCTTCGGAGAAATGAAGTCAGGACAAGAACGATATAACCTTATGGAGCCGGAAAATTCCCCTGTACTCTCATTTACGGTTGACTTTGAGACCGCCCGCCAGTATCGTATGTCGAATGGGTTGCCCGCCCAATTCCGTCAGCGTGGCTGGACTGATCTGAACGTGGAAGTGTATTTGTAACCCCCATGTGCATTGCAAACAAAAACAGGCGCACCGCCAAAAGCGGTGCGCCTGTTCAATTAGTTAAAAGTTTTCGTCGCTATAAAGCGATTAGTCCTTCATCGCACGGGGTGCTTTAATAGCAGCCTGAGCAGCGGCCAGACGTGCGATGGGAACGCGGTACGGAGAGCAGGAAACGTAATCCAGGCCAACGTTGTGGCAGAACTCAACGCTGGAGGGGTCGCCGCCGTGCTCGCCGCAGATGCCCAGACCCAAGTTGGGGTTGGTTGCGCGGCCGTCATGGGCAGCCATCTTAACCAGCTTGCCAACGCCGATCTGGTCCAGATGCTGGAACGGATCGCTCTCGTAGATCTTGGTATCATAGTAAGCGGTCAGGAACTTAGCAGCATCGTCACGGCTGAAGCCGAAGGTCATCTGGTCAGGTCGTTGGTACCGAAGCTGAAGAAGTCAGCTTCCTTAGCGATCTCACCTGCGGTCAGGGCGGCACGCGGGATCTCGATCATGGTGCCAACTTGGTACTTCATGTCAACGCCAGCGTCAGCGATCAGCTTGTCAGCAGTCTTGACGATGACGTCCTTGACGTACTTCAGCTCCTTCACTTCGCCAACCAGGGGCACCATGATGTGCGGGGTGATCATCTTGCCGGTCTCAGCAGAAACCTTGATGGCAGCCTTGATCACAGCATTGGTCTGCATCTCGGCAATTTCCGGATAGGTAACGGCCAGACGGCAGCCACGATGGCCCATCATGGGGTTGAACTCATGCAGGCTGACAACAACGTTGTTCAGCTCTTCGGTGGTCATGCCATATCCTTTGCCAGGGCTTCGATATCCTCAGCTTGGTGGGCAGGAACTCATGCAGAGGCGGGTCCAGATAACGGATGGTCATCGGACGATCGCCCATGATGCGGTACATAGCGGTAAAGTCAGCTTCCTGGAACGGCTCAACCTTAGCCAAGGCAACCTTGCGCTCTTCAACGGTACGTGCGCAGATCATCTCACGCACAGCAGCAATACGATCCTCAGCGAAGAACATATGCTCGGTACGGCACAGGCCAATGCCTTCAGCGCCCATATCAACAGCGTTCTGTGCATCGCGCGGGTTATCGGCGTTGGTCATAACCTTCATCTGGCGTGCTTCGTCAGCCCAGCTCATAAAGCGCTTGAAGTTAGCGTTCTCGGTGGAAGCGACGGTAGCGATCTGGCCTTCGTAGATGTTGCCGGTAGAGCCATCAATGCTCATCCAGTCACCCTCATGGAAGGTGTGGCCGTTAATGGTGATAACCTTTGCATCGTAATCGATAGCAACATCGTTATCATTGCCGCAGCCGGAAACACAGCAGGTACCCATGCCACGTGCAACAACAGCTGCGTGGCTGGTCATGCCGCCGCGGACGGTCAGGATGCCCTGAGAAACCTGCATGCCCACGATATCCTCGGGGCTGGTCTCCAGACGGACCAGAACGACCTTCTTCCAAGCTTCGTCCTTGACCTTCTCTTCAGCATCTTCAGCGCTGAAGACAACGCGACCGCAGGCAGATCCCGGAGAAGCGGCCAGGCCCTTGCCGATTGCTTCAGTAGCCTTCAGGGCAGCAGCGTCAAACTGCGGGTGCAGCAGGGTATCCAGCTGCTTGGGCTCAACGCGCAGTACAGCGGTGCGCTGATCGATAACGCCCTCATCAACGAGGTCGCAGGCGATCTGCAGAGCAGCCTGTGCGGTGCGCTTGCCGTTACGGGTCTGCAGCATAAAGAGCTTGCCATCTTCGATGGTGAACTCCATGTCCTGCATATCCTTGTAGTAGTTTTCCAGGCGGGTTGCGATCTCAACGAACTGATCGTAAACCTCAGGCATTTCCTCGTGCAGCTTGCTGATCGGGGAAGGAGTACGGATGCCGGCAACGACATCTTCGCCCTGAGCATTGATCAGGTACTCGCCCATCAGCTTCTTTTCGCCGGTAGCGGGGTTACGGGTGAAAGCAACACCGGTGCCGGAACGCATGCCGGAGTTACCGAAAGCCATCTGCTGAACGTTGACAGCAGTGCCCCACTCGTAGGGGATTTCGTTCATCTTGCGGTAAACGTTGGCGCGCGGGTTATCCCAAGAACGGAAGACGGCCTTGACAGCGCCGATCAGCTGTTCTTTCGGATCCTGCGGGAACTCTTCGCCCTGCTTCTCCAGGTAGATGGCCTTGAACTCCTTGACGAGTTCCTTCAGGTCCTCAGCGTCCAGCTCGATATCCTGCTTAACGCCCTTGCGCTCCTTCATAGCGTCGATACGCTCTTCAAAGAAGCTCTTGCCCAGCTCCATGACGACGTCAGAGTACATCTGGATGAAGCGGCGGTAGCAGTCATATGCAAAACGGGGGTTAGAAGTCTTCTTTGCCAGACCTTCAACAGCCTGGTCGTTCAGGCCCAGGTTCAGGATGGTATCCATCATGCCGGGCATAGACTGACGTGCACCGGAACGAACGGAAACCAGCAGCGGGTTCTCGATATCGCCGAACTTCTTGCCAGTCTGCTCTTCCAGGATTCCCATGTACTTGAAGATGTCAGCCTTGATCTCATCGTTGATCTCACGGTTGTCAGCATAGTACTGGGTGCAGGCTTCGGTGGTGATGGTGAAGCCTGAGGAACCGGCATGCGGCATGGGTCATTTCTGCCAGACCAGCGCCCTTGCCGCCCAGAATGTTCTTCATGGTCGTCTGGTCGCCGCCAAATGCGTCATGGCCCTCTTTGAACAAATACAAAAACTTCTTGCTCATAGGTTACCTCCAACAAAATTACGGTTTCTTCCCGGTGTGCCGCGCACACCCGCAAAATAAGAATCTTCTCTCTTGCAAAGTCCATTATAACAGACTCAGCCCGGAATTTCCAGTACATTGTTAAATAAATGGCGAATATTTTCGCCGAAAATCTCACAAAGTTTTGGGGGCAGGCTCTTGCAATTTGACCAAAAATGCGGTAAATTATAATGGGTGAGAAGCTGGGAAACATTATTTTATTACATCCTGCAACACTTTTTTCAATTCATCCCGCCCCGGCAGGCTTCAGCCCTGTTCCGGGGCTTTTTTGTAGGGCCGTATACTCTTTTGGCCCAAAACAGAAAGGGGTATTTTTATGTCCGAAGCGAAATCCAAATACCTTGCCGCCAAAGCGGCCTTTGAAGAAACTTTTGAAAAGCACCTGCAAAACGGTGTGGAGTTCATCAGCGACCAGGTTTTTATTGACCCCGAAGTTGAGATTGCACCCGGCGCAGTGATCCTGCCGGGCTGCATCCTGCGCGGCAAAACCGTCATCGGGACAAACTGCGTCATCGGCCCCAATACCTTATTGGAGAACACCATTGTTGAGGCCGGTTCCACCGTGAACGCCAGCCAGTGTTATGACAGCCATCTGGGCCCCAACAACAAGATTGGCCCCTTTGCCCATGTGCGCACCGGCACCGTGACGGATGAGGCGTGCACCTGGGCGCTTATGTGGAAACCAAGAACGCCAACTTTGCCGAGGGCAACACTGTCAGCCACCTGACTTACATTGGCGATGCCGATGTGGGCAAGTACTGCAACTTTGGCTGCGGCACCGTAACCTGCAACTATGACGGCGAGAGCAAGTACCGCACCACCATCGGCGATTATGCGTTCATCGGCTGCAACACCAACCTGGTGGCGCCGGTCAAGGTGGGCAGCCGCGCCTTTACCGCTGCCGGTTCCACCATCGGCCACGATGTGCCGGACGGTGCCCTGGGCATTGAGCGCGCCAAACAGGCCGAAGTTGCCGCCTGGGGCGCCAAGAAGTTGGAAAAATAACGTTGCCAAAAACAGAAGCTGGAAGCCGAAAAGAAAAACGACTGATGCCCTCTGACCTGCTGCAAGGAGGATTGCTGCCATGGCCATTTTGGAACGCACTGACCGGGGATTTTACCACCATCCTGACCGAGCTGGACGCTGTTGTAAAACAAAGTGTTTCGGCCACGCTGGAAGGTTCCAGTGATTTCAACTTCAGCACCGGCCGCTGTGCCGTGCGGGTATACGAACGCTACAGTGCCATTGGCAATGGCCGTGTTACCATGAGCCTGACCCTGCTGGAAGCTGACGGGCAGATCCGGCTTTCCGCCATCACATCCGGCGGCAGCCAGGCTGTGTTTTTCAAGGTCAACACCTTAGGTGCAGAATCCTTCTTGGATACCATCCGGGACACAGTGGAACGCTTTGCCCCTGGCGCACACTAAAATCACAAAATTACTATAAGGATTTTTACTATGGGACTATTTGGAGGTGGTTCCGGGGCAGACTGGCTGATTGCCGGTCTGGGCAACCCGGAGCCGAAATATGACGGCACCCGCCACAACACCGGTTTTGCCGCGCTGGATGCGTTGGCCGAAGCCTGGGGGTGCGAGATCAACAAAAGCAAATGGCAGGGCCTTTACGGCATTGCCCAGGTGGACGGCCGCAAAGTGATGCTGCTAAAGCCGCTGACCTACATGAACCTGAGCGGCCAGAGCATCGCCCCCGCCGCGGCATTTTACAAGATCCCGCGCAACCACATTATTGTGTTGTGCGATGACATTGCACAGGAGCCGGGGCACATCCGCATCCGGCCCTCCGGTTCTGCTGGCGGGCACAACGGGCTAAAGAGCATTATCGCTTCCACCGGCGGCGAGGATTTTTACCGCATCCGCATTGGCGTTGGCGCCAAGCCGCGCCCGGATTATGATCTGGCTGACTGGGTGCTGGGCAAGTTCCCGCCCGATGACGCCAAGCTTGTGACCGGCCGCCACACCGACGTGGAAGCCGCCTGCCGCCTGTTGATGGCCGGCAAGCTGGGCGAAGCGCAGAATAAATTCAACCACTGAGCGCGGATAGGCGTTCCGTAGGAGCGCACAGTGTGCGCCCCTTCCTGTTTTCTGTGTAAGATGCCCGCAAAGGAAGCGTTCTCACTTCAAATTTGCAATCCATCATTACACGGGATGTGGTTTAATGGAACACCTGCAGGGGTGTGTGCACTGTGGAAAACTTTGCTGATGGTGATAAACGCTGCAAATGATTTGTAGGGGACGATGCTCTCATCGTCCCGCATGACGGGTCTTGCCACATATTCCACCTGCATACGGCCAACGTCCGCGGGGGAACAATGTTCGTCCTCACATTCTCTACAAGATAAAAACACAGCTTTTCCAACCATACAAATGCCAAAGCGGGCGGCCCATCTGGGCCGCCCGCCATTTGTCGTTCCATGCAACGCTTCTCTCAAAATTCACTTTGCCGTTTTGCTGCAAATATAGTACAATGGTTACGCAAAGCGCTGCTCATACCGGCGCACAAAAAGCGTATACAGCGCATAGCACACCATCAGGCAGACGGCATATACCCCGGCGAAGCACAGCCACGCGGCTGCACCGCCCATCGCGGTGTTGGGCAGCAGCTCCAGCACCAGCGGGTGGGCCAGGTACAGCCAAAAGCTGCCCGCCCCCACAAATTCCACGGCCCGGGCGAACTTCTGATTTTCCGCCAGGCCAACGCCCTGCGGGTTCTGCACGGCCAATAGAACAAGCACCGTAAACACGCACTCGAACCCCGCCCGCTGGAAGTTGGTGAGCACTGCCAGCAGAATGCAGAATGCCCCGTATAAAAACTGCTTGTTCTCCCGCACTGCCGCAAACGCCGCCATGCCAAAGATAAAGCAGTACAGCGTCATGACCGGCGTTTTTGCGCTGAACTCGCTGATGTTGCCTTCTGCCGGGAAAGCCGCCAGACTGCTTTCAATTAAGCCGCCGATCCTGCCCTTCACCGCAAGGCAGACCACCAGCAACGCCAGCGCACCCCAAAAGCGTTTGCACAGCCGGTACAGCCACGGGGCCAGCAGATAAAAGAACGCAAAGGCGCTCATCGTCCACAGCACGTTGCGGTTGTTCCACAGCATCCAGTTATCACTGGGCAGCCACATCTGCAAAAATACAAAGTACCGCAGGTAACCCGGCCCGCACGGCCCGCCGGGGCCAAACAGCTGGGCTGCACTGGCGCCCGCCGCCAGATAGCGTACCGCATCGAACAGCCAGCGCAGCACCAGCACCAGCCAGTACAGCGGCAGGATCCGCCGGATGCGGCGCTGGTAATACGGCAGGCGGCTCCGGGTGGCGGCTCAGGCTGGCCGCGGCCAGGTACCCGCTGAGCACAAAAAACAGTTGCACCCCCTGCGCGCCAACCGCGGCGGCATCCCCCAGGCCAACTTTCTGCCGGTATGCACGCCCAGCACCATCAGCGCCGCCAGAATACGCAGCTCATCCAGCGCTACATTTTTATGTTTTGTCATCTTTCTATATTCTGCTCCTTATTGCAGCATTATTTGATTTCTTTGTTCTGCCGAACTTTTTCGATTTCTTCTCTTGAAAGAAGGGGCAAAGGCTCTCGTATTACTCGTATCCTCAAAATTATACATCACCCGCCCTATCATGCGCAAGCGCAGGAGGCACCATGTTTGACGCATTGTTTACCACCACAACCGAATACAAAAAACTGAGCCACGCGCTTTCCGGCAAAGGTGCATGCGCCCTGTTTGGGCTGCCCGCATCCGGCCGCGCACAGGTGTATGCCGCGCTGTGCCGCCAGTTGGACAAGCCGCTATGCATCGTGACCCCCGGCGAGGCCGAAGCACCCGCTTTGCTGCTGACCTGAACACGCTGGGCATTCCCGCCGCCGTGTTCCCGGCGCGGGACTATGTGTTGCGCTCCATTGAGGGCACCGCCCGCGAATACGAGTACCGCCGCCTGGCTGTGCTGGGCGAGCTGGTAGGCGGGCGGCTGCGCGCCGTGGCTGTGCCTGCGGAAGCCCTGACCCAGTTCACCACCCCAAAAGAGGATTTCTGCGCCAACACCCGCACCCTCCATGCGGGGGATACTCTGCTGCGGGATGACCTGCTGGCCGCTTTGTTTGGTGCCGGCTACACCCGCCGGGCCCAGGTGGATGGCCCCGGCCAGTTCTCTGTGCGCGGCGATATTGTGGATATTTTTGCTCCCGACCAGAAAATGCCGGTTCGTATGGAATTTTGGGGTGATGAGATCGATACCCTGCACACCTTTGACCTGACCACCCAGCGCCGCGAGGATGCCATTGATAAGTTTTACCTGAGCCCCGCGCGGGAAGTTCTGTTCGGCAAGCCTGCCGATGCCGCCGAGCAGCTTCGGGCCTTTTTGGCCAAGCAGCGCGGCAAAAAGAAAACCGCCATGGCAGACTGTATGGCCGCCGATCTGGACCTGCTGGATGGCGGTGCCGTGCCGGTCAACATGGACAAATACCTGGTCGTGCGCTACCCCCATCCCGCCACCGTGCTGGATTATTTTGACGACCCGATCCTTGTGGCCGAAGAGCCTGCTTCCATCCGGGAAGCCGACCGCGCGACCGCCTACCGCCGGGGCGAGGAACTGAAATCCCTGATCCTGGACGGCGTCCTCTGCGCTGGGCTGGATAACCTGTACGCGGACCCAAGCTACCTGTGGTCCAAAACCGGACACTATCGCACCATCTGTGCCGAGAACTTTGCCCGCAGCATGCCGGATCAGCCGCTGAAAGATATCGTCAACGCCCCGGCTCACACCCTGCCTGCCTGGAATGGCGAAGTCGCCGGGCTGCTGGAGGATTTGAAACCGCTGTGCGATGCCGGTTATACCGTTACCCTGCTGGCCGGCACCGACCGTGCCGCAGCCGGTCTGGCACGCGACCTGCGCGATAAAGGCATTCTGGTTACCACCGATGCTGCAGCAGCCCCGCTGCCGGCTGGTGCAGGTTCTGGCGGGGCACCTTTCCGCTGGGTGCGAATTTCCGTTTGCCAAGTATGCTTTGCTGACAGGCCGTGCCTTTGGCGAAACCAGCTCCCAGAAGAAAAAGCGCAAAAAAGCCAAAGATGCCCTGAACAGCCTGACCGAGATCACGCCGGGCGATCTGGTGGTGCACCAGAACCACGGTATTGGCCGGTATGCGGGCATCCAGCGAATGGCGGTTCAGGGCGTTACCAAAGACTACCTGCGCATTGAGTACGATAAAAAAGATGTGCTGTATGTTCCCGTCACCCAGCTGGACCTGCTTTCCCGCTACACCACGCCGGGGGATTCGGAGAATGTCAAGCTCAGCCGTCTGGGCGGGGCCGAGTGGACCAAGACCCGCAAGAAAGTGCGCGCCGCTACCGAGCAGATGGCCAAGGAACTGATTGAGCTGTACGCCCGCCGCAAAAGGGCGCACGGTCATGCCTTCCCACCAGATGATACCTGGCAGGGAGATTTTGAGCAGCGCTTTGCCTATGATGAAACGCCGGACCAGCTTTCCAGCGCGGCGGAGATCAAACATGATATGGAGCAGCCCTGGCCGATGGACCGCCTGCTGTGCGGCGATGTCGGCGTGGGCAAGACTGAGGTTGCCTGCGCGCCGCGTTCAAATGCGTGATGGGCGGCAAGCAGTGCGCCATCCTGGCCCCCACCACCATTCTGGCGTGGCAGCATTTCAACACGGCCATCGCCCGCATGGAGGCCTTTCCCATCCGCATCGGGCTGCTCAGCCGTTACCGCAGCGCCAAAGAGCAGAAAGAGACCATCCGCGGCCTGAAAGACGGCACAGTGGACATTGTGGTGGGCACCCACCGCCTGCTTTCGGACGATGTAAAGTTCAAAGACCTGGGCCTTGTCATCATTGACGAGGAGCAGCGCTTTGGCGTAAAACACAAGGAAAAGCTGAAAGAGAACTTTATCGGGGTGGACATGCTGACCCTTTCGGCCACACCGATCCCCCGCACGCTGAACATGGCACTGTCCGGCATCCGAGACATGAGCACCATTGAACAGCCGCCCTTTGAGCGCCAGCCCATTGAGACCTATGTGCTGGAATATGACGATGCCATTATTGCCGAAGCCATCCGGCGTGAGCTGGCCCGCGGCGGCAGGTGTATTACCTGTACAATCGAGTCGAAACCATTGAGCAGTGCGCCGCCAAGGTGCAAAAGCTGGTGCCGGGTGCGCGGGTCGGCATCGCCCATGGCAAAATGACGGAGGAGCAGATTTCCTCGGTTTGGCAACAGCTGTTGGACAACGAGATCGACGTACTGGTCTGCACCACCCTGATTGAAACCGGCGTGGATGTGCGCAACTGCAACACCCTGATTATTGAGAATGCGGACCGCATGGGGCTTTCACAGCTGTACCAGATTCGCGGCCGTGTGGGGCGTTCCAACCGCAAGGCGTATGCCTATTTCACCTTCCAGCGCGACAAAGTGTTGACGGAAATTGCCTCCAAGCGGCTTTCAGCCATCCGGGAGTTTACCTCTTTTGGTTCCGGGTTCCGCATTGCGATGCGCGATTTACAGATCCGCGGCGCGGGTAACCTGCTTGGACACAGCCAGCACGGCCACATGGAAGCGGTTGGTTACGAGCTGTATGTAAAAATGCTGAACCAGGCCATTGCAGCCGCCCGCGGCGAGCCTGCTGCGCCGGACAAGAGTGATTGCCTTGTTGACATTACGGTGGATGCCTATCTGCCGGAAAGCTACATTCCCGATGCCGCCGGGCGGATCGAAGCCTACAAGAAGATTGCGGCCATCACCACCCGTGACGATGCCACGGATGTACTGGATGAGTTGATTGACCGTTACGGCGACCCGCCGCGCAGTGTGCAGGGGTTGGTGGACATCAGCTTGGTGCGCGTGACAGCCGCCCGCGCAGGCATTGTGGAGATCGTGCAGCGCAACGACAATCTGATTTTGTACACCGATGTTGTGACCCCGGCGCAGATGGGGGCCATGATGGATGCCATGCCGCACCGCGTGATCTACAACGCCGTAGGCCGCCCCTACATCAGCCTGCATGTCCTGCGCGGCGAGGATCCTCTCACCATCCTGCGCGATGCCGTTGCCCTGCTGCCGGGTGCGTGAGGTTGTTTTTACGGGAGTTTTTTGTTTCCTTCTTTTGAAAAAGAAAAGAACCGAGAAAAAGAAAAGAAACCCGAAGAAAACTTTAATAAATTAATAATAAATTTATAAAATAATAAAAAAAAATTAAAATCTATCCCAATCTGAAGATAGAGATTATGAAATCAATAGCTATATGGCTAGAGCATTCAGTGGAGAAAGAAAATTTGATAGTGCATTGAAGTATTATTCTCTATTGAAAAAGAAGGGATAAGTGATCCTCTTTGGAATTATAGAGTAGGATTTGCTTACTATTCACTTGAGGAATTTGAAAAAGCTCAAAAATATACAAAACAATCTTTAGAATTAGATTCTAATGACAGATGGACAATAATGCTTTTAAGAGTATTGAATAAGAAATTAAATATATATGAGGGAACAAAAACATTGGAATGATCTTAAAACTATAGATTTTAAAAAATCAGATGTATTCACTGTTGAAGCTTTATTTAGCATCTGGAAAAATGATCTTGCTGATCTATACATTGATACTGAAGATAATTTTACAATTGATTCTTTTTCTTCCAACAGATAAAGAATAAATTAAAATGGATTGAAGACAATTCACAAATAATAGAAAAAGTGCTTATAGATGATGGAATGCTTGAATTAGCTGAAGATTGGGCTTCCAGTGCTGAAGAAGCAGAAGATGAAGAGCAGGAGTGCTATATAATGGAAGATGGAAGAAAAATGTCATTTTTTCCAATTTTCTAGAAAAAGATTTTACTGACAGTCTATAATGTTGAAAAGTATTACCA
>ENA-OQAA01000309-OQAA01000309.1-human-gut-metagenome-genome-assembly--contig:-NODE-309-length-34701-cov-14.176809_pt1 | contig 34701 bp, 36 predicted proteins | sample MGYA00242489_ERZ504515 | MGnify/ENA primary metagenome ERZ504515 (study PRJEB26092, sample SAMD00036237) | human gut metagenome | host: Homo sapiens | study: EMG produced TPA metagenomics assembly of... | reverse complement strand
CCGATAGCTGCGCCGGCCATCCGCTCCCCGGGGAAGACGTCGCGGCCGCCACGGCGCGCCGCATCAACGAAGAGCTCGGCATTACGCGCGAGCCCGATCAGCTCAAGCACCTCGGACACGTGGTGTACCGCGAGGACCACGGCGACGGTCGCTGCGAGTGCGAATGGTGCGAGGTCTACCTTGCCCATGTTGAGCCGGGCGAGCTGCATATCAACCAAGAGGAGATCTCGGAAGTGCGTCGCGTGGCTCCGTCCGAGCTCAAAGGCTACCTGCAGGGTCACCCCGAGCAGCTGGCCCCTGGCTCCGCGAGCCCTCGGCGACCCATTCATCCGCACGGCCCTCGCTATGTAAAAAAGACAGTCCCTTTGCCACATCCAAACCGTCACAACATTCGGCGAAAATCTCGAAAACGAGGAAAAGCGTCGAATGTTGTGAGGTTTTTGTCTAGGGAATCGCTTCTCATCCAAAAAATCCGCTTGACTGTATTGCCGCAACACAGCGCAACGTAAGGGGTGTCCGATAACGGGCGCCCCTTTTTAAGCGGCAACATGGCTGCGAATTCGGAGCGCCCCCAACAAGAAAGGTGGGGAGATGGAAGCGGAAAAGAAGGCGTTTAAGATCACCAAGCGCGAAATTGGCTTTGTGCTGGGTATCGTTGTCTTTTTGCTGGTGAAGTTTCTTCCTTTGGCGGAGCTGAGCTCGACGGTCGAGCTCACGGTCGGCGGTCAGACCTGTCTGGCACTGACGCTCGCCACGGTGGTGTTCTGGGCATGCGGCGTGGCACAGCCGGGCTTTGTGGGCCTGCTCTACTGCGCACTGCTCGTCCTGTTCAAGGTGTGCGTGGACGACACGGGCGCCGCGAGCATCTCGCGACGGTCGCCTCCACGTTTAGCTCGTGGACCAAGGCCACCATGTGGCTCGTCATCGGCGCCTACCTCATCGCCAGCGCGGTCAAGGAGTCGGGCCTGGGCGAGCGCATCGCCTACGCGTTCATGCTCAAGTTCGTGCGCGACGCCAAGTCGCTCATCATCTCGATCTTCGCGCTCACCTTTGTGCTGTCGCTGCTGATCCCGCATCCGTTCCCCCGCGCCTTCCTCATCCTCGCCGTCGTCTCGGTCATTGCCGAGTCCGCCGGCTACGGTGACGACGACAAGGGCAAGCTCGGCTTCCTCGTGTTTGCCGCTGCCGCCCCGGGTTCCATGTTCTTCCTGACGGGCGACTCCACGCTTAACCCGCTCGTTGCGCAGTACAGTGCCGAGGCCGGCGGCATGAGCCCGTCCTTCGTCGACTGGTTCCTGTACATGAGCGTGCCTATGCTGGTTGCGCTGCTGTGCACCCTGTTCCTGGGCCTCTTCCTCTTTAAGCCCAGCAAGGAGCTCGTCTACGATCGCGAGCGGATCGTGGCCAAGCAGGCCGCGCTCGGTAAGCTCTCCGTCAAGGAGATCCGCACCATCGTGTGGCTTGTCATCGCCATCGCGCTGTGGCTCACCGTCTCGGGCGATTACATCGGCTGGGTGACACTTGCCATCGGTGTCGCGCTCGCCATGCCCATCATCGGCGAGGTCCTTACCCCCGCCAGCTGGAACGCTGTCGACATCAAGTTCCTCATGTTCCTGACGGCCGCCATGGCCGTGGGTTCCGTGGGCGGTGCCACCGGCATGAACGCCTGGATCGCCGATGTCGTGCTTCCCAGCTCCGTGCCCGAGAACATCTTCCTGTTCGCCCTGCTTGTCGCCGCGCTCTCCATGATCATCCACATGTTCATGGGCTCGGTCATGGCCGTGCTCGGCGTGTGCGTGCCGGCGTTCATCAGCTTCGCGGCCGGCTCCAGCGTGAGCCCGCTCGCCGTGGCGCTCATCGTCTTCACGTCCATCAACATCCACTACATCCTGCCGTTCCACAACCTGCCGATCCTTATCGGCGAGGGCAAGGACGCCGGCGGCTACACCTCCAAAGAGGCTATGCGCATGGGCATTCCCCTCACTGCGGTCGTCTTTATCGTCGTGCTGGTCGAGGCCGCCTGGTTCCACCTCTTTGGCCTGATGTAAGCGGTCGAGCGCTTGGGCTGTAAGCAGCCGAGTGCTCGAACTGCGAGTGGCCGAGCGTCCCATCTATGAGCGCCGCGGCCCCACTACGTTACCCAGCCCGGCGGCATCCTCGCCGCCGGGCACTCTCCCGAAAGGAGCACGCTATGTCCACTACCGATGCTTCCCAGATCCACGACCTGCGCTCCGCACTCGACTTTTTGCGCAAGATGCCGGGCCAGCTGCTCGAGACCGACACCCAGGTCGATCCCGATGCCGAGGTTTCGGGCGTCTATCGCCACGTCGGTGCCGGCGGCACCGTTATGCGTCCGACCAAAGAGGGTCCGGCGATGGTCTTCAACAACGTCAAGGGCTTTGACGACGCCAAGGTCTGCATCGGCATGCTTGCCAGCCGCAAGCGCGTTGCCGCCCTGCTCGACCTGGATGAGGAGCACCTGGGCCTCGAGATCGGTAAGCGCTTCGAGAACCTGATCGCGCCCGAGCAGATCGCCGAGGGTGCGCACGTCGACTGCCAAGAGGTCGTGTACAAGGCGACCGACGAGGGCTTTGACCTGCGCAAGATCGTTCCCGCTCCTACCAACACGCCCGTCGACGGCGGCCCCTACATCACCATGGGCCTCGCCTACGGCACGAGCTCCGACGGCTCCCAGTCCGACGTGACCATCCACCGTTTCTCCTGCGTCGACAAGGACAAGCTCGCCATGTGGATTACCCCCGGAAGCCGTCACCTGGGCGCGTTCTTTGACGAGTACTGCCAGCGTGGCGAGGATATGCCCATCTCCATCTCCATCGGTTTGGACCCCGCCGTGTACATGTGCTGCGGTTTTGAGGCTCCCACCACACCGCTCGGCTTCAACGAGCTGCAAATTGCCGGCGCCCTGCGCGGCCACGCTGTCGAGCTTGCCGACTGCGTCACCGTTCCGCAGAAGTGCATCGCCAATGCCGAGTACGTGCTCGAGGGCTACCTCATGCACGACGAGACCATCAACGAGGACGTCAACGGCCACGGCTACGCCATGCCCGAGTTCCCCGGCTACACCGGCGGCGCCAAGGTCTGCCCGGTGATCAAGATCACCGCCGTCACCACGCGCGTCAATCCCATCATGGAGAGCTGCATCGGCCCTTCGCACGAGCACGTTTCCATGGCCGGCATCCCCACCGAGGCTTCCATCTACAAGATGTCGAGACCGCATCCCGGGCCGCCTGCTCAACGTCCACGCTGCCCCCTGCGGCGGCGGCAAGTTCGTTGCCATCATGCAGTTTAAGAAGTCGAGCAAAAATGACGAGGGCCGTCAGCGCAACGCCGCCATGCTCGCCTTCTCGGCATTCTCCGAGCTCAAGCACGTCATCCTTGTTGACGAGGATGTCGATATCTTCGATATGAGCGACGTGATGTGGGCCATGACCACGCGCTTCCAGCCGACGTCGACCTCATCACCATCCCGGCTGCCACTGCCACGTGCTCGACCCGTCCAACGACCCCGCGTTCGACCCCACGATTCGCGAGCACGGCATCGCCTGCAAGGCCATCTTCGACTGCACGGTCCCGTTCGACCTCAAGAAGAACTTCATTCGCTCGCAGTTCATGGAGATCGACACAGACAAGTGGGCCAAGGAGATTGCTTTCTAGTAAGTAGCCCTACCAAGTAGTTAAGGAGCCGTCATGCCTGAGTCTTCTGTCCGTCCCCGTCGCATTGTCGTTGGCGTGTCTGGCGCCAGCGGTGCCGCGCTGGGTCTTGAGTGCCTCAAATGCCTGCGCCAGGCAGGTGCCGAGTCGGCGCTTGTCGTCACGCGCGGGGGAGAGATCACCATCGAGCAGGAGCTCGGCATGACGCTCGACGAGTTTGCCACGCATGCCGATGTGTCTACGACAACAAGAACATCGGCGCTGCCATCGCAAGCGGCACCTATCCGGTCGATGGCATGATCGTGGCACCCTGCTCCATGAAGACGCTCGCCGGCATCGCGAGCGGCTACAGCGAAAACCTGTTGCTGCGTGCGGCCGACGTGCAGATGAAAGAGCAGCGCCGCCTGGTGCTCATGGTGCGCGAGACGCCTTCAGCGCCATTCATGTCGACAACATGGCGCGCCTGGCGCGCGTACCGGGCGTCATGCTCATGCCGCCCATGCTCACGTTTTACAACGGCCCCGCCACGCTCGATGACGCGGTGCATCACATCGCCGCCAAGCGCTCGAGGCCGTCGGCGTGTCATGTGCAAACTATAAGCGCTGGTCATAGGCGTCTTTAGGTAGGATACGAGTAGTGTTTGAGCCCGCTGCCCCTGTGGGCGGCGGGCTTTGTGCGCAAAAGGGATGTGTCGGGAGGACCTATGCAGACGGGCATGTATGCGATTAGCGAGATGGCGAGCTTGTTTAACGTTTCGCGCCAAACGCTCATCTACTACGACAAGATCGGTCTGTTTAAACCCGCCGTGGTGAACGAAAAGGGCTACCGTTTCTATTCGCCCACGCAGATCCCGCTCATGCGTCTGATCTGCATGCTGCGCGACCTGGGGCTCGAACTCGACGAGATTGACCGCCTGACCTCGACGTTCGACATTGGCGAGATGACCGATCACCTGCGCTCGCGGGTGCAGGCGCTCGATGAGCAGATTGCCGGGCTCAAAGCCGAGCGCGCGAGCGTACAGGAGCGTCTAAGCTTTTACGACGAGGCGGTTTACTGGCGCGAGCGCGAGGGCAAGCCGGAGCTCAAGCAATTCGAGCGTCGCTACGTGGTCTTTGAGGAGTTTCCGGGCGATATCGAGCGCGGCCGCTCGATGCTGCACCCTACGCTCATGCGGGCAATCCTGCGCATGCGTACGTTGACGGGCACGCGCCCCATGCGCGGTTGGGGCGCCATGCTGCGTCGCGAGGCGCTGCATTCCGACGACCCTATCGCCGGCGCGGGCTCCTTTGCCCGTGCTGCCGCGCGGTGTCGAGGAACTGCTGCCGAGCGATCCCGCCGAGCTGGCAGAGATCGGCATCGAGGTGCTGCCCGAGGGCACATACCTGTGCATGAGCCGCTGGGGTATGCCGTACGAGCCCGAGGGCATCCGCGCCATCGTTGCCTGCATGGACGAGCACGCGCTCCAGCCCATCGGCAACGCTTTCGACTTTTGCTACCTCGATACCACGAGCTACGACGAGTCCCACCAAGAGGACTTTTGCTGCATCCAAATCCCCGTTACCCTCCAGATGTGACAAAGGGACAGTCCCTTTGTCACATTCGCGGCATGCTGCCGCCCAAACCGTCACAACATTCGATGAAAATCTCGAAAACGAGGAAAAGCGTCGAATGTTGTGACGCTTTTCCTGTCTGTGCCGGCGAGCTCCCGTGTCATCTGGGGGTATAAGGCTAGCAAGTGTTTATTTGCGAGGCCAAGGGGCGCCCCGTATGGATATCGATAACTTTGAATGGTGGTATAGCGAGGGCGAGGCTCCGGACGAGGAGTGGGACGAGCCCGCGCCGTGTGACGTGTCGAGCGACGAGGGCGGGACCGGCAGCGATGCCGCTGTCGAGCCTGAAGCTGCCTCCGATGCCGCCGAGCCCCTGACCTTTGAGCAGGCTTGGGCCCAAGCCGAGGCCGATGAAGCTAAGGCCGATGCCACGGCCACACTCGGTGAGCCGGCGGACATGTCCATCTCGCCGGCCAAGATCCCGCAGCCGCGCCATAACATCGACCCCGGCAGTACGGCATCCTTCAGCATTCTCGACGTGCCCTCGCAGGGTGCCCAAGCACCCGCGCCCACACGTCGCCCCGACCTGGCTCGCGAGGAGGACGCGGGCCGTCGCTCTCCGCTCGGCCCCATCCTCATCGCCTTCATGGCCGGCGTTATCGCATGCTCGGTAATTGGAAACGTCTGGAGCCATGTTGAACAACAACGAAAAGACGCCGCCAAGGTCGAGATGTCCGTCGAACAATCGCTCAGCCGCACGCGCTCGGTGCATGTATCGGTCGAGGTCAAGGACGGCGCGACGTGGGACACCGCGCGCGGCGACAGCCAGATGCTCGTCCATATCGTGGGTCGCACGCTCAAGGGGCAAGCGATCGACGAGTACCAATACGTCAATTCCGAAGGTGACGGCATCGAGCTCAAGCCCGGCGACTACGAGCTCACGGTCGATGAGCCGCCCGTCGCCACCGACGGCACGCGTTACCGTGCCTCAAAGCGCATGGTTCCGGTGAGTTTTAATTCACAGCGCCCGATACGGTCGATAGCACGCCGCAGGGCGGGTTTGACCTTTACGCTATTGCTCAATAACTGCACCTGTCGCTCAACCCCGCCGCCAAGAGTGGGACAATAGCCCTCGACACCGTTGTTTACTATTGGAGGAAGTAGCATGTCCACCGTCACTACCATCAAGCGCGGCGGTCTCACCGCGGCCATCGATTCCATGGGCGCCCAGCTCACGAGCCTTGCCCTCAACGGCAACGAGTATCTGTGGCAGGGCGACCCGGCCTTTTGGGGCAAGCATGCGCCTATCCTGTTCCCCATCGTGGGATCGCTGCGTAACAACACGGCGACGTCTGCGGCCGGCACCTGCGAGATGCCGCGCCACGGCGTCGCGCGTATCGTGGAGCACAAGCTGGCCGAGGTCTCCGAGGACGGCTCGTCCGTCACCTACGAGATCACCGACACGCCCGAGTCGCTCCAGGCGTTCCCCTTCCACTTTAAGCTCAACATGACCTATGCCCTGACCGGCGACGCCACGCTCACACAGACCTTTGCCGTCACCAACACCGGCGACGTGGACCTGCCGTTCTCGGTGGGCGGCCACCCCGCGTTTAACGTGCCCGCCCCCGGTGCCGAGGACGAGGCATTCGAGGATTACGAGCTGGCGTTTACCGAGCCTGGACGAACGAGGCCCCCATCATCACGCCCGATGGCCTTATGACGTTCGAGGGCAGCTACAAGGCCCCCGACAACTCGGACGTGCTGCCCATCACGCACCGCAGCTTCGATAACGACGCCATCATGTTCACCGATACCCCGGGCTCCACGCTCACGCTGCGCGGTCGCAAGTCGGGCCACGGCGTCAAGATCGACTTTGAGGGCTTTAAGTACATCGGCGTGTGGTCTGCCGCCAACGACGCTCCGTTTGTGGCGCTCGAGCCTGGACCGGTCATACCACCATGGACACCGAGGACGACGTTTTTGAGCACAAGGTCAACACGATCACGCTGGCGCCGGGCGAGACGGACGTCCGCAGCTTTAGCGTCACCCTGCTCTAGAGGTTCCGCCGTTCTAACGAACGACGGACCGGTCGACGCTGCGCCCTTAGGTTTCGCCGTTCTGACGAACGGCGGGCCGGTCGACGCTGCGAGCCGCCCAGAGCGACAATTTGCCATTCAAAAGGCACGGCATGACCAGAAGGTCTATGCCTCGCCTTTTTCATGCCAACTTGTTCGCTCTGGACGTCGCTCGCTGGCATTGCCAAAACATCGACGCTCCCAATGACTACCGTGTGTCTATTAATTTTTCGAGCTTGTGCTGCGCTGCTGGTCGCTGGCGTATATCCTGTTAAGTCGTCAGCATACGATTCAACAGGGAAGGCAGATTATGCATTCTCCCCATCAACGCGACGCGCATCCACAGCCGGTGTGCAGTCGTCGCATCTTCTTGGGTAGCGCTCTCGCTGCGAGCGCTTCTGTCGTCGCCGGCGCACTTGCCGGTTGCCAGCGCCCCTCCACGCTGGAAGTAGTTCAGCCCACGACAGGCGGCGGTCGCGACGACCTGTCCGATTCCGTTATCGGCAAGGATAAGATCCGCATTGGCATGGAGGCGGCCTACGCCCCGTACAACTGGCAGGTTTCCGAGGCCAGCGAGTTCACGATCCCCATCGATAACGTGCAGGGCGCTTATGCCGACGGCTACGACGTGCAGATCGCCAAGATCGTCTGCAAGGCCCTTGGCGGTGAGCCCGTTGCCGTCAGGCAGAGCTTCTCGGGCCTCATCGATTCACTTAACAATGGCCAGATCGACCTCATCATTGCCGGCATGAGCGCCACGCCCGAGCGCGAGGAGTCCGTCGGCTTTTCCGATCCGTACTTTATCGGCTACTTTGGCCTATTCGTAAAAGAGGGCTCGCCCTACCAAAACGCGACCAAGCTCAGCGACTTTAGCGGCGCCACGGTGCTCGGCCAAAAGGACACGATGCTCGACACCGTCATTGACGAGATCCCGGGCGTCGTCCACAAAAATCCGGTCGATTCGGTACCCACGGTGTTCTCGAATCTGCTGCAGGGCACGTGCGACGCCGTGACCTACAACACCGAAAACGAGAAGGGCTATATGGCCCAAAACCCGGGCATCGTGCCCATTCGCTTTGCGGAGGGCGAGGGCTTTAAGCAGGAGGTTACGGCAAACGTCGGCTGCCGCAAGGGCTCGGACAAGCTGCTTAAGCTCATCGACAAGACACTCAAGGGCATTAGCCAAGAGGAGCGCGACCAAATGTGGGACGCGTGCCTCGACCGTCAGCCGGCATAGGGAGGCAGCATGAAAGCCATCAATCGTCTGGCCTCCTTTATCAAGGCCGACCACCGTTATGTGTATCTGGGCACGAGCGCTATCGCGGCGCTCGGTCTAGCGTTTAGTCAGCGCAACCCCACGCCGCTGAGCTTCTTGGCGCCCACGGGTGTGTTCCAGGACTGCCTCTGGGCGATTCTGTGGGCTTGGATTGTCGTATCGGCGGCAGCGCTCGTCACCAAGCTCATGCATTGGAATGACTATCGCGAAACGTCGCCGTTCGCATCCGAGCGTTTTCGCCGCGGCGCGTGCCTGGGTAGCTATGTCGTGGTCGCCATCGCGGCAATTTTCTTCATCGACCGTTGCGTCATGTCGTTTATCGACCTGGTGCAGGTGAGTATTGTCTCGGACTCCAACCTAGCGACTTCTTGTCGAGCCTGGTCTACATGACCTACAAGAGCGGGGACTTCTTTATCCGCGGTATCGAGATCACCATCGCGCTTGCCACCTTCGGCACGGTCATCGCATTCTTCCTGGCACTGCTCTTTGTGTTCCTGCGTATTCAGACGTTCGACCGCGTGGATAACGACCTGGTGCGCTTCTTTAAGAGTATCGGCCGCGGCTTTGCGACCGTCTACTCCACCATCGTGCGCGGCACGCCCATGATGGTCCAGGGTCTGCTCATCTATTACGCGGGCTTCACCGTTTTGCGTGGCATGGGCTTCGAGACTGCCCAGGCCAACCAGATCTGGAGTACCTTTACCGCGGGCCTCGTCACCATCTCGCTCAACTCCACCGCCTACATGATGGAGGTCCTGCGCGGCGGCATCGAGTCGATCGATCCCGGTCAGGCCGAGGCGGCGCGCTCGCTGGGTCTGTCGCAGTGGCAGGCCATGCGCAAGGTCGTGTTCCCCCAGGGCATTAAAAACGCGATCCCGGCGCTCACCAACGAGCTCATCATCAACATCAAGGATTCGTCGGTGCTCTCGGTCATCGGCGTGTTCGACCTCATGTACGCCACCACCACCGTCGCCGGCGTATACTACCGCCAGATGGAGGTCTACTGCGTGGCGCTCGTGGTTTACCTGATCCTGACGCTCGTGGCGAGCCGCCTGCTCGAGGCCTTTGGCAAAAAGCTGGGCGCCGAGGCTCCGGCCACGCTGCCCAGCTCCAACTAGGCTCAAGACGAGGAGAATCATCATGGCAGATACCGCCACTACCGGCACCGCGGCCGCCGCACAGACCAATGAGCCGCTCATCCGCGTCGAGGGCTTGCGCAAGAGCTTCGGCTCGCTCGAGGTACTCAAGGGCATCGACCTGTCCGTTAACCCCGGCGAGGTCGTCACCATCATCGGCGCCTCAGGCTCGGGCAAGTCGACGTTTCTGCGCTGCCTTAACCTGCTCGAGACCCCGGACGCGGGCCATATCTGGTTCCACGGCCAGGACCTTACCGCCGAGCGCTGCAATATCAATAAACTGCGCGAGGACATCGGCATGGTGTTCCAGGGCTTCAACCTGTTCAACAACATGGATGTACTCGACAACTGCACGCTCGCGCCCGTCACGCTCAAAAAGATGAGCAAGACTGAGGCCGAGAAAGTCGCGATGGAGCATCTGGCGAGCGTGGGGCTCGAAAAGTTCGCGCACGCCGCCGTGGGTCGCCTGTCCGGTGGCCAAAAGCAGCGCGTGGCTATCGCCCGCGCCCTGTGCATGAGTCCGCAGATCATGCTGTTCGACGAGCCGACCTCCGCACTCGACCCCGAGATCGTGGGCGAGGTGCTCGAGGTCATGCGCAAGCTCGCGGCCGACGGCATGACCATGGTCGTCGTCACGCACGAGATGGCCTTTGCCCGCACGGTGTCCGACCGCGTGGTCTTTATGGACAAGGGCGTGGTGCTCGAGGATGCGGCACCGGCCGAGCTCTTCGGCAACCCCAAACACCAGCGCACCCGTGAGTTCCTCTCGCGCTATCTCGAGGACAAATAACCGATCGCAAACGTTTATGTGGCGGGGCCGCTCCGGTGGGGCGGCCCTCGTCATCACAATCGAAAGGATGTCATGGCCGAGGTTTGGCGCTTCTTTGCGCATGAGGATGATTTTGCCGATTTGGACGAAGCTGGCGCGAGCGAGCGCTTGGGTCGCGTGCTGTCGTTTCCGACCATCTCGAGCATGGATGTCGAGGCGGTGGACTGGCAGCCCTTCGACGACCTGCGCGCCTATATGCAGCAGGCCTGGCCGCACGTGTTTGCGGCGGGCGAGGTCGAGCTTGTCGACCACTCGCTGCTGGTGACACTGGGCGGTTCCGATCCTGTCCTCAAACCCGTTATGCTCATGGGCCACATGGACGTGGTTCCCGTGGTACCGGGTACCGAGGTCGACTGGACGCATGCTCCCTTTAGCGGGCACGTGGACGACACCTACATCTGGGGCCGCGGCGCGATCGACATGAAGGACCAGGTCGCAGGCATTCTCGAAGCTGTTGAGTATGCGCTGGCGCACGGTTGGCGGCACGAGCGCACACTGCTCCTGGCCTTTGGCCAGGACGAGGAGACTACGCAGCACGGCGCAGGCGCCATTGGCCGCGCGCTCGAGGAGCGCGGCATTGAGCTTGAGTACCTGATCGACGAGGGCGATTACCGCATCGCTCCGGCTGCCGAGTACAGCGCGGGCGAGGGTTGGCTCATGCACGCCGACCTGGCTGAGAAAGGTTATGCCGACATTGTGCTCAAGACAAAGAGTGCGGGCGGGCATTCCTCCAACCCCTACGGTGGCACGTCGCTCGAGGTGCTCAGCCGTGCCATCACCGCAATCTGCGATATCGAGTGGCCGACGCGCGTGACCGACTTGCTTGCCGCCCAGCTTGTCGAGTTGGGGCTCTACACGGCCGATGAAATTGCCGCCAACGGGGATGCCATTGTCCGCGATTGCCTCGCCAGCAAAAAGCTCTATCCGCTGGTGACGACTACCTGCGCGCCCACGCAGATCGAGGGTGGCAGCACCGGCGCCAACGTAATGCCGCAGGATATGTGGGCCAACATCAACTTCCGCATGCTCGAGGGCACGAGCGTGGCCGACGTTGTGGCGCGCTGCCGTGAGGCGGTTGCCGAGGCGGACCTTGCCGACCGTGTCGAAGTGGAGCTGGGCCCCGGCAGCTCCGAGCCCTCGCCGTCCCCGCGCATCGGTGGTCCCGGCCTCGAGGCGGTTCGCTCCATCGCCGTCCGCTATTTCCGCGATCCAAAGGGGACGGAGGAAAACGGATCATTCGAGCCAGTGGCAATTGTGCCCTCGACCGTGATCGGTGCGACCGACGCTGCCAACTACCAGCACATTTGCCCTGAGTGCATTCGCTTCTCGGCCTTTGTGGTCGACGATGACGAGTGCGAGCGCGGTGTCCACGGTACCAACGAGCGCATCACCCGTCGCGCCTACCTCCAAGGCACCCGCTTCCTCATCGCCCTGCTCCGCACGCTCTAGAATGTGACAAAGGGACTGAGCCGATTTCATCGGTAATGAGACAAAAACTGTAATAGAAAAAGGCTAAGATATCTTAAGAGACATATGCTGGGGTTGGTATTCCTTGAACGACTGCGGGCATGTGCCAGACTGCCTCGGCCCCCGGGGAGCGCCCGGGCAGGTCGCCGTGCGACTGGGGAGGAAATTATGCAGGAGCTCAGAGAGACGACGTCTCGACTCGTGAATATTGCTACCGGGGGGGGTGTCTAAGCAGGGAACTTCCTGGTGAACACCGGCCGCGCGAGCGGTGGTCCGTCATGTCTTATGGCCGTCGTCGTGGGCTGCGCCCGGTCTCGCCATATGTGATTGTTTTGGCCCTCGCCGTCGCGCTGACGGCGAGTTTCTTCCTGCCGACCCGTGCGGAAGCGGCGTTTTCGGACCACACGGTTACGACGATTTCGCCTTCGGGGACAACAATCAACCTGTTTGATTACTGGGTGAATCCCGATAACCATCTGTCGGTTTCCGGCAACGGCGGCGTCAACGCAAACCACCGGTTCCAGTTTAACGACGGCCAGGGTGGTGAGTCGCTCAACCATTGGACGGGCAACACGAACCCGCAGCCCGGCATTGTCAACAACACGCTTTTAGACGGCTATCCGCAGCTTTCCAAAACCTGGGGCGGCGAGTCCCTCTGCTACCTGTTCGATTCCTCTGCCCAGATCGGCAAGACGTCCCATTTTGGCGTGACGGGCCTCCTCAAGGTTCAGAACGGCTACTACGTCTATGACAGCTCCAAAAACTACGCAGCCTACAACGCTGACAAGAATGCCTTCGACATCTATGACACCTGGGGCATTGACAAAGTGGGCGATTCGTCCCACCAGGGTCAGTTCTTCCCGTTCGACGCGGCAGACAAGGTGCTCAAAGAGGAAAACGGCCGGCTCGTCCAAACCGGCATCAAGGCAGACAACACCGGTGATTCGCGCTACAACGACGGCCGCCCCGTCAACCACCACTTCGGCCTCTCAATGTCCACGCGATTCGTGCAGCCTGCTGGCGGCAAGACGAACGCGGGCGACGACATGGTGTTCGAGTTCGCCGGCGATGATGACGTCTGGGTGTTCATCGACGATGTCCTCGTGGGTGATATCGGCGGTATTCACAACCGCGCGAGTCTGAGCATCAACTTTTGTACGGGCGACATTAAGGTGAACGGTAATAACGACGGCATACTGAAGAACAAGTACCAGAAGGCGAATAAGGACACTTCGGCTTCAACGGCAACACCTTCGCCGACGGCACCAACCACACCCTCAAGTTCTTCTACCTGGAGCGCGGCGCCACCGACTCCAACATGGAGCTCAAGTTCAACCTCGTGACGGTGCCCGAGTCCGACATCATCAAGTTCGACCAGGACGGCAAGTTCGTACAGGGTGCCGAGTTCAAGCTCTATAAGACCGACAAGGACTTCAAGACCGTGGGCGAGCTCATCGGCTCCGGTACCACGGACGAGCCGGCCACCTAACGCTCACGAACGACGTGGACAACGGCGTCATCAACTTCGACGATCTCTACAACAAGGATCACGACAACAACAAGTACTACCTCCTGAAGGAGACGCGCGTACCCGAGGGATACCGCTCGAGTCTCGCGGCGACGGGTGGTAGCATGCAGCTCGAGTACGTGCCCGCGAGCGCTGAGAACGGCGCGGGCGGCGTCATCATCAACCGCGGCGGTATGGACGCGGGCAGCGTCGTGTGGAAGACCGGTGCGTTCGCCGCCGCGAAGGAGACCATCACCGCGCCGTCGACCGTGTACAAGGCAAATAATGACCTGACGAAGTCCGACAAGACCGTCAATCTGGACTCCGGCATACTGTTCGCTGTGGTGCTCAAGCGCGACAAAAGCGCAGGCACAGGTATCAAAGATCCGAGCAATTGGTACGCCGTGTCGGGCGACCCATCGACGGGAGCGGGATACACCCTCGCCAAGGAGCCGGGCATGACCGGTGCTATCGAGGCGGCGAAGAAGGACCTGCACGCCTTCACGCTCAACACAAGCGGCCAGTACCAGGTAGAGATTCAAAATCTGCCCGGTGACATCTCCAAGTACTACTACCTGCTGAGCGGTGATGCCCGCAAGGATGCCGAGTACACGGTGGCCATCTACCACACAACGGCGAGCTCGATCGGCGACGCGACGCTAAGAACACAGTCCACGTGTACAGCGACGACATCGCAGACGGCACGAACTTCAAGCGGCAGTTCGCCACGCGCCTGCTCGTCACGAACATCCAGAATCGCCTGTTCGTGCAGAAGACCGATACCGAGGGTAAGCCCGTTGACGGGGCGAAGTTCGGCCTTTACAAGTCCACCCAGGTGACTACGGATGCGAACGGCAAGGCCGTGCTCGATGGCGACCAGGCCCCCTACGACACCCTGACGACGAGGTCGGTCGCCAACCCGGTCAAGCTCGAAGGGGCGGGCGTATTCCCGTCTACGAGCGACAGTAGCGAGCCGCTCGTGAAGGGTACCTACTTCCTGAAGGAGGTCTCGGCGCCCAATGGCTTCCTGCTTAATGACAGGCTCATCAAGGTGATTGTGGACGATTGCGGCGTCCACGCCGATGCTGGTACAGTTGATGACGGCGTTTCGACGTTCGTGGGCGTGGGCTCGCTCATGAAGAGGCTGGGCCAGTTTGGCGCAGAGGTCGACATTGACAACACGCTCACGTGGATCAAGGGCCAGCGCCAGACGTCCGACGGGACGCTCGACGGCAACGGCAATCTTTCCTGGAACAATGACGCCAAGGGCGGCGAGAATGAGGTACATCTTAAGTACGGCGCCAATGGACGTGTCTACCAGTATGGGCCCACCAAGAAGGACGAACCTTACCGCCTGGAGACCGAGACGGGCTGGATACGTATGGGCATCACGCAGGACGTGTCTGGTGACACTAATGCGAAGGGCGCCCGCGCCGACCTGGGCGACATGAATCTGAACGCCCTGTTTACGGGCGCCACCTGCGTGCGCGTGGCGAACGAACGCGAGGCGAGCCTCGAGGTGATGAAGAAGGTCATGGTGCCAGCGGGCCTGACGGGAAAACCGGACGCGGGGTTCACCTTCAAGTTCACCGTGCCCACGACGGCGGGGAAGACGTACAAGGCCGCGGTGTTTGAGAACGCGGGGACCGCAAGCGAGAAGCAGGTCGGCAAAATGTTCGACCTCGAGAACGGCCGCGAGCAGACCATCACGGCCGACCAGACGATCCGCGTGTACGGTCTCGCCGAGGGTGACCAGTACGCGGTGCAGGAGCTGACCGGCGCAGACAAGATGCCCGCGGGCTATAAGCTGACCGGCCGCAAGCAGGGTGACAAGAATCTGACTGAAGAAGGCGATAGCATCTCGGGCAGGATTGCCCCGCAGAATTCCGACGGCACGGTGGCCAAAGACAACAAGCTGGTGTTCACCAACAGCTACAGCGTGAAGTCTTCGGTGACGCTCACAGGCATCAAGGCGAAGAAAAAGTTCACCGGCCGTGAGTGGACTAGCGCCGACAGCTTCGAGCTTTGTCTGCGCGCCGCCGATGGAACGCCGATGCCTGATGGTGCCACGGCAGCGCCCGTGGCCGGCATGAAGCAGGTCGAGAAGACCGTTACGAGCGCGAAGAATTTAGCTTCGGAGAGATTAAGTATGAGAAGCCTGGCAAGTACACCTACTACATTGCCGAGACTACGCCCGCCAAGAGCGATCCCAGTTGGCTGGGCGGTGTCAGCTACTCCAGCGCCGAATACAAAGTGACCGTAACGGTGAAGGATGACGGCAAGGGAAATCTGACCGAGCCAGTCGTCAAAATGGAGCAGATCTATAAGGATGATGGCACCGCCACATCTCAGGTGATCGACGATCAGATTGCGGTGATCACGAACACGTACCGCCCGAAGGAGACCTCGGTAACGCTCAAGGCGACGAAGCGCTTCACGGGCGGTGAGCTCGCGGGGAGTGACTTCACGTTCCAGCTGCTCGACAAGGACGGCAGCGTGGTCCAGACTGTCCAAAACGAGAAGGACGGCAAGGTCGCCTTTGCAGCCATCGACTACGCTACGCCGGGCGACCACGACTACACCATCAAGGAGGTGAAGGGCGCCGACTCGACCGTCTCTACGACGCGAAGGGCGTGAAGGTCCGCGTCAAGGTCACCGACGAAAAGGGCGAGCTGAAGGCGACCGTCACCTACGACGGTGAGAAGGCCGTGCCGACCTTCACCAACACGAAGCCGACGGCGGACGTCACCGTTGAGGCCACGAAAGTTCTCGCGGGCAAGGACCTGACGGCCGATGCGTTCACCTTCGGCTTGTACGACCAGGACGGCAATGAGGACGCTCGCGGCACCAACGATAAGAATGGCAAGGTCAAGCTGACCGTCAAGGGCCTGAACCTGGGCGAGTACGACTACACGCTCAAGGAGGAGAAGGCCGGCCAGTCCGTCGACGGCGTGGCCTACGACGCCAAGGAAGTCAAGGTCCACGTCAAGGTAGAGCAGAACCAGGACGACAACAACAAGACGAAGGTGACCGTCACCTATGACGGTACCGCTACGGCTCCCACCTTCAACAACACCTACACCGCAAAGGGATCCGTGGAGCTGACGGCGACCAAGACCATCAAGGTTGCGGACGCTTCGATCACACGACGAAGCCTGCGGACGGCGAGTTCACCTTCGACCTGAAGGACGCTGCCGGCAACGTGATCGCCACCGCGAAGAACGATGCAAACGGCAAGGTCTGCTTCACGCGCGAGTTCCAGCTCTCCGACTTGGACGGCGCCGCGAGCAAGGACTTCACCTACACCATCGTGGAGCAGCCGGGCGCGGAGCCGGGCATGGTCTATGACAATCATGCCCTCACCTATACGGTGACGGTCACAGACGGCGGGAACGGAGCACTGAATGCGAAGGCGATCGTGACGAGCGCATCCGGCTCGGATACCTTCACCAACACCTACCAGCCGGCCGCGACCGGTCTGGCCCTCGGTGCGCAGAAGAGCTATGTGAAGAAGGACGACAACACGCCGATCGTCCCCAAGGACGGCGAGTTCACCTTCGATGTGTACGAGGGCAACCTGACGGCTGAGCAGCTGAAGGGCAAGCAGCCCATCCAGACCGCTGAGAACGGCGAGGACGGAAGCGTCAGCTTCGACGCCTTCTCCTACGCGAAGCCGGGTACTCACGAGTACACCATCGTGGAGCGGAAGGGCGACCTGGCTACGTGACCTACGACGATACGGTGCACCACGCCGTGGTGAAGGTCGTGGACAACGCCGGCGCGCTGCGGGCGAGCGTTGCCTACGACGGCAAGGACGCCACGAAGCCCACCTTCACCAACGCCTACAAGGCACAGGCGACGGTCTCCGGCGCGATCGCCCTCACCAAGAGCGTTGACGTGCACGGCGGCAGCTACCAGATGAAGGCGGGAGACTTCGCGTTCGAGCTGGTGGGGTCTGACGGTACGGTGCTCCAGACCCAGAAGAACGACGCCAAGGGCAAGGTTTACTTTAACGAGCTGACCTTCGACCATGCGGGCACCTTTCCCTTCACGGTCCGTGAGGTGCAGCCGACGGACGGCGCGCCGGGCGTGCCGGGCGTGACCTACACCGGCAAGACGTACACCCTGACCTACGTGGTGAAGGACAACAACGACGGCAAGCTGGTGGTAGAGAGCTCTACGGTGATGCCGAGCGAGGGCACCGAGAACGGCGTCACCCCCAATACCATGACGTTTGCGAACAGCTACCAGCCGGGTCAGACCTCCTACCAGATCTCTGGCACCAAGGTGCTTGAGAATGCCGACCCGTCCACCACGCGGACGCCCGCCGATGGCGAGTTCACGTTCGCGCTGATTAACGTGGCCACGGGGCAGGAGATCGACCGGACCAAGAACGTGGGTAAGGCGTTTACCTTCAAGGCCATCTCGTACACTGCGACTGGTTCGCATGCGTACCAGGTGAAGGAGGTTGCGGGCCAAGATGGCACCATCACTTACAGCGATGCGGTGTTGGATGTGACGGTGAGCGTGACCGACGACGGCAGCGGCCAGCTGACCGCGACGGCGAACAAGACGGCTGCGGATCTGACCTTCACCAACATCTACACGCCGACGGCAACGACGGCGACGATTACCGGAACGAAGGCTCTGACCGGCCGCGACTTGGCCGAGGGTGAGTTCTCCTTCGACCTGAAGGACGCCGACGGTAACGTGGTGCAGACGGTGCAGAACGGCGCCGACGGCACGTTTGGCTTCGCGCCGCTGCAGCTGGACACGGTGGGGACGTACGTCTACACCGTGTCCGAGCGGGCAGGGGCGACGGCGAACGGCGTCACCTACGACACGACGGTCTTTACCGCGACGGTGACGGTGACGGAGAATGCGGAGACGCACGCGCTGGAGGCGCAGGTTGCCTACAGCAAGGGCGGCAAGGCTGCGGATGCGGTGGCATTCAGCAACAGCTACGCGCCGGCCGCGACTGAGGTGAAGCTGGGGGCCTCCAAGGTGCTGAGCGGCGAAGACCTTAAGGAAGGGCAGTTCTCCTTCCAGCTGAAGGATGCCGACGGCAAGGTGCTGCAGACCGCCAAGAACGCGGCGGACGGCACGGTGGGCTTCGAGGCGATCTCGTACGACAAGCCCGGGACGTACGCCTACAGCATCTCCGAGGTGGACGACGGTCAGAAGAACGTGACGTACGACGCGGCCGAGCACCGGGTAACGGTGACGGTGACGGACGACGGTGCGGGCCATCTGGTGGCGACGGTAACCTATGACGCGACGTGGCGCCGGTGTTCAAGAACACGTACACGCCGCCGACCACCCCGCCAGTCAACCCGCCGACGAATCCTCCGAGCAAGCCGCCGGTGCCGAAGGAGGAGAAGCCGGGTCTGCCGAATATGGGCGATACCAGCTTGTCGCCGATGGCCCTGGGTGGCATCGCGGGCGGCGCGGTGGTGCTGATCGCCGCAGGCGTAATCCTGCGGCGCCGGAACCGGTAGCTGCGGCGGCCGAGAAGGGCTTTGATTGAGGGCGGGTGGTCGCAGGGCGCGGCCGCCCGCCCTTTTCGGTGAAAGGCTATGTTAGCCCGCCGTTTGCACGCGATTATGATTCTGCAGTTCCTAAACGCGCCGCGCCCTCTAGAAGCCCGGAAAAGCTGCACGAAGCAGCCGTCTGGACCCGGAAAAGCTGCAAACCGCAGGTGAAGGATGGTGCGTAGTATGCTGAGGCGAAAGATGCTCGATGCCCTCCGTTCGTGGCGGGCGGAAAAGGGCGCCGAATGCCTTCTTATCAAGGGTGCGCGACAGGTTGGCAAGTCGTACATCGTCGCCGAGTTCGGGCGACAGGACTACGAAAGCTTCATCTTCATAGACTTCATTGGGTCACCGGACCTTAAGCGGGTGTTCGATGGCCCAATCGATGCCGACTCGATCTATCGGCAGATATCGCTCGTTGTGCCCGGCGTGCGCTTTGTTCCAGGGCGAACGCTTCTTTTCCTCGACGAGATTCAGGAGTGCCCACGTGCTCGCGCTGCGCTCAAGTATCTCGCTCTCGACGGCAGGTGCGATGTCGTTGCGTCGGGCTCGCTCTTGGGCATTCGGTTCAAAGAGGAGGCTGCGCTCGCTCCATTCCCGTTGGTACGAGCGAGAGGTCGAAATGGGCCCCCTCGATTTTGAGGAGTACCTTTGGCGCGCGGGTATGGGGAGGACGATATCGCCAATTTGCGGGAATACTATGAGTCGTTGATGCCCGTGCCCGTTGCGGTGAATCAGAAGATGATGCAGATGCTGCGCGAGTACCTCGCGGTCGGCGGTATGCCTGCGGTGGTGGACGCCTTTGCGCGGACGGACAACTTCGCCGTTGCTTTCGACGAGCAAAGCAGCTGCTCGCCTCGTATCTCGACGACGTGGCTCGATACGCGCAAGCCCCCGAGCGCGGGCGTGCGCGGGCGTGCTTTGAATCGTTGCCGCGCCAGCTCGCAAAGGAGAATACGAAGTTCCAGTATTCCGTGGTCGAGAACAGGGGAACGGCGCGCAAATTTGGCTCGTGGGAGCAGGTATGGTGCGACGGTGCCAGTCGGTGAGCGCCGCCCAATTCCCTCTTGCCGCCTATGAAGATGGGACGAAGTTTCGCCTCTATGCCGCCGATACGGGCGTGCTCATGGCCATGTACGGCTTTGAAATGCTGGAAGCGGTGGTGAACAACAAGCTCGCGGGTCCCATGAAAGGCGGCCTCTACGAGAACCTGGTCGCCTGCATGCTTTCGGCGCGGGGTGTGGCTCTGCGCTATTGGCGGTCGCAGAAGGGCGATAGGGAAATAGAGTTTCTCGTCGACTCGCCCGACGCGAGCGTTGTGCCCATTGAGGTGAAGGCCTCGCGCGGATCTACGGTATCGCTCAACGACATGCTCGAGCGGCAGGACGTGAACCTTGGGTACAAGCTGATAGACGGTAACGTCGGCCGAGACGGCAAAAAGGTGACGCTTCCGTTATATATGGCCATGTTCTTAAAGTAGAGCCTTACGTTGGCGGACTGACCCTGTGTCACATTCCGTGCGGGTTATATGCAGGTTTGCCTGCGCACGCTATCATGTATGGGTTAGACCGCAACTATGTACCCCACACGCGAAGGGATGCGCATGTATCTGAAGATCGACATGCTCTAGCTGGGCTTACCCCCGCAGTGGCGCCATGCGCCCCATCAATCTGCCGATTTTCACCTTCACGCATATAAAGGAGTCCCGCCATGCGCGACAAGCTCGAAAAGATCATCAAGCCTATGAGGAGCTCGAGAAGAAGCTTTCCGACCCGGCCGTTGCCTCCGACATCAAGGAGTTCACGCGTCTCAACAAGGAGTACGCGCACCAGTCCGACCTCATCGCCGCCTCGCGCGAGTACATCGCGCGCTCGATGACATCGAGGCTGCCAAGGAAATGCTCCACGATACTACCGATGCCGATGAGAAGGAGATGCTCCAGATGGACATCTCCGAAAACGAGGCCAAGCTTCCCCAGCTCGAGGAAGACATTAAGTACATGCTCATCCCGAGCGACCCCAACGACGACAAGAACACCATCGTCGAGATCCGCTCCGCCGCCGGTGGCGACGAGGCGGCCATCTTCGCCGGCGACCTGTACAAGATGTATCAGCGCTTTTGCGAGTCGCGTGGCTGGAAGACCACCGTGCTCGATTCCAGCCCCAGCGAGGCCGGCGGCTTTAAGTCCATCGAGTTCAAGGTCGAGGGCGACCGCGTCTACTCCGTCATGAAGTTCGAGTCCGGCGTACACCGTGTCCAGCGCGTTCCCAAGACCGAGTCCCAGGGCCGTATCCAGACCTCCACGGCAACCGTCGCCGTGCTTCCCGAGGCCGAGGAGATCGACGTCCAGATCAACCAGTCTGACCTGCGCATCGACACTTACTGCGCTTCGGGCCCTGGCGGTCAGTGCGTTAACACCACCTACTCCGCCGTGCGCATCACCCACCTGCCCACCAACACCGTGGTGCAGTCGCAGGAGCAGCGCTCCCAGATTCAGAACCGCGAGGTCTGCATGCAGATGCTGCGCGCCCGCCTGTACGAGATGGAACTCGAGAAGCAGCAGGCAGAGCTCGGTGCCGAGCGCCAGAGCCAGATCGGCCACGGCAACCGTTCCGAGAAGATCCGCACCTACAACCAGCCCCAGGACCGCGTGACCGATCACCGCATCGGCTTCAACTCCACCTACAACGGCGTCCTCCTGGGCGACCAGCTCGGCACGGTCATCGAGCACTCGCCGCCGCCGAGCGAGCCGAGAAGCTGGCACAGGCTGTCTAGTGGGTTACGGCGTTTTACCAAACGCCGTAACAGCTCGACGCTGCAAACGCCCCTAAGCGCAATCTGACGTTCAATCGTCGGTCGCGTACCGAAGTACGCTTCCCTCCTCTTTCACGTCACCTTGCTCGCTTAGGGGCGTTTTCGCTGACGTATGCTCAACCTGTGGCGGGGCACTCATTGGGACAGACTTAAATGAGTAGTCGTTGGGGACGTTCTTAAACGACTAGTCGAATAAGAACGTCCCCAATGACTAGGTTGGGTAAATTACTAATTGAATTTATTTAATCTGCTTTGTTGGAAATTAAGCTATTTACCTGCTTTAAGAAATTATCGGCATTCATCTGCTATTGAAAATATTGCTCCAAAAATCGTCCGAGAAGTCGCGGGGCGATTTTTGATGGGTCGTGCGTCAAGCGATGTGGCAAGTTCTTGGTTAGAGATAGGTCAGTTTTGGGGCAACCTTGCCAAAAGCTTGACGAATTCAAATTTAGACGTCAGCGAATGAACACTTTGAGCGAGCTCGGTGCAAATTCTGGCTGATTCTCGATAATCGCTTCAATCGTCCCTTGTCGTGCGTCGCCCTCGCGTACAATCTGCTCCGACATTCGCGCGCCGCCCGGCGCATAAGAGGGGAGGACCCCATGGCAAACGAGATTTGGACCATCAAGCGTTGTCTCGAGTGGACCAAGGAGTACCTGGCCGAGCGCGGCGAGGAGCATCCCCGTCTTTCTGCTGAGTGGCTGCTCTGCGCTGCCACGGGGTTGGCGCGCATCGACTTATATATGCGCATGGACGAGATGCTCGACGCGGCCCAGCTCGAGATCATGCACGCGGCGGTCGTCCGCCGCGCCAAAGGCGAGCCGCTGCAATACATCACGGGCGGCACGCAGTTCCGCATGATCGACGTCGCGTGCGCCCCTGGCGTACTCATTCCGCGTCCCGAGACCGAGATGCTCGTCGAGGAAGTCCTCAATTATCTGGATGCCGAGGTGCTGAGCCCCGAGCCGCTGCCCGTCAGCGTGTTGAGCTGCCTTGGAACGATGAGGTCGAGGAGGCACGCAAGGCCGAGGCCGCGCTGGCAGACGAACGGGCGACTGCCGAGCGCCGTGCCGCTAATCTGACGGCTGCCGATGAGGCGGCGCTAGGCGGCGACGTACTGGGCAGCCGTGCCTATGCCGAGGAACTGGCCGATCGCGAGGCCGAGGAAGCCGCCGCGCAGGCAGCAGAAGCCGAAGCCGCGGAAGCCGCCGAGTCCGAGCTCGACGAATACGGCGTCGCCATCGAGGGTGCCGACCAGGAGACGGCTTTAGCTCAGGATACCGCTGCGCCTGCCCCAGCCGGGCCCTGCACTGCCCGCGTTCTCGAGGTCGGCTGCGGCACGGGCTGCATTTCGCTCTCCCTTGCCTGGGAGCGCCGCGGCCACGTTACCTGCACCGCCACCGATATCGAGTCGCGCGCCATCGATCTGGCCACCAAAAACCGCGACGCCCTCGGCCTCACGGCAGATGAGGTTGCCTTTAGCCTCACCAACCTGGTGAGTTCCATTCCCCGCGAAGAGTGGGGCACCTTTGATGTGCTCGTCTCCAACCCACCTTACATCCCGACCGACGTCATGCGCTCGCTGCCGCACGAGGTCAAGGACTTTGAGCCCGACCTGGCGCTCGAGGGCGGCGCCGACGGCCTCGATATCTTCCGCCGCCTGCTCAACGCGGCGCCTTACATGCTGCGCGCCGGCGGCCTGTTTGCCTGTGAGCTCTACGAGGTACCTCGATGCCGCGGCCGAGCTCTGTCGCCAGGCAGGCCTTTCGGACGTGCGTATCGTCCATGACCTTACCAATCGCCCCCGCATCGTCCGAGCCATCGTCACCGAGCCCAAGCAGCGCCAGTAATATTTATTAACTGGTTAACAAAAATTATAAATTAGTTTATAATTAGGACGGCTGAAAGAGGTCGGTCCATGCAACCTCTTACCTTTCGGGAAATCATTGCCCTACTTAAGCACGATGGATTCGTGAAGGTCGCGCAAGTCGGTAGTCATGCTAAGTATGTTTCTAACGATCGTGTTGTCACCGTGAACGGCTCTGGTGGTGATCGACCAAAGAAGGGCACGTGGGCAAGTATTCGTCGCCAAGCTGGACGGTAGTTGGAGGCAAAATGAGGCAGCGATTTACCTATGACTGCGTTCTCATAAAAGAAGACGACGGTTACTGCGCCAGCTTCCCGCAGATTCCCGGCGCCTTTGCCGATGGCGATACGCGCGAAGACGCGATTGCCCATGCCACCGAGGCACTGATGGCGTTTTTGGCCGACGACCTCAACAACGGTTTGACTCCGGCGGGGTACGAACGCTCGGCCGAGGTCGTGGCCCTTTCAGTCGAAATCGACCACGAGGACGCTCGGGAAGCGGCGTGCCGAACATTTAAAGACGCAGCGCTGGACCTCAAAGTCTCCGCTCCGCGGATTACCGCGCTGGTCAAAGCCGGAAAGCTCGATGTTGAACTCGTCGACGGCCGTCGGATGATAACGATAGACAGCATCGAGCGCTACGCCGCCCAAGAACGCCACGCCGGCAGGCCAAAGAATTTCGTCGCAGTCCAATAACCCCCTCACTTTCACCGACTACTAGAGCCGCTCACCAAACCAACATGCGCTCTGGGCAAATAGGTTGAACGTTTCGTGCGAGAATGCCCCACAGTAAACAAACTTGCACCAGAGCGTAAGGGGCTGGCATACACATGCAGACGGTCTATCGGGTATACGAGGGAACGCGCGAGCCGCATCGGCTTGCCGTCGAGCGCACGGCCGAGGTGCTCGGCCGCGGCGGCCTGGCCTGATCCCGACCGAGACCGTCTACGGTGTCGCCGTGGCAGTCAACGCCTTCTCGGACGCCGTGCCCCAAGATACAAGCGAATTCCCATCGTGGCCGCGCGATCCGCAGGCTGCCGTCAATGGCGCCGCAGTTCCTGCGCTCGGCACCGGCTATCGCCGTATCTTCACTCTCAAGCAACGTGAACTCACGCAAACCGTCGCTTGGCTGGTCGATGGCGTCGAAGCACTCGACCGCTATGGCGTGGATATCCCGGAAGATGCCCGCATACTCGCGCGACGATGCTGGCCGGGAGCCCTGACTATCGTGGTCAAGGCAGCCCCCTGCGTGCCGACCTTTATGCGCGCTGCCGACGACACGGTGGCACTTCGCGCTTCGGCCTCGCCCGTGGTGCAGGCGCTCATTCGCGCCTGTGGCAGCCCCCTTGCCTGCACCAGCGCCAACACGCATGGCGCGCCCGCGCCGGCAAGTTTTATCACGGTGGAGGGTCGCATCCTGGAGGGGGTCGATGTTGCCGTCGACGCCGGTGAGACCCCGTGTCGCGACGCCTCGACCATCGTGTCGTTTCAGCACGGCGAGCTCCAGATCCTGCGCCAAGGCGCACTTCCCGCATCAGAGATCGAACGGGTCCTGTCCGACCCGATGCAATAGAAAGGTTTAAGCGATGTCGTTGAATCTGGGCAGCCTGGGCATGGAAGATGCCTCGTTTGACTTTGGCGGTTCCTACATCATGGCGCTCGACTGCGGCACCACCTCGGTACTTGCGACCATCGTCGACGAGTACGGATGCATCGTCGCGCAGGCACGTCGCAGCGTCAAAACCAGCTTCCCGCGTCCCGGCTGGGTGGAGCAAGACCCCATGGCGGTCCTTGCTAGCCAGATCGCCGTCATGATGGAGGTCCAGTTTAAGAGCGGCATCCATTCTGACCGCATTGCCGCCATCGGTATCTCCAACCAGCGCGAGACCACGGTGGTGTGGGACCGCATAAGCGGCCAACCCATCTATAACGCCATCGTGTGGCAATGCCGTCGCACCGCACCTCTGATCGACGAGCTGGTCGAGCAGGGCGCAGAAGAGCTGGTGCGCTCCCGCACGGGGCTTACGCTCGACCCGTATTTCTCGGCCTCCAAGGTGCAGTGGATTCTCGATAACGTCGACGGCGCGCGCGAGAGCGCCGCGGCGGGCGACCTCATGTTTGGCACCATCGACACGTGGCTCATCTACAATCTCACCGGCGGTCAGGTCTTTGCTACCGACTACACCAATGCCAGCCGCACCGCGCTCTTTAATATCCATGCGCTCGATTGGGACGACGATCTGCTGGCGCTTTTCGACGTCCCGCGTTCCATGATGCCCGAGGTTCGTTGGAGCTCGGGCGATTACGGCCGCGTCGCGAGCGACATCATGACCAACATGCCACCCATCATGGGCGTGGCGGGCGACCAGCAGGCGTCGCTATTCGGCCACTGCTGCTTCCATCCCGGCCAGACCAAAAACACCTATGGCACGGGTTGCTTTATGCTCATGAACACCGGCGACGAGATCGTCGAATCCAAGAATGGCCTGGTCTCCACCATCGGTATCGCTGCGGACGGCAAAGTCAGCTATGCGCTCGAGGGCTCTATTTTTGCCGCCGGCTCAACGATGAACTGGCTTCGCAACAACATGAGCATCATCTCGAGCGTGAGCGAGTCGGCACAACTCGCCGCTTCGATTAGCGACAACGAGGCTGCTACTTCGTTCCGGCCTTTGCGGGTTTGGGTGCTCCCTGGTGGGACCCGCATGCTCGCGGTATCGTGTGCGGTCTGACCGGCGCCTCGAGCCGTGCGACCATCGTACGTGCCGCCTGCGAATCCATGGCATATCAGAGCTACGACGTGCTGCGCGCCATGGAGCAGGACGTGGGGCTTTCGATTGAGCGCCTGTCTGTCGATGGCGGTGCCTCGCGCAACGAGTTCATCATGCAATTCCAGGCCGACCTGCTGGATATCCCCGTGCTGCAATGCGAGACGGTGGAGACCACGGCAATCGGTGCCGCGTACTTGGCGGGTCTTGCCGTCGGCTATTGGGAAGACCTGGAAGAGCTGGAGCAAAATGCCCAGATCGTTAGGACCTTCCTTCCCCACATGTCCGCCGAGCGCCGCGAGCAAAACCTTGCGGGCTGGCGTGATGCAGTCAAGCGCTCGCTCAGTACCGCACAGTAGGGCCGCGATGGGCTGCTCGATACAACAAACCGCTAAACTAATGCATGGCGTGCGGTGGCGACATTGCTGCGCGCCTTGTCAGCAAGGCCGTTTTGCGGCCGCAACGAAAGGGGCAATCAACCCATGACCGTCACCTACGATGCGTCCCGTGTGACGCTTGTCGATCACCCGCTCGTCCAGCACAAGCTGTCGATCCTGCGCGACAAAAACACCGGCACCAACCAGTTCCGTCAGCTCGTGCGCGAACTCGCGCTTTTTGACGGCTACGAGGCCATGCGCGACCTGCCTATGGAAGACGTCGAGGTCGAGACCCCCATCACCACCGCCACGTTTAAGCAGCTTGCCGGCAAAAAGCTCGCCATCGTTCCCATCCTTCGTGCAGGCCTTGGCATGGTCGACGGCATCCTCGACCTGGTACCCTCTGCCCGCGTGGGCCACATCGGCATGGAGCGCGACGAGGTCACCCACGAGCCGCATGAGTACTACTGCAAGATGCCCAAGGATATCGACCAACGCATCTGCCTGGTTGTCGACCCCATGCTCGCCACGGGCGGTTCGGCCGAGATGGCTATCAGCTACTTGCGCGAGCGCGGTGTCAAGGACATCCGCATGCTGTGCATCGTGGCGGCCCCCGAGGGTCTCAAATCACTGACCGAAAAGGACCCCGACGTACATATTTATACGTGCGCCATCGATGACCATCTCAACGAGGCCGCCTACATCGTTCCCGGCCTGGGCGACGCCGGCGACCGCATCTACGGCACGCTCTAGTCGTCGGGCTAAGACGGCCGCGGCTGCAAATACGAAGAAACGGTGCGCGCGGACGAACAAAAGGCGACCGCGCGCACTCCCGTTAACGGACGTTTTGCCCTGCAGGGTTCGAGAAAAACGTATTACCTACCTGCGGCATAAAGAAGGTCTTAAGAAAACGAACAGGTGCGTATTAACCGATGCTTTTTCGGTTGTACTTTAGCGATTGGCTCGTACAATAGTCACCAATATTTGGCGGGAACTGTTCTGGGAAGCGTTAAAGAGGGAAAGTGAGGACGCCAGTGTTTCAGATAGCCGATCTGCTCGCTATCGTTGCAGGCGTCATCGCGGGCGCGGTCGCCTTTCTTCCCTTTGTTTTTACGCTCAAGCCGGTTCTTGACGATAAGCAGAATGCGGACATGCTCAAGGGCATGGTGAGTCTGGCGGTCTCGGCAATCGCCCTACTCGTCTTTACCTTGGTTGTGTTTGTGTTGTTCGGAGAGGCATTTCGCATGTTCCTCCTGGGCGAGGCGATCGGCTTCGTGGCCTTTATGGCTGCCTGCACGGTTCGTGTCGTCAAGGCGCTGCGAGATCCTCATGAGGTCGAAAGGTAAGTCGTGGAAATTTTTGAAAAGCTGCCTGATGAGATTAATCATCTGGTCAGCGAGTTCAGCTCCACCCCTGTCGTGGGCGATCTGAGCTGCGGCATCACGCAGTACTCGTTTTGGCTGATCGTCTCCACGATCGTGCTCCTGATCGTCCTGACCGTGTTCAAGAAGAAGCAGACCCTGGTTCCCAAGGGCTTCTTCGTCAACGGTTTCGAGTACATCATCGAGTACGTCGAGAACGATATCGGCAAGGGTGTCGTGGGTGAGAACTGGAAGAAGCACTTCCCGTTCCTGTGCTCGCTTTTCCTGTTCATCCTGATCAATAACATGATCGGCCTGATCCCGGGAATGAAGCCCGGCACCGGCGCAATCGGCTCCACCGCCGCACTCGCCATTTTCGCCTTCGTGTACTTCATCTACTACGGATGCAAGGCTCACGGCGTGATCGGCTACATCAAGAGCCTCGCCCCGCAGGGCGTGAGCTTCCCGATGAACGTGCTCGTGTGGGTCGTCGAGCTTTTCTCAACCTTCCTGCGCCTCATCACGCTCGCCGTCCGTCTGTTCTGCAACATGTTCGCAGGACACGTGGTCATGGGCTCGTTCGCCATCATGGCGAGCATGTTCATGCAGCCGCTGCTTCAGCAGGTTTCCGCGGCGCACGCCGTCGGCGCCCTGCCTTCGCTGGCCTGGCTTGCCATCCTCATCCTGATCTATGCGATCGAGCTTGTGGTCGGCGCCATCCAGGCTTACGTCTTCACGGTCCTTACCGCCGTGTATGTCTCCGAGGCAGAGGAGGTCGCGGAGGAGGAGTAGTCTTCCGTTCGCGCCTTAAAGGTAAGGCAATTCGTTAAACCGCCGGTGCCCGTACCCATGGAGCCCGGCAGTTATAAAAAGGTTATCCTGCGTGAAATAAGACACGCACGACAAAGGAGGAATCGTGGGAGTTATCGGTTACGGTCTCGGTGTTATCGGCGCTGGTCTTGCTATCGGCCTGTCTGCTCTGGGTGCTACGGGTGCTATGGCCCGTCAGCCTGAGGTCCAGGGCGCGTGTTCACCGTCTTCATCATGGGCTCCGCCTTCGGCGAGGCTCTGGCTCTGATCGGCTTCGTTGTCGCGCTGATCGTTAAATAGCACGGAGCGTCAAGTATGAATCTTTCATCCCAGAAGAGCGCGATCGCACTCTCCGCGTCCGCGGCCGCGCTGCTCATGCCGGTTTCCGCGTTCGCCGAGGACGGCGCTGCCGGTGCGGACATCCTCATCCCTAAGATGGCGGAGTTCATCCCGGCGCTTATCGCTTCCTGATTATCTGGATCGTGCTGGCCAAGGTCGCCCTGCCGGGCATCATGAAAACCATGGAGGAGCGCGGCAAGAAGATCGAGGAGAGCCTCGACGAGGCCGAGAAGACCAAGCAGGAGGCTATCGCCAAGCGCGCTGAGTCCGACTCGATCGTCACCGACGCCCGTCGTCAGGCTGCCGACATCGTTCTCGAGGCCCGTAAGGACGCCGAGTCCGAGCGCGCCCGTATCATCGAGCTGCTCACAAGGAGCCGAGGAGATCATCGCCAAGGCCCATACGACCGTCGAGGACGAGCGCAAGTCCATTTACGCCGGTGCCGCGAGCTCCATCGCCGACCTGTCCGTTGCCGTCGCCACCAAGATCGTGGGCGAGGCACTCGAGGACGATGCCGAGCAGAAGAAGCTCATCGAGCGCTACATCCAGGAAGCAGGTAGCCTGAATGCCGACTAGCCGCTATCAGGACAAGGTGCTCGAGACCTACGCGCGCTCCCTTCTGGAAGCCGCTAAGGCCGAGAACCATGTGCTCGAGGACCTCGAGATGATCGAGCGCTTGGCTTCTGCCAGCCCCGAGATCATCGCCGTGCTCGACACCATGTCCAAGCGCGACCAGCTCGACCTTCTTCCCAAGGTGGCAGCTGCCTTTAAGTATGTTGCCGAGGAAGACGAGGATGTAGTGGGCGTGACCGTCACCACGGCGATCCCGCTCGACGACGAGCTGCGTCAAACCATCACTAAGAAATGCGAGCAGGACTTCGGCCGCAAGGTATTCCTTATCGAGCAGGTCGATCCGTCTATCGTGGGCGGCCTGGTGCTCGAGGCCCGCGGCGAGCGTCGTGATATTTCCGTCAAGACGCAGCTGCGCATCGCGCAGGAGACCCTCGCAAACTCTGCTAATTCGTACGGAGGTGAAGCCTAATGTCCGAAACCCTCAATGCCCAGGATATCGCCAAGAAACTGCAGGAGCAGCTCACGAGCCTCTCCGCGACGGTCGATACGCATGAGGTTTCAACGGTCGACGAGGTAGGCGACGGCATCGCGCGCGTCTCCGGCCTCAAGAGCGCCATGGCAGGCGAGCTTCTGGAGTTCAAGAGCTCCGATACCGGTGAGACCGTCTTCGGCCTTGCCCAGAACCTTGACCGTGACGAGGTCGGCGCCGTTCTGTTTGGTGCCGTCGACTCCATCAAGGAAGGCGACGAGTGCCGCACCACTGGCCGCATTATGGATATCCCCGTGAGCCGTGCCATGCTCGGCCGCGTCGTCAATCCGCTCGGCCAGCCCATCGACGGCCTGGGCGACATCGTCGCCACGCACCGTCGCCCCATCGAGTTCAAGGCCCCCGGCGTCATCGACCGTACCCCGGTGTGCGAGCCGGTTCAGACCGGTCTGCTCGCTATCGACTCCATGGTGCCTATTGGCCGCGGTCAGCGTGAGCTCATTATCGGCGACCGTAAGACCGGTAAGACCGCCATCGCCATCGACGCTATTCTCAACCAGCGCGGCAAGGGCATGGTCTGCATCTATGTCGCCATCGGCCAGAAGGCCTCCACGGTTGCCAACATCTGCGAGACCCTCGCTCAGCACGGTGCGCTCGACTACACCATCATCGTTTCGGCCACCGCTGCCGATTCCGCCCCTATGCAGTACATCGCGCCTATGGCCGGTGCCGCTATCGGCGAGTTCTTCATGTACAACGGCGAGGACGGCAAGCCCGCCAGCGAGACCAACCCCGGCGGCCACGTGCTCGTCATCTACGACGACCTGTCCAAGCAGGCTGTGGCCTACCGTCAGATGTCGCTGACGCTGCATCGTCCGCCCGGACGCGAGGCCTATCCTGGCGACATCTTCTACCTGCACTCTCGTCTGCTCGAGCGTGCCGTCAAGATGTCCAAGAAGAACGGTTACGGCTCCATGACGCACTGCCGATCATCGAGACCCAGGACGCGACGTCTCGGCCTACATTCCGACCAACGTCATTTCCATTACCGATGGTCAGATCTACCTGCAGTCCGAGCTCTTCTTCCAGGGTCAGCGCCCGGCAGTCGACGTGGGCATCTCCGTGTCCCGCGTCGGTGGCGATGCGCAGACCAAGGCCATGAAGCAGGTCGCCGGCAACCTCCGTCTGGACCTCGCTTCGTACCAGGAGCTCGCTGGCTTTACGCAGTTCGGCTCCGACCTCGACGAGGCTACTCAGAAGCAGCTGACCCATGGTGCTCGCATGACCGAGCTCCTGAAGCAGCCGCGTTACAAGCCGTTTGAGGTTGGCGAGCAGATCGTTACGCTGTTCGCTGGCAACGAGGGCTTCCTGGATGACCTGGAGATCGCCGACGTGCTGCCCTTCCGTGCCGAGCTCATCGAGTACATGGACAATGGCTTTGGCTCGCTGCTCGACAAGGTTCGCGCCAAGAAGATCGATGATGACACCAAGGCTGAGCTCTTGCGCGTCATCGGCGACTTCAAACAGCAGTTCATGGCCAAGCACCATTCGGATGTTTCTGGATCAGAGGAGAACTAAGCCCCATGGCCAACCTTCGCGACATTAAGAAGCGAATCTCCTCGGTTACCACGACCAAGCAGATCACGCGCACGATGGAGATGGTCTCTACGGCCAAGATCCGTCGTGCCCTCGATCGCTCCAAGCAGGCCGAGCCCTATAAGGAGGCGCTGACCGACGTCATGTTGACGGTCGCCGGCGACGCTTCCTGTTCGGGCACCGATCCCATGCTGCAGAAGCATGAGAGCGTCAAGCATGGCCTGATTGTCGTTATTGCCTCGGACCGCGGCCTTGCCGGCGGTTTCAATACGACGGTGGAGCGCACGGCCGAAAAGCTCGCCGCTTCTTGGGCGAACGACGGCATCGAGTGCGAGATCATCGCGTGTGGGCGCAAACCGGCCACGTATTTCCGTGACCGCGCAAACGTTGTCATGCACTTTGAGGGCAACTCCTCTGAGCCCGATTTCAATCAGGCCCGCATGATCTCCTCTCATATCTGCGATGCGTATCGTGCCGGTGAGCTTGACCGTGTCGAGCTTGTCTACCACCACGCCAAGAACCGCGTGGATCAGGAGCTTCGCGTCGAGCATCTGTTGCCGCTCGACCCCGAGATGATCGCTATGGCCCACGGTCCGCGTAAGAACGAGACCGACGCCCCTAAGCGCATCTCGTCCACGTTCGAGTTCGTGCCCTCTCCCGAGCATGTTCTCGGCAAGCTTGTGCCGTCTTATATCCTGACGGTCATCTACCAGGCCCTGATCGATTCGGCGGCTGCCGAGCAGGGTGCACGCCGCAAGGCCATGCACTCCGCGACGGAAAACGCCACCGCGATCATCTCGACCCTTACCCGCACGTATAGTCGCGTGCGCCAGCTTCGATCACGACCGAGATTAACGAGATCGTCGGCGGAGCCTCAGCATTGGAGGAACAGTAATGGCTAATAACACCGTAAAGCTTGCGGTCGAGGAAGCCACCAAGAAGACGACTGCCGGTGATGGTCGCATCGTGCGTATCATCGGCCTGTCGTCGACGTCAAGTTTGACGGCGCGGTGCCCCCGATCTACAACGCGCTCACGGTCGAGGCCGAGACCCCGATCGGTCATCTGAGCACGATCCTCGAGGTCGAGAGCCAGCTTCCGGGCGGCGTCGTCCGCACGGTCGCCATGTCCTCGACCGACGGCCTGCAGCGCGGCCTCATCGCTACCGATACCGGTGAGCCCATGAAGATGCCCGTTGGTCCCAAGACGCTCGGTCGCATTTGGAACGTCATGGGCAAGCCCGTCGATGGCAAGCCCATGCCCGAGGTGGAGGAGTTCTACCCCATCCACCATGCAGCGCCCCGCTTTGACGAGCTCACCACCAAGACCGAGATCTTCGAGACCGGCATCAAGGCCGTCGACCTGCTCGAGCCCTACATCCGTGGCGGCAAGACCGGCCTGTTCGGCGGCGCCGGCGTTGGCAAGACCGTTCTGATTCAGGAGCTCATCAACAACCTCGCCCAGGAGCACGGCGGCACCTCGGTGTTCACCGGCGTCGGCGAGCGTACCCGCGAGGGCACCGACCTGTTCCTCGAGATGAGCGAGTCTGGCGTTATCGACAAGACCTGCTTGGTCTATGGTCAGATGAACGAGCCGCCCGGAGCGCGTCTGCGCATCGGTCTGGCCGGCCTTACCACCGCTGAGTACTTCCGCGATCGCGGCCAGGACGTTCTGCTGTTCATCGACAACATCTTCCGCTTCTCCCAGGCGGGTTCCGAGGTTTCCGCACTGCTGGGCCGTATGCCGTCCGCCGTTGTTACCAGCCACGCTGGCAACCGAGATGGGCGACCTCCAGGAGCGCATTACCTCGACCAAGACGGGCTCCATTACCTCCGTCCAGGCTGTCTACGTCCCCGCAGACGACCTGACCGACCCGGCGCCTGCCACGACGTTTACTCACCTCGATGCCACCACGGTTCTTTCGCGTAGCATTTCGTCGCTCGGCCTGTTCCCGGCTATCGACCCGCTTGCGTCTTCCTCCGACGCTCTCGATCCCTCGATCGTTGGCGAGGAGCACTACCGTGTCGCCGTCAAGGTCCAGGAGCTCCTGCAGGAGTACTCCGACCTTCAGGACATCATCGCCATTCTGGGTATGGACGAGCTGTCCGAGGAGCAGCGCCTTACGGTCAACCGTGCCCGTAAGATTCAGCAGTTCCTCTCGCAGTCCTTCCACGTCGCCGAGAAGTTCACCGGCAACCCCGGTATCTACGTCCGCGTCGAGGATACCGTCCGCTCTTTCGCCGAGATTGTCGACGGCAAGGCCGATGACCTGCCCGAGCAGGCTTTCCGCTATGCTTCCACGATTGAGGACGTGCGCGAGCGCGCCCGCAAGATGGGGGAGAAGTAGGTTATGCGTATCCGCATCGTGTGCCCCGTGAGCTGCGCCTATGAGGGCGACGCTGCGTTTGTGTCGATTCCGTCCACGGATGGCGAGTTTGGCGTCCTGCCTGCTCACTCCAGCGAGATCTGCACGATCGACCGCGGTTACGTTCGCGTTTCCGATAAGGCCATGGGCACTGTCGACACACGTTTGCCGTGGCCGGCGGCTATGCCAGGTTGCGGACGATGTCGTGACCGTTCTCGCCGAGCGCGCTTGCGATTTGGCGACCTCGATGCCGACAAGCTTAAAGCTGATATTCAAGGTTTTGAAGAGAAGCTGGGTAATTTG
>ENA-OQAA01000308-OQAA01000308.1-human-gut-metagenome-genome-assembly--contig:-NODE-308-length-34716-cov-2.296973_pt1 | contig 34716 bp, 36 predicted proteins | sample MGYA00242489_ERZ504515 | MGnify/ENA primary metagenome ERZ504515 (study PRJEB26092, sample SAMD00036237) | human gut metagenome | host: Homo sapiens | study: EMG produced TPA metagenomics assembly of... | reverse complement strand
GATTGAGGGGAAGCTGAAACTTCTTTGAGTTATAACGATTCCGGGCGTTCTTGCAAGATTGTACGTCTGACAAAATCTGAGTGATAATGAAAGTATAATAAAACAAGTATTGTCTTGTTTGAGAAATTCAGGTAAAAATAATGATATGATAAAGAATTTGAATATGAAACTGTTTTTGATGGCATTGACATTCTTTTTCGGAGGATGCGAGGATAAGGGTACAGGCTGGACACCGGATATGATTCCCGATGATCCCGTGATAACTCCCGGTGATGACGCTGATACGGAAGGAATACATACTTATAATGCCCCTCTCTATTGGAGTGTCTATGAATACTGTTGGAAATTGGAGCGCAGAAATGAAGAATTGGTCAATGCCGGTGGGCAAGGACAGGCTATTGATATGTCTGAAGGTTCCTGGCAGAATATAATCGACTATGTGGCGGAAAATCTGCTTCCTTATGGTTACAATATGATTTGTACGGATGGTTTTATGGCGATGGATGGTACTTCCGAGCCGATCCTATGGGATATATGACGAAATACGGATCGGTAAAACTGAAGAAACTTTCGGAAATGTGCAAGGCTAAGGGACTGAAATTGGGTGTCTATGACAATCCTTTGTGGATACATGGTCCGGAAGAAACCATTATAGAGGGTACTGATAATATTACTTTCAAGGATTTGCGTTATAAGCAAGGTGAAGATAATGTACTTTATCCTGATGCCGACGATGGCTTCTGGTGGGTAGTAGCAAGTCATAAAGGCGCTGAGGAGTACATCGACGGCTTCTTTAAATATTATAAGAATCTTGGTGTGGACTTTATCCGTATGGACTTCCTTTGTTATTATGAAAACGGGTACGACCGCGGTATGAATGCCATAAAAGGTAAAGGGTACGGACGAGAGAATTATAAGCTTGCTCTGCAATATATTTGTAAGGCTGCAAAGAAATACGGTGTATTTACTTCGTTGGTAATGCCCAATATGCATGAGGATGCGGCTCTGGAGCGTGAGTATGGTAATATGGCGCGTATCGTTGGTGATACGTGGAGCGGTGGCTGGCATCATGTGTCTAATTCCGATCGCGGCAAAGTATTTGAAGATTGGCCCAGTTGTGGCAATATGTTCGATGGCTTTACGCACTGGTCTAAATACTCCGGACGTGGTAAAATGATTATGGACGGTTGACTTTATCCGCTTGAATACATTCGGTTCCGATGCGGAAAAGGAAAGTGTCATTTCTCTGCAACTCATGGCGGGCGGTCCGGTAGCGATTGCCGATGTGCCGGGAGATAGTTTTGCCAATTCAGATTTGAAGTTTTGCCAGAACGAAGAAATGCTGGCTTTGAATAAGGATGGTTTTGCCGGTAAACCTTTATCCGATGTTTTAAATAGTACGAACAGTCAGATATGGTATGGACAGATGACAAACGGTGACTGGGTGATAGGCTTGTTCAATCGCGAAGATTCCAAGCAGTTTCGTTCGGTGAAATTCTCCGATTTAGGTATTGAGGGTAAGATGAAAGTGCGTGACTTGTGGAAACATGCAGATGAAGGAGAAGCTGATAACTTGAATGTGGAACTTGAGGCGCATGCCTGCAAGATTGTGAGGTTGACCAAACTCTGATTGTCTCACTTATGAATAGATAGAGAAATATGAAAAATACAATTAATATAGTGTTATTTCTACTTCTGGCAGCAGTGGGGAAAGCGCAGAATCTTTCCTCACCGGACGGTAATTTATTACTGAAGACAGTAGTAGAAGGGGAATTCCCTATTACGAACTTTCTTACAAAGGTAAAGCTGTGCTTGCACCGAGTCGTCTCGGATTGGATATTAAATATGAACGCGGATTAATGAACGATTTCAGTGTGAAATCGGTACAGACGGATTCATTGGACGAATCGTGGAAACCGGTATGGGGTGAGCAATCGCTTATCCGTAACCATTATAACGAAATGTTGCTTACCTTGGAACAAGGTTTCAGCGGGCGCACGTTGAATATACGTTTTCGTCTCTTTAATGATGGTTTGGGATTTCGTTATGAGTTTCCCGAACAACCTACTTTGAATAAGTTCGTTATCAATGAGGAACTGACTCAGTTCAATTTGGCGCATGATTATACGGCTTTTTGTATGCCGGGTGATTATGACACTAATGAGTTTACTTACACCACAGCTCCTCTTTCTCAGATACGTGAAGAGATGCCTAAACAATCCGTGGCCATGAAGTCGTATGAAGCGAAATCGGCGGGTGATTTGATAGTACAGACGCCTCTGATGCTGAAAGGGAGCAACGGATTGTACATTAATATCCATGAAGCTGCTTTGGTGGATTACGCAGCTATGGAATTGAATGTAAATGATAAGTCTTTTTGTTTGACTGCCTGCTTAGTACCGGATAAAAACGGTGATAAAGGTTTCTTGCAAACCCCTTGCTTCTCGCCTTGGCGCACAGTGGTAGTAAGTGATGACGCAAGGAATATCCTTGCCAGTAAGCTGATTCTGAATCTGAATGAGCCTTGCGGATATGCGAGATACATCTTGGATTAAGCCGATGAAATATATCGGTGTATGGTGGGAGATGTTTATCGGGACAGGGAAAGATGGGCATACAGCAGTTATAATCGTGCAAAACCGGGAGTGACCGATTATAGCAAGCTGACTCCTAATGGGCGTCATGCGGCCAATACCGATAATGTAAAAAGATATATTGACTTTGCTGCCAAACATGGTTTTGCCGCCGTATTGGTGGAGGGATGGAACGAAGGTTGGGAAGACTGGACGGCTTATACTAAAAATCGCCAGTTTAGTTTTACTTCTCCCTATCCGGATTTCGATGTAGATGAATTGCAGCGGTATGCTCATGAAAAGGGGGTGCGTGTAATGATGCATCATGAAACGTCTGCCAATGCCGCTGATTATGAACGACAATTGGATGATGCTTTCAAATTTATGGTGAATCATGGTTATAATGCAGTAAAACGGGTTATGTAGGCCCTATAATTCCGCGTTGCGAATATCATGCTTCGCAATGGATGAATAATCATTATATACATGTGGCAAAGCGCGCAGCGGATTTTAATATTATGGTAAACAGTCACGAAGCTGTACGTCCTACGGGGTTGTGCCGTACTTATCCAAACTGGTTGGCGCAGGAATCTGCCCGTGGAACCGAATTTGAATCAATGGGCGGTAATCCGGTGGATCACACTACTATTTTACCTTTTACCCGTTTAATGGGCGGACCGATGGATTATACTCCGGGTATCTTTCAGGGAGATTTGAGTTATTACGAGAACGGTTATAAAAAGGATCAGCAGGCACGTACTACATTGGCCCGTCAATTGGCTTTGTATTGTACTATGTATAGTCCGCTTCAAATGGCTGCGGATTTGCCTGAGAATTACGAACGTTTTATAGATGCATTCCAGTTTATCAAGGATGTGGCGGTAGATTGGGATGAAAGCAGGTATTTGGAAGCCGAACCGGGTGATTATATCACTGTAGCACGACGTGCCAAAGGTACAAATAATTGGTTTGTAGCTGTACGGCCGATGAGAATGGGCATGTATCCAATCTTAAACTTGATTTTTTGATTCCTGGTAAGAAGTATATCGCTACTGTTTATGCCGATGCAAAAGATGCCGATTGGAAGAAAAATCCGCAGGCTTATGTTATTCGCAAAGGGATTGCTACTTCCAAAACCAAACTGAAACTTAGGGCGGCTTCGGGTGGAGGCTATGCCATCAGTTTGATAGAAGTGCAAGATAAAGCAGAGTTAAGGAAAATGAAAAGTTTACCAACTAATATTTATTGAAAAATGAGACGAATAAGATTATGTAAATTCAATGCTTTACTTCTCTTGGCAGGACTATGCGTGATGGGCAGTTGTGCCGAAGACGAATTACCGGCACCGATGAAGAAAGCGCGGACTGTGGTAAAACTTACGGCAGATTGGTCGGAATGTTCTTCGGCAGCACCGGCGAAATATATGGTACGTATAGGCAATGAGACACAGGAAGTAACCGGTAATGTAAATAGTTTTTTATTGCTCTCCACAAGTGATTATGGCATGGTGGCGTATAATGAACCGCAAGGAGTTAGTGTTAACGGTAATATAGCTACCCTGAATACGGTAGCTACAAGGAGTGAGGGAAGTTCTGTCGTTACAGGTAATCCCGATGATTTGTTTTCTGTTTCGGAGGATTTAGTACAGGATGAACTACTTGCTTTGACAGGAGATACATTGCGGCTGACTGTAAAGATGCAACAGCGTACACGTCAAGTTAATATAACAATGGATACCGATGTGGAGAGTATTAAATCGGTGACAGGTATGCTGGATAATGTAGTTTCGAGTATAGACCTGACTACCGGTGAACTGCTGAGTGTGGCTAAAGCTTCTGTCAGTTTTACTGCGTCACCGGTAGCAGAAGGTGAGGCAAGTATGCGGCTCAAAGGCACTGTGCGTCTATTGGGGGTATCTCAAGAAAAAGCCCAGCGGCAGATAATGACGGTGGAGATAACTAAAGAAGATGAAACAACTGAGACAATAACTACCGACCTTACTGAAGTATTGTCTAAACTTGACGAAGGCGGTAATACGCCGTTGGATATAGAAGGAAAAGGTGGGTTCAACGGTAATGTCATAAATTGGATTGTGGAAAAAAAAGGAGATTTAGATTGGTTAAAATAATTAAGAACTTTAAAGACTTAAGCAATGAAAAAGAACACATGTTTTGTTATGCTGGCTGCTTTGATGATGGCAGGTTGCAGCAATGAAATAGACGAACAGGTAATGGATAGCAGACGGGTACCACTGCAAATAAATGGTGATATCAATATGCTTATGACACGTGCGGCAGATGACCATTGGGATGAGAAGGACGCTATCGGTGTGTATATGGTAAGTGCAGAAATAGCATAGTAGGTGATGTAAGTAATTATCGTTATGTAGTAATTGATAAGAACAATGGTAATTTTTCTCCTGACGGGGAAACTAATACGGCTTATTTTCCCGAAAGTGATGATGTTGTGAATGTAGTGGCTTATTATCCGCAAGGAAATGTAGTTGAAAATAAATTATCGTTGGATTAGCTAATCAGGATGAGCAGCCACGTATAGATTTAATGTCAGCAAAAGCAGAAGGTGCAAGTAAAAGTACTCCTATTATTAATCTTGGATTTAAACATCGTTTGACTAAACTTTTTTTTTTGAAATAGAAGGTGATGTCAATACCGATGGTATATATGCTGCAATAGGCAATCAATATACTGATATTCAGTATGATATTTTGAATGATAAGTTGTTGATTGCTGATGGGAGTGAAAAAAAAGACATAGTTATGAAATATTGGAATTTGAGTAATTATCGTTTTACAGAAGCTATTGTGTTACCCAATGAAGAAAACAATAGTGCAGAAGATCGTAAATTGACATTTCAATTGAATGAAAAAATATTTAATGCGACGATTAGTAACAGTACTACATTTGAAGCTGGTAAGAAGTATACTTATAAAGTTAAATTTGAAACAACTCCTTCAGGAAATATAAATGTAAGTATTACAGGAGTAAGCATTAAGAATTGGGACGATGGTGATATAAGTGATGATAATATAATAGTTCCTGGAACATTGAAATTTGATAGATTATACTTGGCAAGTGGTTTCACGGATTGGGGACGGCCGTATGAAATGATGAAAAGCACAGATGGGAAAACCTTTACTTGGACAGGAAATGTAAAAGATGATAACCAAGAAATGAAATTTGCTCTCCTTCAACAAAGTATTATTGGAGATGTACAATTAATGCCTAATATGAATGGAACAACTAATAAAGAAGTAGAATTAAATGTGGAAATGAATGCATATCCTGTGATATATTATGATAATGAATCCATTAAACGTGATAATAAGTGGGTGATAAAAGAAAAAGGTACATATACTGTCACTGTTAATGTGGAAACTATGAAAGTAGAAGTGAAAAAGTTAGATGTTGTTTATTTGGTTGGAAGTGTTTTATCAGTGGAAGAGGGTGAAAATCAAAACAATGGTTATGATTTGAAAAGAGCTCCCTATTTTACAAAGATAGATAACAATAAATATGAATTGATAATCAACTTGCATGAGGGTGACTTTAAAATACTCTCCAAAATAGAATATACTAATACTAATGATGATTATTATGCTCCTAAGGCAAATACTCCATTTGTAACAGGAAGTAACATGAATGTAGATTGTCGTCAGGAGAATGGTAAAGATTACAAATGGCAAGTAACTGAAGCCCAAACCGGTACTTATAAACTCACTCTGAATACTTCCGAATTGGAAAATGTAACATTAACCGCAGAGAAATTATAATCAGCAACAACTGAATCAACAGGGTGAAATAACAGTTTTCAGGATTTTATAAAAAGCTTATATCCTCATTCATAAATACATGTCTATATTAACGGAATAATCTATGAATGAGGATATTTTTTTGTACTATTAAAAGCCTTTTAATAAAGGCTCATATAGTAAAGGGGCGGGGAGGTATAATCAAGGAATAGACATAGGTTATACAACTGTCAGTTAGTGATATGAATTCAGATAAATCATACAGATTTATTTATTATTTACTTAAACAGGTACTTTTTGAATATGAAACAAACTTTTCAAATGATAGTATTGGTAACTTGTGCGTTGTTTATGGCACTGACGGTGCAAGCGCAGAATGCTACCAAGGTTTACCAACAGGTTTCTCCGGACAATAATGTCCATCTTTCTTTTGAACTGCAAGAAAAAGGCAAACCCTCTTATTCTTTACAATACAAGAAATCTCAGGTTATCAATCCCAGTACCTTGGGCCTTGAACTGAACGGGCAGGAAAGCTTGCAGGAGGGATTTGAAGTAGTAAATACCTCTACATCTTCGTTCGATGAAACTTGGCAACCGGTGTGGGGAGAGAATAAGGATATACGTAATCATTATAACGAACTGCTGGTGGAACTGAAGCAAACATCGACCGGCCGTTTTATGAATCTTCGTTTCCGCGTGTACGACGATGGGATAGCTTTCGTTACGAATTCCCTCAGCAGAGGAATTTAGTCTATTTCGTTGTCAGGAGGAACATTCGCAGTTTGCCATGAGCGGTGACCATACTGCATGGTGGATTCCGGGAGATTATGATACACAAGAATATGATTATACGGAGTCTAAACTTTCCGAAATCCGCGGGTTGCTGCAAGGCGCTGTCAGCGGTAATGCTTCGCAGACTGTTTTCTCGCCTACCGGTGTGCAGACTTCCCTTCAGATGAAAACGGCCGAAGGACTTTATATCAATTTGCACGAGGCTGCGTTGGTTGATTATTCATGCATGCATCTTAATCTGGATGATAAGAATTTAATATTCGAATCATGCTGACTCCGGATGCGGTAGGAAACAAAGCATATATGCAGAGTCCTTGCCATACTCCTTGGCGTACGGTGATGGTGAGTGACGACGCACGGAAGATATTGGCATCGAATCTTATTCTTAACCTGAATGAGCCTTGTAAATATGAAGATACTTCTTGGATTAAGCCGGTGAAGTACATCGGTGTGTGGTGGGAAATGATTGCCGGTGGAAAGCCATGGGCGTATACTTGGGATATTCCTTCGGTGAAACTCGATGAAACGGATTATACCGGGGTGAAACCCAACGGGGTCCATCCGGCTAACAATGCTAATGTAAAGAAGTATATTGATTTTGCCGCCGAACATGGCTTCGACCAAGTATTGGTGGAAGGCTGGAATATTGGTTGGGAAGATTGGTTTGGCAATTCTAAAGATTATGTTTTCGACTTCCAAACTCCTTATCCCGATTTTGATATTAAAATGCTGAATGAATATGCTCATTCAAAAGGGGTGAAACTGATGATGCACCACGAAACATCATCCTCTGTACGTAACTACGAACGGCATATGGAAGCGGCTTATCAGCTGATGAATAAATATGGATATAACTCGGTCAAGAGTGGTTATGTGGGGAATATGATTCCCCGCGGAGAACATCATTACGGACAGTGGCTTAATAATCACTTATCTGTATGCTGTGACTGAAGCTGCGAAGCATCGTATCATGGTTAATGCCCATGAGCAGTACGTCCTACGGGACTTTGCCGCACGTATCCAAACCTGATTGGTAATGAGTCTGCCAGAGGTACGGAATACGAGGCTTTTGCCGGTAACAAACCTTTTCATACCACTGTGCTTCCGTTTACTCGTCTGCAAGGCGGCCCGATGGATTATACCCCTGGTATTTTCGAAATGGATATGAATAAATTGAATCCCAACAGTCATTCTCATGTAAACTCCACTCTTGCGCGTCAACTGGCATTGTATGTCACTATGTATAGCCCTTTGCAAATGCTGCCGACCTTCCGGAGAATTACGAACGTTTTATGGATGCTTTTCAGTTCATCAAGGATGTAGCGGTAGATTGGGATGAAAGCCGTTATCTTGAAGCCGAACCGGGACGTTATATTGTGGTTGCCCGTAAGGCTAAGGGAACGGATAATTGGTTTGTAGGCTGCACCAGTAACGAGGACGGTCATATTTCAGCATTGAAGTTGGACTTCCTTGATAAGGATAAGAAGTATATTGCCACTGTCTATGAAGACAGTAAGGATGCCCATTATCGAACTAATCCTCAAGTTTATACCATTCGGAAAGGAATTGTGTCGGCCAAATCTGTATTGAAAATGAAGCAGCGCCGGGTGGCGGTTATGCTATCAGTATCATGGAAGTTACGGATAAGGCTGCAATGAAAGGAGTGAAGAATCTGAAATAATATTTTAATTGAAATATTGAATGCCCAATGAATGGATTTAAGAAATCTTCTTCTCAAAAGAAACCCTTGCAACAAGGGTTTCTTTTGAATTTTAAAAAGGGGAAAACAATTATTTGTTTGGTTGCCCTACTAATGCTGGCAACCGCAAAGACTTCAGCGTCCGATAATAATCCGGTTGCCAATCCTGAAGCGGTGGTGATTTGCGGAAAAGCGCGCTTCACTGTTCTTACACCGGAAATGATTCGCATTGAATACAGTGCTAAAGGTATATTTGAGGACCAAGCTACGTTTACCGTAACCAATCGTAGGCTGAAGGTGCCACGTTTCAGGAAGAGGGAAGACAATACGTATTTGTATATAGTTACCGATAAGGTAAGGTTGAAATATCGCAAAAGTACAAATCCGGTGACAACTCCTGCCTCTCCTGAAAATCTGACCATAACTATCGATAACAATGGATGTGAGTCTGTGTGGTATCCCGGTAAATCAGATTCGTTGAATCTTAAAGGTACCTGCCGCACTCTTGACGGAAGTAATGGAGATAATAAGCGTGCCGAAATGGAGAACGGATTGATATCACGTTCCGGATGGGCTGTCATAGACGATTCATGGGCTGCCATACGCTCTGACGGTGGGCGTTCTTATGCTCTCCGGCCCAATGCGGATATGGAGTTTGACTGGTGGGCGGAACGCTCCGATACGGATGCTCTTGACATCTATTATCTGGGTTATGGTAATGATTATAAGAAAGCTATTTCCGACTACACTAAAATTGCGGGTAAGATACCATTGCCGCCCGATTATGTATTCGGATATTGGTATAGCAAATACTCTGCTTATTCGGCAGATGACTACCGCCGGATTATGTCTGAAATCAAGGATAATAAGATTCCTGCCGATGTAATGATTCTGGATATGGATTGGCACTGGAACGTAGGAAATGGACAATCCGGAGATAAAGGTGGTTGGACAGGATGGTCGTGGAATACCAATCTGATTCCGAATCCTAAGGCTTGCTCCGGGATATCCATGATAATAATTTTAAGATTGCCCTTAATCTTCATCCTGCCGACGGTATAAACAAGAATGAATCGCCTGTCTATTTCGCGGCAATGAACTCGGAACTTAATGGTAAGTATCTTAACGACAAAAAAGATAATATCTCTTGGAGCATTGACTATACGGATTTTACAAAATCATTACTTTAAAAATATCATCCGTAATCACGAAAGTGAGGGAGTTGACTTCTGGTGGATTGACTGGCAGCAACATCTTACAAGCAATGATACTTACGGATTGAGTGAAACATTCTGGTGCAATCATATATTCTTTAACGATATGGTGAGAAAACGTACAGACCGTAGACCTGTAATTTTCCACCGTTGGGGAGGCTTGGGCAGCCATCGTTATCAGATTGGTTTTTCGGGCGATGCTCTTATAAACTTTCAGACTCTTGGCTTCCAACCTTATTTTACGGCTACAGCTTCGAATGTAGGGTATGGCTATTGGGGGCACGATCTTGGCGGACATGCATTCACAGATGAGAGTATTGTAAATGATCCGGAACTTGTACTTCGTTGGATACAATTCGGAGTGTTTACACCGATTTTCCGTACACATGCGACAAACGATGCACGCATAGAACGTCGAATTTGGAAATTTGATAATTTTCCGACGATGCTTGAGGCGGTACGGCTTCGCTACTCGCTTTTTCCCTATCTCTACACTATGGCCCGTAAAGCTTATGATACCGGTATATCTGTTTGTCGTCCTCTGTATTATGAATATCCGGAGAGTGAGGAAGCATATGTCTATGAGAACGAGTATTTTTTTCGGTGATGATATCCTTGTAGTTCCTATTACTGAAGCTGCTGTTGATGGTATCAGTGCCAAGGAAATCTGGTTTCCTGAAGGAAAATGGTGGAGCGTATCTACCAATGAACTTATTGAGGGACCGTGTAAAAAGGTTATGAATTTCACACACGAGCAAATACCCTATTTTTTCAGACAAGGGGCTATCATACCCTACAACCCTCCTACTGTAATGAATGTTACCGAACGTCCGGATAATCTAATCCTGAATATTGTAGCCGGTTCTGATGGTGAAAGTTCTTTATATGAAGACAGTGGAAATAATAGTGATTATGCCACTATGTACTCTACAACAGCTCTGAAACAAATAGCTGATGGAAATAGAGGTAAGTATATTATTTCTGCACGTCGGGGTAATTATAAGGGTGGCGTGTCTGTACGTTCATATACGTTGCGGATATTTGATACTGCCGCACCCGTATCCGTAAAGGTGAACGGTAATACTGCTGTATCGTATGTTTATGACAAAGATAAAAGATGTACTACGGTAGAGGTTCCTGCCATAAAATGCTCCACAGGAGTTAAAGTTGAAGTTATCTATTCTTTCGAATAGATAACTTCAAATCTGTTTTTGAATACGCTATTGTCGAAAGATATTTTTCGGCAGTTGCATTTTTTATAATGTTCGCTTTTGCGCGGACAGTTGTTCGGAAATGAACACAGCTTTGTTTTAGATAATCGTTGATTTTCAGTTGTTTATAAGTTTGGCACAGCAATTGACTATATATAGCCGAAGGCGCTCGGCAAAGAAAGCCTGAATAACTCAAACTAATAATAACAATAAAAACATAACGATTATGAAGACAAATGTAATTCTTAAGGCAGTGGTAATGGTAGCGGTAGTAATGGCAAGCGTATTAAACTTCTCTGCGAATGCAATGAATCCTACGGATTACGTAAAGAACGAGGAAATGAGCGGCGAACTGGTAACAGCCCGGACAATCTTCCGTAATGAGGATGGTTATTTATTCCGTCACCTGCGTTATACTTATGGCTATGACAATGAGAGTCGTGTAATCAGCAAAGAAGCTTCCAAATGGGACAGTGTAAAAGAAGCGTGGGTTCCTTACTTCAAGCTGGATATCGAATATACGGGTGATGAGGTTTCTTTGAGCTATGCCCGTTGGAACTCCAAGGACAATGCTTACAATGATAATATTGAAACCAGCGTTTACGAACTGAATCACAATGACGCTACTTTGATGCTGGCAAGTGTGAAATGAGATATACAGGCATAAAAAAAGGAGTACCGCTGTACTCCAACCTTTGTTAACCTTAAATCTAATACTATGAAAAACACATTGCAAAGGTACGGACTTTTGGGAAATCTCCAAATAAAACAAATAAAAAGTGTGTTTTATAACACGTTTTAGCAAAAATACCCACTTTGTTAAGGCTTACTAAGATTTAAACCCTCTACATACGTATTTTCTAAAAAAGGATTATCTTTGTCCTGCTTAATCAAATTACATTAAAACTCTAAACAGATACCGCTGTGAACGAAGATATTGTCCTTACCCCGATGATGAAACAGTTCCTTGACTTGAAGGCGAAACATCCCGATGCCGTCATGCTGTTTCGTTGTGGCGACTTCTATGAGACTTATTCCACCGATGCTATTGTAGCTTCTGAAATCTTAGGCATTACCCTGACAAAGCGTGCCAATGGCAAAGGGAAAACGATTGAAATGGCCGGTTTTCCTCATCATGCGCTCGATACGTATCTGCCCAAGCTGATACGTGCAGGCAAGCGCGTAGCCATTTGCGACCAGCTGGAAGACCCGAAGCTCACCAAGAAACTGGTGAAACGCGGTATCACCGAGTTGGTAACACCGGGCGTGTCCATTAACGACAACGTACTGAATTACCGGGAAAACAACTTCCTTGCCGCCGTTCACTTCGGTAAAGGCGCTTGCGGCGTGGCATTTCTGGACATCTCTACGGGTGAGTTCCTGACCGCCGAAGGGCCTTTCGACTATGTGGACAAGCTGTTGAATAACTTTGCTCCGAAAGAAGTGCTTTTTGAACGTGGCCGTCGGGGAATGTTTGAGGGTAACTTCGGCAGCAAGTTCTTTACATTCGAGCTGGAAGACTGGGTATTTACGGAAACCACCGCCCGCGAGAAGCTGCTGAAACACTTTGAAGTAAAGAATTTGAAAGGATTCGGCGTGGAACACCTCAAGAACGGTATCATTGCTTCGGGGGCTGTCTTGCAGTACCTCATTCTGACGCAGCATACGCAGATAGGGCATATCACTTCGCTGGCGCGCATAGAAGAAGACAAATACGTCCGTCTGGATAAGTTTACGGTGCGCAGCCTGGAGCTGATGGGCAGTATGAACGACGGCGGCAGCAGCCTGTTGAACGTGATAGACAAAACTATCAGTCCGATGGGAGCCCGTCTGTTGAAGCGCTGGATGGTGTTCCCCCTGAAAGATGTGCAGCCCATTAATGAGCGATTGAATGTAGTGGAGTATTTCTTCCGCCAACCCGACTTCAAGGAACTGATTGAAGAGCAGTTGCATTTGATAGGTGACCTGGAACGTATCATCTCCAAAGTAGCCGTGGGGCGTGTCTCTCCTCGTGAGGTGGTTGCCTTGAAGTAGCCTTGCAGGCAATCGAGCCTATTAAGGAAGCCTGTATGGATGCCGATAACGCCAGTCTGAACCACATTGGCGGACAACTGGACATCTGCCGTGCCATTCGTGACCGCATCGATAAGGAAATCAACAACGATCCCCCGTTGCTCATCAATAAAGGCGGCGTGATAAAATCCGGCGTGAATGCCGAGCTGGACGAGTTGCGTCAGATAGCTTATTCCGGTAAGGACTATCTTTTGAAGGTACAGCAGCGGGAGAGCGAACAGACGGGGATTCCCAGCTTGAAGATAGGTTATAACAATGTGTTCGGTTACTATATCGAAGTGCGCAATGTGCACAAAGATAAAGTGCCGCAAGAATGGATTCGCAAGCAGACGCTGGTCAATGCCGAACGCTACATTACGCAGGAATTGAAAGAGTACGAAGAGAAGATACTCGGCGCCGAAGACAAAAATACTGGTACTGGAAACACAGCTTTACACAGAGCTGGTACAATCGCTGAACGAGTTCATTTCCGCCATTCAGATTGATGCGAACCAGATAGCGCGTCTGGACTGTCTGCTTTCCTTTGCCACCGCGGCCCGCGAAAACAATTATATCCGTCCCGTAATCTCCGACGACGAAGTGCTGGAAATACGCCAGGGACGTCATCCGGTCATCGAGAAGCAGCTTCCGATAGGCGAGAAGTACATAGCGAACGATGTAATGCTGGACAGCAGCACGCAGCAGATAATCATCATTACCGGTCCCAATATGGCGGGTAAGTCGGCGTTGCTCCGTCAGACCGCTTTGATTACGCTTATGGCGCAAATCGGCAGCTTCGTTCCGGCCGAAAGCGCGCATATCGGTTTGGTGGACAAGATATTTACCCGTGTGGGAGCCAGCGACAATATCTCCGTAGGCGAGTCTACGTTTATGGTGGAGATGAACGAGGCGGCGGACATATTGAACAACCTTTCTTCCCGCAGTCTGGTGCTCTTCGACGAATTGGGGCGCGGTACTTCTACTTACGACGGTATTTCCATTGCGTGGGCCATTGTGGAGTATATCCACGAACATCCGCGCGCCAAGGCGCGCACGCTCTTCGCCACGCACTACCATGAACTGAATGAGATGGAAAAGTCCTTCAAGCGCATCAAGAACTATAACGTGTCGGTGAAGGAAGTCGACAATAAGGTCATTTTCCTGCGCAAATTGGAACGCGGCGGCAGTGAGCACTCCTTCGGTATCCATGTAGCCAAAATGGCCGGTATGCCCAAAAGTATTGTGAAACGCGCCGACGATATCTTGAAGCAGCTTGAGACGGATAATCGTCAGCAAGGTATATCGGGCAAGCCGATGGCCGAGGTGGGAGAGACGCGCGGCGGTATGCAGCTCAGCTTCTTCCAGCTTGACGACCCGATATTATGCCAGATACGCGACGAAATACTGAATCTCGATGTCAACAACCTGACGCCGCTCGAAGCGTTGAATAAGCTGAATGACATTAAACGGATAGTCAAAGGAAAGTAGCCTGCGATATAGATTCTGTTTCAAAGGATGGAACGAAGTGTTCCCCTGTGGGGAACAAAGTGTTTCGCCCGGTGGAACAAGAAGTTTCAAGGCATGGAACTTTCAGTTTCCTCAGGTGGAACTGCCGGTTTCATGCCTTGAAACTTTTTTAGTGTTGCGGGGATGTTATTTTCCTGCCGTTTTCTTGCCGTAGAAGAACATGAAGTAAACTCCGATAAGTATGAACGGAATACTGAGCCATTGTCCCATATTCAGCGCCATTGTCCTTTCAAAATCCACCTGGTCTTCTTTCAGGAACTCGATGAAGAAGCGGAATACGAATATTTCTGTCAGGCAAAGGCCGAAGAAGAAGCCGCGGTGATAGGGTAGGGAAGCTTTCTCCCGCTTCTGCTGCCCGCGCTTGTATAGGTAGACCATGCCCAGGAAGAAGATGAAATAAGCGATTGCCTCGTAAAGCTGCGCCGGATGGCGGGGCAGCATGTCTACCCGCTCAAAGACGAACGCCCAGGGTACATCGGTCGGCTGGCCGATAATCTCGGAGTTCATCAGGTTGGCAAGGCGGATGAAGCAGGCGGTGACAGGTGTGGCTACGGCTATCATGTCCAGCACATCCATATAGTGCATCTTGGTTTTGCGGCAGTACATCCAGAGGGCGATAATCAGTCCCAGCGTACCGCCGTGACTGGCAAGCCCTTCGTAGCCGGTAAACTTCCAGTCGCCGTCCGGCAGGAACTTCACGGGAAGTATCATTTCCCAGAAGTGATTCAGGTAATAATCCGGCTGGTAGAACAGACAATGCCCCAGTCTCGCTCCTACCAGGATGCCGAAGAAGCAGTAGAAGAACAGCGGTTCGAATGTCTTTCGTCGATTTTCCGGTCGTGGTACTGGCGGTGTACTATTACGTAGGCAAGAGCGATACCTACCACCCATAACAGGCCGTAATACCGGATTGGAAGGCTGCCGAAAAGGTTGAACAGTTCCGGGTTGGGATTCCAGTTGATAGAGAGGAGAGTCAGCATATTCATAAGCAATTTAAGTTAGTTTATATCTTTGTTTTCGTCCTTCGGAGCGTAGCGCAGAATCTGCTCTTTTTGTGTATTGCACGGAAGAGGTTCTGCGCTACGCTCCGGAAGACGGAAACTGTATAAGATGGTGAGGCAAAGGTATAAAATTATTTGAATTTCTCCGCTACCATTCTGTATGTAGGGATGTCGATATTCTGTTCTTCGGCTGCCGCAATCATGTCGAAAAGCAATCCCTGCACTTCGCTTTGGTGGCCGCGCGCATGTCTTTTTGCATGGAAGCGGTGCTTTCGGGGGCAAGCTTGTCGATTACCTTGAGGTTGTACGCTACGATATCTTCCTCGAACCCGATGCCCAGTTTCCGTCCCAAGGCCGCGCTTTCCTGCGAAAGCCCGATGAAGGTGTCGCGTACTTTGCCGGGCTTCTGCACTTCGCCCATAGGCACGTCGTAGTAAGCTCCGGTAACGGCCATGGCGAGATGAAAGACCATTTGACGAAGGTGTCGCGGTTGATGTCGGGAGATATGTCGGCCTTGATGCCGCTTTCCTGCAAATCCCGCTGTATGGCTGCCAATGTTTCACGGGAAACAATGGTGTCTTTGTGTGCCCCGTAAACCAACCGGAATATCTTGCCCATTTGCGTGATTTCGCCTTTGCCGGATACGAATCCTACGATGTAGATGCAGCCGTCCAGTACCGTAACGCCGGGAACCAGCCGCTGGATGCGCGGACCTGTGCCATAGACGTTCAGTATAGGGATTACTACCGTGTCCTTGTGTGCGGCGTGCCTGATTAATTCCGTAATGGAGTCTACGGAATAGCCTTTGACGCATACGAAAATAACGTCTGCCTTGTAAGCGTCCGCCGAAGAGGCGAGGGCAGCATATTCCTCTGCCGTATAAGCCGGAACGTCCAATGTATGCTCGCCTTTTAAATCGGAATGTAACTTCAATCCGTTTTCACGTAAGGCGGCAAGATGTCCGCCACGGGCAATACAGGTGACGTCCTTTCCGGCGAGAGCGAGAAATGCGGCTATTGAACCGCCTACGCCGCCGGTTCCTGCAATGAGATACTTCAGGTTGTTATTTTTCATTTGTAGCGTATCTTTAGAAGATTAATTATTTCTGTATTTCTGTCAGCATCCTCTCAATCAGTTCTTGCGGGGAGAAATGCAGTTTTGAAAAAGCAAACCATTTTTTTCCAAGATCTTTCAAGGAAGCCCCTATGTGGAAAACTTCGGAGTCTATGATGAGGAAACGGTCATGAGACTGCTTGTATTCATGGATAGCTATTGCCGGATATTCAGCATTGTGTCGTTGCAGGTCCAATTGCAACTGTTTGGTGAGTTTGGCTGTATATACAGTAGCTTCCACTTTTTCATTTCTCTTACTAAGTATCATAAGGGTATTTTCATCAATATAATTGTCAATGAGAACAATTGTCTTTTGGGCTGATTTTATCAGATTAGAGGCGAAAACATAGGCATCGAAGATTTGTCCTTCAAAAAAGATACCTTCTACGGGTGGAAGGGCGGTACGGACAAAGAAATCTATTTTTTCTTCTATTTGCCCGATACGTTGTTCGTGTTTCGGTAAATCATTGTTTATTCTTTGCTCGATGTTGTTTAGCCGTTTATTAATCGAATATCCTCTCAGCAGGTATTCTTTTAATATTTTGTTTGCCCAACATCTGAAAGAGGTTGCATTTTTACTATTGACACGATATCCTACGGATAAAATCGCATCAAGATTATATATCTTGGTTTTATAGGTTTTGCCGTCCGCAGCAGTTAGTTCCAAAATGGAACATACTGAATTTTCTTCCAATTCATTGCTGTTGAAGATATTTTTCAGATGTTTGGTAATGGCTTGTCTGCCGGTACCGAATAATTCTGCAATTTGTGCTTGCGTGAGCCAAACTGTTTCGTTTTCTAATCGCACTTCGAGCTTGAAGGTTGTTTCTGGCTGATAAAGTACTATTTCTCCTTGCTGTTCCATAAATTTTAGGAGTAAAAAGGATGATTATTGAATTGTCTCGAAATGCCGAATTCAGCTTTATGATTGAGGATGTCGAAATTTTTGATTGCTACATCATTGGCCCTGCCCAAAACATATAGTTTGTCATTCATTTCGACATACCCTCTTCCTGTTATTTTTATACGTTGAAGCGGAAGTGCATGATGTCTCCGTCCTGCACCACGTATTCCTTGCCTTCCACGCCCAGTTTTCCGGCTTCGCGCACGGCGGCTTCACTGCCATACTTAATGTAGTCTTCGTACTTGATGACTTCTGCACGGATAAATCCTTTCTCGAAGTCGGTGTGGATAACACCGGCGCATTGCGGGGCTTTCCAGCCTTTGCGGTAGGTCCATGCCTTTACTTCCATTTCGCCGGCGGTGATGAAGGTTTCGAGGTTCAGCAGGCTGTAGATAGCTTTAATCAACCGGTTGCAACCGCTTTCTTTCAGGCCGAGGTCTTCGAGGAACATCTGCTTTTCTTCGTAAGTTTCCAGTTCGGCGATGTCGGCTTCGGTCTGTGCGGAGATGATGATGAGCTGGGCATCTTCGTCTTTGATGGCCTCGCGCACCTGCTCTACGTATTGGTTGCCGGTGGCGGCGCTGGTGTCGTCTACGTTGCAGACGTAGAGTACCGGTTTCGTGGTGAGCAGGAACATCTGTTTGGCGCATTGCTCCTCGTCATCGTTCTGAGGTATTACGGTGCGGGCACTCTGTCCCTGTTCCAATGCGTCTTTGTAGCGGAGCAGGAGTTCGTACTCTACTTTCGCCATTTTATCTCCGCCAACTTTGGCTATCTTCTCTACACGCTTGATGCGGTTTTCTACCGTATCGAGGTCCTTGAGCTGGAGTTCGGTATCGATGATTTCCTTGTCGCGCACCGGATCTACGCTTCCGTCCACGTGTACGATGTTGCCGTTGTCGAAGCAACGCAGCACATGGATAATGGCGTCGCACTCGCGGATGTTGCCCAGAAACTGGTTGCCCAGTCCTTCACCTTTGCTGGCGCCTTTCACCAGTCCGGCAATATCGACAATGTCGCATACGGCGGGCACGATGCGTCCCGGATGAACGATTTCGGCGAGTTTGGTCAGTCGCTCGTCAGGCACGGATACCTGACCCATTTGGGCGTCGATAGTACAAAAAGGAAAGTTTGCCGCCTGTGCCTTTGCACTGGACAGACAGTTGAAAAGAGTGGATTTCCCTACGTTGGGCAGTCCCACTATACCTGCTTTTAATGCCATAAATATATCTTGTTTTTTAATTATTATTCAGTTAATTGGCTGCAAAGATAGTCTTTTATCTTTTCTCTTCTTCGAACATGCGGTGAAAAATGCTTTTCAGACGCACCTCATCCGCTATGATGCTTTGCAGTTCTTTCAGCCTTTCGGCATTCTTTGAGTCGGGAAGCCAAAGTTTAAGGTAGCCGCTGGGTGCGTACTTTTTCATCAGATGTTTGTGAAAACGTTGGTAGTGCCATGCTTCGTCCGCCGCAGGATTTTGTTTCAGTCCGTATTGTACGGTACGGCGCAGGGTGATGTCTGTGTCGATGATACGGTCGCTTCGGCCACGATTTTTCCGTAAATGCTGCGCGGCTCATGGTCGCTGGATGCCCGGTGGTCTTCCACGGCTTCCCGCATGATTGCCATCTCTTCTTTGTCGAACCATTGCAGAAGGTTGCTGTCGGCGGCTATGATTTCTCCCGAAACAAGGTGATGCGTGGCGCGGTCGCGGCAAAGCCCTGTGTCGTGATAGGCTGCTATGGTGTAGACAAGGCGTTCGTCTGCCTGGGGATAAAGCTCGGCAAGAGCGAGGCTTTCGTCAATGACTGTTTGTACATGCGAACGGTTGTGTGCCTTGTCGAAGTGTTCGTATCGGGGGATAATCTCCGTTTCGACGTAGTGGATAAGTGCTTGGGGTATCATGCTTCTATGTTTTTATTGGAAAGCAAAAATACAAAAAGAGCCGGAATGTATTTGTTCCGGCTCCTCAGTTTATGAAAAGGTTTTGGGTTATTATTAGTTATTAGAGTATATTTATGAGAGAAAATGAATGGATTACATATCGGGATTATCCATTGTTATTGTCATTTCAGGGATAAGAATATAGGTATTCTTTTTATTGCTCCATTTATAATAAGTAGTAGTTATGGATTTGCCTTCATAGGCATAGCGGATGCACATGTCATGAGTCCATGCGTTTTTTACGGCATTCCATTTCAACGCTTCGCTTTCTGTTATACGCTTTTGGTCATCGTATTTATAATTGTACTTCATATAGTTGGCAAGCGTACTGCCATCCATCTTGTAAACAGTTTCGGCAACTTTCATTCCATTTACTTCTTCCGAATTGTAAATAAGGTTACTTTTGTTGTCTGCTGACGCATTCATTCCACACACAAAAAGAAAAGAGAATAAAATCAAAGTTTTTAAAGTTTTCATGATTTATGTTTTTTAGAGTATTACTTACTATTTTCTATCATATCTTTCTTAAAAGCGGTGCAAAGGTACGCATATAATTGACATAAATAAAATATATGGCTAATATTTTATCAAATTGTCAAAAGCAACAAGAATAGTATGCTTTCTTTTTGGAGCGGTTAGTGAATAAAAAATATCCGGCAGCAAAGATGTCGGATATTCTGATGAGCAAACTGTATTTTAAAGCGATTGCTTCTGTTGCTTTCTGATTGTAAGTTAAATAAAGTTATCGAGCGGATTAGTGCGCTTCCAGCCAGTTCTTTCCCCACCCGAAATCGGCTTTCAAGGTACCAGCATGCGATATGCCCGTTCCATCTCTTCGATTACAATTTTTTGTATAATCTCTTTTTCTGCCTCGGGAACGCTGAAATTCAGTTCGTCATGGACCTGTAAAATCATCTTTGCTTTCAGATTGTTACTTTGAAGGCGCCGGTAGATGAGCGACATGGCTACTTTGATAATGTCGGCAGCACTTCCCTGGATGGGAGCGTTAATGGCATTGCGCTCTGCATAACCGCGTACTACGGCATTCCGTGAGTTGATGTCGGGCAGGAAGCGCTTGCGGTGGAAGATGGTTTCCACATATCCGTTTTCGCGCGCCACCTGTATGCTTCTGTCCATGTATTCCTTGACTTGCGGGTAGGTTTCAAAATACCCGTCTATCAGTCTTTGGCTTCCTGACGGGGAACGTTCATACGCTCCGCCAGCCCGAAGACGGAGATGCCGTAGATGATGCCGAAGTTGGCTGTCTTGGCTTTGCGGCGCATATCGGCGGTTACGTCATTAATATCCACCTTATATATTTTGGCGGCAGTGGCGGCATGAATGTCATAACCGCTGAGGAAGGCATCAATCATATTCTTGTCCTGGCTCAGATGTGCCATGATGCGCAGTTCGATCTGCGAGTAGTCGGCAGAGAAGAACTCGCATCCGTCATCGGGAATGAAGCTTTGCGGATTTCCTTGCCGTCCTCGTCACGAATGGGTATGTTTTGCAGGTTCGGATTGCTTGAGCTGAGTCGTCCGGTAGCGGTTACCGCCTGGTTGAACGAAGTATGGATACGTCCCGTACGCGGATTTATCAGCTGGGGCAATGCATCGATGTAGGTACTTAGCAGCTTTTTCAGTCCGCGGTATTCAAGTATCTTACCGATGATTGCGTGTTTGTTCCGAAGGCTCTCGAGTACTTCCTCGGAAGTGACATACTGTCCGGTCTTGGTTTTTTTGGCTTTCTCTACGATTTTGAGTCTGTCAAACAACACTTCGCCTACCTGCTTGGGTGAGCCGATATTGAAGGTTTCGCCACCTGCCAGTGCATAGATTTCTTTTTCAATCTCCTGCAGGCGGAGCGTGAAATGCTCGGACGATTGTTTAAGCGCTTCCGTATCGATACGCACTCCGTTGCTTTCGATGTTGACGAGCACCGGTACGAGCGGCATCTCTATTTCGTAAAAGAGATGTTCGGCAGCGTGCTCTTTCAGTTCTTTTTCGAGTACGTTCTTCAGTTTCAGTGTAACGTCCGCATCTTCGCAAGCGTAGCGGTATACGTCTTCCGGCGGAAGATCGCGCATGTTCTTTTGGTTCTTGCCTTTGGCTCCTATAAGTTCGTCGATGTGGATGGTCTGGTAGTGCAGATAGATTTCGGCAAGGTAGTCCATGTTGTGCCGGAGCTCCGGTTGCAATACATAATGGGCAAGCATGGTGTCGAAAAGTTTTCCTTTTACCTGTACTCCGTAGTTTTGAAGGACAATCATATCGTACTTGATATTTTGTCCTACTTTCATGGAATTTTCATTTTCGTAAAGAGGGCGGAACTCATTGACGATTTTTAACGCTTCGTCACGATTTGCCGGAACGGGTACATAGTAAGCCCGGTTTTCGGCATCACTGAAGCTCATTCCCACCAGTTCCGCTTCCATCGGTTCGGTTCCGGTGGTTTCCGTATCTATTGAGAGAATTTCTTTTGTAAGTAACTTTTGAATAATTTTATTTCTTTTCTCTTCTGTATCAATTAGTTGATAGTCTACATCGAGCATTTCTAAGCGCGTGAGAATCGAATTTTTTGCATCACCCGTCCCGTTGTCCGCAAAATTTGCAAACAAATCGCCTTGAACCGGAGTGTTGTTTCCGGAAGTTGTGCCGTCGGTGGGTTGGGCAAATAAAGTTCCCGCATAAGGATCGGGCGAAGCGGAACTGGAAGAAGAGGGAAGGGGAGAGACTGTCTTTTTCAGGACACGGTCGATGAGGGTACGAAATTCCAGCTCTTCAAAAATCTTGCGGAGCTCTTCTTCGTTCGGCTCTTCGCGGACAAGTGTGTTCATGTCGAGCTTGATAGGTACGTCCACTTTGATGGTTGCAAGGAATTTGGAGAAAGCAATCATTTCCCGGTTTGCCTCTACTTTGGTTTTAAGCGCACCTTTCAGCCGGTCGGTATGGGCAAGCAGGTTTTCGATACTGCCGAATTCAGCCACCAGCTTTTGTGCGGTTTTCTCTCCCACGCCCGGACAGCCGGGGATGTTATCGGAAGAGTCGCCCATCAGTCCCAGCATGTCGATGACTTGCTCTGTGGACTGGATATCGAACTTCGCTTTTATCTCCTCGATGCCCATGACTTCGAATCCGCCGCTGTGTTTGGGGCGGTACATGAATACATTCTCCGACACCAGTTGGCCGTAGTCTTTGTCGGGCGTCATCATATAGGTGACAATACCTTGTCTGCCGGCTTCGGTGGCAAGCGTGCCTATTACGTCGTCGGCTTCATAACCGGGCACTTCCAGGATAGGAATGCGGTAGGCACGGATAATATCCTTTATAATAGGTACGGAAAGGCGGATAGCCTCGGGAGTCTCTTCCCGTTGCGCTTTGTATTGTTCGTAAGCCTCGTGGCGGAATGTAGGTCCCGAAGGGTCGAAAGCTACTCCTATATGTGTGGGATTTTCCTTTTTCAGCACCTCTTCCAGGGTGTTCACAAACCCCAGAATGGCGGAAGTGTTGAATCCTTTGGAGTTGATTCGCGGATTTTTGATGAACGCGTAATAAGCACGGTATATCAATGCGTAGGCATCAAGCAAGAAAAGTTTATCGGTTGAATTCATATATTTATCCTTTTTTTCATGGTAAAAGTACAAAAAAATACCGTATTAACCGTTTTATTACTATTTTTGTGCTCAAATAGCGATGTATGGACAGTATATCCTTCATAAAATCCCCGATTTCTGCGGAGTTGGAAGACTTCAAAAAGCATTTTGATAGTTGCCTTTCCAGTTCTAACCTTTTGCTGAACAGCGTGATTGCGCATATACGGCAGAAGAATGGGAAGATGATGCGCCCGATTCTGGTTTTGCTTGCGGCGAAGCTGTACAATGAGATTTGTCCGGCAACGCTTCATGCTGCGGTTGCTTGGAGCTGCTGCATACGGCAAGCCTGGTGCATGACGATGTGGTGGACGAGAGTACCGAAACGCCGGGGGCAGCTCTCCGTGAATGCCGTTTTTAATAATAAGGTGGCGGTGCTTACGGGAGATTATTTACTGGCAACGGCTTTGGTGGAAGTGGGGATGACGCGCAATTACGGCATTATCGATATTGTTTCGAAGCTGGGACAGGATTTGGCGGAAGGGGAGTTGTTGCAGCTTTCCAATGTCAGCAATCCCGAATATTCCGAGGATATTTACTTTGATGTCATCCGCAAGAAGACGGCCGTACTGTTTGCCGCGTGCATGAAAGCGGGTGCGCTTTCGGTGGGAGCTGGCGATGAAAAGGCGGAATATGCACGTCTCTTTGGCGAATACATCGGTCTTTGCTTTCAAATCAAGGATGATATATTCGATTACTACGAAAGCAAGGAAATCGGCAAACCTACCGGCAATGATATGCTGGAAGGAAAGCTGACCTTACCTGCACTTTATGCCCTTAATTCAACCCGCGACAAGCAGGCACAGGAGATTGCCGCGAAAGTAAAGAGCGGAACGGCTACAACTGATGAAATAGCCCGATTGATCGAGTCCAAGCAACGGACGGCAATTGAATACGCTACGAAAGTTATGATTGAGTTTAAGGAAAAGGCGCTTTCGTTATTAGCTCCATGGAAGATACGGATGTCAAGAAAGCGCTTGTTTGCTATCTTGATTACGTAGTGGAACGCGAAAAATAAGTTTGTTTTTTATACAATAAAGACGGAATATCTATCAAAGTTTCTTTTATATCCCGTCATTCAAAAACGAAGCGAAGAACCTTGTTTCCTTATATAGAGAGCAGGTTCTTCGCTTTGTTTTATATAACGGATATATCAACCGTATTCCTCTTAAAAGAACTTCATTTCTTCACCTTTGATTTCCGACAGCAGGAGATTTGCCAGACGGCTGGTTCCCAAACGGAACAATCCGTTGTTCAGCCATTCTTCGCCCAGCACTTCTTTTACGATGGTGTAGTAGATGAGCGCATCGTTTACGCAGTTGATGCCTCCTGCCGGTTTGAAACCTATCTTGTTGCCCGTCAAGGTATGGTATTCCTTAATAGCCTGACACATTACATAGGCTGCTTCCGGAGTGGCGGCAGGCTGCTGTTTGCCGGTGGAAGTCTTGATGAAATCGGCTCCGGCATACATGGATAGGATAGAGGCCTTTTTGATGTTGGCTGCCGTTTTCAGCGCGCCGGTCTCCAGGATTACCTTCAGGTGATGCTCCTTGCAGGTGGCTTTCAGCTCCTGTATCTCATCGCACATGGTTTCATAGTCGCCGCTCAGGAACTTTCCTACGGAGATTACGATGTCTATCTCATCCGCGCCTTCCATGATTGCCATGGCGGTTTCGGCTACTTTTACTTCTATGAAAGTCTGTGAAGAGGGGAAACCTGCCGATACGCAGGCTATCTTTACGTCTTCCACTTCCAGCGTATCCTTTACTACTTCCGCAAAGTTGGGATATACGCAGATGGCCGCTACGTTCTTCAAATCGGGAAATTCTTCGTCAAACTGGTTTACCTTTTGGGTGAATTTCATGACGCTTTCATCGCTGTCCGTACTGTTGAGCGTGGTCAGGTCGATGCAGTTGAACAGGAACTTCTTTACTTCCGGAGTATTGTTTGCAGGGACTTTCTCTGCGATTATTCCGGCTACTTCCGCTGCCACTTCCGCATCATTCAAATTGGTGTTGTACTTCGCCAGAGCGGCATCGTACTTGCTCTGTGTAGATTCGTTATTCTCCATGGTCGGATAATTTAGGATTATTGATATGTCTTGCCTGGTCGCGTTTGGTTTTCTTCTCGATGCTGCGTGCAAATGCTTCGGTGATGTCTACATCGGTCTGGTTGGCAATGCAGAGAAGTACCCAAAGGACGTCCGCGATTTCTTCTTCAACGTTGTCTTTCTCTCCTTCCTTAAAAGACTGGTCGCCGTATTTGCGTGCCATAACTCGTGCCAGCTCGCCGACTTCTTCGGTCAATACGGCCATATTGGTGAGCTCGCTGAAGTAACGTACTCCGTATTTTTTTATCCAGGAGTCCACTTCTTGTTGTGCTTCTTTTAACGTCATTATTCCTTGTTTTTTGTATCCATACAGATGGTCACAGGGCCATCGTTCACTAATTCTACCTTCATATCGGCTCCAAATTCGCCGGTACCTATCTCTTTACCTAATGCAAAACTCAATTCCTTGCAGAATTGTTCGTACAGCGGAACGGATATTTCCGGTTTGCGCCCGTATGTAAGAGGGCGATTGCCTTTCCTGGTAGATGCGTGCAGCGTAAACTGGCTGATTACCAATATCTCACCGTCAATGTCGAGTATGGATTTATTCATAACGCCATTCTCGTCGTCAAAAACACGCAGGTTGACAATCTTTTTTACACAACCAGTCGATGTCTTCCTTGCCGTCCGTCTCCTCTATGCCTACCAATATCATAAATCCTTTGCGGATGGCGGACTTACAGGTTCCGTTGATTGTGACAGACGCATGCCCGGTACGTTGTATAACTACTCTCATGTTTTAGTCCTAAAAAATAATTTTGCAGGTTGCAAAGTTACGAATAAATTCGTGATTGCCGCGGTGTGGGACAAGAATTTGTATTGAAGGACTATTTGTCTGTGAAATAGTCCTTTATGATTTTCGCTTTCGCCTCTCCAATCACTTTGACAATATCTTCCGCCGATGCTCCTTGATTCGTTTTACGCTTTTGAACTCCTTTAGCAGAGTGTTCTTTGTCTTTTCTCCAATCCCTTTTATCTCGTCTAAGGCCGAAGCTATCTGCCGCTTGCTGCGCTTGTCGCGGTGGAAGGTAATGGCAAACCTGTGTACCTCGTCCTGTATTTGCGTCAGCAGACGGAAAAGGGGAGAGTTTTGTTTCAGTCCGATGGTCTGCGGTGGGAAACCGTATAGCAGTTCCGATGTGCGGTGTTTCCCGTCTTTGGCAAGTCCGGCAATGGGGATATCAAGGTTCAGTTCGTCGACAACCTCTTTTACGGCGCTCATTTGCCCTTTTCCGCCGTCGGTGATAAGAAGGTCGGGCAGGGGAGCGTTCTCCTCGATAGCGCGCTGATAACGCCGTTTTACAACCTCTTTCATGGATGCATAGTCGTCCGGTCCTTCCACGGTCTTGATGTTATACTTCCGGTAGTCTTTCTTGGACGGCTTTCCTTTGATGAAGACAACGCATCCGGCAACAGGGTCCGAGCCTTGGATGTTGGAGTTGTCGAAACACTCTATCCGCATAGGCAGCCTGTCGAGGTGCAATTCTTGCTGGATTTCCTTTAAAAGGCGTACCGTGCGTTGTTCCGGATTCAGCTTTTCCGCTTGTTTCAGACGGTCGGCCTTGTATTGTTTAACGTTAAGGATGGAGAGTTCAAGCAATTTCTTCTTATCACCGCGTTGCGGATGGTAAAGATAACGTCTTTAAGCTCCATGTCCAGCTCAAAGGGCACGATGATTTCGCGGGAAAGGCTCTTGTACCGTTCGCGCATCTCGATAATGCCCAGTGAAAGGAGCTCCTCTTTCGTTTCGTTCAGCCGTTTCTTGTACTCAAAGGTGAAAGCCTGGTTGATAGCCCCGTTTGTGATATGCAGATAGTTGATGAATGCGGACTTTTCATCGGTGTCTTCCTCGATGGAGAACACGTCGATATTGTGCAATACGTTGCTTACCACTTCCGATTTGGAACGGTAATTTTCCAGCAGCAGATACTTTTCCTTGATTTTCTGCGCCTCTTCAAACTTCATTTCCGCCGCAAGCTCCTGCATCTGCTGATACAGCATCCGCTCTATCTCCTGGGTATTTCCCTTGAGTATTTCCTTTATTTCGGCGATGTTTTTGAGGTATTCTTCCTGATTCTGCTTGCCTATGCAGGGGCCTGCGCAGTTCTTGATGTGGTATTCCAGGCATACATTGAACTTCCCTGCCCGGATGTTTTCGGGCGAGAGATTCAAATTGCAGGTGCGTAGCGGGTACAAATGCTTGATGAGGTCGAGCACTGCATACATGGATGGTATGTGGCTGTACGGGCCGTAGTAGGAAGAACCGTTGCGTATGATTCTCCGCGTCTTGAATACGCGGGGGAAATATTCGTTCTGCACGCAGATGGACGGGTAGGTCTTGTCGTCTTTCAGCAGTACGTTGTAACGGGGTTTGTATTTCTTGATAAGATTGTTCTCCAGCAGCAAGGCGTCCTCTTCCGTGTTGACCACGATATACCGGATATCTGCAATCTTGCTCACCAGTACCCGTGTCTTTCCCGGTTCATGTTCTCTGTTGAAGTAGGAAGAGACCCGGCGCTTCAGGTTTTTTGCTTTCCCTACGTATATAATCGTTCCCTCGGCATTCAGATATTGGTAAATACCGGGACTTTCGGGAAGGTTCAGAACGATACCCTTCAGGTAATCATTTGTTTTTAGTTCGTCCATATCGTAAGAAAAAGGTAGTAAAGAAAAAGGTGGTAAAGCAATACGCTGCCAAGAGCATGCGGCGATACATTCTCGTGCAGCGATGTGATTGCTTTACCACCCGGTTGTTTCTTTAGAGTGTCAATACCGATTCTACATCTACATCTTTGCTGAATATCTCCTTTCCATGCAACTCTTTCAATTCGATAATGAAGTTTACATATACCTTTTTAGGGTTCAGTTTCTTCACCAGTTTGCAGGCTGCTTTCATTGTTCCGCCCGTAGCCAGAAGGTCGTCGTGCAGCAATACTACATCGTCCGGCTCAATGGCATCCTTGTGGATTTGTACCGTATCTTTGCCGTACTCTTTGTCGTAGCTTTCTTCGATTGTTTCCGCAGGCAACTTTCCGGGCTTGCGCATGGGTACGAATCCTGCACCTAAGCGGGTGGCGAGAATGGGACCATGATGAAGCCTCTGGATTCTATACCTACCACTTTGGTTATCCCTTTATCCTTGTACATTTCATACAAGGTGTCTGAAAGTTCTTGCAGTGCCGACGGGTTTTTAAACAGAGTGGTCACATCGTAGAATAAAATCCCGGGGATGGGGAAGTCGGGAATTTCCCGGATGGTCTTGGCAAGTGTTTCTTTGCTCATAATCAGTTTATTTAATACGTTTATTGAATTCTTTGTTTCACGTGGAACGTTGCCCCTTATCGCCCGCAAAGCACCAGCAGCACGTTGATATCGCTGGGAGACACTCCCGGGATTTCGGCTTGCCTGGGCTATCGTTTCCGGATCTATCTTCACCAGCTTCTGGCGGGCTTCGGTAGAAAGAGACTGGATGGAATTATAGTCGAACCTTCCTTTAATCTTTATGCTTTCCAGCCGTGCCAGTTATCTGCTATGATTCGCTCGCGTCCGAATATAGCCCTTCGTACTTGATAAGTATTTCCGCAGCTTCGACTATTTCGTCTCTTCTGTCTGCAACTTTATCCTGTTCCGTAATCTTGTCCAGTTCCCGACGGAAAGCGCTGACATGTTCTGCCATGTTTTCCAAGGTTACTTGCGGACGGTTTATTAAGTCTACCAACTTGCATCCCTGGCGGAGCGGGGTAGTGCCGAGCTGTTCCAGCACCGGGTTGATTAATGCCGGTTTCATCGAATAACTCCGGGTGAACTCTATGATGCTTGTAACGGCTTCGCGCTTGCTCTTTAATAGTTCGTAGCGGTCTTCTTTGGCAAGTCCCAGTTTCCAGGCTCTTTCGGTCAGCCTCATATCGGCATCGTCCATGCGGAGCAGGATGCGGTATTCCGCACGTGAAGTAAACATGCGGTAAGGCTCATCGACGCCTTTGGTAACCAAATCGTCGATTAATACGCTATATAGGCTTCGTCGCGTGCCAGGGTGAACGGTTCTCCGCCGTGGCAATTGATATGCGCGTTGATACCTGCAATGATTCCTTGTCCGGCAGCTTCTTCGTAGCCGGTCGTTCCGTTTACTTGTCCGGCGAAGAATAGGTTTTTGATTTTCTTCGTTTCCAACGTATGTTTCAGTTGGGTGGGATCAAAGTAATCGTATTCTATTGCGTAGCCGGGGCGGTAAATCACCAGGTCGCGGAATGCCGGAATCTTTTTCAGTGCTGCAATCTGTATGTCCATCGGCAGGGAAGAAGAGAAGCCGTTCAGGTAAAGTTCCTGCGTCGTTTCACCTTCCGGTTCCAGGAAAAGCTGGTGCTGTTCCTTGTCGGGGAAGGTTACGATTTTGGTTTCTATACTGGGGCAATAGCGGGGCCCTATGCTTTGAATCTGCCCGTTGAAAAGGGAGAATCCGGCAGCCCTTCACGAAGGATGCGGTGTGTTTCCTCATTGGTGAAGCAGGTCCAGCACGGCAGTTGCTTCAGGTGGCGTACGCCGTTGTTCATAAAGGAGAATTTATGGAAGTCGTTTTCCCCTTCCTGAATCTCCATATCTTCGTAATGCACGCTCCGTCCGTCGATACGTACGGGGGTTCCCGTTTTCATTCGTCCGTATGTGATGCCGTGCCGGGCGATGGATTCGGTCAGTTGGTAAGATGCGGGTTCTGCCATGCGCCCGCCCGGAAGCATGGTGCGCCCTACGTGCATCAGTCCGTTCAGGAAAGTTCCGGCAGTCAGTACGACGCATTTGGCGCGGAAGGTCACTCCCCAAACGGTGGTGAGTCCGGTTACCTCGCCGTTTTCAACGAGGATTTCCTGTACGGTGTCCTGCCAGATGTGCAGGTTGGGAATATTCTCCAGAATCTCGCGCCATGTCCAGATGAATTTGTTGCGGTCGCACTGTGCGCGCGGACTCCACATGGCGGGGCCTTTGGAGCGGTTCAATATGCGGAACTGGATAGCCGTTTTATCGGTTACCAATCCCATATATCCGCCTAAGGCGTCTATTTCGCGTACAATCTGTCCTTTGGCAATACCTCCTACGGCAGGGTTACAACTCATCTGTCCTATCTTATTCATGTCCATTGTGATAAGACAGGTCTTTGAACCCAGGTTTGCGGCGGCGGCAGCGGCTTCACAGCCGGCATGTCCGGCGCCGATTACGATAACGTCATACTTAAACTCCATTCGTTCAATCTCTTTTAAAACCATGCAAAGTTACTAAAAAGTTATTTTGTAGCCGCGATTTATCTCCTTTCCTTGTGAATTCTTAGGAAATACCTCGCGGGTTTCTTTCCGTTTTGCCTGTATGTAATCTCCTTTCGCCTTGTATATAATCTCTTATTCGTTTAAGGAAAATATCCGAAAGGCAGGTTCTTTTTCTTCGTCCCGCAGTTGCGGGACGGACGTTGCCGTCTGCGGGCCCGGCAGCCCGCAATTGGCAACCGCGGAGCCTGCAATTGGAAAACGAAGAAAGTAACGTGGTAAAGCGGTATTATATACGGTGCAAAACAAAGAAAAGAAAGAGGGAATGGAACATTTATCTACGGGATTAGCTTCCCGATTGTCTGTATAAAACCTTTTCAGACCTCGAAAATCGTTGAAAAAGTCGCTTATATGGAATTTCTGATTATTGGGTTAATGCATTGACCATAGTGTATAGCCTTGTTTTTGAGAGTGACGACCTGATTGTTTGTCATCACCCTTATCATGTTGGTCGTCACCTCGCAATCCCTCTCTGGTAAAGGGATGCGAGGTGGTTAGTGACGAGTGACGAGAGATTGTGCAAAAAAACGATAGGGGGAGAGTTGAACTTTGCTTGCCGATGCGCCTTTTGATTTTATCGCATGGCGAGCGCCTTGTTTTCGGCGGCTTCCATGATTTCCCGTTCTCCCGGTCCTTTGTCGTTTATGCCGCAAAGGTGCAGGATGCCGTGGATGATGACGCGGTACAGTTCCCGTTCGTAGTCATTGCCGGCAAACTGTTCGGCGTTGGTGCGTACCGTATCCAGGCTGATGAAGAGGTCGCCGCTCAGGCGGTTGCCTTCGCAGTAGTCGAAAGTGATGATGTCCGTGTAGTAATCGTGCTGAAGGTACTGGCGGTTCACTTCGAGGATTTTCTCGTCCGAACAGAAGATGTAGGCTATTTCGCCGATTCTCTTGTTGTAGGTGGCGGCAACGGCTTTGATCCATTCCGTTGTTTCGCGCTTCTTGATTGCGGGCATTTCGATGCCGTCTGTCTGATAACTTATCATACTATTTCCAGTTTTTTTAAAAGAAGATATATAGCTGATGATGATAGCGGCGATGATACCGGAAAAGTCGGCTATCAGGCCGCAGGTGACGGCGTTGCGGGTTTTCGTGATGCCTACGCTGCCGAAGTAGACGGCAAGGATGTAGAACGTGGTATCCGAGGCGCCGCGTGCCACGCAGCTCATGCGGCCGACAAAAGAGTCGGCGCCGTATTGCTTCATTGTATCAATCATCAGTCCGTTGGCTCCGCTGCCGCTTAACGATTTCATCAATGCAGTGGGCAGCGCACCTACAAATTCGGTGTCCGCTCCGGATAGTCCGACGATGTAACCGATGCCGTTTACGATGATGTCCATCGCTCCCGAAGTGCGGAAAACGGCGATTCCAACGAGGAATGCCACCAGATAGGGAACGATGCGTATGGCGGTTGTAAATCCTTCCTTGGCGCCTTCGATGAAAGCATCGTACACATTAATCTTTTTCCATAATCCCCACAGGATGAAAAGCAGGATGATGGTAAAGAGAATGATGTTGGCAACCAGCGTGGAGTAAACGCCCATTTCTTCGCGGCTTACTTGGGTGAACAGGTAAATAAGCCCGGAGAAGAACAGACTGATGCAACCGATCAGAATAAGAATGGGTTTGTTCAGCAGGTTTATCCGTTGCGCAATGCTGACGGCGGTGACACCGACAATGGTAGAGATGGCGGTAGTAATCAGCGTAGGGATGAAAATGTCCGTAGGCTGCGCAGCGCCCATTTGCGAGCGGTACATCATGATGCTGACGGGTATCAGTATCAACCCGGACGTGTTCATTACCAGAAACATAATCATCGGGTTGGTAGCGGTATCTTTTTTCGGATTCAGCTCCTGAAGCTCTTTCATGGCTTTCAGTCCCATCGGGGTGGCGGCATTGTCCAACCCCAGCATGTTGGCGGAAAGGTTCATGAAAATGGAACCCATGGCGGGGTGTCCTTTGGGAATTTCCGGGAAGAGGCGGCAGAACACGGGACTCAGCCAGCGCGAAAGCGCATTTATCATACCGCTGTTTTCGCCGATTTTCATGATGCCCAGCCATAAGGATAGAATGCCGGTGAGCCCCAGTGATATTTCGAATGCGGTCTTGGATGAGTCGAATGTGGAGTTGACAAGTTCCGTAAATATCTCCGTATCTCCCATAAACAGGAGTTTGCAGAGCGCTACAATGAAGGCGATTACGAAAAATGCTACCCAGATGTAATTTAAAACCATGTGTCCTTACTCTTCTTCTTAAATATTAATAGTTGCTTTCGTTGGCAAGATTCCATACGTTGAGGAAGGATGCCTTGGTTATTTCCACGACTTTTTCCCAGTTCAGTAATGCGGCGTGGTCTGACGGCTGGTGATAGTCGGGATGGCCGTCGGTGTGATACCAGATGACGGGGATGCCGGAACGGGCGAACGAGGCATTGTCGCTTCCGCCCACGGGGTTGTCCCAGGGACGGTAGTCGGGTTGCAGTTGCAGTCCGTAGCGGGTGATGTCCTGTTTCAGCCATTCGCCGAAGGCAGGATGGGCGGCTGTGTAGAAGTAGACTACGTGCTGCGGTTGTTCGGGCTTGTTGTTACGCCCTATCATGTCGAAGTTGAGATAACCCTTTATCTGTTTGAGAAACGGGCAGTGCTGTACGAAATGTTTTGAACCGAGCAATCCTTTTTCCTCGCCGTCCCAAAAGGCGAAGATGACATTTCTCAGCGGCTTTTCTCCGCTGAGGGCAAATGCACGTGCTATCTGCAATACGGCGGAGACGCCGGACGCGTTATCGTCCGCACCGTTGTATATCTTATCGTCCGCCAGCGTTTCGTCTACGCCCAGGTGGTCGAAATGAGCGCCTACAATGACATATTCATCGCTGCGCTTGCCGGGAATGTATGCCAGCACATTATCCATTTTCAGGGAACGGTGCGTGCCTTGTTTCAGTACGGCAACGGAGTCGGGGTGTACCTGCCAGCGTCCGCGTTGCTGCCTTTCCTTGGCGTATGCTCGAAAGGCTGGTAATAGCCGTTCTTTTCCAAAGGGCGGATACCGGCTTCTTTCAGGCAGGATACGATGTAGCGGGCTGCTACCCGCGAACCATGCATGCCTGCTTCGCGTCCTTGCAGTTCGTCATCGGCCAGAAACTCCACAATGGCTTCTGCGGAAGTACGGTTGATGCTTTGCAATCCTTTTTCGAGCGGGGACTGTGCATGTAGCGACAGGGCGGAAAACAGGAAACAGGCGGTTCCTAAAAATACTTTATGCATGGTGTTCCGTTTTTAGTGACTAAAGTGTGTATCTGTTGCAAAATTAAAGATAACTTTTCATAGTTCTATAGATTTGTCGTATTTTTGTCTGCTGGCAAGATAATTCAAGTACATGTAAATCAAACGGTGAGTGATGAGAAAAAGGAAAATCCCGTTGGCAGGCACGCTGCAGAATAATCCGATTTCAACGGAAGAAATAGCGGATATTGCCGCAGATATCCAAAGGGAATTGGAGACGTATGCCGATCCGGTAAAAAGGGAATATCTTCCCCGTTTCTTCAAGACGGGAAAGGGAGAATACGGCGAGGGCGATAAATTTCTGGGTGTAGTGGTTCCGAATACCCGTACGGTGGCGAAGCAACACAAGGATGCTCCGTTTGCTGTAATGGCGGAACTGCTGCAAAGTCAGTGGCACGAGTGCCGGCTTTGTGCTTTGCTGATGCTGGTGGAGCGTTTTAAGAAAAGCGGTGAAAAGGAAAGGAAGCTTATTTATGACTTCTACCTTTCGCAGACGGCACGTATCAACAACTGGGATTTGGTAGACTTGTCCGCTCCGGGTATCGTGGGAGAATATCTGAAAGACAAA
>ENA-OQAA01000307-OQAA01000307.1-human-gut-metagenome-genome-assembly--contig:-NODE-307-length-34737-cov-6.106877_pt1 | contig 34737 bp, 44 predicted proteins | sample MGYA00242489_ERZ504515 | MGnify/ENA primary metagenome ERZ504515 (study PRJEB26092, sample SAMD00036237) | human gut metagenome | host: Homo sapiens | study: EMG produced TPA metagenomics assembly of... | reverse complement strand
TATAATATTGTAAAATAAAAAGATTATGAAAAATAATTAAAAACCATATTGCATAAAGGTGAGTGGTTGCTTGACGCATTAAAAACGTATGGGCTGCAACATGATACCTACCAATACCATTCTGAACAAGACCTTAACGGGACTTGGGGCTACCCACAGCGAGATACATTCAAAACGCAACTCTATAATCATAGAACCGAATGTACGTGATACTTGGCAAGCTGAATGAGAACGAGAATTTGGAAGCGGTCTATGAAAAGTGTACTCCTTACAAGATTGAGAAGTACCTCAAAATGGATATTCCATACAAGAAGATTATAACCACTCCCGAAAGTTTCCCGAAAATAAGAAAGGCAGCACAGAAGTTGAACATCAACATCTATAAGGAATATTTCTGCTTGTTTGACGAGTGCGAGAAACTGACACAAGACGTGGACTATCGGAGAAAAATCTCACAGCCGATATACGACTTCTTCCAATTTGAGCAAAAAGCATTTGTTTCCGCTACACCTTTGGAAATGTCTCATCCCGAATTTGAACGACAAGATTTCCAACTGATACGGATTGTGCCGGACTACGACTACAAGAAAGATTTGGAGTTGATTGTCACCAACAGCTATTACAAGCGGTTACGGATTGTCTTGGACAACCTAAAGAACAGCAAGCATATCTGCATATTCTTCAATGTGACGGATGGGATAGCTGATTTGATTGGCAAATTGGGTGTTACGGACTATAAAGTGTTCTGCTCCCAACAGAGTGTGAATAAGTTGAAGAAAAGAGGACTGGTAAATGCGTACTCACAGATTGACTACCCTTTGGCTAAGTACAACTTTTTCACTTGCCGTTTCTATTCCGCTTTGGATATTCGCATAGGCAGATATAAACCGGACATACTTATGTTGACGGACTTGCGTACCGCACAATGGACTATGATAGACCCGTTCACGGAAGCTATTCAGATACAAGGTCGATTCCGCAGAAAAGGGAATGATGATGTCACCTATAACTCACTTACCCACATCACAACGGTAAATCCGAATATCCATATCCGTAGCAATGAGGAAATAAGGAACAGAGTAGAGCAGTTCATTACCAATTACAACCTGTTGAAAGGACAGCAGGAAACGGATGAATTTAAAAAAAGGTGCTATACTTGAAGATATGGAAAACATGAAATATCAAGACTTGATAGACGAAAGAGGCGAGATTAATCCGTTCTCCATAGACAACCTTTATAATGAGGAACGGGTAAGGAGCTATTACCAGTCCGCAAATAAGTTGTACCAAGCATACCTTGGCACGGGCTTCTTCAACGTCACCTACAACAATGTGACTGAATGCGTGGGGGACGATGACATGGAAAAGCTGAACAACACCAAAATTGCCACCGAACAAAGGAAGCAGTTGCTACACCTGATTGTGCGGTTGGAAGAATGGTTAAAGAACGGCAGGATTACTTTGGAGGAAAAAGAGATGCTTCTGAACCAACTAAGACAACAGCCGGAATGTGACTATATTCTGACTGCCTACAACAAGATAGGCAAGGATGCGATAGTAAGTGCCGAATATAAGAAGCAGCTCATTGAGAAAAAGGTCAAAGAGTATGACAAGGCACAAGCCCAAAAGCTAAGATTCTCTCCTAAAGTCCTTAACGAGATAAAAGCGGAGTTCCCATTAGGGATATACCTGCCTAAAGAAGAGATAAAGCAGAGATTGGAGGTTATATATTGCGAGAATGGCATAAATTTCAAAGTGACACAGGAAACAATAAAAGAATATTATGATTGCAATTTATCCGGCTCAAAAGAGAAGCCATCATTCAAACTTAATTTCTTCAAGTTTTAGGCGGTATGTTTTTCGGGTGTGGGCATATAGGAGCGTTTTTTGTCAAAGACCTACCGCTAAGCTGAGAGGCTATATATTAGATAAAACGTTTATTATCAATCTTTTAAACACAACTAATTATGGGGCTAAATTTAAGTAATGGAAATATGTACAAGTTTGTTAACTATACTTGGAATCCCATCAAAGGCAAATGCCTGCACGATTGCAGCTATTGCTATATGAAAACAATGCCACAGTATCAGCACCTCATATTGGCAGAGAATGAGTTTAAAACAGACTTGGGAAATGGGAACCGTATTTTCATTGGCAGTACCACAGATGCGTTTGCAGAAAATGTTCCATCTGAATGGATAGTACGAATTTTGGATTACTGTTATCAGAATCATAATGCGGAAAAACCAAATGCTTATCTATTACAGTCCAAGAACCCCAAGAGGTTTTTGGAGTTCATCAACCATCCGATTATGGAACGTGTAATATTCTGCACGACCATTGAAACCAACCGTTTCTATCCGGAGATAATGAACAAAGCTCCAAGAATTGAGGAACGGGTGGAAGCTATGGAAGAGATAGCAAGCTTGGACGCCCCACAATGGTAACGGCAGAACCTTTGATGCAGTTTGACCATGAAGAAGTGGTGTCTTTTATCAGAAGATGCAGCCCCAAGTTGGTGAATATCGGAAAGGAGAGCAAAGGGAGGGTCAAGCTGCCAGAGCCTACCCAAGAAGAAGTCCAGCAACTCATTGCGGAACTGAAATCGTTTGCCAATGTGAACGTGAAAGACAACGCTTTGATATGGCGCAAGTAACGGCAGAGAAAGAAAGTTGGAGGAAACCTGCAATATGGCGGAATCCAACTTCGTTTTTTATTAGAGTTATATAGCTATACTTTATAATATGCCACATACAGCCAATGACATTAAAAAGGCTACCTAATTAAAGAATCACCTATATGCAGTTTAGCTAAAAATCAAGAGAACAGATATATAAGGTACTTAGTACAGAAATCCCCCTCCCCATTCAGCCAGTGACCTAAAATATATAAGAGTGGCTGTCTTTACGGTTGGCAACCCCCTCAAGTCCCCCTCTGTACATTGATATAAAAAGAATTATTAATCATTTAAACTTTTATCATTATGACAAATTTAGTTATCATGCCAACAGAGAACGGAGAGAGAATGAATTTAGGTGAGTTTGCAGAAGAAGCAACCATTATTGAAGAAACTGCAACGCCTAAAAGAGTAAATCATTTCATTGAGGCAAACACCCAAGAAGCTACCTTGCAACATTTGAAAAATGACTGTATTACTCCCGTTTTTGCAAAAGACAATGAGCTTACAGTAAACCATGCTGCATTTATTGAAACTGTTTGGGAAGCTGCAAACTCCTACTACAATGGTGAGACTATTGGAACACCCGATATTCGTGTCTCTCATGTGATTAAGGGTCGTATTCCCGAAGCTATCCACAAACCTGCCAATCAGTTGTTGGAATCAGACAAAACAATCTACTATGAGAGGGCAGCTTTCAGTATTGACATTCCTACAATCTATGAAACGGTTGAGGGAAACAAGTTGAACCTTTCAATAGTAGGGGTCAGAGCCTATAATCAAATGAACTTATACAGCAAGAAAGTTCCAGAGTTGTTTAGGTTGGCTATTGGCTTTAAGAACCAAGTTTGTTGCAATATGTGCATCTTTACAGACGGTTACAAGGATGATTTAAGAGTGAGCAATACAAGTGAACTTTACCGTTCTGCCTTGGAGTTGTTCAACAACTACAATCCTGCCAAACATCTACATTTGATGCAACAGTTGGGCAATACTTCAATGAGTGAACACCAATTTGCACAAATATTGGGCAAAATGAGACTTTATCAGTGTTTGCCCAATGGCTACCAAAAGAGACAGCCAAGAATGTTGCTTACTGATACACAGATTAACAGTGTTGCAAAAGCCTACATTAATGATGAGAACTTTGGCAGCTTTGGAAATGACTTGAATATGTGGAAGTTCTACAACTTGCTTACAGGAGCAAACAAAATCCATTCATACATCGACGCTTTCTTAGACCGCTCTTTGAATGCCACTGAAATGGCAATTGGAATCAATGCAGCCTACATGGGGATGAGCATTACAAATGGTTTATTGACTAATTAATGAGAGGACATCTATTTATTTAGGTGTCCTTTCTTTTTAATAACTTAAAAATACTACAAAATGGAAGATGATGGAAAATTGATACTATGGGGAACATTGGTAGTTCTCCTACTGATAATAATTGGTATTATCAATCCTTTTTTGTTGATACTGATTTTATCCATCTTTATTTATATACAATCATAGTTACACTTTCTAATAGAAGTGAAAGTAATTTGAGAATCAGACTATTACAAAATGATTCCCGAATTTACTTTCACTTTTATTGTTAAACCTACAAAATTGAAACAGCATGAGTTTGAAGAACAGCTATACAACAAGTGACTGCCTGCAATGGGACAGTGCCACAAACTTGGTAAGAAAGTTATATAGGGATAAGAATTATAGAATAAGCCTGCTTGTTGGGTGTGGCATATTCTTTGGTTTACGCATTTCTGACCTGTTGCAACTTACTTGGGAAATGCTTCTGAATAAGGATGCAAGGTTCACCATCACTGAAAAGAAAACAAGCAAACGCAGGGAAGTGAGAATTAATAAGGAGTTTCAGAAGCACATTAAAGACTGCTATACAGCCTTGGATATTCAGAATTTGAATGAGTTTTGCTTTTTATCGGGAAAAGGTAAGAACAAGGTCTATTCTATCCAATGGATAAACATTGTACTTAAAGAGTTGAAGAACAAGTATAATTTAAGGATAGAACATTTTTCCACTCATTCACTTAGAAAGACTTTTGGCAGGAAAGTGTTTGAATCCTCTGAAAATGCAGAATTGGCTTTAGTTAAGCTGATGGAACTGTTTAATCATAGTTCAGTTTCGATAACAAAACGCTATCTTGGTTTAAGGCAAGAAGAACTATTAAATACTTATGACTGCCTAAGTTTCTAATAATAACTAAAGAAGGGAAGAAAGTCTTTTAAAATCTTCCCTTCTGTAACAAATCAATTAAATATCAATAGAAATAAATAAAATGCTAAATTTGCAGTAGAAAAAAGCCTATATATATGTTTGACTCTATAACAATACATTACATACCTAAACAACACTCCATAGGTAAGTTAGCAGAGTGCTTACTTTTCTATGATGAGGTGAATATTATTTTGCGTCCTAATAGTTTGGCTCACTTGTTGCAAAATATAGGAATAAATGAGTTGGATGATTTAAGAGCTTTTGGGCTTAAAATATACATTGCCACAGATTATTTTGCTGCAATGCCTATTGGAAGTGGTACGAGAATAATGTTACTTCAAACTCCACACACTGATATGCATTATAGAATGATTGAAATGGCTATGAAAGAATATTTTCAAACGGACGTGATTGCTGGAAAAGTAAGAAGAAGGATTATTCGATATAAAGACATAACCCAAGCTTTTAATTTTCCTAAGGAAGCTTTAGCCGAACTAACTAATTCAACTTTATATTGTAATTTTTACAAGAAAGTATTATACAAAGAATTTGATGAATTAGGTATTGAAGAATTGTATCTTTCAAATTCAATTGAATATACTTTTGAAAACAGCAATAACTGTTATCTTCTTAAGAGTAATTTAAATATCAATGAACTAAATGCACTTGCAAAAAGAAAAGGCTTAGAATATGAATTTAATTTTAGCCAACAAGGATTTCTTCTTTCTTTAGTTAGTGCATTCTCTGATATGATAATAGCCGCTAATAAAAATAGTGACTTACTGACATCAACTTCATGCTCTTTGATTCTTTCACAAAAGCTTTCCGATATTATACAAAAAACAAATAAGAATCTTAACTCAGTTAGTGCATTTCAAAGGATTATTCTTCCCGAATCAAAAGATATAGAGACTATTATTAATTCAAAAGAAAAGCCTTTTTATGATTTTATAAAACTCTTAGAAAAAGCGCAAGAATTCAAAAAATGGAAAAAAGAGATTCCCGAAGAAAAAAATTTTATAGAAGAATATACTAAAGCGATTTCTAAAAATAGTACTTGGATTGAGAGATTACCAATTAAAATAATGCGTTTCATCATTTTTGAATCTTTAGGCGCAACATTAGATATGTTAGGCTCTAATGGCTTGGCATCATTAGGACTAAGCAGTTTCGACAGTTTCATAATAGATAAACTTATAAAACGATGGAAGCCAAACCAATTTATATCTAACAATTTAAGGAAATTTCTCTGCTAACAATAGATTCTAACATAGCTAACTTAGTAATGGTGCAAGCGTAAGAAAAAGCCTCTTAAAAAATGCCGCAATTATGCTTGTATTTTCCAATATGTGGATTTTGAGGAATAATTTAAAATTCTGAACAGCCGTACTAATCTGCAATGTCTGAAAAATGGCTATGATATTTATAATTAATAGTAGGTATGGGTTTAAAAATTATCGTCTTATATGCCTACTTCAAGTTTTCATACCGGAACGGAGTTATGAAGAAAAGAAATGGATTTTACTGATTACTTAGTTAGGCTACAAATCTATATACCTAATTATCTCTAATAGAACAGCATCTTTTCAATCCGCAGAATCTACAGGTACTTTTTAGGGAAGAAATCTTCTTATAGCCCCCAATCAAAAAAAAAGTACCCGCTTATGAAGCTACGAAGAAAAAGGGGCAATATTGCCTAATACCTTACTACAAATATGTTTTGGAACACTTAGAACTGCATTTATCAGTGTTTTATCTTTAGCTATTCAAAACCTTTTGCTAACTTTGCAACAATTTCAGAGGTCTTAATGTGTTAAGGCACTGAAAGGACATATTTAACGAAAGGTGTTATTGAGATTATCTTCTAAAGTCAAATCTCGCAAATTTGAAAGTAGTATGAAGATGATAGCGATAGCACCCCACCATTTGATATATACCTGCCTTATATCTATAAGGCTCTTAGATATTGTCAAAATTGGTGTGGGTTGCTATTGTTTTATCCATACTACAGGCAATGCGAGAGCCGGACTTTAGGATAAAGCAAATATAGTTCCCACACCTTATTTTATATCCGCTTCTTCGGGGAATTGGGAAGTACAATATTAGTGAGCAATGAAAAAGATTATTTCAATTTTAGCTTTTACAGTACTGCCAACAATTGCTTATTCACAACTTCCATTAGTTGAATACAAACCCGTAATAGTTGGCAAAAGCAATAACAACAGTAGCAACGAACATAACCGTGGCAATAGTAACGGGTATTTTCCGAATGTGCCTTCATATTCTACTCCTAACCGTTCTACCACACAAAGCTATCAGACTGTAGGAGCATACTTCTTTGATGCAAGTTCACAAAATTTCAAAAGAACAAAAATCAAAATCAATTTAGGAGAATCTTATTCGGGAGAAACTGAAATCTATGTTCGGGCTGTATTAGACCGTTCTTTATATAGAGAAAGTTGGAGAGATTGTAATAACAGAGCCGTTAGGGTCAATGCTTTATTAGACAAAGAAATTATAGTGAATAACTTTGAATGGAAAGTAGAGCATACAACGTTGGGTACTATTTACTTTAACTACTAATTGTTGAAATTATGAGAACTTTTGTTTTACTACTGCTTACCTTATACTTTGCTCCCATATATAGTGTAAATATGGGAAATGACAGTGATATTTTTATGAACAGATTATCTGTAAACCAAGAATTTCAAGGCAATTTTTCATACAAATATGGTATGCGCAAAATTGACAAAGAATTATATATACACAATTTAGGAACTAATGTTCAATCCTATGTTGCAAGTAAGAATTGGAATGAATATAAACGTGAGGAATTTAGCAATGCGTATGAAAGGTATATGGACGCATTGAAAAAAGACAGACTTTCAGCTGATGATTTTGGAAACATAACAGATTCTAAAGGAGAATTGGGCAATGTTGATGGGGATGATTATTGGTACAATAATAAAGGAAATAGAATAAGTGGTGCGGAGTACAGAGCTTTAAGTGTACGCAAACAAAAGAAGTATCGGGCTTTTTATGCCAATAAAGAGGTTGCTACATATTTCAATGAAATTGCCAAAGCAATAGTAAACAGAAGATATTCACACAACATGTAAATAGTATTAAGTATGAACAAGTTAAATAAGTGCATATTGCTTTTTATCATGCTATTCCTCAATACTACTTATCTATTTGCAGACATTGGTAATCGTGGTAGATGGGATAACGGTGGAACTTCTAATTTTGGAATGTCCTTATGGGTACTTTTGGGTATTATCGCAGGAGGATTCTTTGCATATATCTTTATTAAAGATGGCTTGAAAAATGGATTCAAAGATAAGGAACTGAACAAAACTGGGTGTATATCAATACTTGTTGCTGTTGTTGGATTATTGGTTTTAGTATCTATGTGTTCACATTAAATAGAAGTATGGTATGAAATTCAAAGTCCTAATATTCGCATTTACATTAATCGTATTCAGTATTAATCTATATGCTGATGAATACAAGTTTGATTATGCAGTTATTGACAACGAGAAAGTAACTACTGTAAGTGCTTCAAATATTACAGCCCATCTTGTTAGTGAATCTAAAGCCACTGTAACTTATAAAAATGAAACTGTTACTCTGACATCTAAAGATGGTTACGAATACAAAGGTTTTGGTGAAAGTGGAGTGGTTATCGTTTCTAATAAAGTAAATGGTGTATTAAGCAGAATTACCATAGGAGGTACTTTTAGAGGACAAACCGTTATACTTGTTTATAAGCGGATTAATAGCAAATAACATCTTGATGATTATGGATATTTTCAAATCTATTGTATGCCTAATTATTGCGGTTATCATTTATTTTATAGTTGGGCTTATCGCTTGGAATATTGTATGCTCATGGGTTGATATATCATCTTGTACATTGGTGGAAATTAGTAATTATAGAATATACACATACTCTGGGATTGCCTTTATTTCCACAATTATAGCTGAAATAAGAGCTGGAATAAAAAATGGGCGTGACATGGATGGAGCATGTACAATTCTATTTGTCATTGGGTTTCTTGCATTTATGGCTAATCATTGGGAAAGTATGTGGGATAGTGTCGCTGTTATCCTAACCATTTTATACAATATTATAAACGTTACGGTAATGGCATACTGTTTTTATAAGAGCAATGAATAACATTTCTATTTACATAAACTACCATGAAAAATACTATTATCCTTTTAATTAGCATAGCTACATTCATAGCTTGCGCCAAACAAAAAACGGAACAAGTTTCTACCATAGACAGCACTTTACAAGTAAGTGTTGATTCTATCCTGCAAAACAAGCTATCCGAACTTGATGCAACAATAGGGCAAGTTATTGTAATGGAAGTGCAGACGGGAGAAATTAAGGCTTCTGTTGGTTCTGATTCTATTCTGCAAGAATCGGGATTAGTGCGTACCACTTCACTCTTGGCAGCATTAGAAACAAAGGCGGTTAAACTATCCGATACAATAGACGTTGCAGATGGGGTTTTAGCTATTGGAAAAGATACATTGTGCGACCATAATTGGCATAGGAGTGGATATGGAAAAATCACAGTAGAACAAGGTTTTGCTTTCTCGTCCAATATTGCCAATTACAAAGCGGTAAGAAAGGCATTTGACAATGAACAAACCTTTGCGGAAGCACTTGCAAAATACGGTTATCAAGTAAAAGACACAAGCCTTGTCTATAATTCTTTAGGTTATGGTATACCCACTACTCCGTTGCAGAACTTGACTTTCTTTAATGCAGCAAGCAAGACAGCCATTAAGCAGGCATTGGAGTACGCTGTTTCTGATGGATTAGCCAAGCCTGCCCAATCTGATAAGGTTAAAGTAGCAGGAGCAACGGGAACAATCCAACTTTCAAATGGAGAATATGCCGTAGAATTTTGCGGTTACTTCCCTGCCGATAATCCGAAATACAGTGTTATCGTTACCATTAATAAGAAGGGATTACCTGCAAGTGGTGGACTGATGGCAGGTGATGTGTTTAGGCAGATTATTGATATAATGAATGAAAGGTAATGAGAAGATTGCTATTTATCATTATTGGATTATTTAGTTTAGCAGCTTGCAAAACAGACAAAACATCTGTTCTACTGGATTTTGAATGTTTCAATCAGCCACATATTTACATCAAGTACAAACAGCCTATAAACGGATATACAGTAAAAGTAATGTGGCTGCAAAATGGTGAGGTAGGTAACGCTCTATTCTGTTTAGAGAAACAAGGAGTACAATATTACTACTTTGCGGAGAAATGGACTGATAAGATTCTATATGATAAAGGTAACACATATCCGAACAATACTGTTATAGAGCTGGATTATACGACTAAATTAGAAAGTGAAGAATACCTTTCGGATAATTCTCCTTTCTTCTTTTCCGATGTTGATTTTGACGGAGAAGATGAGTTCATTATCAACCGCTATAAAAGTGGTTCAAGGGATTCCAATGCTTATGACCTGTACGATGTCAGCCCATACGGTTACTTTATACAGAAAACAGAAGTACCATTTACAGAGTTGGAAAACGGACAATGTAAGTTTAATTCAGAGAACAAGACTATTACTGTTTTTGGCTCTAATGGTTGGAACAATCCAATCAATCATACCTACCAACTAAAAGACAGAAAATTTGAATTAGTACAATCAGAATAACTATTTTAAAATCAAACGAAATGAAAACATTTAGATTTATTGGAATGGCTTTATTAGCCATAGTAATGTGTGTGAATTTTGCTTCTTGCAGTGATGATGATGAAGAAGAACAAGGAGAAACTTACAGTATTGAAGGTACTTGGCTATTGCAAAGTTCAAAAGGTTACATTGAAAATAGTAACGACAAAAACACTTGGGATGAAAGTTATCCAGATTTGCAAGAAACCAAATTAGAAATTACTAAAAATTCAAATGGAAAATATTCTTTCAAAGAGTATTATTTTCAAGATGGCTCAAGCTCATGGGAGAATGACCCTTTTACATACTATCCTACACTATCAGGAACAACATTGACCGTTACCCCTCATATAATGGACTGCTGGGATACTGCTGAAATAAAATCTTTAGATAAAACAAAATTAGTATTGGAATGTGTCGGTGATGATGGGAATGAAAACTGGTACACTTTAGATACTTATGTAAGAGCAAAATAATTAAGCAAAAAGCCAACCTACCCAATTACGGATAAGTTGGCTTTTTCAGTTCTAAACAAACATCTTATTAACTACAAAACTATGTATTATACAACTGTATTCAAAATTACGCAATAGCCAAAATCAAAAACGAACCAAAATGGAATAAGAGCTTTAATCATGCAGAAATACTTTTATGCCATATTCTAAAATTTAGTCTATACATTCTATTTACATTATATAGAGTTGGTTATCTTTGCAACATAAAAGATTTAATCAATGGAACAATTACAAATAATTCAAAGCAAAATATATGAAATCAGAGGTCAGAAAGTAATGCTTGACCGTGATTTAGCAGAAATGTATGGAGTTCAAACGAAAGCGTTGAATCAAGCTGTAAAACGCAATATAGACCGTTTCCCCGAAGATTTTATGTTTCAACTGACAAGTGAGGAAACACAAAATTGGAGGTCACAATTTGTGACTTCCAATTCTATCAAGATGGGAGTTAGACGTAATCCGTATGCGTTCACTGAATTAGGGGTAGCCATGCTAAGTAGTGTATTGAACTCCAAAACAGCAATTCAGATTAATATGGGTATCATGCGTGCTTTTGTTGCAGTTCGTCAAATGGTGGCATTACCCAAGACAGACAAACTGACAGAGTTGCAGAACGAAGTAAAAGAGTTGAAAGACTACATAGAAGAAGTGTTTGCTGATTACAACGACATTAATGATGATACACGAATGCAGTTGGAACTCATTAATCAGACATTAGCAGAACTGCAAGCTAAAAAGAAATTGGAAGAAAAGCCACGCAGAAGAATCGGATTTATACAGCATGGTGAATAATCTGATTCTGCCAAGCACGAGATTTTATAAAAACTATGATACTTCCACGTAGGTAAAAAAGTGATTGGAGCAACTCCAATTATAAGATATAATTATTGCATAACAGTGCAACATTGACTAACTTTGCAACAAGAACGATTGTTTACCGCTGGTTTACCGATACGTTCTTAATAGAGTTCATTAACAGGTTTACGAACGCTTAGAAGGTCTTGTAGCTCAGTTGGTTACACACGATAAATCCGCAGGATTTGTCGTGCTCGGCAACAGACTCATAATCTGGAGGTCCCTGGTTCAAGCCCAGGCTGGTCCACAAAGCATAAAATAAAGGAAATCAAGCCGTTACAAATAGATTTGTAGCGGCTTTTTCTTTGCACAAAAGTTCATTGCACACAATTTGCACACAGCTTCCGGGAAATACTGATAATCAATGATAAACGAAACACCCCGGTAAATTACATCGCATTTCATCTCGTTTCTTTCTTTCATAACTATTGCCTTATCGGTTGAGGCTTTTCACCGATAGTATAATACAAATAAAAGGGATAAACTACACACCGGTAGTTATCCCTTTTATTCTCAAAATCACTTTTTGATAGGAGGAATGAGCCCGTATTTTGCGGCTATTTCAAATAAGCGGTCACTGTTATATCGATACTGCCCCACTATCATAGCGGAATATTCACTATCAGTTTCATCATAGTCATAATTGGAATAAAAACTACTAACCTTATGGAATAAAGCCCTACCTTCCTCATCAAACATATTCTTAATGATATTGCCAATAGCAATCCAATCGTTGTAATAATAAGTAATATCCACTTGACTTCATCAATATAAAGTTCGCGTTCCTTTTGAGCTTCCTCATGTTCTTTGATATTCCTTTCCAACCGCTCAAAGTAAGCGTCACCGAGTCCTTTCTCTTCAAGTGTTTTATCAAACATATCAATGATTTCATCTGAAATTCTTCTTCATCGTCATCTTCGGTCCAATCATCCAAAGCGGCAAATATATCTTCCCCGTTATCTTCTTTCTCAGATGAAGAAGTATCTTCAGCCTCTGCTTCATTCTCGCACTCAATATCCGGCCCTAACATATCGATAAGTTCGTCAATGGTATACTCTCTTTTCTCTGGAGTATTCTCCGCAGCTTCTTCTTGGGTAATAGGCTCGCTTACGCTCGCTTCCTGTTCGTAAATGAATATCCAAAAGTCTTTATACCTATTAGTCATTTTATTTCCGCTCTTATAATCGGAAATAACTTTCAACAGTTTCTTTGTCAAGCCTTTCTTTCTTCCAATACCGGTCTTTATCTCAAACAAACCTTTTCCAAATGGGTATTGTGACTCTTTGCTAACTCCGGCTCTCTTTGCTTCATTCATCAAAGTACGAATATTTCTCATGTGCATACCGATTGTAGAAACGCTTTTTGTCTTTGACCAAAGTTTCTCGCATTTCTGCAACCATTCAACGGTAATGGCACTGAACGGAATATCTTTACCTCCAACTTCTTCAACCATAACTAAAGTACATTTGAAAAATTGCATTGTTCCGATTCTATCTTCGCTTCTCAATTCCTCAATTTTTGCTCTTATGACACTATTTAGAGTGTCTCCGGTTGCCTTTCCCAAACGTAAATTAAGCGTATTGAAAGAGAATATTCCTTTTCTACCAGTGCTTCAACATTCATCCGGACTAAAGAAAAACAGCTTTCAATGGCTTGTTTGATTTTTCTGTATTCAAACGATTTACTGTCCGGCAGCTTGTTCCATTCTTCTTTTGTCATACAAATGCCAATGGAATCATATTTTGGCCTCTTCTGATAATAACCCTTGATTTTAACAGGATATTTACCCTCCTTGTTGATTGTACGTGCACCCAGTACCGTAGAAACAACGACACCATCTTTAGAATAATTATACATATTTTTTAGTGATTACATGCAAGCGGAATTGCTTGCAATAATCTATATATCCATTTTTTAAGGGAAATATAAATAGTTTCGAACCGTTTTGAAGCCTTTTGAATATTGATTTTAAAAGATTAAATACACATATTATCTCCTGGAAATAAGCAATATAAATATCATTAAGATTATGTGAGGAATTGGAGAGTTTTTTAAAACAAGTAAAAAGTTTCCTGTTAATCAAATAAAAAACAATAGGTAATAAATAATTGACGATATACAGAATCCTATTGAACTTTTGTCCCATTTTTGGTGTTAAATAACTATATAACAGACGATTTATTTTCAATCATTATTTGATGATTCAAATATTAGTCTTATCTTTGCGCCCAATATGACCTCCCACGCTTCTCATAAGAACAGCGCACCCGGGGAGGTCTTCGAGTTTTTATACGTTTACAAACATACACATGATTGAGGATTTTGAAGAAAAAATACCTTATGCAAAGAAACCTCTATCAATCAAAACACAAGTTGCAAGACTTGAAAAAAGAGGTTTAATCATAGATGATGAAAATTTAGCTGGTGACTATTTATCGAACATCAGCTATTATCGTTTACGTGCATATACTTATCCTTTTCAAAATAATGTAGATTCTAAAGCTGACCACTGCTTTTTACGAACAGACATTCATTTCAAAGACATTATTGATTTATATTGTTTCGACAGGCGTTTGCGCTCTCTGATATTTAATGCAATCGAGAAAATCGAAGTCACCCTCAGAACTAAAATTGTTCAAACATATAGTGAATTAACTAATAATAGCCATTGGTACGAAGATGAATTTTTGTTTAAAGACAATAAACGTATAATAAATGGTGAGGAAATCTTTGCTTACAACACACTCTTAGATGATATAATACACGAAGTAAACAGAAGTAACGAAGATTTCATCAAACATTATAAAAGTAAGTATTCTCATCCTAAGACTCCACCGGCATGGATGACTTTAGAAGTTATCTCTTTCGGTACGTTAAGCCGCTTGTATGAATTATTATGTAAAGATGATAATAAAAAGAGCGTGGCTAAGCTATTAGGTTTGAATAAAGTTGATATATTAGAGAACTGGATGCATGCTCTATCCAATTTACGAAATTGTTGCGCACATCATAGTAGAGTTTGGAACAGACGTTTTATTGTAAATGTCTTGCTACCAACCAATGCAGACCGTTTGTTCTTGGATAGAGATACCATTGCGAAAACTAAAAGAAACAAGTTGTTTGCATATCTATGTTGCATCAAGTACATTTTGGACATAATCAGCCCTAATAACGATTTTCATAAGAACCTGAAAAATTTGATTTCTGAGGGAGGAAAGCTCTTATCATTAAAAGATATGGGATTCCCTGATAATTGGAATTACCTCGGAGTGTGGAGAGGCTAACGCAATTACACACAATTTGCACGCATCTTAAGAAAATAGAAGAAAACAAGAGAGATTATTTGAAAAGGAAATGTTATCTTTAGGCTTGAAAATCAAGGAGTATGAGCCTGAAAAGAAATGAATAGCAAATTACTGAAAATCAATTATTTGCGACTCATAATCTGGAGGTCCCTGGTTCAAGCCCAGGCTGGTCCACAAATAAAAAAGGCTGATTCCTAAGGGAATACAGCCTTTTTATTTGTAAACTCTCCAGGTATAAATCCGTTGCTTTAGATAACATTGGAATTTAATCAAGGTAGTTGTTGGCTTCAGAATTTACACAGAGATAATTAATGTATTGATAACGAGGTAGCTTTACATTTGTTGCTCTTGTTATAGGAATCATGAACAGAATTTCTTTCTCTTAGTATAAAATCATGAGCACATTATATACTCTAAAACTGCAAATGTGGGTTTTACTTTAAAAAAACAGGATGGAAATTTGTACGAAATAGAAAGATGACTTTATCTTTGAAAAATATTAAAGCTGGCCGGACTTTTTATTTTGACGGAATACAGAGATTGTTAGTATAAAAATAAAAGATTAAATTTAGGTTTATGGTTAAAAGTTATGCTTGTGCAGGCATTTTATTGTTTGCGATAGGATTATTCCCCTTAATGGCACAGGACAATACTGTGGCCAAAGAGATGGCTATAAAGATAGCCGATCGTATTGTTGCTTCTACGGTTTATGAGTTCAAAGATGTAAAAACAGGTAAAGTATACACTTCTTTGGACAATGTTGCTTTAAATCCGGATATACGTGTCAATAGTAAATATTTGAATTGGCATTATACAAACGGAGTAACGAATATGGCTTTGATGGAGTTGGGTGATAAAATACAGAACCGGAAATATGAGGATTATGTGCTGAAAAATATGAAGTTATTTTTGACAAGACTAATCAGTCTTATTTTCATCGTCTGTATGATAAAACTTTCCGTGAAGGAGGATGGAGGGCGGTTCCCCGTCTTACTTGGCATATGATTTATAGAAACAAGCGCTTGGATGACAACGGTCCTATGGGGGCTAGTCTGATAACTTTGAACCAGCGTCATCCGGATGAGGCTTTCCAACAATATGTTGAAACAACAAATCATCATCTTATGGTTTCGGAACCCCGCTTGGCCGATGGAACCATAGCTCGCTTGTGGCCTCATGAAAATACTGTTTGGGCAGATGATGCGTTTATGGCGGTATCTTTTATTTCTAGAATGGGAGAGGCTACCGGTGAAAAGAAGTATTTTGATGATGCGGCCAATCAGATATTGAATTATACAAGGTATTTATGGTGTCCTGAGAAACAGATTTATTATCATTGCTATCATACGGATAATAAAGAGCATGGAGTGGCGCATTGGTCGCGGGCCAATGGATGGATTTTTATGGCGACAGCCGATTTGCTGGCCAGAATGCCAGAAGATCACCCCATGCGTGATGATGTGATAAAGAATTTCCAGATGCAGGCCAGTGGGGTAGCCCGGTATCAAGGGAAAAACGGTTTGTGGCATCAGCTATTGGATAAAGCAGATTCTTATGAAGAAATCACCGGTACTTCCATGTTTGTATTTGGTATAGCTAAAGGTGTGAAGGAAGGATGGCTGCATCCGGATTTCATTTATGTAGCATGGCAGGGATTAAAAGGTATGTTGTCAAAGATTTCAGAGAATGGTGATGTGACGGCCATTTGTGTCGGTACAGGTATCATGCCTTCCACCGTATTTTATTATAATCGTCCTACTCAGGAAAATGATCCGATGGGTGAAGGGCCTGTGTTACGTGCTTTGGTAGAAATGATTGATGCACCTAAATATACGGAAATTAGTGCGAATGATCAGTATGATAAGATAAAATAAAGATAGAACCAAGAAAATACAATTGCCGTAGGGGCGGACTGGATTCGCCTGGATACACTTCTTTGTGGTGCCAGACGGAAACATTCCGCCCCTACAGTAAACCTGATGATAATGAAAATATTTTTTTCAGTCTTTTGGCTATATCAGAACTTTAAATCCAATCGACCCTCTTTTATTCTTTCTCCCTCGAAAGTGCCACTGATTATTCTGTTATTTAAATCGAAACGGGTGATATTGATTATTCCATCTTCCAGTTTTTCTTCTTGATTATTTTCATTTTTGAATATAACATCAGTATAGATAGTCTGATCGTCACTCGCTCCTTCTGAGATACTGTAAATAGTGATGTCTTTCTCTTTGGGGTCAATGATGTTGAAAGAAATGGAAGCATTGTTGTCCACTCGGACATCTATGCTGACTATCGCTTTCTCGTCTTCGTTGCGGGCAGGATAATAAGAAGCCTTATCATCTGAGTCATAGCGCTGTCCCGTATATACCCAGCCATCTATCAGGCAACCAAAGGTATTGGCTCCTGTTTGAGTGGCAGGGGGCATGATGGTAGGATCTGCTGAAAAGTCTTCTCTATCACAGGAACAGCATAATGCGATTGTTAATACTATTGTAATAAGATATTTAATCATGGCTTGAATTTTTTAAAAATGATAATTGATACCTACTGAGAATCCTAATTGTGAAATGTCGTCCGCCCCCTTCATTGGATAGTGTGGCTGCACCATCCATTCCTTATCATGATAACGAACAGAATACTCGCCGGAATATGCCAGGATATAGTTTATCCTTGCACTGACTCCCCAATGGGTGAAAGCACGGTATTCTCCACCTATGCCAAAGTTCGCCGCCCATTTATTCATGGATACTTTCCGTGGCTTATCATATACCGTACTGTTATCTTGATATAACTGATATCCGGTTCCGGTAGTAAAATACAAGCTGAATTGCTGTTTCAGCCAATGCAGGGAGAACTGTGGAGCAAAATAATGTGTTTGAATTTTATCACTGCTGTTTGGCATGTCGTTAGTATACCGGCTGCCTTGATAAAGTACTCCGAATCCCACCCGTATGGCAGGCTTGTTTCCTATCAGATAAGTATAACTTCCTGACCAGCCTATGCCATTGCGTAAACTTGAAGAGTGTACAGCTACTCCTATCAGCTTTCCGGTGTAAAAGGTAGGCCCTGTTTGGAGGGACAGGATAGAACGTTCGCTAGTGCCGAATTGTGCGTATAGCACTGATGAATACAGCAGCATGGCTGTTGGTAAAAAACATAATTTACATTTCATAATAGTTGTGTTTGTCTAGTTAAGCATTATAAATACAAAAATAGTAAATCATTGAATATAATGATCTTATTAGCCTATTTATTTTAAACCGAGCATGAAAAATGTGATAGATTAACGCTTATCCGAATCTGTCTTAGGGTGGAAAATAACTGTTATGTAATGATTTGACTTCTTTTGCTACTGAATATTATGTAAATATAGGTACCGAATCGTGAACGAAAGTTATTATTTGAACATTTTCCTATGGAAATTTGTTATAAAGGAAAATATGATATACATTTGGAAAAAGTTTCCTAGGGAAATAATTAAAGAAGATGATGTAACAGAGTCTGGTTTTAATCATAAAAAGAGAAGATTATGAAAAAAGAGTTTATAAGAAGGTATGGATGGACATTGCTTGGCATTGTGGCAGGAATGGTAGGAGGATACTTATATTGGCGTTATGTGGGTTGTTCCACGGGAACTTGCCTATCACTTCTTCTCCTGTCAACAGTTCCATTTGGGGGGCGGCAATGGGAGGATTATTGCTCAGTTCATTTATACCGGAACGTAAAGAAATAAAGAAGGAGGAATAAGTATGAATAAGACAATTTTATTTTTTCTAGCCCTTATGCTGGTTACCACTACAGCTTGCGGCAGAGGAAACAGTAATAATAACCCTGTAAAAGAAGAAACTATGACAACAGAAGGAGATGGAAAAGTCATACATTTGACTAAAGCTGATTTTTTGGCGAAAGTATATAATTTCGAGAAAAACCCGAAAGAGTGGAAATATGAAGGTGACAAACCGGCTATTGTGGATTTCTATGCTGATTGGTGTGGTCCTTGCAAAATGGTAGCTCCTATTCTGGATGAATTGGCAAAAGAATACGATGGACAGATTGTGATTTATAAAGTGGATACAGAGAAAGAACAGGAACTGGCAGGCGTATTCGGTATACGGAGTATTCCGTCCATTCTGTTCATCCCCATGGAAGGAAAGCCGGAGATGGCACAGGGAGCTATGCCCAAAGCATCTTTTAAAAAGGCTATTGATGAGTTTTTATTGAAAAAATAAGTAATTTTGTGCAATAGCATTCAAGAAGAAGCATCAATATGGAAACTTTATGTAAAATAAGAGACCTCTATCGCGCTATTGCAGAATTTGAAACCCGGTTTGAAAAGGTGCATCACCTTTGTCTGAACGAAGGAATGTTGTTATGCTGTCTCTCCAAGAAGAAACGCCTGTCTTCGGGAGAGATTGCAGAACTGTTAGGCCTTACTAATTCAAATACTTCTAAAGTCATCAGATCTGTGGAAGATAAAGGCTATGTAGAGCGTAATCTGGGAGATAGTGACAAACGACAGATGTATTTCTCGCTTACGGCAGAAGGAAAGAAAATTCTGAAGGAGATGGAATGCTGTAATATTGAGATTCCTGAGTTACTGAGGTCTGTTTTGTAATAGTAAACAAGATACCGCTGTAGATGAAGCCCGTTTTTATTTTTATATCATTGCTGATAATGCTCTGTCCCGCTTTCTCGCAAAGCAGGATGGAGCATTATCTTGACTCCTTGGGACTGGTGAATGTAGGCCGGATGGACCCGACATTGAAAATAGATTTGATGTATACCCGTGCCGACAATTTTACCGGGAAAGTCCTTTATGAGGATTTGCAGGAGGCTTATCTTCATCCCGAGGCCGCCAAGGCCTTATTGCAAGCGCAAAAGCGGTTGAAAGAGTTGTATCCAGGTTATTCTTTGATTATTTATGATGCCGCCCGTCCCATGTCCGTGCAGCAGAAAATGTGGAATGTGGTAAAAGGTACTTCCCAAAATATATATGTATCCAATCCGGCTCGGGGAGGAGGATTGCATAACTATGGTTTGGCGGTAGACGTAAGTATTGCAGATGAAAAAGGAAATCCTTTGCCTATGGGAACCAAGGTGGATCATTTGGGCAAGGAAGCCCATATAGATACTGAGGCGGCAATGGTACAGCAGGGAGTCATTACAGCACAGGAACGGAGAAACCGCTTGTTGTTGCGTCGGGTCATGACGGATGTGGGTTATAAACCTTTGCGCAGTGAATGGTGGCATTTTAACTTCCGCAGTCGTGAAGAGGCAAAACGGAACTATAAAGTAATTAGATAAAGGATGGAAATATCAGCAAAAACACTCCATTTCATCGAAGAACATAAGGAGGACGATACGCGTACACTGGCTTTGCAAAGTAAGAAATATCCCGATGTAGACATGGCGGCAGCTGTCACACAAATTGCCGGACGGCAGGTAGCGGCCCGCAAGTTGCCTTCATGGCATCTGGTTTCCGCATTGTGGTATCCTCCTCATTTGTCTATGGAGCAATGTTCTTCCGAAGCAACTGCTTTGTATAAGCCTCTTTGTTGGAAGGCGATACTTTTGCCGATTTAACCGGAGGTTTCGGCATTGATTGCAGTTTTATCTCCCGGAATTTCAAGCAAGCTGATTATGTGGAGAGGCAGACGGAGCTCTGTGAGCTGGCTTTGCATAATTTCCCTTTATTGGGGCTGGGGCATATCCGGATACATAACCGGGATGGGGTGGCTTATTTGCAGGAAATGCTTCCGGTAGATTGCCTGTTTCTAGACCCTGCCAGAAGAGACGGACACGGTGGCAAGACGGTTGCCATCTCTGATTGCGAGCCGGATATAAGTGCTTTGGAGTCTTTGCTGGTTGACAAGGCAAAGAAGGTGATGGTGAAATTATCGCCTATGCTGGATATGTCATTAGCATTGAACGAGCTGAAAACAGTTCGTTCGGTGCACATTGTCGCTGTGAATAACGAGTGTAAGGAGTTATTGTTGATATTGCAAAAAGAGGCCGTTTCATCGGAAATAAGCATCCATTGTGAGCATATTGCAGGCAACGGTGAGAGCCAGCATTACACCTTTACCTTGAAGCAGGAAAAGGCATCGGCCTGTCCTTTGACTGGTCAAGTCGGAACTTATTTATATGAACCGAATGTTGCTATACTGAAAGCCGGTGCTTTTCGTTCCCTCACACAAACCTATCCTGTGATGAAACTTCACCTCAGCAGCCATTTATATACCTCTGCTTCTTTGGTTCCGGATTTTCCGGGACGCCGTTTCCGGGTTGAGTCCGTATCGGGCTTTGGAAAAAAGGAACTGAAAGTGTTCTTGATGGATATGGACAAGGCGAATATTACGATCCGCAACTTTCCATTATCGGTTGCGGAACTTCGCAAACGTTTGAAACTGAAAGAGGGAGGAGATGATTATATCTTTGCCACTACCTTGTCCGGCGGGCAGAAAGTCTTGATTAGAGGGAAGAAGTGTTAGTTTATAATCAGTTTGTAACCTATTCCCCTTACATTCACAATCCGTATACTGTTGTCTTTGGACAGTTTATGGCGTAATTTCGTAATAAATACATGCAGGCTGCGTGAATTGAAGAAACTGTCATCTCCCCATAGCTCCAACAAGATACTTTGGCTGTTCACCACTTCATTCCGGTTCTCACACAGGCGTTTTAAGATTTCCGATTCTCGGTGGGAGAGTTCTTGTATGTTCCCTGCAAAATCCAGTTGTTGGGTGATGGAATTGAATTGATATCCTCCGATGGTGTAAGTATTGGTTATTTCTTTTTCCACAAAAGCTTTGTGCATCAAGGCTTTGAGGCGTACAATAAGCTCCTGCATGCCGAATGGTTTTTTCAGATAGTCATTAGCTCCCAGTTCAAATCCTTTTACTACATCATTGATGGCAGACCGGGCGGTGAGGAATAATACCGGGGTTGCTTTATCCGATTGGCGGATGCGGCGTACCATTTCAAAACCATCCATACGGGGCATCATGACATCGGCCACCAATACGTCCGGTTTCTGTTCGAAAAACTTTCTTAAGCCTTCTTCACCATCTCCGGCGGTAGTAATGATAAAATCCTGTTCTTCTAGTGTGTCCTTGATAATCATGGCAAGAGTCTGTTCATCCTCTACTAATAAAACGTGTATCTTTTCCATTTGCTTATTCGGGAATTTTAAGTGTAAAGGTACTGCCTTTTCCTGTGCTGCTTTCCACGGAAACAGTTCCTTTATGCTGTTCTATCATTGTTTTTACATAATAAAGTCCTAATCCATATCCTTTTACATTATGCAGATTACCGGTCGGAACCCGATAAAACTTATCAAACAGATGTTTTTGTCTGTCGGCAGGAATACCTATTCCTTTGTCTTGTATCTTTAGCATCACATAAGCGTTACGGTCACTGTTACATGGACTGCTGCAGCGTGTTGCAGAAATGCAAATATATGCCTTTTCATCGGAATATTTTATAGCATTGTCTATCAGATTGCTGATCACGTTGTACAAGTGCAAGCGATCTGCGCGTAGGATCATGTCTTCTTTCATAATAAGTTTGAACTCAGTCGGCTTATCAGCTTTCAACCTATGTTGGCTTATCAGATTTTCCAACATAGGCCTCAGTTCGACAAGCTCATAGTTTAGACGGAAATTCTTCCGTTGTTCCATACTCATGGAAAGGATCTGCTCCACCAATCCGCTGAGCTGTTTCAGCTGGGCTTGGATAATCTGAAGATAGTTCTGTCGTTTCGTCAGGTTTTCTGCTCCGTTGAAGTTCAGTAATGCATCGTTGGCGGCGTAGGCTACGGCTATCGGAGTTTTCAGTTCGTGAGTAATGTTATGTGTGAAGTCCTCTTTCATTTCTTCTACGCTTTTCTGCCTTAAGATGATACGGATAAGAAACCAGAATGACAACCCCAATATAATAATGATAAAGAAAGAGGTATAAAGTATCCCTTTCATTTGTTGCAAGACGATGGTATTTGTCGGTTCTACCCATAACCGGTATGCCATTTTGTTGTACAAGTCATAATTGTAATAGTAGCTCACTGCTTCTTTGCCCGGTCTGTATTTTTGAGGTGAACTGAGTCCTTGTACGATCGTGCTGTCTTGACGTAAATTCACTATTTCGATGCGATGAGGCAGGTAGATGATTCCGCGCATGGCAAGTGTCCTTGTAAAAAGGCTGTCGAAAGTGTGCAGGTTGATTTCCGTGAAAAGGTCCAGCTGGCTGTGGATACCCCGTTGGAAGTATTTGGTGAGCAGTTCCAGTGTACCGTTTTTGTCGATAGTAGTAGATACCGGTTCATTGATTTCCAGACCAAATCTTTTTTGCTGTTTGAAAGGCTCGGTTTCTATAACTTTGGTAATCAAAGCACTGCTGTCCAGATTAATACTGGATTCGATATAGCCATTTATGGTTTCGTTGCTTCGTTTCACGGAATCGCACCGTTCCATCATTTCATTGTAGTCACTCACCTGTAATGTTTCTATCAGGCAATTGTCCATATCCTTCTTCATCGAGGTATATAGTCCTGTCAACCAATATGCCTGATAGGCAAAGACGCCTATCAGCGAAAGGATAATCAATGCGGCTATGGCTTTAAACGGTATCTTCATGGTGAGGCAAAAATAGGCACAAAATAAGTATTTTCTTTCTTTTGATAACACTAAATAAGACTTCGTAAGCTGGTGGTAACACATACGGAACACTTTTAGCCTTTACTTTGCATAGACCTTAAAAATAAAACGACGATGAGGACAGTGATTATCTTTTGTTTATGCTTGTTTACATTCACGGTACAGGCGCAGGACGATGTGAATTATACCTATATGGATAGTCTTTTTCAGCAGCTGCCGGAAGTGTTGGTGAAAGGTGAACGTCCTGTAGTAAAAGCAGAACGGGGAAAACTGATTTACGATTTGCCCCGAATGGTAGAACGGCTTCCGGTGAATAACGCCTACGAGGCGGTAAAGGAACTGCCCGGCATCGTGGAACAAGACGGTAATCTGACATTGGGCGGTCGCGGTATAACGGTGGTAATAAACGGAAAGGTCAGTACATTGGATAAGGAAGATCTACGGACAGTACTCGAAAATACCCCTGTCAGTCGTTTGGAAAAAGCGGAAATCATGTATGCTGCTCCGGCCCGTTACCGGATTCGTGGAGCCATGGTGAATGTGATTCTAAAATCGAATATCGGGCAGAAACCTGCTTTGTCCGGCGAAGTGGCGGCTATGTATGAACAGTCCCGCAGGGAAGACATTGCAGGCCGTGGAAATTTGCTTTACACTTCCCGGCGCTTTTCGGCGGATGTGATGTATTCATACGGGTTCAAACATACCACTTTCGGATTGGACAAACAGTCATGGCACACTATGGCGGGGGAAGTACACGAGTTGGATTTGAAAACAGAGGCTAAAGGGTATGGCGGCCGGCATAACCTCGCTTGGGGGCGGATTATGATTTCGGGAAGAAGAACTTGTTGAGTGTGGTTTACAATACACAATACCGCTATGGACAGGACTGTACAAAAATGCGTGGAACAGCCCACAGTGATAAAACGGATGACGCAGCCGCCAGTTACATAATGTGACAGCCGACTATCAATCTTCTTTCGGCCTTTCGGCAGGAATGGATTTCCTTTTCTTCTCCAGTCCGTCACAGACCTTCTTACAGAAAGATATGCAAAGTGTCCGTCAGACATTGAATTATGACAGCAACCAACGTATCAACCGCTGGTTGTTCTATGCCAATCAGCTTCATTCCTTGCAAGGTGGAACCGAGATCAATTATGGTGTAAAGTATACTACCACACACGATAACAGCTACCAGTTCTATCGGGATGGTGAAACTGGAGCCTTGACTCCCGATAATTCCGAGAAACTGCTTCGAAAAGAATATACTCTGAATATGTACACCGGTGCTTCACATAGTTTTGGGAAGAAGTTTTCTGCCGAAGTTTCCTTGGCCGCAGAGCTTTATCATGCTGAGGGACGCCATAGCTGGATGCTGTATCCCACTGTAAACACAACTTATACTCCGGCAGATGGTCATACCTTGCAAATGTCCTTCACCAGTAATCGCAAATATCCCGCTTACTGGCAGTTGCAACCTATTATACAGTATGTGGACAGCTATACCGAGGCCCATGGAAATCCCGACCTGAAGCCAAGTTCTAATTATTCGCTCGACTTGAATTATCTGTATAAGAGTAAATATATGATAGGGGTGAATTACAATTACACCCCCGATTACTTTGTGCAGCTTCCTTATCAATTGCCCGACCGTCTGGCGGAGATGAATCAGTTTGTGAATTATGATTTTCAGAAAAGATGGACCATACAGACTATGGCTTCTTATAAAGTGAGTACATGGTGGAACGGGCGCATTTTTGCTTTCGGTCTGTTCTCTCATGACAAGAACAGTCATTTCCATGATATTGCATTCGACCGGTATAAATTCAGCGTCATCCTGAATACCACAAACACATTCATTTTATCGAAGAAACCGAATATCATAGGTACGTTGCTGGCTTTTACCAATCACGTGCCATACAAGGGGTGTATAACTTAAGTCCTATTTGTAATATTTCGACTTCACTTCAGTGGACTTCTCCGGATGGAAAGACGAAGGTGATATTGAAAGGAAATGATATTCTTAATACATCGAACATGACCACCCGGCTGGCGTGGGGGCAGCAACGGAACCGGACAGAAATGAATTGGGACAATCGTAGCTTTACATTTTCATTCCTCTATAAATTCGGCGGATACAAAGAGAAGAAACGTACCGATGTCGATACCAAGCGGCTGGGGCGATGATTTTTAGTGGTTAGTAATCACTAACCACTAATCACTAATTTGCCATTTTTGCCTTGAAAGCCAGCGCATACATACGCATCTGTTTTACCATGCCAACAAGCCATTGCTACGGGTGGGCGACAAATGTTCTTTCAAACCTATCTTTTCTATAAAGTATAAATCACTGCTTAATATTTCATCAGGAGTATGTCCGCTGACTACTTTAATGAGCAGGGCAATGATACCTTTTACAATCAAGCGTCACTTTCCGCCTGGAACACCACTTTGCCGTCTTCCATATCGCTTGCAGCCATACGCGGCTTTGGCAACCATCTATCAGGTTTTGTTCTGTTTTATATTCGGGGGCGAGTGGTTCCTGCTCGTTACCTAAGTCTATGAGCAGTTGATACTTGTCCATCCAGTCATCAAAATCACTGAACTCTTCTATCACTTCGTCCTGAAGTTCGTTTATTGTTTTCATTATTTTATCATTTATTTCTCATTATAAATCACATCCATCACCGTCTGTCCTACCGCTTTCAGCGTGTTACGGTCAATGTTCTCCATCGTATCATTTACCGTATGCCAGAAAGAGCCGAAAGAACTTTGCGGATTACCGGCATCATAATTAATGATATCCACACACGGGATGCGGGCCAGTTTGTTGACATAGATATGGTCGTCTACTGTTTCGCCCCCGTCTTCCTTTACAAAATATTTGCCGTATCCAGCTCATGTGCCTTTTTCCAGATCTTCTTCATCTCGGAACGGGCGGTGCGGGCCGAGTAACCTTCATAATAGAACGTGGCATCTTTTCCGCCTACCATATCCAGCAAGATTCCATAGCGTGCATTATAGTTCTGAACATGTGGGGTACGTGCCCAGTATTGTGAACCAAGGCACCAAGTGTCTTGTTTGTATCTACCGTCATAAAATTCAGGAATTCCATAATCCTCCGAATCAAAAAACACGATATCTATGCCCAGAGCAGGTTGTTCTTTCTGTATCTGACGGGCGATTTCCAATAACACACCCACACCACTGGCGCCATCATTTACTCCTAAAATAGGAGTGTGGTGATTTTTCGGGTCGGGATCATTGTCGGCATACGGGCGGCTGTCCCAATGGGCGCAAAGCAGGACGCGTTTTTTACTTTCGGGCTTGTAAGCGCCGATAATGTTGCGTGATTTCAGTATAGTACCATCATAAGCTATCAAATCAGCATATTGATTGTATACCTTGGCTCCGAATTTTTCCAATTGTCCTGCCAGATATTCCCCACATTCTTTGTGCGCCTGCGTGTTAGGGACACGGGGACCGAAATCAGCTTGTACCTGAATGTACTGGTAGGCGCTGTCCGCATTGAATTCGGGAGCCTTGATCACTTCTTTGTCTACGGTTTCTGTCCGGTCGTTTCTGCTTTTACTGTTTCCACAGGCTACAGCCGTCAATACAAGCAGCAAGACCGGGATTACTAAAACGTTTTTTATCTTCATACTTATTCCTTGTTATTTAAGTACATATTGTGCATTGTCCTTATCAAGATAGAGAATCTGCGCCGCAAAGTTACGTTATTTTCTTTGTACTTCTTCCATAACGCGCAGGAAGTTTCCTCCCCAGATCAGGCGGATACTTTCTCCACTATATCTTTCCAACAGCAGCCGGCGTGTAAAGTTTATCAATTCTGATGCCGAAGCGCAGCCTGTGATACCGCCGTCACCGTCAAAATCGGTTCCTATCCCTACATGCTCTATGCCCATGACATTTACCATGTGGTTCAGATGCTCGATGGCATCCTTGATGGTAGCTTCTCCGTTCTTACGAAGGAATCCGCCATACATACATACCTGTGCCACACCCCCTTTGGCTGCCAATGCTTTCAATTGGTCATCCGTCAGATTGCGCGGATGGTCGCAAAGGGCACGGGCCGAAGAGTGAGAGGCCACGATCGGTTTGCTGCTGATTTCCAGTGCATCGTAGAAACTTTTCTCTCCGGCATGAGAAATATCTACCATCATTCCCACACGGTTCATTTCTTTTATCACCTGTTCGCCGAATGTGCTTACACCCAGTTCTTCCTCATTATAACGGGCGGAGCCGCAGATATCATTATTTCCGTTGTGGCAAAGTGTCATGTACACCACGCCACGATGTCGGAAACGTTCTACATTCGTGATATCCTTGCCAATGGCATATCCGTTTTCAATGCCCAGCATGACAGCCTTTTTCCCTGCTTTTTTCAAACGGGACAGATCAGCGGGAGTATATGCTATATCTACGGCTGTGCAGTTTTTGGCAACCATTTCCTCTATTTCGTTCAGGATGCGGTCTGCTTTGGCAGTAGCGGCCGATAAGGCTTCATCGGTACGTTCCAATTGCTTCAGGTAAGCCACCATGATGGTTGCGTCCAGATGTCCTTCCGTCATCTTATGCAGGTCTACCAGGATTTTCTTGTCACGGGTGGCAAATTTATTCCTTGATCGAAGAACATGGGAGTGTCGCAATGTGAATCCAGCGTTATCATGCGTCTGTGAAGTCTTTTGGCTTCTCTGAAAGAAGAAGATTCCCTTATAAACCACTCGAATAGTGGCATCATGCATGTGTTGTTTTCCAATATGAAACATTCCGGATGCCATTGCACTCCTATCATTGACTTGCATTCGGTAGACTCCATCGCTTCAATGACTCCGTCGGATGAACGGGCGGTTACCCTGAAACCCGGCGCAACCTCTTTTACCGCCTGGTGGTGAAACGAATTGACCGGCAAAACTTCTGTTTCAAACAATTTGTAAAGTAAGGAATCTTTCTCTATCCGAACCGTATGCGAGGCATACCCCCGTCCCAAATCCTGATCGTGTTTGATCCGTTTCCCTTCCATTTGTACATGAATATCCTGATACAGGCTGCCTCCAAAAGCGGCGTTCATCACCTGTATGCCACGGCATATCCCTAAAATCGGTATCTGCCGGTCTGCGGCCAGTTTGGCAAGCAATAACTCCTGACGATCCCTCCGAGGATTGATGCTGTGTAATTCCTTTACCGGCTCTTCTCCAAGGAACAAAGGGTTGATATCCGCACCTCCGGTCAGCAGTAAGCCATCCAATGCATTCAATGAGTTTATCAAACTGTCAGTATCGTCAACTGGAGGGATGATGAAAGGAATCCCTCCTGCTTTCAGAATGGAAGTGAAATATCCTTCCAGTAAAGTACAGGCTCCCTCCTGGAAGTTTCCGGTAAGTCCGATAACAGGAGCGTCCTTGTGGCATGGAAATGTGCGGTGTATGGCATCGTACTCGGCTGAAATGTCAAATGTTTGAAACGTTTTCATAAGTTAAATTATTCATAGAAACTGAGCAAAGATAGGGATAAATTCAGATTTATTTTTCATATTTGCTAAAAATCTAATGACCATGGAACCGATACAGGACTTCGCCAGCTTGATAAGCCGTTTACGCTCGTTGAAAGAACGGAAACGGGTTGTGGTTGTTTGCCCTAATGACCCTCATACCGAATACGTTATAACCCGTAGTTTGCACGAAGCTTTGCCGATTTCTTATTGGTGGCGGATACGCCCCATTTATTGAATTCGGAATATATCCGGATGCAATATCCGGACCATGTGAAAGTATACGAGGCGACAAGTCCCGACAAAGCGGCGCAGGAAGCTGTTTCGCTGATACGTGAGGGACATGCGGACGTGTTGATGAAAGGGATTATCAATACGGATAATTTATTGCGGGCCGTGCTTAATAAGGAACATGGTATCCTGCCGAAAGGGAATGTGTTGAGTCATATCACGGTAGCACAGATTCCTACATACAAGAAACTTTTATTCTTCTCGGATGCAGCGGTCATTCCCCGTCCCACCTTGGAACAATTTGAGGCGATGTTGCTGTATGATCTGGAGGTGTGCCGGCGCATGGGGATAGAAGCTCCTCGGGTAGCCTTGATTCATTGTACGGAAAAAGTGAACGAGAAATTTCCCCATACGCTGGACTATGTGACCTTAAAGGAGCGTGCGGCTGCCGGTGCTTACGGAAACATGTACTTGGATGGTCCCATGGATGTGAAGACGGCATGTGATGCGCATAGCGGTGAGGTGAAGGGAATCAGTTCTCCTGTGGTGGGACATGCGGATCTGCTTATCTTTCCCAATATCGAGTCGGGAAATACATTCTATAAAACGGTGTCGTTGTTTGGTGACGCCAACATGGCAGGCATGTTGCGAGGCACTACTTCTCCTGTAGTGGTTCCTTCGCGTGCCGATTCCGGTAATTCGAAATATTATAGTCTGGCATTGGCTGCGTGGCCGGATAAAACCTTTAAATTATGAAGATATTTGTGATTAATCCGGGCTCTACTTCTACCAAAATAGCCCTTTTCATCGATGAAAGCCGGTATGGGTGGCAGGGGCCCATCATACTGCGGATGACTTGTCGGAGTTTCACCACGTCAACGAACAGTATGAGTACCGTAAGAATTTTATACTGCGACTGCTTGCCGAGGCGGATATTCCGTTGGATTTTGATGCCGTCATTGCCCGTGGCGGTTTGTTGAAGCCTACGCCCGGTGGGGTGTATGTCATTAACGAACAGATGAAACATGATTTGCTGAACGCCCGGATGGAACATGCTTGTAACCTGGGAGCGTTGATTGCCGATGAAATTGCCCGGGAATGTCATTGTCCCGCCTACATTGCCGATCCCGAAGTGGTAGACGAGCTGCAACCGGTAGCCCGTTTGACGGGAATACCGGAGATAGAGCGCATTTCCATCTTCCATGCCTTGAACAGTAAGGCGGTATCGCGTAAATATGCCGCTTCCATCGGGAAACATTATGAAGATTTGAATCTGATTGTGGTGCATCTGGGAGGTGGCATATCGGTGGGCGCCCACTGCAAAGGCCGGGTGATTGATGTCAACAATGCCTTGAACGGTGAAGGTCCGTTTTCGCCCGAGCGTGCCGGAACGATTCCTGCCGACCAGTTTGCAGAGCTGTGTTTCAGCGGCAAATACACTTTGAAACAGGTTAAAAAGATGCTGAATGGCAAAGGGGGGCTGACGGCTCATCTGGGTATGAATGATGTGGTGACTATCGCCCGGAAAGCTTCCGAAGGCGAGGAGCCTTATAAAGGGGTATTGGATGCGATGCTCTATACGGTGGCCAAACAGGTAGGGGCCATGTATGTCACTCTCCGTGGGCAGGTGGATGCCATTATTCTGACGGGAGGCATTGCTCATAGTGATTACTGTGTAGGGATTCTCAGGGAACAGATTGATTATCTGGCGCCGGTTGTGCTGATGCCCGGTGAAGAGAGATGGGGTCACTGGCTTATAATGCGTTAGGAGCTTGAAAGGTGAACTGCCTTTGCAGGTTTACCGGCCGGAATAAGAAGATGGTGGTACATCGGAATTAGAATAAGCGATAAAATTGTTCAAATCCCTCATGGAAGGGTAATGTTTTGATATACAGAAGACTATTATGAAGGAATTATTATAAATTCCTTCATAATAGCTTCAGGGATGTTTTTACCCGGCCAGTGCTACCAGTTTATACATATTTCCTGTTGTGGTATGCATCCGTTCCGCTCCCAAGGAATTCATGATTCTTCCCATTTTGTTTATCGTGATGCCGCGCATGGCTGCCGGATATCGTTTCAGTAGGATATTGAACAAGCATACTGCCGAGTAAAGTTTGAAGTCTTCTCCTTTCTCCGGCAGTCTGAAACAATGGAGAATCATTTCCGCTTCGGTGGGCAAGGCATAATAGGCCTGGTTGCGCAGTTTCAGCTCGGATTCCTCCTCCGCCGAGAACTAATAACGCTTTCCCTCGTCCAGTTCTGCTTTCAGTTGGGCGAAAAGCTGTTTGTGCTCCAGTGGCGAGCAGTCTATCTTCTCTTTTACCTCGGCAAAGAAATAACGGCGGCTTCCGCTGGGGTCGGTGAGCAGCGCTTTCCGGTTGCTGGTGCCGATGAACGAGGCCATCCGGGGCAGATGGCTGTAGGACGAGCGGTGCGACTTGCGGAAATCCAGTTTTTTCATCTGCATCAGATTTTTCAGTAATGGCAGTTTCTGTGGTGAAAGACGGTCGTACTCATCCAGATTTATCAGTCCGAAGAAAGCCAGCTTCTGCTCACATCCTGCCTGTCCGGTCAGTTCGAAGCTGTCCGTATAGTAGTCTTTCAACGAATCGGGCATCAGCAATTCGCAGAAAGTGGATTTGCATCTTCCTTGTTCGCTGCTCACCAGCATGGGAGCTACGGCGTTGGCACACCGCGCCATGTGTCCGCTCCACTGGGCAGTGACACCCAGCATCCAGCGGTGGAAACTGTTCACCCAGAAATCTTTCGTAGATATGCGTTGTGCCAGTGGCGTCACGCGGTCCGCGCCGTCCCATTCGGGAAGAGCATCCATATAGGAAAGCAACGGGTGATAGTCGGGCATCTGCTCCGAGTTCACGAACCGGCTTACATCCTTGTCCCAGCAGTTGATGTGACGTGCACGGGCTTCCAGACACAGGCTGTTCAGGGTGCGTTGGCTTATTACCTTATATATAGGTGTGTCATCGTCTTTTTTGCAATATTCCGTTTGTTCCGTCAGCACGTTGAAGCGAAAATGGTAGTGGCTCAGCAAATATTGTTCCAATTTTTGCTGTACTTGTTCCGTTTCCGGTTTCTTCTGCATTGATAATGAGGGAGATGAACTCTTCACTGTCGGACTTATCACTACATTCGAGGAAGCAAGTTTCTTCATTACTTTGTTTAATAACTTTTTATCCATTATTTGTTGTTTTAGGTTTCCGTTAGAACAAAGATACTGTGTAAAATAGCGTTTTGCAAGTGTTTTTCGTGGGGTTTTAGAGAAAAGTGACTAAGCGTAAACATCCTGAATAACAAGCTGTTTCGTCCGGTTGATTACACGATATCTTCCTTTTGATTTAGTTGTTTCACTTAAGTGATGAAGTTTGAGCACTCTATGATGAAAGTTCATCACTTAGGTGATACAATATCATCACTTATGTGAAACAATTTACTTGAAGGGAAGATACAACGACTTCGACCGGATGATACACCTTATTCGTCCGGTTGTTGTCATTTGATGAAATGTGAGTATTTTGCCGGACAGTCATCACCTCGGGATGCGTTTTTGGAGATGGAACGGGGCTGAAAGAATATGAAGTTATTATGAAGAAATCGTAGAAGGATCATTCATAATAACTTGCTTGTAATCAGTAGGTAATGTGCTGATGAAGGGTTTGACGGAAATAATTCCGGTATTACATTTTCTATGCCGGCGAGTATGTTCTCGGTTACAGAGATGGAAACAGGAGTTATTTGAACAGACCGGTGGGCAAGAGATTTTTCATCAGGCTCCGGTCTGATAATAGAATGGTATCTCATGATGAAATAAGTAAATTATGGGAAGGAGCGATAATGGAAAATCATAGCCTTTATAATTTGATTGCAAAAATGGGGAAGGTCTTATCAGTGGATACTCGCATTGAATTAGTTACCGTAGGAAAGGACGGTTATGCTCTGAAAATAGAGGATGTTGCGAGCTGCATATGAGTAAGCGTTTCCGCGATTCTATAAGTGTGGTAAAATAAAAAGTTTAATTAGCCTTGTTTAGCTATTTTCCTTTTCCCATTTATCAGGAAGTAGTTCCCTGTATTTTTCAAGGGGTGTGTTCGGTTGCATTCTGCGGTTCTATTGAAGGTGATTGTGATCCCGGAAAGGCTGAACTCTTCTTCCGACAACATGATGGGTACTATTTGAGTGAACGAAGGAGAGGAGGTTGTCGTTCGGGAGTGGGCAACACCATTATAATAATCACGAACCACATCTTTCCTAGCTTGTTTAACGCTATAGCCCCGTCGGGACATCCAGGAGCTCATATCCCCCAAAGTGGTATGTTGCTTGCGGCAAACATCGGCTAAAGAACAATTGTGGTCTACTTTCAATACTTCCAGAAAACGTTTCCAAGTGGCTCTAAATCTACTTTCTTCTAAATCCATAATACTTCGTTTTTATACGCTGCAAAGATACAAGAACGAAAAAAGACAGACTAGGTAGAATCGCGGAGACGCTTACAACATATTAAAATTAAAGACTTTTCGATAATTATTTGCGCAAATAACTATCACTTGTTGTCTGTATGCTTTCCGCACGTTTTACCTTTACTTTCTTGCCAAAGTCAAACTTATATATAAGGTTTAAGCACGCTCCTTGATAAGGGGTTTTATTATTTTCTTCTATTCTGCTTAGATTATTATTGGTAATTGTGGTCAGATTTCTTCTTTTATTCAAAATAGCGTAAACTGATAAATTTATGCAGAACTTTTGATCCAGGAAATATTTGTAAAGGCCGGCATTCATATTGTATACACTGTGATATATTGTTTCGCTTCTACGTGCTCTTCTTTCTACCATAAAGTTAAAACTTCCACCGAAAGTATTGTGAAACGAAGGCTGTTGTCACAAAAGAATAGGCAATGGAATATATGGTAGGTCTGTTTGGGCGACACTTCTTTAGTGTAAGTCGCCATCAAGGGAGGCATTAGTTAGTCCCACCAGCTGAACAAGGCCTTAGTGAAAACCTATTGAAAAAGCATTGTCGATTAAG
>ENA-OQAA01000306-OQAA01000306.1-human-gut-metagenome-genome-assembly--contig:-NODE-306-length-34748-cov-1.935097_pt1 | contig 34748 bp, 44 predicted proteins | sample MGYA00242489_ERZ504515 | MGnify/ENA primary metagenome ERZ504515 (study PRJEB26092, sample SAMD00036237) | human gut metagenome | host: Homo sapiens | study: EMG produced TPA metagenomics assembly of... | reverse complement strand
CTTTCTTTTCCCCTTTAGGAGCTGGTCGTACCCTTCGTGGGTACGTGGATTGAAATTGTGAGACTTGTTCCATTTTCTAATCTCTGAGCGTCGTACCCTTCGTGGGTACGTGGATTGAAATCACCTCCATGGAGTCCCTAAAGGTCCATATATCGTCGTACCCTTCGTGGGTACGTGGATTGAAATTGCTAATCTGTATTCGAAATCTTTGTCGCATCCTGTCGTACTCTTCGTGGTACATGTCTGAAGTACTCTTGCTCATCAGTAGCGGACTTTTATTGATGTCGATCTCTTCGTGGTTACACTGCTTGTAATAGAATTCATCGACAAAATTTCCCCAAATAACCTGCTCATCCATCTCCCCTAGCAATGAAATTTTCCCACTTCTTTATTTAATATTTTCCCTTGAAAACCGTGGATTTCTCCTTTGTTTTTGCAGTACGAACCGTGGATGAAATGCTGGGAAACAGCAATGTCGAATATGGTATCCGGCATGGTGTGGTACATGATATAGGTATTGACTTTGTGGATATTTAGTATCATAATACTGAATAGACACAACATATTGTAGAGAAAGGGCGATAGACAGGATGATTAGAAGTATTATCAAAAGGGACGGTCGCGTGGTACTGTATGACGAAAGCAAGATTGCATCGGCTATTTTAAAGGCGATGGAGGCAGCAGGTGAAGGAGATGCGACAGATGCTGCAAATGTGGCAAACGATGTACAGAGTAAGCTTGAAAAGTTGCCGGAAGATATGCCGCCTCAGATTGAGCAGGTGCAGGATACGGTGGAGAGGGCTCTGATGAAGAAAGGGTTCGAGGAGTCGGCGAAGAAATTTATTTTGTACCGGGCACAGAGAACACATATCCGAGAAGCAACACAAGCCTGATGAAACAATCGATGAGATTACGAATATAGATGCGCGCGAGAGCGATATGAAGCGTGATAATGCGAATATTGACGGAAATACTTCTATGGGAAGCATGCTCCAGATTGGAGCGGCAGGAGCGAAAAATTATAATGAGGCATATTTGCTGACACCAGAACAGGCGAAGGCGTACCGGGAGGGAGATATTCACATCCATGATTTTGACTTTTATTCACTGACAACTACTTGTACGCAGATAGACATTGAGAAACTATTTCAGGGGGGATTTTCTACCGGACACGGAGTGATCCGGGAACCACAGTGTATTCAAAGTTATGCGGCGTTGGCGGCGATTGCGATCCAGTCAAACCAAAACGATCAACACGGAGGACAGAGCATTCCAAACTTTGATTACGGACTGGCGAAGGGAGTGGCAAAGTCTTTCCAAAAAATTTATAAAAAGCAGCTTACAGAGGCGGTGGAGGATCTGGCTGATCTTGAGGATGAAGAAGTACAGATTACGCAGATGTTAGATGAACTAAAGCAGACAAAAGAACTGTTTCCACGGTTAAAGCAGGAGGAAGAAGTATTTGATCGTGCGGTACAGCAGAAGCTTTGCGAACGATATCATTTTACAGAAGAAAAGGCAGCACACATTACTGAGAAGGTCAGAAAGCGTACCGAGAAATACACGGAGCGCGACACTTATCAAGCGATGGAAGGATTTGTACATAATCTGAATACGATGCATAGTCGTGCAGGGGCGCAGACACCGTTTTCTTCTATCAACTACGGGACAGATATAAGCCCAGAAGGAAGAATGATCATCCGGAATGTATTGCTTGCAACAGATGCAGGGCTGGGAAATGGGGAGACATGCATTTTCCCAATTCATATTTTTAAGGTGAAAGAAGGGGTCAATTATAATGAGGGAGATCCAAACTATGACCTATTCCGATTAAGCTGCAAGGTAAGTGCAAAAAGCTGTTCCCGAATTTTGTATTTCTTGATTCGCCATTTAATCTTCAGTATTACAAACCAGGGCATCCGGAGACGGAAGTTGCTACCATGGGCTGCCGTACTCGTGTGATGGGGAACGTATACGATCCAGAGCATGAAATCGCGTATTCAAGAGGAAATCTTTCCTTTACTTCGATTAATCTGCCTCGTCTTGCAATTGAGAGCAAAGGAGACGAGAAAGTATTTTATCAGAAATTGGATGCAATGTTGGAACTAGTTGCGAGACAGTTGATGGATCGTTTTGAGATTCAGGCAAAGAAATGTGTATATAATTATCCATTCCTTATGGGACAAGGTGTGTGGCTGGATTCGGAAAAACTAGGACCAAACGAGGAAGTCCGGGAAGTGTTAAAACATGGGACACTATCGATTGGATACATCGGTCTGGCAGAGACTTTGACGGCACTGTATGGAAAGCATCATGGGGAAAGTGAAGAGATGCAGCAGAAGGGGCTTGAGATTATCGGTCATATGCGGGCATTTACGGATGCGAAAGCAAAAGAAACTAAGATGAATTATACGTTGCTTGCGACACCGGCAGAAGGCTTGTCCGGAAGATTTCTCCGGATGGATCAGAAACGTTATGGGAAGATACCGGGGGTGACAGACAGAGAGTATTATACAAATAGTTTCCATATTCCGGTCTGGTATCCGATCTCCGCGTACGAGAAGATCAGAAAAGAAGCTCCTTATCATGCATTGTCCAATGGTGGTCATATCAGTTATGTAGAACTGGACGGAGATACTGCAAAAAATGTGGAGGCATTCGAGAGTGTGATCCGCTGTATGCACGATGCCGGAATTGGTTATGGAAGTGTCAATCATCCGGTAGACCGTGATCCAGCCTGTGGATATGTAGGTGTGATCGATGATGTGTGCCCAAGATGCGGACGGAGGGAAGGAGAGCCGATCAGTGACGAAAAGCTAAAAGAACTGAGAAAGCTATATCCGGAAATGCCGCAATTTTGCGGATGCAGATAGTACGAAAAGAGAATATTTTCAGGAAAAGGCAGCAGATATTTTGACAATAGATAGGTTAGTGAAAGGAAGGATTTAGTATGGAAGAAAGATGTACGATTGGAAAAGATGTAAAATTTGAGAGAATCAGAAGAATTACGGGATATCTTGTGGGAACAATGGACAAGTGGAATGATGCAAAAAAAGCAGAAGAGAGAGACAGAGTAAAACATGGACTGGGACAATAGAAAACTAAGGATTGCGGGAATCGCCGGGGACAGTATTGTAGATGGCCCCGGAATCCGCATGACATTGTTCGCACAGGGATGCCCCCATCACTGTCAAGGATGTCATAATCCGGAAACGTGGGAATTTGACGGAGGAACCTGGTGGACGACAGACGATCTTGTCAAGGTAATTGAGGAGAATCCTCTTGCCAAGGGAGTTACATTTTCTGGCGGGGAGCCGTTTAGTCAGGCGGAGGCATTTGCAGAGCTTGCAGGAAAATTAAAGAACCGGGGATACGAAGTGGCGAGTTATTCGGGATTTACTATGGAAGAACTTTTGCGGGGATCCCGAGAGCAGCGGATGCTTTTAGAGAAACTGGATGTACTGATTGATGGACCGTATATCGAAGAGCAAAGAAGCCTTTCACTTGCATACCGGGGGAGTAGAAATCAGAGGATCATAGATGTTCCTGCAAGTCTCAGAACCGGAGAAATCACGGAAATTGTTTCGGGGAGATGGCAGGGAGAATATTAGGAAAATACGTCTTGCAGAGAGAAAAAGTGAATTCTCTTACAAGGCGTTATTTTTTTTAGGATCAGTCCACAGTCGTCCATGTATGCCCGGTATGTTTTAAAAATATATTCAGTATATCTTCTGTACGTATTTTCAGACTGGATGTGTTGATGCAAGGGTGGCAGCCGATATATTTGTTTTCCAGCAATTCTTTATCGATGACCAGATGTACGGCGTGGTGACTGTCGTTCATTAGTCCCAGAACGCTGACAGATCCCGGTGTGATGTTCAGATATTGTTCCATATATTCTGGCTCAGCAAAAGAAAGACGGGAGGTGCCAAGCTGTTTTGAGACATCTTTCGTCTTAAACTTTTTTGTGCCAGGCATCATCAGAAGGTAAAAAGCAGTTTTCTGCCGGTTTCTTAAAAATAAGTTTTTGCACATGGACACGCCGAGAAGCATGTCGATGTTCTCGCAGGCTTCCATTGTCTCGGTGACTGCGTGATCTACGCGTTCGTAAGGGATAGAAAGTTCATCTAGAAGAGAATAGACTGCCATTTCCTTTGGGAGCCGTCCTGTTTTATTCGGTGCGGTTGTATAAAGTTGATTACTGATGTTGCTTATATTCATTTCAAATTCTCCTTCCAAAGATAACATTAGAAAATATCATGATCGAATGTTAGAAATATTATAGCACTTTATCGGAGTATTTGTAAAAAAAAATGTAAAAGACAGTATAGATTTTCAGTGAAAAATGATAAAATAATAAAAAAGTGTCAGTAGGAGTTGAAAAAGAAAATGATACAGGTATCGAATCTGGGAAAGCGTTATGGGAAAAAAACAGTTCTTCAAGAGATTAGTTTTACGGCACAATGCGGGGAGTGCGTAGCCGTTGTCGGCAGAAACGGCTGCGGCAAGACAACACTGATGCAGATTCTTGCAGGAGTATTGAAACCAGATGGAGGAGAGATTCGCTATTTTGGGAAAGAACCGTTAAAGAACTTCCACTATTATCAGGAATATTGTGGGTATGTGCCTCAGGATCTGCCATTGCTGGAAGAACTGTCTGTGAAAGACAACTTGAAATTATGGGGCGTGGACCGATCGGCACAGTATGAGTGGATCATAAGAGCATTTGATCTTAGAGAAATCATGAAAATGCCGGTGCAGAAGCTTTCCGGAGGAATGAAAAGAAGACTCAGTATTGCCTGTGCTCTTGCAAAGTGGCCGCCGATTCTACTTTTGGATGAGCCTACTACAGCGTTGGATCTCTATTATAAAGATAGGATCCAATCCTGGATCAGAGAATATAAGAAGATGAATGGCATTGTGATCATGACGACACACGATGAGAAGGAAATCATGGAGAGTGACAAATGTCTGGTCATGTGTGAGGGATATTTACGCAAAACAGGAACAGAATCCAGAGAGATTGAACAGATTAAGAGAATGATGGGGATGAGACTGGAAGATTTTTCAAGAATCTGACAAAAACAAAAGAAAAAGGAAGAGAGGACATAAGAGATGAAAAAATATGGAAAGAGGATGCAGTTTGACCCGATGACAGGAGAACCGATTGATCCAGAAGCAAAATTTGATCCGATGACTGGAAAACCACTGTATAGCAACAATGGAAAACAGGGAAAAACAGGAAAGAAGATTGCAATCATCGGAGGGGTAACAGCGGTTGCAGCAATTGGATTGACTGTATTTGGAGCTGTGAAAAGCGGATTTTTTTTCAGCGATAGCACAAAGGTATTGATGGCCACGGCAAATACGGTAAGGGACATGGAGTATTTTTCGGATATAGTAAAATCCGCAGAAATCCTTTCTTCCGGAAAATATACAACAACGATTCATGCCGGACTAGAAGACACGGAAGCAGAAGCACAAATACTTAGGGGAAAAGCAAAAGTTCAGATAGCCGCACAGGTGGAGTTTCCCGATTCTGATCAGGTAAGTGCACTTGCAGAGTTGAATGAGAAGGAAGCCAGACTAGAAGTGCCAGTGCTCAGTGATAAAATGTTTGCTTATAATTATAGAGAAGAGAAAGGCGGATATTTTGGCAGATGAGGGAGTGCTGGAAAATGTTGATGAAGTGTTACAGTTGGCAGGACAGGCTTTAGGGGAAGAAAAAGATGTTCAGAAAATGTGGAAGGAGTTGGTTTCTTCCCTGTCCGAGGAATGGAAAGAAGTAGAAGTTGTCAGAAGGAATCCGGAAGAGTATGAAGTAGATGGAAAATTCAGAAAATGCAAAGGTTATACGGTATCACTCACGGAAGAAAATATGGAAGACTTACTTTCAGTGACAGAAGATATAGTGACAGATTACTATGATAGTAAACTTTGTGAAGAGATGTTGTCGAATATCTTTTCAGAGTTGGAGTATATTATAGAGGATATGCCGGATGTAGATGTAACATGTTATGTATATAAGAATAAACTGGCGGCAGTCGGACTGGAAGTAGATAGGAATGAGATGGAGATTCAGTTTCTTGGAGGAAAGACGAGATTTCAGAATATGGAAATCTCTGTTGAGGATGAGACTGTCATAGAGGTCGAAGGAGAGACGGAAGGGTCTGCAGAAGTTACGACAGTCTATATCGAAGGGGAAGAGGCTCTGGAAATGGAATATGATAGAAAGTCCGGAGAATATAAAATCGAAGTACCGCAAGCGGATATGGAAATGTCAGGTGTATTTCTGGCAGATAAGAAAAAAATGGAATTGTCAGCAGAGACAGTGGAAGTATATGGAAATCGGCTTGATGTAGATTGTTTGCTGTCCATCCGTAAAGGTGCGGAGTTCCGCGAATTTGAGGGGGATGTCTTTGATGTCGGAGAGGCTTCCAAATCAGAGTTAGAAGAGCTCGGAGAAGAACTTATGGAACAGATCGAGGAAGATGAGAATCTGGAAGATTTCTTGTATGAACTTGATTATTATCTTTAGAATGATGTTATGCTATGAGAAATTTGATCGTATATCTGGAATTAGAATGGAAAAGATCGCTGAAAGTACTTGGTAAATCAGCTGTGAGTCTGCTTGTGATTCTGTGCATTACCATTGGAGGCGTGTTTGGAATCAGTTATGTATTGTTTCATTTCCAGATTTTTGAGCCGATACAGGTGGCGGTAGTGATTCCGGATACGGAAGAGGAGTCAAAGGTGATTGCCCGGTTTCTTGCGGGAATGGAAAGTGTGCGGAATATCTGCAGATTTGAATATATGGAAGAGAAACAGGTAAGGACTGCGGTCTGGGAAGGAAAGGCTCAGGCAGCAGTGATATTGCCGGAAGATTTTTATCAGGATATCTATGAGGGAAATCCGGCAAAGGTGATACTTTTGTTTCCGGAGGAGATGGACTTGGATACAGCCATTTTCAGAGAACTTTTGGAGGATGGAGTTTCGATGATCAGAACAGCGGAGGCGGGAGTATTTGCGGCGATGGATACCGGAAAAGTGTATGAGACGGAGATGGAATCGTATGAGATTGCCGAGTTTATTTCCTATAAATATATCGACAATGCTTTCCGGCGTGGGGAGCTGTTTCAGGAGAGTATTTATTCCCCTGTAGGAAATCTAGAGTTGTCTGAGTTTTATGCAGCAACAGTATTGGTAGTTTTTCTTCTGATGAGTGGAGTGAATTGTGGATTCCTCTATAAGCAGGAGAGCAGAGCAGTGGAACAAAGAATGTATGCAAACGGTTTGGGTGCTGTTTCGCAGACGACAGTAAAAATTGTGGCGATGGCAGGTATGTTGTGGATTCTTTCGGTGGGATGCTATCTGTCGGGAATCGGTGTTCAGCAGATGATGGAAATAAGAACAATGGGCATAGATGGGACTGTTTTCTGGAAGATGATTCCGCTTTGTTTTGGAATCGCATCCTATTTTTCGTTGATGTATGTATTGGCAGGTAGAGGGATGCAGGGAAATCTTTTGCTGCTCTGTGGGAATGTGCTGATGATCTTCTGCTCAGGAACAGTAGTTCCGTCCGCGTATCTTCCGAGAGTGGTAGGAAGTATCGGCAAATGGCTTCCGCTGAATCTGTTTCATGAATACAGTGCACAGATGTTGTTTGGGAGCATAGAAGTAAAACTGGTGTTATGGATGATAATCTGGGGGTTGGCAGCCGGAGGAATAGGGGTCTTAATTACATGGAAAAGACATGGTACATATTACAACTGAAAGCAGAAATGAAGCGGAAAACATGGTGGATCATCCGGCGGCAATGATTGCAGTTGCCTTGCTTGTCAGTCAGATGCGGATTCCGAACGGAGAAAATGTCTCAGTGGGGCTTTGTCTTGCCGAAGATCCGATGGCAGAAGCAATTGCGGCCGGGTTGAGTCAGAGAGAATCCGTGTTTGAATTTATTGTGTTTGAAAAAGAAAGCGAGTTGAGGAAGGCGCTGGAAACAGCGGAAATTGACAGTGGATTTCTCTTTTCAGAAGAGTTTGAAGAGAAAGTAAAGAAAGGCTGCAGCAAGGAACTGATCACTTTTTTACGGACACCTTTTTCTGCTAAAGGAACAGTTGCAAAAGAAACACTTTATGCCGTATTTCTGGAAAAATACGGAGAGGAGATCTTGCTGGATGGACGAAAAGAGATTTATGAGGAGGATAGAAAAGATCTTGTTCCGTTTCTCTTGGAAAGGAATGCAGAGTATTTAAAAAGTGAAGAATTTTTTCGGACAGAGGTAGAAGCAATACCAGTACAAGAAACTTCCGACAAGGAAGAGCTGACAGATATCTATCCGATTCAGGGAATCATGGGGATTTTTTTATTTGTTTTGCTCTGGATGACATTCGGACGGAGGTTTGAAGGGAATGGCAGAAGAATCTGTCTAGCTTTAGACCGGAAAAGACAGAAGAGATTTGAGTATCTCGGATATCTTGCAGCTGTAACAATTCCGTCAGTCACAGGGATTGGTGTGGTTATGGCTGTCGGAGAGAGCAGAGGAGTGGTGATAGAATTGTTTCGCATGTTTCTGCTTGTATTTATAGGCGCACTGTGGGTGTCAATTGTCGGAGGATGGTTCAGGAGCAGTATGGCACTTTCTGCCTGGGTGCTCGCCTTTGTTGTGATACAATTGGTGCTTTGTCCGGTATTGATCAATATCTCCGCTTACTTGCCTGCTGTAGACTATATAAAATATTTATTTCCGCTCGGGTGGTATGTCTAAAGGAACTCCATTGTAAAATACATTTTTCAGTGTTCCTTTTTCTTGTCATTCCGGGCGGAAATCGCTATAATGAGAAAGAATCATTAGAAGGAGGAGATGGGAAAAGATGTTTCAACTGATTCCATATCTGAAAGGATATAAAAAAGAGAGTGTGATCGGTCCGCTCTTTAAGCTTTTAGAGGCATGTTTTGACTGATTGTTCCACTTGTGATGGCAAAAATCATCGATGTAGGAATTGAGAACCGGGATATGCCGTACATTTTGAAAATGGGAGGAGTTTTAATACTGTTAGGTGTGATTGGTCTCGCATGTTCGCTGACGGCGCAGTACTTTGCGGCAAAGGCAGCAGTTGGGTTTGGGACGGAGCTGCGCCATGATCTGTTTCGCCATATCAGCACGCTGTCTTACCAGGAGATTGATCAAGTTGGAAGTGCAACGCTTGTAACAAGAATGACAAGTGATATCAATCAAGTGCAGTCTGGAGTCAATCTTGTACTCCGACTGTTCCTGAGATCACCGTTTATTGTTGTCGGGGCGGTTGTCATGGCATTTACAGTCAACTTCAGACTGGCATGGATCTTTGTTGTTGCAGTACCGCTTCTTTCCATTGTCATCTATGGAATTATGATGATTACAATTCCAATCTATAAGAAAGTGCAAAAAGGGCTTGATCAGATTCTTTTGACGACGAGGGAAAATCTTGCAGGAATCCGTGTGATCCGCGCATTTCAGACACAGAAAGAGGAGCAGAAAGCATTTGAAAAGGAAAGTCATACATTGATGCAGGATCAGTTGAGAGTCGGCTGGATCTCAGCACTGATGAATCCACTGACCTATCTGATCGTCAATGGAGCGATCATTGTACTTGTGTGGGCCGGAGCTTTTGAAGTGAATACAGGAAAGGTGTCACAGGGGGAGATGATCGCACTTGTCAGCTATATGACACAGATTCTGATCGCACTTGTGGCACTTGCGAATCTGATCGTATCTTTCACAAAGGCGCTTGCATCTGCGGGAAGAATCAACGAGGTGTTTGCTATTTGTACAACGATGGAATCTCCGAAAAGCAGAATGGAAAAAGTATCTGATAAAAAGTGTGAAGCAGTTTTGTTTGATCATGTGCAGTTCCGGTATCACGGATCAAAACAGCCTGCGCTTTCGGATGTAACATTTTCTGTAAGCAAAGGAGAAACGGTTGGAATTATCGGAGGAACCGGATCAGGCAAATCAACTTTGGTCAATTTGATCCCGAGATTTTATGATGCATCAGAAGGACGTGTACTTTTTGATGGTGCAGATGTCAAAGAGTATCCGATGGAGAAGCTGCGTGGAAAAATCGGAATAGTTCCGCAGAAAGCTACTTTATTCCGGGGGACGATTCGTGCAAATATCCAGTGGGGGAAACAGGATGCTACCGATGAGGAGATCTATGAAGCACTGGAGATCGCACAGGCAAAAGAGTTTGTTCAGGAAAAACCGAAGGCACTTGATACGATGATCAGTCAGGGCGGGAAAAATCTGTCCGGAGGGCAAAGACAGCGACTGACGATTGCCCGTGCGCTTGTGCGGAAGCCGGAAGTATTGATTCTTGATGACAGCGCATCGGCACTGGACTTTGCGACAGATGCAAAGCTTCGGAAAGCCATTGTGGAGAAGACAAAGGATATGACAGTCTTTCTTGTATCGCAGAGAGCGGCATCCATTCTCCATGCGGATAAGATTATTGTTATGGATGATGGTATGGTTGCAGGGATCGGTACGCATCAGCAACTGTTAAAAACATGTGAGGTCTATCGGGAAATCTGTTATTCCCAGCTTTCCAAAGAGGAGGTGGAGCAATATGAAAAAGAATAAAGGAACGGTGGGGAAAGTATTAAAACTGATCGGACCTTATAAATATCTTTTATTGTTGTCACTTGTATTTGCGATGATTTCTGTCGCTCTGACACTATATGCACCAATTTTGATCGGGGACGGTGTGGATGTTCTTATTGGAAAAGGACAGGTAAAGTTTCCGGAGGTTTTTGCAATTTTGAAAAACTTGCAGTTGTCATTGTGCTGACTTGTGGGGCGCAATGGCTGATGAATCTGTGCAACAACCGGATCACCTACCGTGTTGTGAAGGATGTGAGGATAAAGGCATTTGCAAGACTTCAGGTACTGCCCTTAAAGTATGTGGACAGCCGCCCGCAGGGGGAGACGATCAGCCGGATCATCACCGATGTGGAACAGTTTTCAGACGGATTGTTAATGGGATTTTCCCAGTTTTTCACCGGGATTGTTACGATTTTAGGAACGCTTGTCTTTATGCTTGGTATTCATGTACAGATTGCGTTGGTCGTGATCTTGATCACACCGGTATCTTTGTTTGTAGCAAGCTTTATTGCAAAAAGAACGTATACGATGTTTCAGAAGCAGTCAGAGACAAGAGCTGAGATGACTTCGCTTGTGGAGGAAATGATTGGAAATCAGAAAACAGTGCAGGCATTCGGTTATGGAGAGGAAGCGTTAAAGCGGTTCGATGCAATCAATCGGAACTTGCAGACATGTAGTCTCAAAGCAATCTTTTTTTCTTCCATCACAAATCCAAGCACACGGTTTGTCAATGGACTCGTGTATGCGGGAGTTGGGATTACCGGCGCAGTCTTTGCGATGCGAGGAGCGATTTCTGTCGGACAGCTGTCCTGTTTTCTGACCTATGCTAATCAGTATACAAAGCCGTTCAATGAAATTTCCAGTGTGATCACAGAACTGCAGAATGCGCTTGCCTGTGCAAGGCGCGTGTTTGATTTTATTGAAGAGGAAACGGAGACGGTGGATCAGAAAGATGCAGTCGTCTTAAGTCAGGTACAAGGAGAAGTAAAACTTGTGGATGTATCGTTCTCCTATCAGCCTGAGGTACCACTGTTGGAGCATCTTAATCTTACTGTGAAGCCGGGACAGAAGATTGCGATCGTAGGTCCGACAGGATGTGGGAAGACGACTTTGATCAACCTGCTGATGCGATTCTACGATTTGGATGGCGGACAAATATTGCTGGATGGAAATGCTGTTTCAAAAGTAACAAAAGACAGTCTGCGTGCAAGCTTTGGAATGGTCCTTCAGGAAACCTGGCTGAAATCTGGCAGTATCGCAGAAAATATTGCATATGGAAATCCGGGTGCGACAAGAGAAGAGGTTATTGCGGCAGCGAAGGCGGCGCATGCCCATGGATTTATCAAACGTATGCCGGAAGGATATGATACGGTTATTACCGAGGATGGAGGAAATTTGTCACAAGGACAAAAGCAACTTTTGTGTATTGCAAGAGTGATGCTGAAACTTCCGCCGATGTTGATTCTTGATGAGGCAACATCGTCCATTGATACAAGAACAGAAATACAGATTCAGAAAGCATTCCAGAAAATGATGCAGGGACGGACAAGCTTTATTGTGGCGCACAGACTTTCCACGATCCGGGAAGCAGATGTGATCCTTGTGATGAAAGATGGAAATATTATTGAGCAGGGGGATCATAAAACACTGCTTGCAAGAAATGGGTTCTATGCAGAATTGTACAAATCCCAGTTTGCAGAATAGAATAAGTTATAGTGAAAGTGTATGAAAAGAACAGAGATCGGGAATACTCTCAGAGAAAGAAAAGCGGGTATCCGCTGAAAAAACAGTTAAAATCTGAGTAGGGAGGCATTGCATGAAAGCGATTGTAGAAGAAGGATGTATTTCCTGTGGCGCATGCGTTGGAGAATGTCCGGAAGTGTTCCGGTTCGGAGATGACGGGCTGGCGGAGGCATATGCGGAAGTCACAGCAGAAAATGAAGAGGAAGCAAAGGCGGCAAGAGACAGCTGTCCGGTGTCTGTTATCGATATCCGTTAGTGACGGAAAAAGAGAGGCAGTGCTTTCTGAAAAGCAAGAAGAGAGCGGCCGATCATCCTGTCGTGAAAAAATGAAAAAGAAAATAGAAAAGAGGTCTTCTTTATCCGGGACTGCCATAGATTGTATGGTAGAACGGATCAGGGAGGCTTTTTTTAATGGAAGAAACAAAATATATTTATGCGGACAAATCAGAATACCCAGAAGTCTGTGTGCAGGAGAAAAACAGACAGTATGCGGCAGCAATGCTTGGCAATGTAGGAGCGTGTGACTCTGAAATGTCGGCAGTCAGTCTTTACTTTTACAATGGCGTGATTGCGGAGGGGAAATTTGAAGAAATCTCGGAATGTTTTCATAAGATCAGTATTGTGGAGATGCATCATTTACACACTTTTGCGACACTTGCGAATCTACTTGGAGCAGATCCACGCATGTGGAGTGTCGAGAGAGGACGATATCGTTACTGGTCAGGGGCTTGCAATCAATATTCCAGAAACATCGGTGACATTCTTCAGAATGCACTTCGCGGGGAGCAACAGACCATTGCAAAATACCGCAGACAGAAAGAATGGATACAGGATTGTCATATCAGGAAAACTTTGGAGCGGATCATCTTAGATGAACAGTGTCATGTAAAAATATTTGAGCAGCTGTGTGACAGGTATGTCCATTAAAACATAGAAAACGAAATAGAAGAAATAAAGGGGGAGAAAATGCGGGTATGTGAGTTGAGGGAAAAGGAAGTGATCAATGTCTGTAACTGTAAAAGGCTGGGAAATCCGGTGGATCTTGTATTTGATGCGTGCAGTGGCTGTATCGAGGCAATCGTCATTCCGGGGCCGGGAAAAATCTGTGGTTTTCTAGGATCGGACAGTGAGTATGTGATTCCATTTTCCTGCATTAAAAAAATAGGGGAAGATATCATTTTTGTGGAAATCTGTGAAGAAAAATACCTTGTTCCATGCAAATGATTTGACATTGATTTCCATTACCGATATACTAAAGAAAAATGTGGAAGGGGAACAGAACATGAAGTGTCCTTATTGTAATAATCCAGATACAAAGGTAATCGATTCCAGACCGGCAGACGATGGAGCTCGATCCGTCGTCGCCGTGCCTGTGATGAGTGTGGAAAGCGGTTTACAACTTATGAAAAAGTTGAGACGATTCCGTTGATCGTAATTAAAAAAGATGACAACAGAGAGCAGTATGACAGAAGAAAGATTGAATCTGGGGTACTGAGTGCCTGCTACAAAAGACCTGTTTCGGCAGATCAGATCCAGAAGTTTATGGAGGAAGTAGAGACAGAGATTTTCAGCAGAGAAGAGAAAGAGATTCCGAGCAAGGTGATTGGAGAAATCGTGATGGACAAGCTGAAAGAGTTAGATGCAGTTGCCTATGTAAGATTTGCTTCTGTGTATCGTGAATTTAAGGATGTCAATACTTTTGTGGAAGAGTTAAAATCAATTCTTGATAAGTAAGAGGGTTTCCATGGCAAAAGAGAACGGAGTGAGAAAATGAATCAGGCAATCAGAGAGAGAACGAAGTGGTTTATGGATGCAAGATTTGGGATGTTTATTCATTGGGGAATCTATGCAATTCCGGCATGCGGTGAGTGGGTGATGTCCCAGAGGGAAATGACGAATGAGGAGTATGAACAGTATTTCCAAGAATTTGATCCGACTGCCTACGATCCGAAAGAGTGGGCAAAGTTGGCAAAACGCGCTGGGATGAAATATGCGGTCCTTACGGCAAAGCATCACGATGGATTTTGTCTGTTTGATTCGGCACTGACAGATTATAAGGCGACAAATACAAAGGCAGGAAGAGATCTTGTCAGAGAATTTCTAGATGCGTTCCGGGCAGAAGGGATTCGGGTTGGACTGTATTTTTCGTTGATTGACTGGCACCATCCAGATTTTCCGAAGTACGGAGATCGCCATCACCCGATGAGAAATAAGGAGAGATACAAGGATGCACAGATAGACTTTGACAGATACCTTGATTTTATGCACGGTCAAGTAAAGGAACTTGTCACAAACTACGGAAAACTGGACCTGCTATGGTTTGACTTTTCTTACGATGACATGAGAGGAGAAACATGGCGTGCGACAGAATTGATTCAGATGGTAAGAAAATATCAGCCGGATGTCGTGATCGATAACAGACTGGAGGGATCTGGGGAAAATCATGGAAGTATTGCAACTGCGGAACCTCTGATCTATAGCGGAGATTTTGCAAGCCCGGAGCAGATCATCCCGCCGGAAGGGATCATAGATGAAAATGGGGAGCGCATTCCATGGGAACTTTGTGCAACTATGAATAATCATTGGGGATACTGCAATTTTGATCATGAATATAAACCGGCAGATATGCTGATCCGAAAGCTTGTAGAATGTACGAGCAAAGGCGGAAACATGATTCTGAATGTGGGACCAGATGCGAAAGGAAGAATTCCGAAAGAAAGTGTGCAGATTCTTGAGGAGATCGGAGCATGGATGGAGCGAAATGGAGAGAGTATCTATGGCTGCGGAATCTCTGAAATTCCAAAACCGGAGTGGGGAAGGTACACGCAGAATGCGGATACGATTTATGCACATGTGTATGAGGCGCCGCTCGGAGCACTTCCCTATATGGAATTGCACCGGATCGGTTGGACAAGGTGTATTATCTTGCAGATGGAAGTGAGATGACACGCGGGGAAGCATGGAACACAGTATTGTTCCAAGATGTTGCATTTGTGTCGCTCGGAGCAAATCCGGTGTTTACTTATCCGCTGCCGGATCCGATTGACACTGTTTTGAAGATCAAGATAAAAAAAGGCAACAGGCTGTGTCCGGGAATGGACTAGCCTGCCGCCTTTTTTGGCAAAACTATTTTATTCAAAATCCAGTTCTACCGGACAGTGATCTGATCCCATCACATCTGTGAGAATTTTTGCATCTCTGAGGCGGTCTTTTAAACATTCTGACACACAGAAATAGTCAATTCTCCATCCTGCATTCTTTGCTCTTGCACTAAAACGGTAGGACCACCAGGAGTAAATCCCCTCCTGTTCCGGATAGAAATAGCGGAATGTATCAATAAATCCTGCCGAAAGCAGTTCCGTGAACTTTCCGCGCTCCTCATCTGTAAATCCGGCATTTTTCCGGTTTGTCTTTGGGTTTTTTAAGTCGATTTCTCTGTGTGCAACATTTAAGTCTCCACAGAAGATCACCGGCTTTTTCGCTTCCAGCTTCTTTAGGTACTTCAAAAATTCCGTCTCCCACTGCATCCGGTAATCTAATCTTGCAAGTTCGTTCTGTGAGTTTGGCGTATAGACTGTCACAAAATAGAACTCCTCAAATTCCAGTGTGATGACACGCCCTTCCTTGTCATGTTCTTCCATTCCAATTCCGTAAGCAACTGAAAGCGGCTCTTGTTTCGTAAAAATTGCTGTCCCCGAGTACCCTTTCCGCTCTGCATAGTTCCAGAACTGATGATACCCTTCCAGCTCCAACTTAAGCTGACCTTCCTGCATCTTGCTTTCTTGTATACAGAAAATATCCGCATCTGCTTCCTTGAAAAAGTCTAAAAACCCTTTTTGGACACAGGCACGTATCCCATTGACATTCCATGAAATAAATTTCATTTATCCACCTCCTCATAATTTCTTCTGTTATTTTTATGGATAGTATTTTTTATTTATAATTCACTTCCCGCAGACATAACCCATGCGCCGGTGCAAGAAATCCAGTAAGACTTCTATCTCTGTGGTGAAATGCTTCCAGAACGCTCTCTGGTGTGCGGATTCCTTCTCCGACCTCTAAAAGTGTTCCCGCGAGGATTCGAACCATATGATATAGAAATCCATCTCCACAGAATGCCAGCACAAGCTTCTCGTTCTCTTCCTTCATATCGATGGAAAAAATCGTCCGCACAGAATCAGCCTCTTTATTGTCGGTAAAACTCCCAAAATCATGTGTGCCCGTCAAGTGATCGGCTGCTTGGCGCATACGATCCAGATCAAGATGCACCGGTCTGTGATAACAGTATTTTCTTGTAAATACATCTGCACGTGATCTCTGATCGATCCGGTATTCATACACCTTAGATACTGCACTGTACCTGCTGTGGAAAGACTGGGAAACACTCTCGACGAGACAGATTCTGATATCCTCCGGGAGCATTCGGTTCAATTCTTGCCGAAGCAACTCCGGATCCTCGTTTGTTTTCAGAAACGCATGAGCAACCTGTCCTTTGGCATGTACACCTGCATCAGTTCTTCCGGAGCCGCTTATTTTTACAGGACTTCTTTCAATTTTACTGAGCACACGTTCAATCGTTCCCTGTATGGTTCCAGCTCATTTGTCAGCCTCTGCCATCCTTTATAACCGCCCCCATCATAGGCGATCGTCATCTTATAGTTCTTCTTAATTTTTTCATCATTTCTATTATAAATCAACTGAAGTCCTTTTAAAAGGAGTGTTTCATCAACCGGAATTTCCTTTTTACAATGTGGAATGATTGTGCCTGCCAGCCCACCGGTAGCTACAAGTGAAGCCTTTTGTCCAATCTCGTCCTCAATCCGGTCGATCATTCCATCAATACAAGCTGCGCTTCCATAGATAATGCCACTCTTCATACAATCTACTGTATTTTTTCCAATCGCCTTCCGCGGTTGTTCGATACTGATCTTTGGAAGCTGAGAAGTCTTCTCAGTCAATGCCTCCAAAGCTGTTGCCACTCCTGGCAGGATCATCCCTCCGGCATAATTTTTCTTTTCATCAATCAAAGAAATGGTTGTTGCGGTTCCAAGATCCACAACGATGATCGGCGCTTCATACGCTTCAATCGCCGCAACCGCATTGACGATCCGGTCGCTTCCGACTTGAGCCGGCTGATCCATATGAATATTTAATCCTGTTTTCACTCCAGGTCCCACAACTTTTATCTGTCTGTGAATGACCTTTTTCGCTGCCTGCGCTATCACCTTAGTAAGCGGTGGCACAACCGAGGAGATGATTCCTCCCCGAATCCTGCTTTCCTTGATTCCATACAGTTCCAGTATAGTTTTGATACTGACTGCATATTCTAAATCGGTTCTTGTCAGATCTGTAGAGAGCCTCTCTGCAAAACAGATCTGCTCTCCGTCAAAACATCCTATCGTAAGATTGTATTTCCAATATCAATCGCTAAAATCATAAATACTATCCTTCTGATATTTTTTAATGTAATCTTTCTTTCAATTTTAACAAAATACGTCCGATCACCATCGTTAAGATTGCCGCGACAATTGCCTCCGGCACTCCGTTGATTCCAATGATCGTCATAATAAATCCATATACCGCATCCACCGACACTTGATTGACCTGTGCATAATCATCTTTAAAAAAAGAAATAGATCATATTCATAACAAGCAATGTGTTTGTGAGCGCTCCGCTGATCCCGGCCACAAAAAGTGCTGTATTTTGGGATGCTTTCCATTTTGTCGTCGCTTTTCTGACTCCATGATATACATAGTAGGGAACAACCCCTGTCAGAATTCTCGGCACAAAAACAAATTAAAATGCTTGCAAATCCCCCTGAATTTCTCCCAGTGAATAAAATGGTGAGAATACAAAAGATGTGACTGTCGGATTCATCGTATTGTTGATCAGACTGGTCAATCCAAAGATCAAGCCGAGAAAAGCTCCTTTCTTTGGGCCAAGCACCAATGCGCCAAGTATCACAGGAATGTGGATGATCGTTGCCCGTGTGAATCCGAGCGGATATACCCTAAAAATGGGACCATAGCCATCAGAATGATCAGTGCCGCGAAAAGTGCAGCCTGTACAAGTCCTTTTACCTGTGACGTTGTGTTAGTTGTTTCGTTATTCATTTTTCTTCCTCCTTGTTATTATTCCCCGGTAAGCCGTATGCTTTTTGGGGATACAATACAATTACGGCGCTATTGTAGCATGTCGCTCTCTGAAAAGCAATGATGTTTGAAAAGAAAAACATAGATTTGCGCGTGCAGTCTGTGCTGTGATATGATACAATCATGTTCAGAAATGTACCAGATTGGAGGAACCATTTATGTTAAAAGGAAAGACAGTCATACTCGGAGTAACCGGCAGCATTGCCGCATACAAGATTGCCAATCTCGCCAGTATGCTCACAAAGCTTCACTGCGATGTGCATGTACTGATGACACAGAATGCGACGAACTTTATTCACCCGATTACCTTCGAGACACTGACCAACAACAAATGCATTGTCGATACATTTGACCGGAATTTTCAATATAATGTGGAACATGTCTCTCTTGCAAAACGGGCAGATGTTGTTCTGATCGCTCCGGCAACCGCCAACGTCATTGCAAAACTGGCATACGGTCTTGCCGATGACATGCTCACAACGACAACCCTCGCCTGCACATGCAAAAAAATCGTTGCGCCGGCAATGAATACCAATATGTACCGCAATGCGATCACGCAGGATAACTTAAAACGGCTTACACAATTTGATTTTGAGGTGATCGCTCCGGCGACCGGAATGCTTGCCTGCAAAGATATCGGAGAGGGCAAACTTCCAGATGAGCAGACACTGCTCAACTATATTTTAAAAGAGGTTGCAATGGAGAAAGATAATGAAAGGGGTAAATGTCCTTGTGACTGCCGGAGCCACCCAGGAAGCAATCGATCCGGTCCGCTACATTACCAATCACTCCACCGGAAAGATGGGCTATGCCCTCGCGCGTGACTGTATGTTGCGTGGAGCCAATGTCACTCTGGTGAGCGGCCAAAGTGCACTGACCCCGCCGCCATTTACAACTGTGATTTCTGTCACATCTGCAAAAGAGATGTTTGATGCGGTCACAGAACGTGCCGAATCGCAGGATATCATCATCAAAGCGGCTGCTGTCGCTGATTATCGCCCTGCCAGTATAGCCACAGAAAAGATGAAAAAGAAAGAGGATGCTCTCACCATCGAATTGGAGCGGACCGATGATATTTTAAAATACCTCGGGGAACACAAGCATCAACAACAGTTTCTATGTGGATTTTCCATGGAGACCGAGCATATGCTTGAAAATTCCAGAAAGAAACTGGAAAAGAAGCATCTCGACATGATCGTTGCAAATAACTTAAAGCAGGCAGGTGCAGGATTTGGGACGGACACAAATGTAGTGACTATGATTACACCGCAGGAAGAAATTGCACTAGAACTGATGTCAAAAGAAGAGGCTGCTCACGCAATTGTCAGCCAAATTTTAAAAAATCGCAGTTAGCGGTTAACCTGTTTTTGCGAGCTGCATATACGCATACAATACATTTTTTGTTGCTGAAAAGGCTGAAGAAGTGTTAAGAAATATGGGTCTATTTTCGGAAATGTTTATGAAGGAGGTCATTGTGATGAGAATTGAGAAAGAACAGGCGGTTGCAATCGGAATTGATTATCAGGAGAAGCTTGTTCCGGTCATGCATAAAAAGGAAAAGCTGATTGAAAATTCAAGGATTTTGCTCTCGGGGCTTTCGGCTTTGGAAGTACCGATCTGTCTGACACAGCAGTACACAAAAGGTCTTGGGGAGACAGTACCAGAGATCATAGCGGCAGCGGGGATCAAGGAACATGTGGAGAAAATCAGCTTCAGCGCCTATGAGGATATCAAAGAGTTTGTCAAAGAAAAACGGTTTGTCATTCTCTGCGGCATTGAGGCGCACATCTGTGTGCTTCAGACGGTGATCGACCTGATTGAACATGGACATGTGCCGATTCTTGTTGTGGACTGTATCTCCAGCAGAAAAGCTTATGACAGGAAGATCGCGTTAAAGCGGGCCGAGAAGGAAGGCGCCTTTTTAACAACGTATGAGGCAGTTCTCTTTGAACTTCTAAAAGAGGCTGGAACGGAGCAGAGCAAACAGATTCAGCGGCTGATAAAATAGTGGAGGAAACAATGGCAAGAAAGATAGAAGTGGTTGATTATTGTCCAGAATGGAAAGAAAAATTCCGGCAGGAGGCTGCGAAGATTCAAGAAATTTTAGGAGAAAACTGTATTACTGTCTATCATATTGGTTCCACTTCCGTGAAGGGACTGCGGGCAAAGCCGATCATTGATCTGATGCCAGTTGTAAAAGAGCTGGAAGCGGTGGATCTGCACAATAAGGAATTTGAAGCGCTAGGGTATGAGTGTAAGGGAGAGTATGGGATCTTAGGTCGCCGTTTTTTTATGAAGGGAGGGGATTTGCGGACCCATCATGTACACATTTTTGCGGAGGAGAGCAGGAAAGAGATTGAGCGGCATTTGGCAGTACGAGACTATCTTCGCACCCATAAAAAAGATGCGGAGGCATATGCTGCCCTGAAGACAGAGCTGGCAGAGAAATTTACCTATGACAATGAGGGATATTGCGATGGAAAAGATTCCTTTGTAAAAGATCTGGAACGAAAGGCGCTGGAGTGGAGAAAAACTATGTCTGTATAAGAGAAAAATAAGACATACTGTCAAAAGAGAGATGGCTAAGGCGAGAAATTAATAGAAATTTTATAAATAGTAATAGAAAAGTGAAAATATCTTCACCACATGGGAAAACATGTCGAAAAGTGAAGATATTTTCATTTTTTTATTTTCGGGAAATAGGTATGATGGAGGAAAATGAGGTAGGGCAAGAAAAAGGAGGAAAAAAGAATGGATGTTATGAAACTTGCAAACAGTTTACCTATGTGGATCGCTTGTGGTATTCCGGTCGTGTTCGTCATGATACAGGCACTTCTCTTTGCACGTGAGGCTTATCGTTCGGGAGAAAAAGTCGGGCTTACGAAAACACAAATGAATAAAGCGATTAAAAGTAGTGCGGTGACTTCGATAGGGCCATCGATTGTTGTACTGAGCGGTATGTTATCACTTTTGGTGACAGTTGGAGGACCAGTTGGTTGGATGCGACTTTCTATGATTGGTTCTGTTATGTTTGAGTCTATTGCAGCGGGACTTGGAACATCAGCGGTTGGTGTGACATTAGGAACAGATCCAATGACAAAAGAAGCGCTTACCATGGCAATTTGGACAATGATCCTTTGTTCAGTTGGCTGGGTATTGTTCGGAACATTTTCTGCAAATAAAATGGAAAAGATTGAACATAAATTATCGAAAGGAAATGCGGGAACTTTGACAACGATTGCATCAACAGCGATCATTGGTGTGTTTGCTGCAATGGTTGCAAGCCATCTTTCAAAACCTATTTATTTTCTGATGCAGAAAGCGGATGCAGCAGCTATGGGCGGTGCAAATAAAAATGCGATTGCCTGTATTTTAGGAGCTGTGATCATGTATGGGCTTTCGACAGTAGCGGAGAAAAAGAATATTGGCTGGTTAAGAGAATGGTCATTGACGATTACTATTTTAGGAGCGATGGTCATTACAGCTTTGATTTAATGATAGGAGGAAGAATGAATGAGCAATAATTTCTATAAAGATGAATATATGCCAAAAATAAATAGAATAGGAAAGATGACAGGATATGTAGGAGTGATTCTTGCGTTTTTACCAGCGGTTGCGCTTGCGGTAGTTTACGGACTGCTTCCGAAACCGGCAGCTCTTTTGACTGCGTTTGTCAGTGGTGCGAGTGCATTTGGAGTGCTTTGGTTTGTGGAGCCGATTTCCTATTTTCCGGTAGTTGGTCCGGCAGGAACTTATATGGCATTTCTTTCCGGCAATATTTCTAATATGCGTATTCCATGTGCAAGTATGGCACAGGTAGCAGCTGATGTGGAGCCGGGAACAGAAAAAGGTTCTGTTATTGCAACCATTGGTATGGCGGTTTCTATTATTATCAATACATCGGTATTAACGGTAGGAGCCATTCTTGGAACTTCAGTATTGGAAATGCTTCCGGCTTCTGTAATTTCTGCATTAAATTATCTGCTCCCGGCATTGTTTGGAGCGTTGATCGTGCAGTTTGGAATCAAGATGAAAAAGCATAGTCTTGTGATGGTACTGATTGCGATTGCGTTATATACAGCAATTGGAATGGGCGTCTTTAATTGGCTTCCTGGCGCATCTAACTGGCTTGGAACAATGGGATGTGTATTCCTTAGTATCGCGATTGGATTGGCAACCTTAAAAAACACTGCAAAAAAAGAAGCATAAGTAATTAGGAAGATAGGCAAAGGAGAGATAGAGATGACAAAAAAAGAACTTCATCAAATTGTAGATAGTCTGGAGCTTGTGCCAAAAGAGTTGTAAGAGATTATGGGATCATCCGGAAGTGGGTGGAGAAGAAAAAGAAAGTGCAAATTATTTTCGGGAGATCTTATCAGAAGAAGGCTTTGTTATTGTGAATGAAGCAGAATTGCCACATGCATTTTATGCAGAATATGGTTCGGGAACTCCTGTCATTGCAATCTTAGGAGAATATGATGCGCTTCCAGGATTATCTCAGACAGTATCTGCGCAAAAAGAAGCAGTACAGGAAGGAGCAGCAGGCCATGGATGTGGTCACAATTTATTGGGAGCCGCATCGGCCGTTGCAGCGATTGCAGTGAAGCGATTTTTGGAGCAGGAAAATCAGGAAGGAACGATTCGTTTCTATGGATGCCCGGAAGAGGAGTTACTTTCTGGAAAAGTGAAAATGTCTTATCATCATATGTTTGACGGCTGTGATATGGCGATTAGCTGGCATCCAATGAGTGCGAATATGGTGTATGATAGTGGATATCTCGCCAGTGCTTCTGCACACTTTAAATTCTATGGAAAAAGCTCCCATGCTGCATTTGCGCCGGAGGTAGGCAGAAGTGCGTTGGATGCGGTAGAGTTAATGAACGTTGGCGTGAACTATTTGCGTGAACATGTGACATCCAAAGCAGGATTCATTATACAACCGATAGCGGTGGATTTTCTCCGAATATTGTTCCGCCAAGAGCAGGTTCCTGGTATTTTGTTCGGGCACCTCATATTTCAGAGGTAAAAGAGATTTTGGAGCGTGTAAGAAAAGTGGCAGAGGGAGCTTGCCTTATGACAGAAACATCAATGGAAATGAAAATAGATTATGGATGTTGTGAGCTTTTAGAGAATCATGCATATGCAGATTTGGCATATGAGAATCTAAAAGAAGCCAAACTACCATCTTACACAGAAGAGGAATTAGCATTTGCTTCGAAATTAGAAGATACCTTGTCAAGGGAAACGGTAGAAAATGCAAGAAAACTGTATGACACAGAGGGACTTCCATTGGCTATGAAAGTGGGAATAAGAGATTTGTAATCAGAGGAACCCACTGACGGCTTCTTCTGATAGCGGAGATGTCAGTTATATAATGCCGATGTGTCTGATCTCTACTGTGTGTTGGCCGGCGGCAGTTTCGCCACATACATGGCAGGCATCAGCTTCTGCAGGCTCTTCTAATTGGAGAAAAAGGTGCTCTTAGTGCAGCGCGGGTTATGGCGGGAATTGCATATGATTTATACCAATCTTCAGAAATTCGGGAAAAAATCCTAGAAGAATTTCGAGAAAAAAAAGTGGAGTATAGACCAATGTATGAAGAATAGATTATGGACAACAGATTCGTAGAAAGGGAAGAGATTATGCAGAATCAGTTATTAAAAGAGGCAAATGAATTTCAAGAGAAATTAAGTGCATGGAGACGAGCGCTTCATCAAATTCCAGAAATTGGATTACATCTTCCAAAAACAGTCGCATTTGTAAAAAAAGAGTTGGAGCAAATGGATATTCCATATACCGTGTATGAAGAAAGTTCTTGCATTGTTGCTTTGATTGGAAGTGGAGAAAAATGTTTCATGCTTCGCAGTGATATGGATGCACTGCCGGTAAGAGAGGAATCAGGAGAACCTTTTGCATCAGAAAACGGATGTATGCATGCTTGTGGACATGATATGCACACAACAACAACACTTTTGGGGGCTGCAAAACTGCTGAAATCACATGAAAGGGAATTGAAAGGGACTGTCAAATTGTTATTTCAGTCAGCAGAAGAAACTTTTCAAGGAGCGAAAGCAGCGGTGGATGCAGGTGTTTTAGAAAATCCGAGAGTAGACGCTGCATTTGCAATGCATGTAGCACCGAATAGTGAAAATAAGAAGATTATTTATGGAGAATATCCGATGACCTCTGTCTATGGATTTCGTGTTCTTTTGACCGGAAAAGGAACGCATGGATCTGCACCAGAGCTAGGTGTTGATCCGATTAATGCAGGAGTTCATTTGTATTTGGCTCTGCAAGAATTGATTGCAAGAGAAATTTCAGCAATGGAAGAAGCGGTGCTGACGATTGGACGGTTTGAATCGGGAAGTGCATTTAATGTGATTCCGCATCGCGCAGTATTAGAAGGATCTCTTCGGACATTTAAATCAGAAGTCAGAGACTATATAATCTGCCGGATCAAAGAAGTTGCAAAAGGAGTAGCTGCCACATATCGTTGTGAGGTGGAACTAGAAGTGCTTAACGATGTTCCGGCAGTAAAATGTGATGTGAAATTAAATGAAGAGATTATTCAGTCTGTCAGAGAGCTGGATTCCGAGTTAAAAGCATATCCGACGTTTCACGTGATGGGCTCTGAAGATTTTTCTTACTTTGGTGAGAAGATTCCGACAAGTTATTTCTTTATCGGAGCAGGAGTGGACAATCAAGATGAATGGGTTGGACATCATAATCCTCATGCAAAATTCAATGAAACATGCCTGCCGACGGCAGCTGCTATTTATGCGAAAGCGGCAATGGATTGGCTGGAAAATCATGGTTAGGCAAAAGATGGACCTAGCTTGACAGAAAATTGCAGAAGATGATAAACTTGCAACGATAGTAGGAAATGGCAAGCAGAACAAAGAAAGGACAGGGACAATATGGGAATTTCAATTAAAACTTTATTGGAACATGAATTTTTTAAAGACTTTCATATTGTAGCTGGTTCTAAAGGGATACAGAAAGAAGTACAAGGAATTGCGGTCATGGATGCTCCGGATGCTATCGTTGGACGAAAGGAAAGGAACTTGTAATTACTTCCGGTTATTCTATTTTGATGGAACCGGATTGTATCAAAAAGTCTTTTGATGAAGGATTGATGCAGATTACTTCCGGAATGATTATTAAACGAGGGAGACATCTTCCGATGATTTCGAAAGAGATTATCGAACTGTTTGAACAATATGAAATACCGCTGATTAGTATGCCATTTGAAATCGGCTATATGGAAGTCATGCAACAAGTGGATACGATCGTGATGAATCGGACCATTCGGCGTTTTCAAATCCATCAGAATGGTGCGATGATGTTAGGTTCGACAACATACAAAGTTCAAAAGATTAAAAAAATATTGCAGGCAGTAGAAGTGGAAATGGGATTTCCGGCATTTCTATATGATGTAGGTGAACAGGAAGGATATTGCAGCTCTGCAAACTTTAAGCGAATTTCAGAAACCTATGGATTGCAGGAAAGTGATTATTGGAATCCTAAAATGGAACACAATCGCTATACATTATGTGACTATATACAGATGACACGAATCCGAATGTTTAATGAAGATAATGTGGATGGTCCACGGATCAGTTGGATTTTGATGCCGATTAGTATTGGAGGCAATCTGCAGGCATACTTTATTGTGATGGAATCAAGAGAATTCTTAGATTATTACGATGAGTATTCCATTCGGATTGCGTACCTTTTGCTACAATCGGTATATGAACAAATTGTCATTGCACAAAGTATTGGGAACATCGGATTTGAAAATCTTGTTTTGCTTGCGCTGCATTCTACCGGGGAAGATGAAGAAAGGCTTCTTTATCAGGCGGGACAGCAGGGGATTTCTATGAATACAAGATATATCTGTGTATTGTTTCACCAGATGAATGAGGAATTGAGTGCGCGGAATTCCAGAGAACAGTATATTACTGTTTTCAAAAACAGTCAGCTTTCTAAAAATGCAAAATTAGCATTTCTCGATGAAAATATAGGGATAGTTTTAATGGAATTGTCTGATTCTGTGTCATATAGTCAAAAACATATGGAAGGTATGATTTCTGATTTTGAGCAGAAAATTGTTGAAACATTTCCTAAAATGGAATTGGAGTTTGCAGTGTTGCGAGAAGGCAAGAAAATGTCGGAATTAAAATCATCGGTGGAAACGTGTGGGAAAGTAATGAAAATGGGGAAAAAGCTTTGTCCAAAGAAGAAAATTTGGGATTATGAAATGATTGGACCGTTTGCATGGCTTCAAATTCCGGAGAAAGAATTGGAACAGATGCTCTCAGAGTATCTGGATATGATGAAAGACGAGAAAAATGTAGAACTGCTCAGGACACTGAAAGTTTATCTGGAAAACAATATGAATTTCAGCGTGACAGCTGAGAAAATGTATGTACATATCAATACCATTCGAAAAAGGATTGACAAGTTAGACCGAATGCTACAGATCGATTGGGATTCCTATATTTCCCGATTAAAAATAGAAATATTATTGCAGTTTTTGGAATTGTAGATTCCGATAATTATAGAAGAAATGGGTATGGCTGAAATGCAGGCTATACCCATTTCTTATGTGTAAAAATCCTGTGAGCATCGACTGTATGCGGATTTACTTTTGAAGGAGTAAAAAAAGCTAGTTTTAAATATAGCCTCCGTCTATTCCGATGATCTGTCCGGTCATATAGGCGGGAGCATGGGCTAAGTCCCATGCGAGAGAAGCAACCTCTTCCGGGGTACCAAATCGGCATGCAGGGATATCTTCTTCCAGTGCAAGACGTTCTTCAGGACTAAGCTGTGCGTTCATGCAGTATCGATGGCGCCGCAGGCAATGGTGTTGACTTGAATATTGCTAGGTGCAAGCTCTTTTGCCAGTGCCCTCGTCAGTCCGTGGATGCCGGATTTTGCGGCGGAATAAGCGACTTCGCAGGAGGCACCGACCGTTCCCCACATCGAGGAAATATTGATGATTTTTCCTTTTTTTCTGGAAATCATGGAGGCAGGGTTGCCCGGCTGCAATAGAAAACTGAGGAAAGATTTGTCTGGATCATGCGGTTCCACAGATCGTCGGTCATATCTGTGAACAAACCGATGTGAGAAATTCCTGCATTGTTGATAAGTACATCGATCTGCCCACAAGTAGCGGAAATCTCTTCAAACATTGCGGTGACTTGTGGAGAATCACTGACATCGCAGGGGCAACAAGTGCAGGAGCCGTCAGGCAGTGCAAGGATTTCTTTTTTGACATTTTCTAACTGCTCGAGAGAAGTGGAGCAGTTTAAAATGACATGGTAATGATTTTTGGCAAACTGAAGTGCGATCGCTCTTCCGATTCCTCTAGAGGAACCAGTAACAAGAACGACTGGTTTTTGATTGGTTATATGCATAAAGAACCTCCGTGAAAAAAATATAATGTTACTATAGCACAAACTGGTGAAAAATGACAGAACAGCTCAGAACAAATCGGAAAGAAGAGTTGAAAAAGTGTGTTCGATTGGTATAATAAAACTAGGTGAATTGGTATATCGTTTTAGGTGGGAATCGAAAGAAAGAAGAAAATACAGGAGGTGGAGGAGATGATCCAAAGGGCAATCGCATTTGCGACGAAAGCACATGACGGGCAACTGCGGAAAGGGACGATGCGCCCATATATTTTACATCCGCTGGAAGTGGGTGTGATCGTAGCGAGAATGACGGAGGATGAGGAGGTTATCAGTGCAGCAATCCTGCATGATACGATCGAGGATTGCGAAGGAGTGACGGCGAAGATGATCGAGCAGATGTTTTCCAACCGGGTGGCAGAACTTGTGCAGAAAGAAAGTGAAGACAAATCAAAGACGTGGATGGAACGCAAAGGTGCGACGATTCAGCATCTGAAAGTAGCAGAGCGGGAAGTACAGATGATCGGTCTGGCAGATAAGCTGTCCAATATGCGGGATATCGATCGGGATTATCCAGAGTGCGGGGAGGAATTGTGGCAACGGTTCCGGATGAAAGACAAAGAGACGATTGGATGGTACTATAAAGGAGTAGAGGAGGCTCTTCGGAAATCTTTCTCGGAAGTTCCGGTGTATATCGAGTACCGCAGTCTTGTAGAGAAAATTTTTGGAAAATAGAAAATAGCAGGAAGACAATAGACAGGAGAACAGTATGAAGAAAAAAATATTAATGATAGGAACCGGAGGAACAATTGCATCAAAACAGACGGAGGCCGGGTTGGCTCCGGGACTTTCCTCGGAGGATATCCTATCTTATATTCCGCAGGTAGAGAGCGTGTGTGATGTGGATACACTTCAGGTGTGCAATATTGACAGTACGAATGTGACGCCGGAATATTGGAAGAAGATTGCAGGAGCAATCGAGGAACACTATGAGGAGTATGATGGATTTGTCATCTGCCACGGTACGGACACGCTGGCATACACGGCGGCAGCACTGTCTTACATGATCCAGAATTCTGAGAAGCCGATCGTGATCACCGGAGCGCAAAAGCCGATCAACATGGATGTGACAGACGCGAAGACAAATCTTTTAGACAGCTTTATTTACGCGTCAGACGATGCCTCTCAGGATGTGACGATCGTATTCGATGGGAAAGTCATTGTCGGAACAAGAGCGAAGAAAGAGCGCGCCAAGAGTTACAATGCATTTTCCAGCATTAATTTCCCGTATCCGGCAGTGATACAGGATCAGAAAGTATTTCGCTATATGCCGGCGATTCCTTATAAGAAGCCGGTCACGTTCTATCATGAGATGAAGAACAGTATTTATGTATTAAAGCTGATTCCAGGTATGAAGCCGGATGTATTGTCCTACATTTTTAAACATTATGATTGTGTCGTAATTGAAAGTTTTGGTGTAGGCGGTCTGCCGGAGAGCATTGTCGGAGAATTTTATAAAGAGATGACGGAGTGGGTGCGCCACGGAAAGATTGTGGTGATGACAACGCAGGTGGCAAATGAAGGAAGTAACATGACGGTCTATGAAGTTGGGAAAAAGGTCAAACAGGATTTTGATCTGATTGAAGCATACGACATGACATTGGAGGCAGTGATCACAAAATTAATGTGGATCATGTCCATGGAACAGATGAGTTACGCGGAAGTGAAAGAAAGATTTTACAGCAGCGTAAACCATGACATTTTATTTCATGAGTAGCAGTGTGAAATGAAGTGTGTTTAGCAAATTGTAAAAAGGAAAAAGGGGAAGAAAAATGTATCAGCATATTTTATTTGATCTAGATGGAACACTGACAGACCCGAAAGTGGGGATTACAAGCGCGGTTGCACATGCGCTGAAATTTTATGGGATAGAGGTGGAGAATCTTGATACACTCTGCAAGTTTATCGGTCCGCCGCTTGCGGATTCTTTTATGGAATATTATGGATTTGACCGGGAACAGGCAGTGGAAGCAGTGGAGAAGTATAGAGAATATTTTTCGGTGCGAGGATTATATGAGAACGAAGTCTATCCAGGGATTGAACAACTATTAAAAGCACTGACAGAACAAGGAAAGAAGGTCTATCTGGCGACATCCAAGCCAGAGGTGTATGCAAGACAGATTTTGGAGTATTTTCACCTGACAGAGTATTTCACTTTTATTGGAGGAAGTGAATTGAGCGGGGAGCGTGTCAGAAAAGGAGATGTTATCGCATATGTGCTGGAGCATGAGAAGATACAGACAGAGATAAGGTGATCATGGTCGGAGACCGAATGCATGATGTGCTTGGGGCAAAGGAGCAGAACATCCCATGCATCGGAGTGTTATATGGCTATGGAAACCGGCAAGAGCTGGAAGAAGCGGGAGCGGCAATGATCAAAGAGAGCGTAGAAGAACTGCACGACACCTTAGTGTAACTGAGGGGAAAATCGCGCCGGAAAAACCGCAGAGAAAGAAAAAATAAAAAGAGATAGAAAGAGGTAGAAGCAAGGAAATGAAGTCAGCACAGGATTTGAGAAAGTTACTAAATGAGATTCATCGGAAGAGTTATCCTGCATATAAGGGGACGAAGGGCAGTTATCGGTTTGCGGATTATATTCTGCAGATCGATCATGTGCAGGGAGATCCATTTGCATCGCCATCGAAAGTGAGTGTTGCGATTGACGGACAACTGGCAAGGTTTCCGAAACAATTATTTGACAAGAAATATAAGCGGATCGCGCTGCAGGATTATCTGACAAGAGTTATTTATCAGAAGATCGAACGCTTCAACTTCAAGGCAAAGGTTCGGGGAAAAGTGGTTTGTTATCTGTCAGCAGATGCGGACAGGAGATTCTGGAACGGACAGCCTGCACGATTGACCCGGCAAATGGTAACGTGCTTGTGCGTATGGAAGTAGGATTTCCGGCAAATGGAAGGACAATTAATTCCGGAGAGCTTATTAAAATTTTCTTTGAGTTTCTTCCAGAGTGTGTAAAGGAATCATTTTTCTATCCGTGTGCAGATCAGAAAAAAATTGAGCAGACGATTTTTTTGGCGGAAGATCAGCAGGTGATTCGGGAAGAGATCCTGAAGCGAAATCTTAGTGCATTTGTGGCAAACGGCTCGATTTTGCCGAGAGAGAGTGGAATTTCTTCCCGCCCGATGAAGAATGGGGTTCCATTCCGTTCGCCGAAAGAGATGGAAGTGGAGATGGAGTTGCCGCACAGAGGAAAGATTAACGGTATGGGGATTCCATGTGGAATTACTTTGATCGTAGGCGGCGGCTATCACGGGAAATCCACATTGTTAAATGCGCTGGAAGTTGGTGTGTATAATCACATTGCTGGAGATGGAAGAGAGTATGTGATCAGTGATGATACTGCAGTCAAACTCAGGGCGGAAGATGGACGGAGTATCAAAAAGACAGACATTTCTATGTTCATCAACAATCTCCCGAATAAGAAAAATACAGAGGCATTCTATACCGAAGATGCAAGTGGAAGCACTTCGCAGGCGGCAAATGTAGTTGAGGCGATTGAGGCAGGCAGCAGATTGTTTCTGATCGATGAGGATACGAGTGCCACAAACTTTATGATCCGCGATGAACTGATGCAGAGGGTAGTGGCAAGGGAAAAAGAACCGATCACACCGTTTATTGACCGAGTGAGGGAGTTGTATGAAAAAGAAGGGGTGTCCTCGATCATCGTAGCGGGAAGTTCCGGATCTTATTTCCATATCGCAGATACGATTATCCAGATGGAACAGTATGAACCGGCGGAGATTACAGCTTTCGCAAAGCAAGAGGCAGCGGCATTTCCGCTTCCGGTATCGGAAGGAAAGCGGGAGATGAAGAAACCATCCGTGCTCCGAAGCGCAGAAAAAAAACAGGACATTCGCAGACCGCGGAAAAGTGAAGATCAAGGCGATGGGAAAAGATGGCATCCAGATGAATCGAGAGACAATCGAACTTCGCTATGTGGAACAGATTGTTGATGCGGAACAGACAAATGTACTTGGATATCTCGTGAAGTATGCAGAGCAGAATCTGTTTGATGGAAAGAAAACAATCCAGCAGGTAGTAGATGCGATGGAGCAGAAGATGGAGAGGGATGGACTTGCTTCCATTGCAGAGTCTTCGTATCTTCCGGTTAATTTTGCAATGCCGAGAAAGCAGGAGATCTTTGCCTGCCTAAATCGTTACCGGGGGCTGCGGTTGTAAGAAGATGAGAATAAAGGTGTGAAGAACTTATGAAAATCTAAAGAATTTATGAACTTCTTGACAAATGGCAGTTAGCGACTATCATAAGGAATATCGAATAAGAAAAGGTTGAGAGAAAGAGGAGTACGCAAAGATCCCTTGCAAGAGAGGATCACTCATGGCTGAAAGGTGATTTCAAGAAGGAATTGTGGAAGTAGCTTTTGAACCGGACGACTGAAGCGGCAGCAATGCTGACAGTAGGTAGTCACGGATCGTCCCCGTTACCGGACGCTAGAGATATCGATCTGCTTTTGTACAGAGATTTACGGAGTATGGAGCAGAGAGATAACAAAGGTGGTACCGCGATCATTCGCCCTTTACAGTATGTAGAGGGCGTTTTCTATTCCATAGGAAATCATATCAAAGGAAAAGATAAAGAGCGGCCACTTATGACAGAGCTGAAAGAAGATGAAGAGCAAAAGAGGGTTTGCAAAGGAGGAAATGATGAGTAGGAATTTAGAGAAGACTTACAATCCAAAAGAGATTGAGCCGAAACTTTATGAAAAATGGTGTGAGAACAAATATTTTCACGCAGAAGTAGACAGAAGTAAAAAACCGTTTACAACTGTAATGCCACCGCCGAATATCACAGGAAAGCTTCATATGGGGCATGCATTTGACAATACACTTCAGGATATCCTGATCCGTTATAAGAGAATGCAGGGATACAATGCACTTTGGATTCCAGGTACAGATCATGCGGCGATTGCCACAGAGGTAAAAGTTACAGAGCAGTTAAAGGCAGAAGGAATTGATAAGAAGGAACTTGGAAGAGAGAAATTTTTAGAGCGTACCTGGCAGTGGAAGGATGAGTATGCAGGAACGATTGAAGGCCAGTTGAAAAAACTCGGTGTTTCCTGTGACTGGGATCGAGAACGCTTCACGATGGATGAGGGATGCTCCAAAGCAGTTGAGGAAGTATTCATCAAACTTATGAGGAAGGATACATTTATAAAGGATCCAGAATCGTTAACTGGTGTCCAGTATGTAAGACAGCACTTTCCGATGCAGAGGTTGATCACGAAGAGCAGGCAGGACATTTCTGGACATATCAAATATCCAATTGTAGGAATCAGATCGTTTTCTTGAGATTGCGACAACACGTCCGGAGACAATGTTAGGAGATACAGCAATCGCGGTACATCCAGATGATGAGAGATACAAAGATATCGTCGGAAAGAATGTATTACTTCCATTAGTAAACAGAGAGATTCCAATCGTGGCAGACTACTATGTAGATAAGGAATTTGGAACCGGAGCGGTGAAGATCACACCAGCACACGACCCGAATGACTTTGAAGTCGGAAAGAGACATAACCTTCCGGAGATCAACATCATGAACGATGATGCTACGATCAACGAGCTCGGTGGAAAATATGCAGGGATGGAGCGCTATGAGGCGAGAAAAGCAATCGTAAGCGATCTGGAAGAGCAGGGATTCCTTGTGAAAGTAGAAGATCATTCTCATAATGTCGGAACACATGAAAGATGTGGAACAACGGTAGAGCCACTCGTAAAACAACAGTGGTTTGTCCGTATGGAAGAGCTGGCAAAACCGGCGATCGAGGCGATCAGCAACGGAGATCTGAAACTGATTCCAGAGCGAATGAACAAGACTTATATGAACTGGCTGTCCAATATCCGTGATTGGTGCGTATCCAGACAGATCTGGTGGGGACACAGAATCCCGGCTTATTACTGTCAGGAATGTGGAAAAGTTGTTGTGACAAGAGAGATGCCGGAGGTATGCCCGGATTGTGGCTGTACCCATTTTGTGCAGGATGAAGATACTTTAGATACATGGTTCAGCTCCGCACTTTGGCCATTCTCAACACTTGGCTGGCCGGACAGCACAGAGGAATTGGATTACTTCTATCCGACAGATGTGCTTGTGACAGGATATGATATCATTTTCTTCTGGGTAATCCGTATGGTATTCTCAGCGATTTGCACACACAGGAAATCACCGTTCCACACAGTATTCATTCACGGACTTGTGCGTGATTCACAGGGACGTAAGATGAGTAAATCACTTGGAAACGGAATTGATCCGTTGGAAGTGATCGAACAATACGGTGCAGATGCGCTTCGTATGACGCTTGTGACAGGAAATGCGCCGGGAAATGATATGCGTTTCTATGATGAGCGAGTTGAGGCAAACAGAAACTTTGCGAACAAAGTATGGAATGCATCTCGTTTTATCTTGATGAACATGGAAGATAAGACAATTACAACACCAGATCTGGGTGAGTTGACACCGACAGATAAGTGGATTCTTTCAAAAGTGAATACACTTGCAAAGACGTGACAGAGAATATGGATAAGTTTGAGCTTGGAATCGCACTTCAGAAAGTATATGACTTTATCTGGGATGAGTTCTGTGACTGGTATATTGAGCTTGCAAAATATCGTATGTATCATGCAGATGAAGATGCAAAAGCTGCAAATGCGACATTATGGACCTTGAAAACAGTATTGGCAAACGGCTTGAAATTGTT